>VTLG01011197.1_pt1 | contig 32214 bp, 18 predicted proteins | sample 4694571 | NCBI WGS metagenome assembly VTLG01 (sample SAMN12604809, study PRJNA352737) | marine metagenome | biome: ENVO:00000447; feature: ENVO:00000209|ENVO:00000569|ENVO:01000036; material: ENVO:00002151; isolation source: viral sequences binned using virsorter ...
GGGGTTTTTTTATGTTTATAATAAGAAGGTAAACAAACGAACTTCGTTTTTATGCCTGTTAAGTCACCTGCTGCAACTCCTACAAAAACACGTAAGACACGCACCCGTAAGACTTCTCCGACTGCAACCCGTAAGGTTGCCACAACTGCTAAGAAACCAGCAGTTAAAAAGGTCACCGTCACATCCTTTAAAGGTGGCAAAGTGGTTTCTAAAGTAACCACACTTAAGAGACCGTCAACTGCCCGTCTCATCTCACCTGAAAAATATCTTAAGGATATTTCAACACGGTGGGCAATCCACAATTATGAAATCCAAGAACTTCTAAAGGATTTCACTAAAGGATTTGAGGCAGTGAAACCTTACCACGCACAGTTAGTGGAATTAGTCACTAAGTAGACCACTCTACAAACTGACACACACGCACCCCACAGGGTGCTTTTTTATTGGTATATTATAAGAGTACCAAAGGATTTCACTCATGCGTCAAATAGAAAAGCAAATGAACTTCGCTCTTTCCAATAAGGGCAACTGGTCTAAGGATAACACCAGAGTTGAATTCAATGAATCAACAAACTGTTCAACCGTTTTTCTACATGGCAACAGCATTGCTACTTTCGATCACAATTTGAAAGCAGTCAAACTCAGTTCATGCGGATGGGAAACACCCACAACCAAGTCAAGACTAAATGCAATTCTCCAGGAAGTAAAACCAGGATGTGGCATTTTTCAAAAGAATTTTGATTGGTTCGTTTCCTACTGTGATGATGTAAAGGATTTTTGGGACGGCATGATTCTAATAGATGCAGATCATTTAGAAATCGCCTGACCAGCCATTACTCAAACTGTCACACCAACCCCCCACTGGGGGTTTTTTATTGGTATTATAAAGAAGTGGAGGGGACGACTGAATAAGTCCGCACATGTAATTGCCCCTTCACACTCCGTTTTTTTTACCTTCGTTTTTACATGACAAAAAACCTTCACATTGAACACCCCGAAGACAGCATCCTCACAGGCGACCTTTCTGTTTTGGATGCTTTTTTAATGCCCCTGCTCCTATCACTCAAAATCGATGGGGCACCCGCTATTGTCTGGGGTCGCAATCCTGCCACGGGTTGCCAGTTCGTTGGCACTAAGTCAGTTTTCAATAAAAAGAAAATCATCATATGTGAAACCCCTTCAGATATAGAAAAGTTCTATGGTCACAAACCCGCACTTGAGAAAATCTTAATGTATTGCATGGCGTATCTCCCTATCACAAAAAACATATATCAGGGTGACTTTATCGGGTTCGGCGGATCTAAGAATTACAGACCGAACACACTAACTTATAAGTTCCAGGAAACCGTAGATGCTAAAATCATCATGGCACCGCATACCAAATATTACGCATGTTCTGATTTGCGTGATGCAATCGCAATGCCTCTTACTGAGAAATTAGAAACCACGGATGGGAGAGTCAAGTGGGTTCAACCCCGTGCATATATTCGTTCTGAATACGGTGCCCCGTTGGGTGAGGGTGTGGATTCATTCCGTGACCTTGAGACTTTGGTTGACTATGCAAAGAAACTTTCACAGCATGTGAAATTCGTTGATGAGCGAACAGCAAAGAAAATCAAATTGAACATTAACGCTCTCATCCGTGACGGCAAAGAGATCGACAGTGAAGCATTTGCATGGGCGGGTTTATGTGATGCGTCGTTGATCGAATTCTGGCATACAGTAAACGAGATTAAGTTGGTAGCGTTGCAGAGTTGCAAAGATGAGTCAGATTTCCAGACATGCGTGATGGGTGATCCTCAACCGATTCAGGGTGAGGGGTACGTCATGGTCAGTCGGTTTGGATATTTTAAGATTGTGAACAGACGGGCATTTGCTTATGCGAATTTTAACAATGATCGGTTTGTTGCATTTGCCAGTTAGTCATTCGTTCGTTAATCAGACAGTCCCCCCGTTGATCGGGGGGTTGCCGCCGCCCCGTGTTGCCCCCCGTTTATAAAAAAGGGCAACTTCCCTAACCTACAAAGTGTTACCCAAGGCAGCTGTGTTTTCCTTTGTATATAAAAATATTTTTCGCTATATAAAAACAATACAGGGATTTACAGGTATGCAGAAAAATTTTGGTGAAATTTTTTCGACCATAGAGATCGATACAGTAAGTGGAGAGTATTATACTGTTGTGCCAGAGCAAGTCATTAATGATCTGAATTTATATGAAGAGAGTGAGATACAATGGAACGTTGATGGTGATGAAGCCATTATCAAGGAAAGAAAATGATGAAGGAATATCACATATATTTCAAGGAACGTTGTATATTCAAGCAATTAAGTGAGAGGCAGTTTGAGATGATATGGCCATTACTTAATATAGATTATAATTCAGAGTTAACATTTTCAGAACTTACGGAAAACCCCCATAAAGAATACGAAGAAGCTTCATATTGACAAATACTATATAATGCTGTATGATATTGATGTAATTACGTAACGTTATGGCTAAAGGATTCACAGTAAAGGCAAAGAGTCCCACAGTGGCAAAACCAGCCGAGTGGGACTATGATAAAGCAAAGGAATTGGTTAAAGGAAAATCAGTAGTATTTTGTTTACCAGGTAGAGGAGTTTCATATACATTCTTAAAATCATTTGTACAACTCTGTTTTGATCTTGTACAGAATGGAGCAAGTATTCAGATATCACAAGATTATAGTTCGATGGTGAACTTTGCAAGATGTAAATGTCTTGGTGCAAATGTTCTCAGAGGGCCAAATCAAATTCCATGGGACGGAAAACTTAAGTATGACTGGCAATTATGGATTGATTCCGATATTGTTTTTAATACTGAGAAGTTTTATCAGTTAGTTCTTATGGAGCAAGACATTGCAGGTGGATGGTATTGTACCGAAGATGGTAAGACTACCTCTGTAGCACACTGGTTAGAAGAGGATGATTTTCGTAACAACGGTGGAGTGATGAATCACGAAACTATCGAAAGTATATCCAAGCGTAAGAAGCCTTTTACAGTAGACTATACAGGTTTCGGATGGCTATTAATTAAGAAAGGAGTCTTCGAGCACGAGGGAATGCCTTATCCATGGTTCGCTCCTAAGATGCAGGTTTTCGAGAGTGGTGAAGTTCAGGACATGTGTGGAGAAGATGTTTCTTTCTGTCTTGATGCGAAAGACGCAGGTTTCGAGATCTGGTGCGATCCTCGTGTAAGAGTCGGACATGAAAAAACCAGAGTTATATAGAATTCTTATAGACGGTAAAGAAGTATACACTGCTCTAGGGCAGGGAGAATACTTCAATATAATGGAGGACTATGCTCTTGAATTTTATCAGACAGGTTCTCCAACTCCTGATAGTATTAAAACTGAAATTTACACAGAAGATTAATGGCTAAAGCAACCAGTGGTATTAGTGGTGGAGATTTTATACAATCGCCCCCGAAGAAGACTCGACAAGGAAATGGCAAACATACAAAGTATGCGGCGACCTCTCGTAACTCGGCTCGTAAGAAAAGAAGAGGTCAAGGAAAGTAGAATATTAAGAACTGGGTATAAATAAAGAAAAACCTTGTTCAATGACTATTAGAAGGGTCTCACGGGCATATAAAGATATTAGTTTATCCTTTATTCCTCATCCTATCACAAATGATCTAAAGGTATTAAAGAACGAAGATGCGATTCGTAGATCAGTACGTAATATAGTTCAAACTATCCCTACGGAAAAGTTTTTTAATCCTACCTTTGGTTCGGATGTTTATGATAGTCTATTTAATTTTGTTGATTTTGGTACTGCCTCAACAATTCAAGAGCAAATTGAAGTTGCATTAGATAACTTTGAGCCTAGAATTAATGATGTAAGAGTATTGGTTAATCCACAACCAAATGAGAATTCCTTTGAGGTAACGGTATATTATGATATTGTTGGACAAGAGTTTCCTGCACAAGAATATGCATTCCTTTTAGAGTCAACAAGATAAAATGCCGTTTACTAAATTTACAAACCTTGATTTTGATCAAATAAAGACCTCTATCAAAGATTATCTCCGTGCTAACTCTACGTTTACGGGATTTGACTTTGAGGGGTCTAATTTTTCTGTTTTAATTGATACGTTAGCTTATAACACTTATATTACAGCATTCAACTCTAATATGATTGTTAATGAATCTTTTTTAGATTCTGCCACTCTTCGTGAAAATGTAGTTTCATTAGCAAGAAATATTGGATATGTACCACGCTCTAGAACTGCCGCAGAAGCAAGAATATCATTTATCGCTACTTTAGGTGCAACCGATCCAGGAACCTCTATAGCGACCTTACAGGCAGGTTTAGTATGTACTGGAAATGCAAGTGATACATCATACGTCTTTTCGGTTTCTGAAAATATATCAGCACCGATTGCCAGAGTAAATGGAATCTATCAAGCATCTTTTTCTAATATTGGTATTAGAGAAGGTACCTTTATAACAAAAACATTTACTGCAGATACTTCATTAGATCAAAGGTTTATATTAAATAATACAGGTATTGATACATCAACAATTCGAGTATATGTTAATTCGGCAAGTGCAGCTGATCAAAATGCATTAGGAAATGAATATTCTTTAGTAGAAAATATCTTAAATGTAGATTCGACATCAGAAATATTCCTAATTCAGGAAATACAAGATGAAAAGTATGAATTACTCTTTGGTGATGGCCATATTGGTAAGAAATTAGAAAATGAATCAGTTATTACCGTTCAGTATATCATTACTGATGGTAAAGAAGGTAATGGTATCGGATCTGCCACTAATTCATTCTCCTTCTCTGGAAAGATTGTATCTATTGATCCTTACAATTCCCAATATACACCACTTACTTTAACACTTTCCCCAACTATTGTTACCAATCAAGCTTCTCAGAATGGTTCTGGTATTGAAGAAGTTAGTTCAATCAAATACTATGCCCCTAGAGTATACTCCTCACAGTACCGTGCAGTCACTCCTAGAGACTATGAGGCCATAGTTAAGCAAATATACCCTGACACTGAATCTGTCGCCGTTGTAGGGGGTGAGGAGATGGATCCACCAGAGTTTGGAAACGTTTACGTTAGCATAAAACCTAAAAATGGATCTTTTGTTTCTGCCTTTAATAAATCTCTTATTTTATCCAAACTTAAGCAGTACACTGTATCTGGAATAAATCAAAAAATAACAGATCTCAAGATGCTATATGTGGAACTTGACTCTGCTGTTTATTTTGATAATACAAAGATATCTACTCCAGCTGCATTAAAAACCAGTGTGGTAAATTCTCTTACCACCTATGCCAATTCGGTTGATTTAAATCAATTTGGTGGAAGATTTAAGTATAGTAAAGTTCAACAGGTTATTGATAATACAGACACTGCTATAACCTCTAATATTACAAGAGTAAAAATTAGAAGAGACCTAAAAGCAGCTCTAAATCAATTTGCTCAGTATGAATTATGTTATGGAAATCAATTCCATGTTAATGAATCAGGATTTAATATTAAATCTACAGGATTTAATATTTCTGGTACTACAAAAACAGTTTATATAACTGATGTTCCGAATGCAGACTTAAAAACAGGAGTAATTTCTATTATAGATGTACTAGATGATGGTACATATAATGTTGTTGCTAAATCTGCAGGAACTGTAGATTATATTAAAGGTGAGATATTGTTGAATACAATAAATATCACTTCAACTCTTAATACTTCAGGTGTTATTGAAATACAAGCAATTCCTGAATCAAATGATGTTGTAGGGTTAAGAGAATTGTATATTCATTTAAGTCTTTCTAAAAGTAAAATAAATATGGTGAGGGATGTTATTAGTTCTGGTGATGAAGTAACAGGCACCACCTTTATTAAAGATTTCTACACCTCTAGTTATTCCAACGGACAATTAAAACGACAGTAATATGATACAGACTGGTTTTGAATCTAAAGTTAAGATTCAGGAAATAATTGACAATCAATTACCTGAGTTTGTTTTAAGCGAATCTCCTGAGACGGTAGATTTTTTAAAACAATATTATATTTCTCAAGAATATCAAGGTGGCCCTGTTGATATTACAGATAATTTAGATCAATATTTAAAATTAGATAATTTAACACCTAATGTAGTAGTTGATTCTACAACATTGAGTTCTGGTATTAGTAGTGATGCTAGTACTATTGAAGTTTCTACTACTAAGGGATTTCCTAAAGAGTATGGATTGTTAAAAATTAATAATGAGATTATTACATATACTGGCCTAACTACAAATACCTTTACTGGATGTATTAGGGGATTTTGTGGTATTACTAGTTATCATCAAGAATTAAATAAAGGAGAATTAGTTTTTAGTGATACTAATAAGGAATCACATGATATAGATTCCTCTATACAAAATTTAAGTTCTTTATTTCTTAAAGAATTCTACAAAAAACAAAAATCTACCTTAACCCCTGGATTAGAAGATGTTTCTTTTGCATCTGATGTAAATGCTGGCAATTTTATAAAAAATGCAAGATCATTATATGAGTCAAAAGGTACCAATGAGTCATTCAGAATATTATTTAATGTTCTTTATGGTGAAACACCTAAAGTTATTAATTTAGAGGATTATTTACTTAAACCATCTTCGGCTGATTTTGTTAGAAGAGAAATAATAATAGCAGATTTAATTTCTGGTGAACCTTCTAAATTGGTTGGTCAAACAATATTTAAAGAATCAGATCTAAGTACAAATGCATCTGTTTCTGAAGTAGAACCTTTTACTAGAGTTGGAGTAGCTTTAACTGAAAATAAGCAATATTATAAAATTTCACTTTTTATGGGTTATGATGAATCTGCATCAACCATACAAGGTAATTTTAGTATTACACCAGCATCTAAAGTATTAGAAAATATTGCTGCTGGAGCTTCCACAATACCTGTTGATTCTACTGTAGGATTTGGAGCTACAGGTACTATTATTTCTGGGGTTAATACATCCATTAATTATACAAGTAAGAGTATTAATCAGTTTTTTGGATGTACAGGTATTGGAGCATCAATACAAACTGCAGATGTTATAAGAAATGATGATATCTATTTTGGATATGAGGATGGTGATACTGATGGCACAAAAGTTAAGTTAAGACTGACTGGAGTTTTATCCGATTTTGATCAAATATCTAAAAATCTTAGTATAGATGAAGGTCAAATTATTAGTGTGAGTAATATTGGGGATTTAATTGAAAATCCTGCTACTAATAAGACTTCCAAAGAAATTTTTGCAAATTCATGGATATACAATACTAGTGTAAGATTTAAGTTAGAGAGTATAAACAATGCTACTTGCACCACTAAGGGAGATAGTGATAGATCAAGTCTTAAAATAGATGATAAGGTGGAAATAGTTGAATCTAATTCAAATACTGTGGTATTTGGTGGAGATGGAAATCTTAAAGTCAATGGTATTGATGATAGAGTTATAACTTTAAGTGTTAATACCAATATTATAGCATTGGAAGAGGGAATATATGATATTAGAAGAAGAATTAATACTGCTTTCAGTGATAGAGTACCCTTAAAAGATGGAATGATACTTTCTGATGTTCAGAATTTATATGTGGGTAGTGCTAATACTGCTTATATTGCATCCAATTCCTTACCATCAGGAAGAAGTGGACTTAGTACATCCAATTATATTAATACTATATCAATTAATATTGAATCTGTTGTAGCAACTGGATTAACAGAGAAGAATCTTGTAACTAATAATTATAAAACCCTTCAATTTAATAATGATCTAAAATTTATAAATGGTGATAAGGTTTATTATGAACCTGAATCATGGCAAACTCCTTATATTGGATTGGATACGGGATCTTATTATGTTGGAATAGGAACTACTACAAAAGAGATGAGGTTATATACATCTAGAACTTTTGTAGATGGTACTAATTTTATAGAATTAAATGTTCCATCTAGTAGTAGCGGTATTAATACTGGTGGGCATAGATTTACTTTAGATTCTCAGAAAATAGATTTAATAGGGCCTCAGAAATTACTTAAAAAGTTTTCTTTAGAATCAACTCTTAATAGAGGAACTCAAGTTGAGACATCTCCAGGATCCATTGGAATGTTAATTAATGGAGTAGAGATTACTAACTATAAATCTAATGATAAAATTTATTATGGCCCATTAGAAAATGTAAGTATTTTAAATGAAGGAAGTAATTATGATGTTATTAATCTTCCTAAAATAGATATTACATCAGGTATTGGTATTACAGCATTATTACAACCAGTAGTTAGTGGTCCAATTACAAAAATTGATGTAGATCCTCAAGGATTTGATATTGAAAGAGTCATATCTATTGGTGTTACTGGTGGAAATAGTAATGCTGTATTAAATCCCATACTTATTAAGAAATCTAGAGATGTTAGTTTTGATGGTAGGTCAACTCTTAATTCTGGAGGAGTTAATAATACCACAGATCAAATTACATTTCTTGAAAATCATAGATTTAAGAACAATCAACAGGTAATTTATAAGTCTAATGGAAATAGTGGAATAGGCCTTGGTATAGGAGTTTCTTCTTTAGTTAATAATTCGTTTTATTTTGTACAGGTTATTGATAATGATACTATTCAATTATATTCTTCTCTTAGTGACTCCATATCAGGGATTAATACTGTAGGATTTGGTACAACAAGTCTTGCAGGGGTACATAAATTTACAACTCTTCCTAATCAAACTTCAATTACTGCTATAGAAGTTGTAAATGGAGGTAAATTTACAAATAGAAAGTTAATTGTTAAACCTAGTGGTATTTCGAGTGCTTATAATACTGTTAATTTTGATAATCACGGGTTTGGAGAGGGTGAAATAGTAGAATATTCCACTACTGGAACATCTATCGCAGGATTGACAACTACAAATCAATATCAAATCAATAAAATTGATGATAATTCCTTCAAATTAACCGATGCAGGGGTTGGAGGAACAATAAGAAGCAATTATATATCAAAAAATTATGTAAGTTTAGGATCTACTGGAACTGGTTATCATAATTTTGCTTATCCAGACATTGTAGTGTCTTTAGAATACTCTCCTGTTGGATTTGGAACCACTACTCAACCTGTAGAAACTGTAATTCTTACTCCAACGGTAAGAGGATCTATTATTGATGCATATCTTTATGAAACTGGGACTGGATATGGTTCTTCTATACTAAATTTCGAAAATAAACCAATAATTTCTATAAAAACTGGTAAAAATGCTCAATTAGACCCCATAGTAGTGAATGGTAGAATTGATTCTGTTAATCTTCAATATGGTGGTGAACAATATTTCTCAGTTCCAGACATAAATGTTATAGATTCTAGTGGTAAAGGAAGTGGGGCTTCCTTAAGACCTGTTATTGTCAATAATAGAATATCCAGTATAGAGGTTATTAACCCAGGAATTGGATATTCCAGTTTAGATACCTCAATAAGTGTTATTTCAGCAGGAAAAAATGCCGTAATTGATGTTAATGTAAGACCATTAAGTATTGATATAAGTAAAAAATACCAAAGTAGTGAATTATTGTTAAAAACTAGCAATGATTTAGGGTATAGTGTGAGTGGATACAATCAAAATTATATAAATTCATTCAATGAAGATGCTACACAAGCTTCTACAATCATTGGATGGGCATATGATGGTAACCCAATTTATGGTCCTTATGGATATCCTGACCCCACTACTGCATCTTCGGTGAAAAAATTAGAACCAGGTTATGAAATTGACACTTCTAATGTTTTTGATAGACCTTTAACTACTACTTTTGAAGCTGGATTTTTTGTAGAAGACTATAAATTTACTAATGCTGGAGATTTAGATCGAAATAATGGAAGATTTGGTAAAACTCCCGAATTCCCTGATGGAATTTATGCATATTTTGCAACTGTAGATGATAGTGTTGCTCCTATAGTACCAAAATTCCCTTATTTTATTGGTGATTCTTATAGATCTGTACCATTAAATCAAAATATTGATCAATCTTTTGATTTTTCAGAATCTGATCTTATCAGAAACACATTTCCTTATAAAGTTTCTGATAAAAATGCTGATAATGATTTTATAATTGAGACAAATGAGATTTCAAGACAAAAAGCTATTATAGAATCCGTAACATCTGGTTCAATTGATAAATTATCAGTAATTTCTTCAGGTGATAATTATAAAATTAATGATTCCTTAATATTTGATGATACTGGTACCAATGGTAGTGGATTAATTTCTAAAGTTTCATCATTAAAAGGTAAAGATGTTGTAAATGTAAGCACTGCCACTAGTTCTTATAGTGATGTAGTATTTACGTGGGTAGACGGTCAAAATGTAAAAGTTAATATATTACCATCTCATGATTGGGAAAATAACGATAATATTATAGTTTCTGGTCTTTCTACTCAATTAGCAGAATTAAATGGCCCTAATATGGTGGGATTAACTACTTCAATGGCATCTTTGACATATCCACTTGGATCAGTTTCATCCATAGTGGGTGTAAGTACTGAAATATGGGTTTCTAGGATTCCTGAGAATGTTTCTGTGGGAAGTAGTATTGAAATTGGAAATGAAACCTTAAAATTGTTAGAATCTTATAGAAATACCAATTTATTAAGAGTTGAAAGAGGTGCTACTGGAATATCTCATACCGCCACTTCTTTAGTATCGTTTATACCTGATTCATTTAATATTAAAGGGTCAGTTAATATATTCGATTCTAAAGTTAATAATAAAGTTTTCTTTAACCCTACAAAAGCCATAGGTTTTGGTACCATAACGGGAATAACTTCTACTACGACCTTTGATTTTGCTGATGTAAGTGTTACTAGAGATATTCCTACTCAGCAAATTTATCTTGAAAATCATCCTTTCACTGAAAATGAACAAATAAGTTATTCAGCTGGAACGACTGGAAATATTTCAATTTCAACTTCACCTACAAGTTCTACCTTTACACTACCTTCTACAGTATATGTGTCTGATAAATCTGCAAATAGGATTGGAATAAAAACTGGTATTGGAACCATGTTCTCGGATGTTTATTTCCGTAGTGGTGGTGATAATTATGATAATTATTCTTTTGAATCTAATTATTTGCAAGTAACAGGAAAAGTAGAAAGAATTAAGTCAACAGTATCATTATCAACTTCTCACAGTTTAGAGAGAGGAGATATTATTGATTTAACTATCAAACCAAATTTATCTGTGGGTATTGGAACTTCTACAGCAGTTGTTTTAGAGAGGCAAGATGATACAGGTTATATTTTAGTTAACCCTATAGGATTTAACTCTACAGGTATTAATACAACTACCAATGAATTAACTTTAAGCTCTCATGGATTAAAAACTGGAGATAAAATAGCATATTCTGCTGATCTTTTCCCAAGTGGAATATCTTCACGAAGTTATTATGTTTATAAAGTTAATGAAAATGTAATAAAATTATCAGCAACTTCAGTTGATGTAAAGAGTGATCCCCCAGTTACTATAGGGTTTGGGTCTACGGGTGGAGTTGATCAAATTATTTCACAATTAAACCCACAACTTTCAACTCTAAAAAATAATAATTTAGTTTTTGATTTATCTCATTCTTCATTGCAAGATTATAAATTTAATTTATATTATGATAAGGAGTTTAAGAATGAATTTGTTTCTACTTCTTCTACAATATTTGATGTTGTAGATGTTGGAACTATAGGAGTTTCTACCACTGCTACTTCTACTATTAATTATAGTAATAAATTACCCGAAACATTATATTATAATTTAGAAAAATCAGGATTTATTAGTACTACAGATACAAATTCTCCCAATTCTTCTCAAATAGTCTTTACTAATAGTTCTTATAATTCTTCTTATAGTATTATTGGAGTAGGAAATACAACCTTTGATATATCATTAAAAGAAATACCTGAAAAAATATCTTATAATCCTTCTGAGTGTGACTCTTTAGAGTATACTACTTCTTCTTTAACAGCAAAGGGTGGTATTAATAATGTTAGTATTTTATCTGGTGGAATTAATTATAAAAAATTACCTAATTTTGTTGGATCTTCTTCTACGGAAGGAACAGGTGGATCTATTGTGGCCACATCAACGAATGTTGGTAATTCCAATAAGGTAAGAATTATTAATGAGGGATTTGAATATTCTTCGGATAAGACATTACAACCTTCTGCTTTTATTTCTCCACTTATTATTATTGAAAATTCTAATACGGTAGGTGTTATTACAGTAACTTTTGGTGGAAATGATTATTTAACTCCTCCTCTTATTAGGATGATTAATCCTACTACAAGAGAGGTAATTGAGAGTGGTCTTCTAGAAGCAGAATTAACTAATAATACAATAACTGATATTAATCCTACAGTTCTTCCAAGTGGCCTTCCTAGTGGTGGAATAGAATTATTTGCTATAGAAAATACTAATGGAGTTTCTATCAGTACGATTTCTTCAAATTCGACGGAAACATTTACATGTTTTATAAACACTCCTTCAGCAGGATTTGGAACCCCACCTTTCGAGGTTGGTGATGAGGTATTTATTGAAAATATCGTACAATATGATCCTGTTAGTTCTGGTGGTACAGGATTTAATTCTCCAGATTTTGGATATAGATTTGCTAAGGTTAGTGCATATACGGTAGCTGCAACTGGAAGTAATGATTCAGTCACTATAGATTTAACAGGAATAAGTACCAATCCTGGTATAGCAGTTACAGATCAATCTAACGTCGCTTCTCTTATTAACAAGACTAATTATCCTACATTTGTATCTAATTTAGTTCCATCTTTCTTCAATACAGGTGAAAAAATTATATCTAACGATATTGAAAGGGATTTAATTATTACAAGTACTGAAAGTGATTATATTAAAGTCTCTGGTACTTATAGATTAAGTATTGGGGAAATAATAACAGGAAAAGATTCAGGAACTACAGCTAAGATTAATGATATAACTGAGAATTTTGGTAGATTTTCAGTAAATTATATGGTTAAGAAAGATATTGGGTGGTCTGATGATATTGGATCATTAAATCTAGATACCCAAGTTACTCCTGATAATGACTATTATCAAAATATGTCATACACTGTTCAGAGTACTCGTACTTTTGATCAATTAAGGAGTCCTGTTTCTTCTTTACTTCATACTAGCGGTCTTAAGAATTTTGCTAATACAGGAATTACATCAACATCATTAGTTGGAATAGGCAGTACGGATTTCTCACTTTCTATTAGAGATGTTATTGGAGATAATAGAGTAGATACAGTTTATAATTATGCATATGCTTTAGATTTAGGATCTGCAAATGCTTCTAATGCTATAAAAACACCAAATAAAGTTTTTACTGCATATACTTTAGCGAAAAGTAATGAAGTTTTAAAAATTGATAATATAAAAGATGAATTCTCTAATTTATCAAGTGAGTTGACAGATTATCTTAATATTTTAGAAATAGATTCTAATGTATCATTTAAAAATATCTTATTTAGAATTGGTAATGCAGATAATACTGATGTTCAACTTACAGAGGTAGTAATATTAAATACTGGATCCAATTCTATCTTTTTACAAAAAGGTGAGTTAGAGGATGAAGGGCCTATCGGATCATTTGATATTGAAACTACTAGCGTAGGTACTCGTTATTTGAGATTTACTCCTTTACCCAATAGTGTTGATTTTGATTATGATATTAAAGCACTTGATTTAGATTTTTTAAATAATACAGGTATTGGAACTCAATCGTTAGGATTTATTGATATTACAGCAGCTGTTGGAATATCTACAGTTGATACGGTTCTTGGGGTTACTACCTCTTCCCTTATAAGTGTAGATTCTACAAAATATAATGCACTATATGTAAAAACACATCTAGTTAATCAAACAACATCTCAGATGAATTATGTTGAATTATATGTTACTCATGATGGAACCGATACTTATGTTGCAGATTATTTTGTAGATACTCATAGTGAAAGAAATAGTTATTCTGAAACTTTAATGGGATCATTTAAAGGAGATTTGACTGGATCAACATTTTCTTTACAGTATGAAAATAAATTAACTGATGAAATTAAATATAGTTCCAATGTAGTTGGTTTTGGATCAACTTCAAGTGGAATTGGTACGTATAGATTTGCATCTTTTAATGAACCTGTAGGTTCTGAAAGGAGTTTAATTTATCAGTCAAATTATGCGGTGGGAGTAGGAACCACTACTGCTGTTGCATTAAATAAAAATCTATTTAATGCAAATCATTCTATAGTTGAAGTCAGTGTTGGATCTACTAGGGCTGTTCATCAACTTATGATGAATCATGATGGTACAGATGTTTATATTCAACCTGGTACAATTCTTTCTAATGCAGGGGATGTTGAAATTGATACACGGTTAGGAATTGGAACTTTTGGTGCTGAATATGATTCTAGTGACTTTGTATTAAAGTTCTATCCTGAGACGGAATTTATAACTGATAATATTCAGGTTTCTTCTTTAAATAAAGTTTTTTATACAGAGACTGATTATAGCAATTCTACTATACCAGATTTAACATATGGTGCAGCAGTAGAATCCGTTAATTTATATTCTTACAACGCTGTTAATGGTTCTCGCATTAATAAAACTGATTTTGTATTAAAGAATAATAAGACTCCAATTTTTGCAAAGAAATTTAATCCTGCAGATTCTACTATTATTCCACTTAATGGTAATAAATTTAATATTGATAATCATTTCTTTAGAACCGACGAGGAATTGATTTATACTCCTGGATCTACTTTTGTGGGTGTAGGGTCAACTCCAATGCTATATCAAAGTTCTACAGGAGCTGTTGATGAACTTCCATCTACAGTTTTTGCTATTAGAGATAGTGCTGATACTTTCCAGATATCGACAACTAGAGGTGGAAGTGCTGTTACTTTTGTTGGAATAGGAACAGGAAATAATCATCAATTTGAAATGGCCAAGAGTAATACAAAATCTATTATTACGATTGATAATGTAATTCAATCTCCAATTGCTTTTGTACCTATATCATTTACTCTTCAGAATAATACTGATGATGCTAGTACTGGAATTAGTACTTCAAGAACTACTTTCTCTCTAAGTGGAATTTCATCATTAACTACTTCAGATATATTAAAAATCGATAATGAATATATGAAGGTTATTAATGTTGGTGTTGGAACAACTACCGTTGGTCCAATAACTGGTGTGGGATCTACAAATCTTGTAGAAGTTGAAAGAGGATTTATTGGATCTGGATCAACTAATCATACAAATGCATCCACTATTAATCTTTATAGAGGATCTTATAATATGGATGGTGAAAAGATATGGTTCACTGATGCTCCTAGAGGAAATCCTCAATTAATTAAGAATTCTAGTAATTTAAATTATGCAACTTCCGATTTTGGGGGAAGAGTTTATTTGAGAGAGAATTATGAGACTAATCAGGTCTATGATGATATTTCAGACCAATTTACTGGAATAGGGGAAACATATACTTTAACAAATGTAGGAGTTAATACTGTAGGATTGGGAACCAGTGGAGGTAATGGATTATTGTTAATTAGTAATATTTTCCAATCACCTACTGCAGAAAATAATCCTTCTAATAATTTCGAAATTCAAGAAGATGCATCAAGTGGAATAAGTAGTGTAAGATTTACAGGTATTAGGACATCTAGTGATGATCCAGTTATTATTAGTGATACTGATGTAAATCAAAATGAATTGCCTAGAGGTGGTTTAATTATTTCTCTAGGATCTACACCAGGATTGGGATATGCACCAGCAGTAGGAGCACGTGCATACTTAGAAAAAGATTCTAATGGTGGTATTACTAATATTGTGGGTATTGCTACTACAGGGCCTGCTTTTTCTATTACTACTTCATCTTACAATAATGAAACTGGTGTATTGCAAATTACCACACAAGAAGAACATAATTTTGAAGCAGGTATCATTGCTCAAGTTAAATTATCTGGTTTGGCATTTACATGTCCTAGTGGATCTGGTATTACTACAACCATATTCCCAGAATCACCTGTGGGATTTGGAAGTACAAGTATTGACTATAGTATATTAAGTATTGGATCTACTAATACATTTACTACTAATGTTGGTGTTAGTACCATTCCTCACACTTATAATAGTGGTGGATCGGTAATGCCTTGGTATGGAAATGCAACCATTGGTTCAGGATATACAGGATCTACTATTTCTATAGGGGTAACAGATGTTTCATATGATCATACGTTTATAAGTGGTGTTTCTACAACATTATATGTTACTAATTGGGCTGGTACAGCTTTAACAGCAACATCTGCATCATATATTCCAACAAGTGGGGAGTTATCTTTAACTGTTCCTGCTCATGGATTAACAACCTCTGATAATGTTGGAATTAGAACTAATTCTTTGATATTTAAGTGCTCTAAAGATGATTATGCTACTGAACATTCTTATCCTAGACCTACTGATCCAGTAGCAGGTGTTGTAACCTCAATTATTTCTTATGATGATGATACCCTTACCGTAAAAGTTGGATCCAGTGTAGGATCAGGTGGACAGGTTACAGCCACAGTAGGTGCTGGTGGTACTCTATCCTTTGCTATTGGAGCAGCAGGTACGAATTACACTAATCCATATTTAGATATCCCTGAAGCATCTTATACTAATCTTTCAGTTACTGGTGTTTCTAGATTAGGTATAGGTGCAACTACGGAGACTGGAGTGGGTTTATTATTAAATGTAGACGTTAGTGCTAGTTCTACTGTTAGTAGTGCTTCTACTTATTTTGAGGTTCCTAAATGGGAAATTGCTAGAGAGGGATATGGATTTAAAAAAGGAGATGTCTTTACTCCTGTAGGATTAGTAACTGATGCCAGTTTATCTTCTCCAATAGCTCCTTTTGAATTAACAGTCTTAGATACTTATAGTGATAATTTTTCTGCTTGGCAATTTGGTCAATTTGATTATATTGATTCTATTAAGAGTTTACAAGATGGATCTAGAAAGAGATTTGAATTAAGATATGATAATGAACTCTTAAGTTTCCAAATTGAATCAGAAACTAGTTTTGCTGGTGTAAATCTTGCTAATTGCTTATTAATTGTTGCAAATGGTGTGATACAAGAACCAGGTGTTTCTTATCTCTTTGATGGAGGCACATCCTTTGCGTTTAGAGAAGCACCAAAACCAGAAGATGAAATTTCTATATTCTTCTATCGGGGTAGTAGTGGATCTGATACTCAAACAATAACAAATGTATATCCATCTTTAAAAATTGGAGATACAGTTCAATTAGATAAGATTTTAAATAGTATTGAAAATCAAAAACCTCGTGTAGCTACTGCCATTACTGCTACTGATATTATAGAAACTAATCTCTATAAGGGAGTAGGTATTACAAGTGAAGAAAAATCATTAAATTGGACAAAACAAAAAGTAGATAGAATAATAAATGGTGAAATAGTTTATAAATCTAGACCTTCTCTAGAACCTTTAATATTCCCTACGGCAAAAATTATTGGTAGTCTTACAACCACTGATACTGAAATATTTGTTGATGATGCTTCATTCTTTGATGAAGAAGGAGAAATTTCAGGATCTTCACCCATTAGTGGAAGAGTGGTAGATAACAGCGTCACACGTGTTTCAGCTGCCCTTACTGCTATAGTATCTACTGCAGGTACTATTTCTTCACTTGATATTGTAAGTGGTGGTAGTGGATATATAGGGGCAACTACTTCTGTATCAATCGGAATTCCAACTACAGGTATTGGAACTACTGCAAATCCAACTGCAACTGCAACAGCAACTATAACTGATGGTTCCATTACATCAACTAGCATAACTGCTCAAGGATTTGGATATACAGCAGCTGCTGCTCCTAATGTTTTAGTAACTCTTCCTACATTCACTTCAGAATTAATTGGAAATATTACTTCTGTTAAAGGTTTCTCTGGAATTATTACTGGAATTGGTACAACCACAGGTGATGGCGTTCCATTAGCACTCAAATTTAGTTTGTTTGCTTCAAGTTATGCTGACTTAAATATCAATTATCCAATTTATATTACCAATACTACTGTAGGAACAGGAGTTACTTCCATATTTGATTCTAATAGTGAAGTGGTTGGTATAGGAACAACTTTCTTAGATAATATTTACAATATTAATCATATATGGAATTCTGGTACTGCTGGAATTATTACATGTAATATAAAATCTGATACGACTGTGGTTGGATTAGCAAGTACTGGTAGTTCTATGGATGCTATTGGTAGATTCTCTTGGGGTAGATTGGGTGGTTCATTCACAAGAAGTAGTGAACCAATAGCATTAGGGGTAACTGGATTAACTATTAATTCTGGATTAACTACTTTCCCAACGATTCAACGTCGATCAAGTGGATTGAGAGATACTGGAGCTCTCGATCCCTTCTATTCATAATACTCTTATAAATACCTAAAAACTAATTAATATGTCTGCTGTAGTCACAGATCAATTTAGAATATCTAACGCTGGTAATTTTGTAGATTCTGTACTAGATACTAATAATTCTTATTATGTATTTCTAGGTCTTAGTAATCCTACAACACCAAACCCTGGGTTTGGTAGAACATCAGATTGGAATACTGCTGCTTCTGGCCCTCCCAATCCCATTGATAATTTCAGTTATGAATGGCAATATGGAAGTACTTCCCTTTTTGGAAAAAAGATTAATAGTACTAATATTAGAAGAGTTGTAAGAAAAGTAGAATGGAAAGTTAATACTGCCTATGACATGTATAGGCAAGATTATAGTGTTAACAATAAAGCTCCAGTTTCCGATACTGCAAGATTGTATGATGCAAATTATTATGTAATTAATAGTGATTTTAATGTTTATATTTGTATAAAAAATGGATCTTCTGGTGAAGATCTTGATGGTGTTAATTCTAAATTCGAACCCACATCTACTGATTTAGAACCATTTGCTGCAGGTGCGGATGGTTATATTTGGAAATTTCTTTTTTCAGTATCTCCTAGTGATATTATTAAATTTGATTCTACTGAATATATTGTAGTTCCTAATAACTGGGAAACAACCACTAATTCTCAAATACAAAGTGTTAGGGAAGCAGGTGATTCTACGATTAATTTTAATCAAATAAAAACAATATACATTAAAAATGCGGGAGATGGGTATAACAGTGGAGGACCTTATAATGTAGATATATTAGGTGATGGTACAGGTGCTAAAGCTTCTATAACGGTTGCTGGTGGTAAAATTACATCTGCAGTAATAACGGCAGGTGGAAGTGGATATACTTATGGTGTAGTAGATTTAGGTGAGGCTCAACCAACGGGTGTTCCGAGTACTTATGCAGATTTAATTGTCATTATTCCACCTTCAAGAGGTCATGGATATGACATTTATAAAGAATTGGGTGCTGATAGAGTTTTAGTATATGCCAGATTTGACGATTCAACTAAAGATTTTCCAGTAAGTACAAAATTTGCACAAGTTGGAATTGTAAAGAATCCATCAACTTATACTTCTATAGGATCTACATATACATCTAGTGAATATTCCTCTTTAGGAGCTATAAAATTAAATGATGCTGATACAGAAGGAGGGACAGGATATTGGTCTGATACTCCCGCTATTGGTTCTGAAATAGAACAAGTTGTAACTGGTGGAACTGCTAAAGGATACATTGCATCCTATGATAAAGAAACTAGTGTTCTTAAGTATTATCAAGATCGTTCACTATATTATAATCCAACAACAGGAAATCAAACAGACTATATTGGTATTAGTACTGAAGCTAAAGTTTTACCTTTTGAATCTTCAAGTTCCAAGATTACATTTACAAGTGTAAATTATGTCAACGTTGCCACCGCTTTTACAGGTCGCACAATGACTTCAGGATCAAAAGAAATTGATTTAGGAGTTTATTTTGCAGGTGGTCTTGCAGATTCGGAGATAAATAAAACATCTGGGGATATTCTTTATATTGATAATAGAGAAGAAATTGCCCGTAATATCCGACAAAAAGAAGACATTAAAATTATTCTGGAATTCTAAAGAAACATGGCACAATCAAAAGATTTAAATATAAGTCCTTATTATGATGACTTTGATCCCAGTAATAATTTTTACAAGGTTTTATTTAAACCAGGATTTCCAGTTCAAGCAAGAGAACTAACTAATCTTCAATCTATAGCTCAAAATCAAATAGAGACTTTTGGTAGTCATATTTTTAAGGAAGGATCTATTGTAATTCCTGGTGCCCCTACTTTTGATAGTGCTTATTATGCAGTAAAATTAAATGCGACTCAATTTGGAATTGATATTTCTTTATATACTGATAACCTTGTAGGTAAAATTATAGAAGGACAAAGTTCTGGTGTTACTGCTTCTGTAGATTATGTTGTATTACCAGATGGAAATGATGTAGAAAATTTAACGATTTATGTAAAATATTTAAATAGTGGTTCTACAAATTCTGAAATAGTTGAATTTATTGATGGCGAAGTATTACTTACTCAAGAAAATATTGTTTATGGTAATACAACTATTAATGCAGGATCTGGAGTTGCAACTTTAATATCTGCTAATGCAACTGCTGTAGGTTCTGCTGCATTTGTAGCTGAAGGTGTTTATTTTATTAGAGGAACTTTTGTAAACGTTAGTAGTCAGACACTTATTTTAGATTATTATACTAATACCCCTTCTTATAGAGTAGGATTAAAAATTGATGAGCAAATAATTAGTGCAAAAGACGATCCCTCACTTTATGATAATGCGTCTGGGTTTACAAATTTCGCCGCACCTGGTGCAGATAGATTAAAAATTACTTTAACTCTTACTAAGAAATTATTAGATGATAAAAATGATCAAGATTTCTTTGAAATTCTAAGAGTAAGTAAGGGTCAAATTAGAAAAGTTAAAACTAAAACAGATTATAATTTAATTAGAGATTATCTAGCAGAAAGGACTTATGAAGAATCTGGAAATTATGCTATAGATCCTTTTAGTATATCTTTAGCAAATTCTTTAAATAATAGATTAGGAAATGGTGGAATATTTTTTAGTGGAGAAAAAACAGAACAGGGAAATACACCTTCTGATGATTTAATGTGTCTGAAGGTGTCTGGTGGAGAAGCTTATGTTAATGGTTATTCTGTAACTACTGATTCTTTAACTATTTTAGATGTTGATAAACCTAGAGACACTAGAACTATAGGTTCATCTAGTGTTAATTTTGAAATGGGGAATCGTCTAGTAGTTAATAATGTTTTTGGTCAACCTCAATATAGAAAGGTTATTAATCTATATGATGATCTATTGGATAATAGTGCGGAAGCTTCTGGTACAGTAATTGGTCAGGCAAGATTATATTCTTTCAATCCAAAAGATTCTTCATATACAGGTCCCTCTAGTGAATGGAATCTTTATCTTTATGATGTCAATACATATACTAAAATTACTTTAAGCACTGTTGTTACGGCTACAGAATTGCCAGAAACTGCAATTATTAGAGGATTGAGTAGCAATGCTACAGGATATACTACTTCTGCTGGTAGTGGTGTTAGTGATGTTTATTTGACTCAAACTTCAGGTGAATTTCTTGTAGGAGAGCAAATTAGTATCAATGGATCTACTAACCTTGCAAGAACAATTCAAGCCACAATTCCCTATAATGCAAATGATATTAAAGCTGTAAAACAAACTGCAGTTGCACCCTATCTTCAAAATTTTGTTGCAGATGCATCACTTATTGCAGTACCATTACCTGGGATTCAAGGTGGAGTTAATGTTAACGGATCCACAATAACAAGTGCTACTTCATTACCCTTTACTGGTCTTAAAGTTGGAGATATTATTTCATATAATCCAACTAATCAAGCAACGGTTCCTATTTACTCTAAACTTACATCTATTTCTTCTGATGCAAGAACCCTTACTATTAGTAATGCGACAGACACTAATGGTGTTACTGGAGTTTATGATGGAACTATACAAAATTCTACATTTGCAACTGCAAACTTGCGGAGAGCACAAGTATGGAGTAAGGATGATAGAGGATCTTTATATGAAGTATTACCTGAAACTAATATATCTTCTGTAGATCTTTCATCTTCATCTCTTAGTATTTCAGCTCAAATAACAGGTCAAAGCGTAGTTGGATCAGCTTCTACTGTAACTATTGATGATGTAAAGGATGGAAGTGGATCTGGAATTTCAACGGCGTTTTTTGATTCTTATGGAGTAAGTAGATTTTCTATACATTATGGAACTGCTTCCAATGGAGTGGGTACAGTAAGTTCTGATAGTTATAATGATTTGAATAGTGGAGGATTTAAGGCATCATTTACTGGATTAACTGATGATTCTGCAGGAACTCTTATTAATGTTACAGCAAAGAAACAAGGTATTCAGAGTAAAATAAAAAATTATGAAAGAAGTAAATTACTTGATGTAACTCTATCCAAATTACCACAATCTGGTATTAGTACTGGTATTCAGGATGGATTAATTACTAATACACTTGCTTATGGTTTAAGAGTTCAAGATGAGGAAATATCTTTAAATGTACCTGATGCTGTAAGGGTATTAGCAGTTTATGAATCTATTAATGGTAGTCAACCTACATTTGATACGCTTTCATTTAATGCAACTGCTAATGTTGCAACTAATGCAATTATTGGGGAAAATATTGTAGGCCAATCTTCTCATGCCATTGCAAGAGTGGTCACAAATAATACATCTAGTCCATCTTCAGGTGGATCTAATAAATTAGGTATTGTATATTTAAATGATAAAGTATTTACCAATTTAGAGACTGTAGTATTTAAAGAATCTAATATTACAACAAATCTTGATGGTATCAATACAACGGATACAGATGCACGATATCAAAATATTTCGAAATCATTTACTTTAGATAAGGGTCAAAGAGATCAATATTATGATTATTCTAGAATAGTTAGAAAGAGTAGTTCATCTATTCCCTCTAAAAGATTGTTAATTGTTTATGATCACTATACAGTACCTTCTAATGATAGTGGAGATGCATTTACAGTACTCAGTTATGGGAAAGAAAGATATAATAAAGATATTCCTTTAATTGGTCCTGATCGAATAAGGGCAACTGATACTCTTGATTTTAGACCAAGAGTTCCTGTTTTTAGTGGTACATCATCTTCACCATTTGCTTTTGCATCTAGAACAAGTGCTTTTAATACAGTTCCTAAATTCTTAGCATCACCTAATGGAAGTACTATATTAGGATATGATTATTATCTTGGTAGAATTGATAAAATTTATTTAAATGAATTTGGGGTATTAACAATACAAAAAGGACAATCAGATCCCATACCTCAACCTCCTGTAAATATTAACAGTTCAATGGAATTGGCAACTCTTATTTTGCCACCATATTTGTATGATCCAAAAGATGCACAAATTACATTAACTGATAATAGAAGATATACAATGAGAGATATTGGTCTTTTAGAAGATCGTATTGAAAATTTAGAAGAAGTTACTACACTCTCACTTCTTGAAGTAAGTACTGAAGCTTTAAGAATTGAAGATGCTAGTGGAAGAAATAGATTTAAGAGTGGATTTTTTGTTGATAGTTTTATTAATGATGAATTTATTAATTATAATTTCTCTTCTATAGATGTTGATACAGAAAGAAGAGAAATAAGACCTATTATTGCAAGAAATACTCTCCAAAGTCAACTTTTACCAGCATCTAATATTATTGATGAAGAGTATGATATGGGCACCAATTTTGAGTTATTAGATCCTAATGTACAGAAAACGGGAAATGCTGTAACTTTAAAATATGAAGAAGTTGAGTGGCTTGAGCAATCATATGCAACAAGAGTGGAGAATGTCAATCCTTTCCATGTAGTTTCTTATAGGGGTGATATTACCCTATCACCTTCAAGTGATAGTTGGGTAAGAACTGTAAGATTAGATGAAAGTGTTAGTGAAGTAAGTGAAACTAGAGAGGTTGATAACGTTCCTCCTTTAAGAAGAAGAAGATGGTTCTTCCGTATCATTTTTGGCCGTCGAAGAGATAATCGCCCGACTACAACTACAACTACTACCGAAATCCAAACTAGAAGTAGTGATGTCATAGTAAATACTGGTGATGATGAGTGGATGAGATCCAGAAACACTCAATTTAGTGCTTCTGATTTAAAACCACTAACACCATATTATCAGTTCTTTGATGGAAATTCTGGTGTTTATTTTATTCCTAAATTATTAGAAATTGCTGATGATAATACATTGGTAAACTCTGGGTCTGTAGGTACCTTTAAAGTTGGAGAAACTGTAAAAGGTTATTTGGATAATGATGAAGAGGTAATTTCATTTAGAGTAGCTGCATCTAATCATAAAGAAGGTCCATTTAATGCACCAACTAGGGTATTTGATGATAATCCCTATACCCAAGAAGTTTTGCAAAGTGAATATACTTCTTCTTCTCCTATATTAAATGTAGATACATTAGCACTTTCTAATGAAGCACAAGGATTATATAGTGGATATGTCACTCAGGGAATGAGATTGGTTGGTCAAGAGGATGGAGCAGTTGCGTATGTTAAAGAGGTGAGATTAAAATCAGATCGTTATGGAGATGTAATTGGTTCATTCTTCTTACAAGATCCATATGCCGATCCTGCACCTACAGTTAGAATTGAAACTGGAAGAAAGGTTTATAGACTGAGTAGTGATGCTAATAATACTACACCTTTACGAGGTAGTAAAATAATTTCATCTGCTGAAGCAGACTATGAATCAAGAGGAACATTTATTGTTAGGCAAATACAAACTGTTAATACTACAATAACAACTAATACTCGTGAATTGGTTCCTGTGGAAGCTGAGGATGATGATCCTTTAGCTCAGTCATTTACTGTTGGTGGTAATATCGAAGCACCAGGAACAGCAGGAGTGGAAGGAGATGATAATGGAGTTACTATAACTTCTGTAGATTTATTCTTTGGTAATAGAGATCAAGATTCAAATGGAGTTGCTGGAAATAGTAGTGTAACGGTACAAATTAGAACAGTTCAATTGGGTATTCCTACTAGAAGATTATTAGGAACACCTGTGGTTGTACCTTCTGAAGATATTAATACTTCAACTGATGGATCTGTTGCTACAAATGTTAAGTTTCCTGAACCTATCTATCTAGCCCCCGGAAGAGAATATGCTATTGTTCTTCTGGCACCAACAAGTAATGCTTATGATGTATGGATTGCTAGGATGGGTGAAGATGCTGTTAATATCCAAAGTCTTCCTAACGTATCTGCTATACAGTATAATCAACAATGGGCTCTAGGTAGTTTATTTAAATCTCAAAATGGATCCATTTGGACACCATCTCAAACAGAAGATTTGAAGTTTAAGTTATATAAAGCAAACTTTACTTCTAGTACTGGAACTGCATATTTTGCAAATCCTACCTTAAATCAAAGTAATGGATATGTACCTACATTAGAAGATAATGCAATACTTACTCTTCCTAAAACAGGACAAATAGGTATCACAACTCTCATAACAGGTAATAGTGGTATTAGTACATTTACTATAGGAAGAAAAATTGTTGGTCATAGTAATGATGGTGTTTATGCTTATGTTGTGGGTACTGGATGTTCAGTTTCAGATGCAAGTGGAATTGTAACAGGTGGTTTTGGTTATGAAGCTACCACAGGAACTGTCAATACATTTAATATAGTAGGTAAAGGTTCAGGATATCAATTGAATAATCTTACAGTTGATGCTAATGGTTCAATTACTGGATTTGGAACTGAAAATGTAGGAACAGGATATACTGGAGGTGATATTGTAGGCCTTACTACATCCGATATGACTGGAAATATTGGTGAGGGTGCATTAATAAGAATTACTGATAATGGTGGTGTGGATACATTATATCTTTCAGGAATACAAGGAACAAATGCAACTGGTGGATTTAAATTTAATGAAGATTTGAGATATTATGATGATGCAGGTGCTATTCAAAATACCAATCAAAAACTTCTTACTAATTTGATTACAGATGGGGATCCTAATAATGGAACATTTATTAAAGTAAATGAATTCGATCATGGAATGCATTCCAGTCAAAATGTTCTTGTATTAAATAATATTAAGAGCAATTTAGATACAACTATCCTTAATACTGATTTTACAACTTCAGATCTTACAGTTAGTGTTGCATCTACAACGAGCCCTGATCTTAATAAGTTTGAAGGAATTCCTGTTGGAGCTGCTAATACTGGATATATAAGAATTGGTGATGAAATTGTTGGATATGAAGGAGTAGGTGCAGGTATTTTGGAATCTATTACTAGAGGAGTAGATTCAACATTATCCATCCCTTACACTTCCAACTCAAGAGTTGAAAAATATGAACTTAACGGTGTTTCTCTTAGAAGAATAAACACTCAACATGATATTGATTCGTTTGGTATTGATTTGGATAGTTATTATGTTGGTTTTGCAGCCACTATGGGAAGAAATAGATCTGTTGATGAATTATCAGATAATATACCAGCTTTATCATTTGAGAGTGAAGGATTCTATGGTGGATCTAATGCAAATGGTACTAGAAACATCCAATATGATGCTATAGTTCCTAGTTATAATGTTTTCACTCCATCAGCATTAACTGGTGCTACTGCATCGGTTAGAACTGTAAGTGGAACTAGTGTGGATGGAACAGAAACATCATTTATAGATCAAGGTTTCTCTCCTGTTCAGTTAAACACATTAAATACTTTTACCACTCCTAGACTTGTGTGCTCTAAGGTAAATGAAACTACCTATTTGACAAATATTGAAAGGAATAAATCATTTACAACAGCAATTACACTGGCAAGTGGTCATGAGAACGTATCTCCAATAATTTTTACAGATATTGCATTTACTGAATTTAGATCAAATAGGATAAACAATCCAGTTTCTGATTATACTCAGACTGCTTCTGTCAATTCACCTATTTTTGATCCTAATAGTGCAATTTATGTTTCTAGTCCTATTTCTCTAGATAAACCAGCAGATTCTTTAAAAGTTATTTTTACAGCATATAGAGGTTCTTCATCAGATATTAGAGTCCTTTATTCATTAAGAAGAACTACTGATATTTCAGAAAATATGGAAGAATTTGAATTATTCCCTGGATATGATAACTTAACTGATTCTACTGGTGATGGATTTGGGGATGTGGTAATTGATCCCTCTAAGAATGATGGTAAACCCGATGCTTTTGTTCCTGCCAGTGTAGATGAACAATACTTAGAATATCAGTTTACTGCAAATAATTTAGGTGAATTTATAGGATACTCTATTAAAATAATAATGGCAGGAACTAATCAAGCAGATGTTCCTAAAATTAGAGATCTTCGTTCAATTGCAGTTAGATGATTAAAGTTAAGGGATATTCTCATTTATATCGGGATGAAAAAACAGGAGCTATCATTAATAAAGATGCTTCTTCATATAGTTCCAGATTAAATACAATTGCCTCAATAAAGAATGAAAAAAATGAAATTAAAAAAATGAAAGAGGAAATTGATGAATTAAAAGGTCTTTTAAAAGAGCTTGTTGAATCGAAATATAAATAACTAATAAGGTTCTTGTGAGACTATATGGCGGCCGTATATGTTAGTAATCTTGTAATCAATACGGGAAGTACTTTTACACAAACATTTAATTTAGAAGCTACCAATACCAATTCTGCATTGGATTTGACAGGTTATACTGCCAGTTCTCAAATGAGAAAATGGGCTGGAAGTTCTAAAGCAACTACTTTTACTGCTACTATTGCTAGTCCTCCTACAGCAGGAGTAATAGAAATAGGGTTGACGGCGGCTCAAACTGCTGAATTACCAGCAGGAAGGCAGGTTTATAATATCTTAATTACCAAAGGTTCCATAACGGAAACAGTTGTTGAAGGAATGGTTCTTGTAAGGGAAGGGGTAACACGATAATGCCAGATATAAAGGTTAGAGTAGGTGCTCAGAATGCAATTAAAGTACTTTCCAGTGCATCTGGTGGTAATGCTCTGTTTGCCGATACTGCGACCAATGTTATTGGTGGAATAGCATCAGTAACACAATTAGATTCGTCTGGTATTTCTACTATACAATCCCTTCGGGTTTCGGATACTCTTCGTATCACAGGTTTATCAACTTTTATTGGTATAGCTACTTTTAATAGTAATTTATATGCGGCCGGTAATGTTACTATTGGTGGTACTCTTCAAGTTGGAGATACTATTTTTGGTACGGATATTGATACTAGAAATTTAAGATCTAGTGGAATTACAACTCTAGCTGCTAATGGAGGAATTACTACCACTGGTGGAGATTTATATGTTGGGGGTGATTTATATGTTAAGGATGATATTACATATGATGAAGTTAATGGTAGAAATCTTAATATAACTGGTATTTCAACTCTTGGTATTTCATCTGCAGCGACCTTAAATGTAGTTGGTATTTCTACTCTGGGTACAGTAAATGTAACTGGAGTATCTACATTTTCTAGTCCTGTAAGTTTTGGTTCTTCTGCAATATTTGGAGATAATGATAGAATAATATTGGGAGATGGAGCAGATCTACAAATATATCATGACTCACTTAACAGTTACATTGCTGATACAGGTACAGGTGATCTTAAATTAATAAGTGCTGGTAATATAGCTCTTGAAAATTCAACTCTTGGTACAAACAGTGCTGTATTTGATACTACTGGTGGTATAGAGTTTTATTGGGGAGGTGCTGGTTCTGGTAAAAGATTAGAGATTCTTGGTGTTGGTGCTACGATCACTGGAGATTTATATCTAAGTGGTGATTTATTTACAGGCGGTGAAGGTAAGATTGGTGAAGATGTTACCACTAGAAATTTAGATGTAACTGGTATTTCTACTTTACAGGGAACCTTAAGTGTTGCTGGTGTTACTACATTTACTGAAGATGTAGTTTTCCAGGGTGCAGCTGCAGCTCAAAATATGACCTGGGATGCTTCTGAAAATGATTTAGAGTTTACTGATCTTGCTAGAATAAAATTTGGAGATAGTGATGATCTTGAGATATGGCATGGAAGTGGTAACAACAGTCATATAAAAAATTCTACTAATGATCTTAAAATTCGTAGTGATTCACTCATACTCAAAAGAGCAGATGATACTGAGGCATATCTTAAAGCTACTGTTAATTCAGATGTAAAATTATATTATAATGGCAATGAGAAATTTGCCACTACTGACGAAGGTGTTAATATAGTTGGTAATGTAACTGCAGTTGATGGAACCTTTAGTGGTAATGTTTCTATTGCGGGAACATTAACAAAAGAAGATGTAACAAATATTGATTCTGTTGGAATTGTTACTGCTGGAAAGGGACTTAGAGTTACCACTGGTGGAATAGTTGTAACTGCTGGTATTACTACATTCAATGATGATGTACAATTTCCTGGTGCTGCATATAATATTCTATGGGATCAAGCAACAAGTAAGTTTAAGTTTGATGACAGTGCCCAATTAGTATTTGGTAGTGCATCAGGCGGTGATATGAAACTATTCCACCAGAGTGGAAATAGTACTATAAGAAATGAAACAGGGCAATTTAGAATTGCTGGTAATGATATAAGATTACAAACCCAAAATCATAGTGAGGATTACCTTTTAGCTGTTGATGGTGGGTCTGTATCTATATTTTATAATGATGTAAAACGTCTGGAAACTAGTTCTTCTGGAGTTGATATTACCGATACTTTAAATGTTGCTGGTATTTTGACTGCAGCAACTGCTAATGTTACTGGAACATTAACTGCTGGATTAATCGATGGAGGATCTTACTAATGGCAAAACCAACAACTAGACTAGAATTTAAAGATTATTGTTTAAGACAATTAGGAGCTCCTGTATTGGAGATTAATGTTGATGATGATCAGGTAGATGATTTAATAGATGATGCTTTACAACTTTTCAATGAACGTCATTTTGATGGTGTTGAGAGGATGTATTTAAAATATAAAGTAACACAAGACGATATTGATAGAGGAAAAGCAGATCCTACTACTGGTGTTGGTATTGTTACAACAACTGCCAATTCTACTAATGTAAGTGGTGTAGGAACTATGTCATTTAATTGGTATGAAAATTCTAATTTCCTCCAAGTTCCAGAATCAGTGATCGGTGTAGAAAAGATATTCAAGTTTGATACTAGTTCTATTTCTGGTGGAATGTTTAGTATTAAATATCAGTTATTCTTAAATGACTTATATTATTTTAATTCTATTGAATTACTACAGTATACTATGGTAAAAACTTATCTTGAAGATATAGATTTTTTACTAACTACTGATAAACAGATAAGATTTAATCAAAGACAAGATAGATTATATCTGGATATTGATTGGGCTTCAGAAGAGGTTGGAACTTATTTTATTCTTGATTGTTATAGACTTTTAGATCCTACCACATTTACGGGTGTATGGAATGATTCATTCTTAAAGAGATATGCAACTGCTCTTATAAAAAGACAGTGGGGTCAAAATCTAATTAAGTTTAGAGGAGTTAAATTACCTGGTGGAATTGAGTTTAATGGGGAGAGAATATATGATGATGGGCAAAGAGAAATAGATTATATTAGAGAAAAAATGAGTAGTGAATATGAATTACCACCTCTCGATTTGATAGGATAATGGCATTAAACCCCTTCTTTTTACAAGGTTCTCAAGGAGAACAAAGACTTGTTCAGGATTTAATTAATGAACAGTTGAAGACATATGGTATTGATGTAGTTTATTTACCTCGAAAAATTATAAAAACAGATAATATTTTCAGGGAAGTAGAGGATTCTGCATTTAATGATAATTTTTCTATTGAAGCATATGTTAACACCTATGAGGGGTATACTGGTGCTGGAGATATAATGACTAAATTTGGTATGAGTCTAAAAGATGATTTGGTGGTTACAATATCAAAGGAAAGGTTTGAGGATTTTATTTCTCCCTTTTTGGTGGCAATGCCAGAGAGTGAAATTAATGTTGCAACAAGACCTAGAGAAGGTGATTTAATATATTTCCCATTGGGACAAAGAATGTTTGAGGTAAAATTCGTAGAGCATGAAAAACCATTTTACCAATTACAAAAGAATTATGTTTATGAATTGCAGTGTGAATTATTTGAACTTGAAGATGAGTTTGCTGGATGGAATCAAGAATCAACATCTAATCAGGAACTTGATGATGCTGTAATGGAGTACGGTTATATGACCGAATTGAAATTAATTTCTATAGGATCTACGGCCTCTTTAGGTGTATCTACATCTACAGGATATGTTAGAAATATTCTTCTTAATAATGATGGTTATGATTATACACAAATTCCTGCAGTGGCAATCAGTACGGCTCCTTCGGGTGGAGTAGATGCTACTGCAGTTGCTATAACAACATCTGTTAATAACATATACTCCGTTAAGGAAATATTATTAACCCAACCAGGTATGGGATATACGATGCCACCTACAGTTACTATTGTAAGTGCAGCAACCACTGCTACTAATGGAATTACTACTACACATGGAGTAGGAGCAGCTGCAACTGCAGTAATAGTTGAAAGTGGTATAGGAATTGGAACTGTTACTGTTGATATTCCTGGTAGTGGTTATCCTATTCCACCAGATTTATATTTCACAACCCCAACTTCTGGAGTTGGTACAGCAACTGGACGAGTACTTGTAAGTATTGCTAATACTATTACACAGGTTCTAATTTCCGATGCTGGTATTGGATATACTGCTGGAACAGGAATAGCAACAGTTTCTCCACCTCCATTAATTACAGGTATTGGAACCTATCAATTTAATGAACAGGTTACAGGATCTATTTCTGGAGCTATTGGTAGAGTTAAGAGTTGGGATAAGGATGCAGGTACTCTTAAATTGGGAACTACCGATGGTACGTTTATACCTGGTGATATTGCTGTTGGAGATGTCTCTGGTGCAGAATATAGTGTTGATTATATTGAGGCGGCTGAATTTGAGGATAAATATGATCAGAACACTGAAATAGAGACAGAAGCAGACGCTATTGTGGACTTTAGTGAATCAAATCCCTTTGGACAAGTATAATGTTAGGCA
>VTLG01003535.1_pt1 | contig 32195 bp, 46 predicted proteins | sample 4694571 | NCBI WGS metagenome assembly VTLG01 (sample SAMN12604809, study PRJNA352737) | marine metagenome | biome: ENVO:00000447; feature: ENVO:00000209|ENVO:00000569|ENVO:01000036; material: ENVO:00002151; isolation source: viral sequences binned using virsorter ...
AACTCCACTTTACTTTGTCAGCCCAATAAGCTGCACTTGTCTTACCTTTTGCAATATTTTTTGCGTGTCTAGCTTTAAAACTTTTTCTTTTTGCCTTATCTGCGTCACTTTCGCCTTTTCTTGGCGGTTTTGTCTTTGCTCCCTGCATCCCAAATCTAATAAGTCTAAACCCATCTCCTTGTTTGATAACCACAGCATGAGACTTGCCACTTGAATGACCTGGAGTTCTGATTGGTTTATCAACCCCTTGAAAAGTATGGCCACCTCTTTTAATTGTCATTTTCCTTTTTTCCTCATGGCAAGCCTGTGAGCCTCAGTAAATGTTTTACCAGCTTGCATCGCTTTTATCATCTCATCCATGTGTGCTTTTGTATGTCCATGATTTGACTTATGACGCTTTAAAGCATTTTTTTGTCGAGTTGTAAGTTCTTTTTTCTTCATTTTTTCCTCATCAAATCAGCATCGGCCTTTCTTGCACCGCCTTTACCTGTTATAAAACTATTAACTCTTCCCATCGCCCAAGCTGCCATTGATACGTTTCTTGAACCGCCACCAAGATATGCTCCTTGACCTCTACGGTAAACAGCAGCTAATTGCGTATATGAAAAACGGCTGTTGGCAGCTTTCTTTTTAAGTGTTTTTTTTACGCTTTCGCTTAGTGGTTTTCTTTTTGGTTTTTCTGCCATCTTGAGCAACCCTTGATTTTTGTACAGCTTCAATATCAATATACTCTCCTCGCTTATAAGCTGCTGCCGTTCTTTTTATTTCTGCTGCCTTTGCAGCTTTATTTTTGGCCCCACTAAGATATTTTTTGGCGACACCAGTTTTTTTATCTTTTGCAACTCGCCTAAACTTTCTAGTCACTTTTTAGATTTTTTCTTAGTTGTTTTTGGTTTAATCTCAGCCTTTGGCTTTGGTTCATCATAAGTTTGAACCTTAAATGTATATCCCATTACTTCTTACCTCCTTTTTTTTTCTTCTTTTTACCTTTTGGTTTCATTGATCCATAGTGTGAAGGCATGACAATAAAAGTAGCTGTTTCTATATTACTTCTTTTTACGTTTCTTAGCTGTTTTCTTTTTGCCTGCTGTAGATAATGCAATGGCAATTGCCTGGGATCTTGATTTACCTTCTCTCATCAACATTCTGATATTGCCTGTTATTGTCTTTTGTGATTTACCTTTTTTAATTGGCATCTTTGTATTTATCAGCTAACTCTACTAATGTTAGCTCTGTTCCATCTTCTCGGATAATTTTTTTCAAAGCATTTGTAGCGTTTAGTTGTTTATTACCTCTTTTAGGACTCATCAAATAATTAAAATATCTTTTCTTTTTGCCCAAAACTTTGTCTTGTACATCAGGATTATCCTTTAACCATGTTGCATAGTTTGTATCTTGCGGAACCCGACCTGTTGCACTTGGTCTTGTATTAGGAAAAGCTCTTGCCAAATCATCATCATCAATAACTGGAACAGTGGTTGATCTGCAATTGAAATGTTGTGGAGGAACAGGCCCTTGATCATATCTAAACAACTGACCATCTAACCTTTGACAAATAGAACTTGTCCTTGCATCAAGCGTTGCAACATATTGATATTTACCAGTGATATCTCTGTTTGCTGCATAAACCGCCTGACTTGCTGCATTTTGCACCTGGTTAACAGTTGTTCTTACAACAGTTTGGATTTGTTTATTTGATAAAAGCATTCCTTCAGAATTTTTTAAGGCAGAGTTTAATGCAATTGCATTTTGTGGTTTGGCATTGAATCTAAGGTTGGGGCCTTTGAGTCTTCTTACAATCTTCGGTAAAGACTCTCCTTCTAGAACACCAAGCCTTATTGCTCTTGATAATCTAGAGGCAGAATTTTCAGAAATACCTCTAAATGCTTTTTTTACAGTGTCACCATTTGGTAATGATATTTCTGATCCTCTTTTTGCTGTCAATGCAAACTGAGCAGATCTAAACACCCCATCTTTATCTTTTAATCGAATAGTCAAAGCAGTCGGATCTCTTGTAACAATAGATTTCGCAAAGTCAGGAGAAACAGCAACTGTATTTACTTGATATTCCCCTTTTGGTAAAACTCTTTGCAATTGATCCTGTACAAAACCAACTTGGAACTCTGCCAAGTTTTGCAGTTCATCAATCATATAAACTGCACTTTCATTCTCCCAACCTTTCAGACTATCAACCATTTGTGCCAAGATAGATCGCAGTCTTGCAGTTGTTGTTGGGCTGTTGCCCTCAAGATCTCTTATCTTTCTAAGAACATCTAAAATTACCTCATTGAACTGACTTGCAATTTGAAACTGAACCTTATTGCTGTATCTGTTCAGATCAATCGCTTCACGGTAGAAAGCCTCTGGAACTGCCATTTACTATGATTCATCTGCTTGGGTTGGAGTTTCCATCTCAATCAATCCACCAGATTGTGTCGCCTCTACTTCTTCCTCAACATCAAAATCATCTCCGAGAATCTCACCACTGCTTAACTGTGTCAATAGTGTTTCCTGGCTGATAGTGCCAGCGGTAAACAACTGAAGTAAACTTTGAATCTCCTGTGGTTCTAGTCTTGCAGTTACGAAGTCTCTATTCACAAAACTACTGCCAGCGTTAGGTTCATTTAAATATTCACTATGAAACTTCAGGCAGTTATCAATCAGATCTTGCATCTGCTGGGCAATGACCATCATTGTGCTGTCGTTCTGTGATCTATCAATCCTTTTGGCCTCGGCTGTCTCGCCAACTAATTTTTGACCTAGCACCGCAGCCAGTGACAATGTATTGATCTGTTCTCCGATATCTGTAAGCCTTTTAAATTGACTATCATAACTATCACCAGAAGGGCTGACATATTCCATCCTTGATTCAGGTGGTAATGATAATGCTTCGTTTGGCCCTGTTGTTATCTCATCTGCATTGGGATAACCAAAAACAGCAAGTAATGGTACAGAACTGATATGCAGAATATTATCAAGGTCACTTTGTATTTGATAATGCTTGAGGTTAAGTTCTGCTATGTCATACAAAGGACTGCGTGATTCATACATCCCCACCCTGTTTGAATAGGCAACAGAAAAAGGAATCTTGTCTTTTATGCTCATCTCTCCCTCATCATGTAATTTATATTCACCCTTATTATTTTTTCTGTGGATTTCATATCGCCCAGGTTCTAATACTCTGATCTGCTTTACAATCTTCTCTCCATACTTACCATCAGGCTCAACAACTTGTTCCATTAATCGTAACTGGATTAATTTTCTTACACCATCAATAATCTCTGTTCTCCAACCAAGAATATCTTTTGGCGCATAAGTAACCCAATATGGCCTCGCTTTCTCTCCATCTTTCGGTGCATCAACAAGCACCCCTACGTGACCGAAGCTAATTGCAACCCTAGCTGTTTGATATAGCCATACATTTAGATCATTACCCTCAAGGTCAACATCAAATAATTGCTCACGAACAAGGTCTGAAACGTCATCCAAACGAATAGGCTTCCTGACTAACATACCGCTTAACATTTTCTCAACACGCTGCAAATATGGCACTACTGTTGACCTTGCCAATCTTGTATCATAAGCATCATCAGTTTCTCTTGGTTCTTGATTTAAATATTTTCTATGTTCACTGCGTATTTTGTATGTTCCCTCTTTCAAATCTTCAACAAGACCCCAGAAATTTGCCATTCTCTGATAGGCAGCATTAGGACTTGCAACCGTTGTAGGAGCTAGTGTTACAGGCTGATTGTAAATATTCAGAGAGCTATACACGGTTTTTCCTCATAGTACCATTTCTTTTAATATATTCTAATACCAGTTGGCTTGCCTGCCCTACCATAGAGCAAATTAAATTCACGATAAATTAAATACCCCAAAGCATCATTCATATGGTCATATCCATTCTGTTTATCTGGATCTCCTGTTTTTTCATCATAACTTTGCAACTCAAGACACTCAATTAAACGAGAGCAACGGGCATGAATCGCCAAACGTCTTTCCCCTTTGCCGTTTTGTAGTAACGCATTGACGGTTGCAACTCGATCTTTGATAAAGGGGTTGCTCTTGAGAGCCATTGAACCGAAGCCGTAACCTTGGAGTATTGCGAGATCTGTTTTTGATGCGTTAATCGTTGAACGTGCTGAACCACTAGCGTCAGGGTAAACTAATATTCTGTTTGAAGGATAACGTCTGAGCAACTCCTGTGCCAACGCATCTGTATCTTTTTGTTTTGATATTTCATCAATTATCACCAGCTTGTCACCATTTCTCACACCAATGACGCAGTTGCAGTTCATCACGTTGAAATCTATACCGCAAAGTAAAGTCTCCATCTTGATATCAAACGGTATTTTATTGATGACATGATGTTCTCTAGAAAACCTGTTATAAACCTGACCGCTAGTTAAATTGACCCATTGACCAAGAAGATAAGCCTTTATTAACTGTGGTGGATAATTCTCATACAAAGATGGAATAAATGTATCGGGCAGATAAGGATTATCAGCCGTCTTTGCCTGGATCAATGCAGTATCAGATTTTTTATTTTTTTCAAAAGTTTCAAAAGCCCAACCATGACCTTCGGGAGTTGTTGTTGCGTAGAACTGCTGAACATTACCAGATCTAAGTCTTGCAAGTGCCATGTTCATAGCAGATTCAGCGTCTCTTTTCGGGATAGTGTCTGCCTCGTCAAATCCAACTGCACACAAGTTCTGGCCTCGCAAGCGTTGATATGTAAGCATTGTCCTTAACAAAATAGTATGTGTTCCTTCCTCCCAGGAAAGTTGATACTCAGGAAGCGGTGATGCTCTAAATGTATAAGGTATTTGCCATTGATCTAATAATTCATTAAATGTACGAATCAAAATGTCTCTTAGCATCGGTGCTGTTGGTTGAAAAACAGCAGATACATGACCGATATTTAGACAGGCAAGCATCACAGCCTTTGAACATAAGGCATAAGTTTTACCAGCACCAAAGCCACAGACAAGAGCTAGTTTTCTATGATCCATGTCTTGGCAGAACTTTGCCTGATGCGGAAGTAAACCTTGATAAATTCTTTCTATAGTTTGTTGCGTCGTAGGAAGATCAAATGCACCGATCTGATATAAAACATTTCCTGGTCTTGCCGTATCTAAAATACTCACGAAACAATCTGCGCAAGTTTGGCTGCTGTGTTGATTGCACCGAGCGCAATGTGATAATGACCAGCTTTTCTAGCCTCCATCTGTAAGGTGCTACATTGCGCCAAAAGGTCAGCCACCATTTGGGGTCTTTCCATGTCCCAATCCTTCTTTAACTCGTCTCTAGCTATGTTTATGTATTTACAACAGGCTCTTTCCCCTACCCCCCAATTCTCGGCTGCATAACGTACGCAATCGGATCTACGGCCACCGTTTGCAATAATACGAGCAAACTTCTGTGACCTTATTATTGTTTCAGCTTTTGATCCTTTTTTACCCATTACTTAGATGATACACGTTTTGCAGTGTTGCCTGTAAAATCCTCCCATCTTTTTACTATCACATCACAGTATTTTGGATCTAATTCCATGAGGTAAGCGTGTCTATTTGTACGTTCAGCAGCAATTAAAATTGATCCAGAGCCTCCAAACAAATCAAGTACAATTTGATTTTGTTTTGATGAATTTTTTAACGCTCTTTCACAAAGTTCAACAGGTTTTTGTGTTGGGTGAAATTTATTTATTTGATCTTTTTTAAGTTCCCAAACTGTTTTTTCATCTGAAGCTCCGAACCATTGTGGAGATTGCCCTGTTTTAAAGGCATAAATGCAAGGTTCGCAATTTGGGATATATTGAGACATAAAAGCACCCAACCCTGATTTTATTTTGTACCATTGAATAACTGCTCTAAGTGATAAAGGTAAATCAGAAAAAGCTGCAAATGTTTCAACACTTTTACCTGAAGCAAACCAAATATAAAAAGCTGCGTAATCTTTTGTGACAGTTAAAGCAGAAGTTAAAGAGTCTGCAAACAAATTAGTTAAATCTATTCCAGATAAACTATCATTTTTAATTTGATTTCTTTTCTTTTGATTATGACCTCCTTCATAACTAACTCCATAGGGTGGATCAGTAAAAACCATATCTGCTTTATTGCTATCCATTAGTTTTTCAACGTGAAGAATGTTTGTGGAATTACCGCATAAAAGCCTGTGATTGCCAAGAATATATAAATCACCTTCTTTTGTTATTGGTTCCTCTGGTACTTCTGGGACATCATCAGGATCTGTCAAACCTTCTGCTGGGAATACTTCTGTCTCTCCTAGCAGTTCTTTTAAATCATCATTATCAAACCAAGGGTTGAGGTCATGCTCCTGGCTTAATTCTTCTAACATATTAAGATCCCATTCTGAAAGGTCGGAGGTTCTGTTGTCAGCTAAAGCAAGACCAACCTTTTCATCTTCTGAAAGCCCAGTTCTTTTTACAGCAATAATTTCATTGCCATCTGTTTCTATGACTTTAAGATTTTTTATCCCTGCTGCTTTTGCACCTGCGATAGTTCCATTCCCTGCAAGTATTCTGTTGTTTTCATCAATCACTATTGATCTTGCAGCACCAAATTTTTGGAGTGATTCTTTTATAAGTTTTGAAGAACGATCAGTACGCTTACGAGCATTTTTATGATCGTTTTGTAAATCATTAATTGAAGTCATAAGGACATAGTAGTTCAGTATTAAAAAAATAACAAAATAAGACTCATTTAAGACTAGGGGATGTTCTCACGTTCTTAAGTGTACCCAGCAATGCTTAAGACTTACCTAACCCTATATATACCCCCTTACATTATCTATTATTATATATATATAAAACATAGAGAACATAGAGAACATATATATATAATATAGTGATTTCAAAGGTTTTGAGCGTTCCCAGTAGTGAGAACAGAGGTAGGAACGGGAGAGAACCATACCCATTTAGGTGTTCCTTCCAGCCTCTTTCTTTTGCGTTCATATTGTAAGGATTTGAGAATGGATGAGACAGTCATGATGTCAGATTTTGTTTGTCTTTCGATTGGTTTTTCTACTGCTTCTGTTAACAAAAGTTCAATTGTTATATCTTTCATGGCATTGGCTGGATCATTTAAATATTTGGTTATTACAGAAAGCCAAGGAGAATCAACCATATAACCTAGATTTTCTTTTTCGATCTGGTTTTCCTGTTCAAAGGATAAGAAGTGCGATTCTTTATTTTTAAAGGCATGAACAGCAGCCGACCAAATACTATCTCTCTCCAATTGAAGAGAGTCGAGGTCTATTGATTTTAAGGTGCAGGGTATTATATGAAATCTTCGATTACCTGTGTCATCAATTAGCAAACCTGAATCACGATTAGAACTTCCCACAATGATGCCACGCCTTGGCCATTCTTCAACGGCTTTACCATAAGGAACTCTGAGAAGATCGGTTGATCTTGATAAAAATGCTTTTATAACCCCTGCGTGTTTGCGACTTGTGACTCCATCAATTTCAGACCATTCCATACCCCATGAACGGTGGAGAACGAGAAGATCATCTTTAGAAGAAATATCACCGAGCGCATCTGAGAAGAAAGGGCCGAATAAAGTCTGCCAAAATGATGATTTTTTTATTCCTTGTGAACCTTGAAGAACAGTTGCCGAGTCATGCTTACAACCTGGTATATAAACTCTTCTAACTGCATTGATAAGAGTAAGTTTCAACATTACATCATATATGGTTGGCTCGTTTAAATTTTGATCCTGTGGCCGAAGATATGTTGAGGCAAGTCTTTCTATGTATGTTGGTTGAATTTCGTTGTAACAGTGATCAAGATATAGCTTTACAGGATCATATTCATTTTCATGAGCAACTTTGAGGAGGCAATCAATGGCCATTTCTTTTGGTACTTTGTAACCAAGTTCTGCAAGTGTCAGGTAAAAGAGTTCAATATTTTTTATTACTTTGCCATCCATTTCTATTGAATGGGAAAAAGTATTAAATCTTATTTCCTGTTTCAGATTGCGTAAAAAGTTTATAAGTTCCTGTGATGTTAGTTGCTCTAATTTACGAGGAACTGGTGTTGGTTCTTCTTTTGGTTTTATTGAAGTGGGGAAGGAGCGTGGTGGTGGAGTCCAACCATCTTCTGATGCAAACTTTTGAAGAGTGCCTAGTGAAACCCCAGATGACTTAAAAGATGCCCATTTCTTTTCACATTCTCCTGATTGATATTTGCTATTCTTTTGTGATAGTTGTTCCCAATCATGCAGTAATGAATTATCACCGACTGAATGTGCAGCCATGCCAATTTTGAGCCAAGCATCATAATCATCTAGACGATTAGGATTTATTGATTGAAGAAGAGAACGTGCCTTATCTGTATCTGAACTAAGGGTTTGTATCTGTGGAGTTTTTTTCTTTTTCGGCTCCATCATCTTTTCGATTATGGCAAAGGGAGCTTCTGCGATTTCAAGATCAGAGGGCGAGCGATTTTCCATCCATCTATAACCGTCAGTTTTTGGATGTTTACCAGATACTATTGATTGCGTACCATTCCACCGCAGTTCAATCTGTTCAACAGAACCATCCTCATCTTTTACACCTGTCTGAAATTTGCGTGTCTTTATCTTTGACCAATACTTTTCTGGAACTTGATAGATTATCTGAAATCTACCGACCCGACCTGATGTGACCATCCATGATGGAGGTAGAGAGGAGAGAGAAAAACCCCATTCACCTAATATCTTTGCAGCTGATGGTCCATCATGATCTAGAAAAAGTAAACCACCTGAAGAAGTTCCACAACAAACACCGATTCCTGTAGATTTTTTAGAAGATATTTCTTTGAACAGTTGTGAGCGTGTAAGTGGATTATTCTGCCAATCATTTTGATAGGGTCTTTTATTTTGAACGGCAACAAAACCCCAGTGCTTGGGAAGGCCAAGCAATTCTTCTTTTATGTCCATTGTTATGCAGCCTGCTCCATTCTTTCAGAAACTATTAATCTGAGTAAACAGGATCTTGATTCAGACCCTTTGTTATCATCAAGCCATTTTATCTGACCCTGCGAGAGTTGAATATTAATTGTCTTTAATGTTTGCTCTTGTTCCATATCTAGGGTTGTTTATGTGTAACTATAGGGTAAGATAGCACCATATACAGTATGTGCAATGGTTAAATTAAGAGAATATCAAAAAGCAGCAAGCAGAAAGTTGACCAGGCTTTGTCAGGTCAAAAAATGTGCATATCTAAGTGGTGAATGTAGAACAGGCAAAACACTTGTTGCATTATCTGTTGTCAGAAATATGGCACTTGAAAAGGTGTTGGTAATTACTAAGAAAAAAGCAATCCCAAGTATAAAAAGTGATGTTGAAAAGATGAATCTTGAGAGGGTAGTATCCATAACTAACTTTGAGCAGTTAAAAAATTTCAAGGGTACAAGTTGGAATATGATCATCGTTGATGAGGCTCATAGTGTGGGAGCATTTCCTAAACCATCTCAACGATATCAGAATATCTTACAACTTAGATATAACAGCATCATTCTAATGAGTGGAACACCAAGTCCTGAAAGCTTCAGTCAACTTTATCACCAGTGGTCTTTGACACCTTTTCTGTGGAGCAAATATCAGAACTTTTATAGATGGGCTAGTGACTATGTTGATGTAAAAGAGAAAAGGGTTGGAACTGGTGTTGTGATCAAAGATTATTCAGATGCCAAGCAAAGCAGAATATTAAAGGATATTGAACCTTTTACGGTACAGATGACCCAAAAGGAGGCAGGTTTCACTCAGGAAGTTGAGGAGGAAGTGCATATGGTGAAAATGTCTAGAAGGACATATAGGTTGGCTTTGAGGATAATCAAAGATGGTGTTATTGGCAGACCTGGGGGAAGATCAGTTGTTGCTGATACTGGTGCAAAGGTAATGAGCAAACTAAGGCAGATTTATAACGGTCATGTCATTACTGAGAACCATGGTGCTGTAATTTTTGATAAAAGCAAAATTGAATATATAAAAAATAACTTTAGTGGAAGGATTGCCATTTTATATTGTTTTATTGCAGAGGGCAAAATGCTCAGAGAAAGTTTTGGTGCTAGGGCAACAGATGATCCAGATATATTTAATGCCGTAAGCGATTCTGTTTTTATTGGTCAGGTCAAGAGTTGCAGGGAGGGTGTTAATTTAAGTAGTGCCGATCATCTTATATTTCTTGGGATAGATTATTCTGCACTAAGTTATTTGCAGGGCAGAGAGAGAGCAAGTTTTCTTGGTAGGGATAGAAAAAATAAAATCCATTATATTTTTGCAGAAAAGGGAATCGAGCCAAAAGTTTATCAGGTAGTACAATCAAAGGAAAGCTATACGATCAAGCATTACAGAAATGACAGAGGCTCAATATCAGAAGAAGCTGATCGACAGGCACGAGAAAGAAGGGTGGACAGTAATCAAGTTAATTATGTGCAACAAAGCTGGTTTACCTGATCTGATATGTATGAAACCTGATGAGGTTAAGTTTATTGAGGTCAAAGGGCCAAAGGGAAGGCTAAGTGAAATCCAGAAATATAGGATTGAGGAGTTGAAGGAGAAGGGATTTGATGTAAAAGTAATGAAACCTTGTTGACAGTTGTTGACACTTCGACTATAATAAAAGGTATAGATACAACCCCCTCAAATGACTTTATTAGTAACTGACATCAAGTTTGATTACACTTCAAACACAAATCCTTTTTACGCACCAATTACCGAAGATGGTAAGCAACAGATTGAAGCTGAAGTAAAAAATTTATTATGGGATGCTCGACACCATACAGAATTAGTTGATGCGATTGAAGAAACTTATGGTTGGTATGTAGAAACAGTTAAATTCAAGGAGGCTAAGTAATTGAAAAACAAATACTTAGTAAGATCAATAAATTCTTCAGAGACTCATGAATGGTTTTTAAAAAAACACTATCTAAAACGATTACCACCTATTTCTTATTGTTATGGTCTTTATGATTACAATTTAACTTTGATTGGTGTAGCAAGTTATGGTAGACCTGCTGCACATGGTGTTGTTAAAGGTGCATTTAATGGTAAATTAATGGATAATTTTTTAGAGCTTAATCGTTTAGTAATCAATGATGGGTTGCCAAAAAATATTTTATCTTTCTTTTTATCAAAAAGTTTAAATCTTTTACCTAAACCACAAGCAATAGTATCTTATGCGGATACATCACAAGGTCATCATGGCTATATTTATCAAGCAACCAACTGGATCTATACAGGTTTATCAGCAAAAAGAAAAGACTATAAATTAAAAGGAGTCCATAATTTACATAGGCAAAGTTTATTAGATAGAGAAGGAAGGCACATGACAAAAGGTAAAGTTGCTGAAATGAAACTAAAATATGGAGATGATTTATACACAGAACATAGACCTAGAAAACATAGATATTTTTATTTTGTAGGCAATAAAAAAGAAAAAAAAGAAATGAGACAGAATTTGGCATATCAAATAGAACCATATCCAAAAGGAGATAATAAGAGATATAAGGCTGATTATAAGCCCGATGTCCAAATCTTATTGTTTTAAAGGTTGACAAGTGTTGACCGTTAGTTATTATTAGAAAGCCCCTGAAACCCAACCCCATGAAACACGCTCTACTCTATCTTTGCATTTTTGGCATTGGATATATCTCTCTCACTGACTCTTTGACACGTTCTACCCAAATAGACTGCAACACTTTTAATGTACAAGCTGCGTGTGAGGAGCTTGCCAGAAAATGATGAGTGAATATGATCTTGGTCTGCGCTTCCATAAACAACCGAGGAAGAAGCGACCAACCCCTGAACGCTCCGACCTCGGCAACCCAATCTTAACTATGACTGAGAAAGAAATCTTCAATACATTTGCATCTGTTATTGATTCTCCAGACGCATCACCATTTTTAAAACGATTAGCACAGGCAGGTCTTGTTGCAATGCCACAAGATAAGGCACTTATTTTGAAAACATGGCCACGGATAATGATGCAGTATGGCCCTCACACAAAGAGGTACACAGACTCATGACAAGTTTTTATGACGAATTTCTTTGCTGTCCTTTTTGTAACTGTGAGTATCTCCATCAGCAGGCTTATCGAATCTGGTCTACAAATGAGGATCAACAAAGTGACTGCCTTACTATTTTTGATGAATATCAAAATTTAAGAGTTGAAAAAACACCTGAAGAACAAAATCCAAGCTCAAGATTTAGGGGTGCTATTTCTATTGAGTTTTCTTGTGAAGATTGCGAAAAGATTTCTACTTTTACAATCCTTCAACATAAAGGCTCTACATATTTAGGATTTAAATAATGACAACAGGATCAATTCAAATTTCAAACGAAAAATACCATGCTGATGATGCGATCTCAGCATCAATGCAAAAAGTTATGGTATCTCATGGGCCAAGAGCTTACTGGAACTCTTTTCTAAATCCTGAAAGGCCAGAACATAAACCGACAAGTGCAATGCTCTTGGGAACATTAACTCATTGTGCGGTTCTTGAACCTGATGAACTTAAAAAAAGGTTTGTTGCAGTATCATCAAGGACAACCAAAAAAGGTAAGGAAGAGGCAAAGGAAGCTGAAGAAAAGGGCATGACTGCCGTTACTGAATCTGATATGGCAAATGCCATCAAGATGAGGGATGCGGTATTTGCAGAACCCCATGCCAAGAAATTATTAAGTTTTGGTATTGCAGAAAAATCATACTGGTGGGAAGATACCACCTCTGGATTGACTTGTAAGTGCCGACCCGATTGGTTGAATAAAGAAACTATTGTGGATCTGAAAACCAGTAGAACAGGAGCAAACCCTAGAGACTTTGCAAAAGCAGTAGCAAATTTTAAGTATCATCTTCAATGCGCTCATTACTTATCTGGTATTCCATCAGCAAAAAGATTTATCTTTCTTGTGGTGCAATCTGAATATCCATTTGATGTCGGATTATGGGAGCTTGATGATGATGCGTTGCAAGAAGGACAAAAACTGTCTAGAGAAGCTTTAGATAAGATTGCCGAATGTCGCCTGCTCGATGATTGGCCGAGTTGGTGTAAAACAGGAGTTCAATCTTTATCACTGCCCCGATGGGCATTTTCAACCCCTTTAGAAAAATGAGTTTTAATGAAGAGCAGAAAAAACTGCTTAACCAAAAAATCAATAAAGACAATGTTTCTTTCCGTAACGGTGGAGGCGGTCAACAGTTAGCTTATGTTGAAAGCTGGCACGTCATACAGGAAGCAAATCGCATCTTCGGTTTTGACGGCTGGTCATGTGAAACTTTAGAAGCTAACCTTGTCAGCGAAGGTAAAGACAGTTATGGCAACTCTATTTTTTCATACATTGCAAAAGTACGAGTCACTGTAGGGAACGTAATTAGGGAAGGTTATGGCTCTGGTCATGGAAGAGGTGGAAAGATGACTGATGGTGAAAAACACGAATCAGCAATCAAAGAAGCAGAAAGTGACGCTTTGAAGAGAGCCATGAAAAGCTTTGGAGATCAATTTGGCCTGTCTTTATACGATAAGGACAAGGCATGGTTAAAGCCTGATGATAGTAAACCAACTGTCTCATGTAATAAACCAATAGATAGATCTGAAAGTGATAAGTTCATCAAAGAATGTGAAGCCTTCATTAATAAACCAGGTAACAAAGACAAGCTCGGTTTGTTGAAAAAAAACATTTCAAAACGATATGAAACTAATGCTATTAGTGAAGATCAAAGAGATGGATTACTGACACTTATTCTAGAGAAGGAGGATTCATGAATGAACTAATCACCTCAGATCAATTAGCTGAAGAGCTTGGTGTAAAACCTCAAACTGTGCGACTTTGGAGAACCAAAACTCGCAAGGGTCATCCCAGTGGCCCAAAATGGACTGTTATCCTTAATAACACTATTCGGTACAACCGATTAGATATTGAGGATTGGCAGAACAAAACTAACAACCCTGACTAATTAAATTATTATGTTAAGCATTACAGCCGTAGGCAACCTAGCCTCAGACCCAGTACAGAAGGAAACTTCTCAGGGAACTAAGGTAACAAATTTCAGATTACTTACAGACATCCAGGATGTGACTGTTGCAATTGATTGCACCGTATGGGGCAACCGAGGAGATGTTGTCATGGACTACATCAAGAAAGGCAATCAGATTACTGTGACAGGATCTGGCAACCTAAATACTTTTGAGAAAAGAGATGGCAGTGCTGGAGCATCTATCCAGGTAAGGGTGAATGACTTTACATTACCTGTAAAGACTAGAAGCACAGAAGCAATTCCAGCCTAATTTATAGGGGCATTTTGCCCCTTTTTTATTTATTATGAAAATTAATCTTACTGAAAAACAATTGTTTGACATAGAGTGGTCAATATTAATTGCTGTTGATACAGTTCAACAACAATACATAAAACAAAAAAAAATTCCAGATACACCACTTACAAAAAAACTTTATAAACTACACGATTACATACGAGAAGCAAGAAAAGGAGTATGAAAAATAAAGACCTGATAAAAAATTATTATGACCAACTTGCAGAATTACAGAAAAAATTCTGGTTTGAACGGTTAGATCTTAAGGAATATTGTGTAAGATATGATGCTATAAATAAAAGGATAGCGGAACTGGAAAATGAGTGATTCAAAAAAACTGAGAGCGTTGAAAGAAATAAGACGTAAAAACCTAGAAAAAAATTTATTAGATGTCCAGTTAAAGGGACAGGATCATTATGTGTTTATTAATGATAGAAACAAAGCCCAGGTTGTAAGTAAAAATGGTGAATGGGTTACTGAACACATCAGGACATCAATTCTAAAATTTAATTTTGAAATTGATAAGATCCAGAAATTATTGGTGAAAGACTTTACAGATGAAGAACTTAAGGAGTACGAAAAAAGCGTTTCATAAATCCTCTTTTATTTTTTCTTACCTGATGTGCAGCATTAGCAGCCTCAAGTTCCACAAGACGGCCTAGTAAGGATGCAAGAAAAACATCCTGTTTCATTTGATGCCTTACCAGATGTGTGCAGTACCGTTTGACGCTGTAGATGTCATCAGAGGCCAAGATGTCACGGCATCTTTGTTCTACCGATAGCTCAAGCTCCAGTGGAGCATCTTCTATCTCGATGTTAAGAAATTTTCTTTTTTTCATTTAACTGGGAAGAGTTTTTCTTCAATCATCTTGACGATGGCATCGTCTACATCATTGTCAGATTTCTGTGCAAGGTCTTTCAAAAGATTTAAAGCTGCCTTGCGTAGCGACTCACTTTTGCCGAACTTGATGAACAGGTTGATTAAAAATTTAGACATAAAAGTTTGTGTTCTTTCCCAAACATACCAAAGATTAGCGATTCTGCCCCTCAATACGGCTTACGGCTTTTTCTAGCTGATTTATTCGGTTAAATATTTCTCTTATATCTCTTTCTCTTCTGTTGCTTATATTAGATAAAACCATGAGAAAGGCGGTGGCTGCTGCCCCAATCAGTGCTGCGTGTACCTCTGGCATGATTTAGCTATAATTAAAGTATTATGGCTAATTTTAATAGTTATGGCTGAAGAAAAAAAGAAAAATCCACTGCAAAAGATAAAAGAGAGCATTGACGATAAAGAAGAACAACTGGCCATAATCAGTCTTTTTGTAAGATTGGGTGTTGTTATTTGGTCTGGATTTATCGTTTCTCTTAACTACATAACGATCCCTGGATATAGTACAGAACCAAAAGACATCACTTTCCCTGCTTCGCTCCTAACTGGAGCTTTGGCAACATTCGGTTTGGAGGGATCAAAGAAGCGTAGTGAGAAAGACAGTAAAGTTGCAGAAAATCAAGGTATGGTTCAGACTATAAGGGTAGAAACACCTATCAAGATTGAGGGTGCTGAAGTAATCGACCCTAAACCTAAAAAATGAAAAAGCTACTTCCACTATTATTTCTGATATCAGCCCCAGTTCACGCTGACATAACTTCAAAATTCACATCGAGCGTAAGCGTAAAAGTTGACGCTGCCATGTCACAAGCCACACGGATTGGTGCGTCTTATAGTGCCTCTGGTAGCAATATTGGAACAAGTGATTCAAATGATCAGATCGGAGGTTTAACTGTAAGTAATGGTGCAGTTACCTTAAATGCTGGAGATTATTCTATAAATGGTTGCGGAGAAACACCTGCTAACTGTGCAAGCACATGGTCACTAACTGAGTCATATACATCAGCAGACACTATCCCATCAAATAACGGAACAGAAAACACAACAATTACTGCTGGAACAGTTCCTAATTTTGGTAGCGTAATTTCAACTGTAGCTGGAAGTGGAGATGGTTTTGCTGGATCTATTACATCAGGTCATGGGATCACAGGATTACATGAAGGAGATTCGGGTTCTACTGTTACAGGACAGTTTGTAACGGAGCTAACTATAAGATGATTTATGAAAAAACTTTTACTGCTAGTTTTTTTATATGCTTTACCTGTTAATGCTCAACCTATTGTGCCTAACTTCACTACAGGCACAGTTAGTAGTACCACGAATACCACAACATCGATCAATGAGACTATCACTTCTACAGATTATCATGGTAATTCTTATGAGTATACTGTTACTGGATTGGGGGTCACAACCGATGGATCAATCTCTCCAAATACAACGAATGTTAATGGGACAGTAGGTGGACAAAGTTATACATGGACAGGGTTAGATCTATCATCAGAAAACAAACCAGTATTCACACTAACCGACTCAACTTCTGGGAACGCATTCCAATTTACGGAAACTTATCGAGGCCCAGGTGGAGTCTCAAACGTGACAGTAATACAAAGAAATATAGAATCTCAAAGCGTAATTACAAGTACCTCAGTATTCTCTCAGTAATACTTTTATATCCAACGCAAGTCTTTGCTAATGCTGTAAGTCAATCAAATAATGGAAGTGTGACCAATATGGCAATACAATCTTTAACAGGCAATATGACAACAAATCAATTTGGGGGGAATATTGTATGCCAAAGCCCAACACTTACGATTAGCCCATTTACTACATTTGGAGCAAATTATTTAAAACCTTATCGAGATTTTTACAATACACCCTTCTATGATCCAACAGACGCAAATGATGATGGTGTACCCGATAATCCAGGTAATATTCTTTATTATCAGCAAAATTATTCTGGAACTAATAAAGACAGTTATGCGTTGAATTTTGGAATATCTGCAACATTTAGTATTCCGTTAGATAGAGGATTTCAAAATCAATGTAAATCTGCCGCTGATACTCAAATTTCTATACAAAAGCAAGTCCTTGAGAACAAAAGGCTTGATTGGCAGATCGCAAGAATCCGTGAATGCGGAAAATTGAAACAGGATGGCATAATGCTGACAAAAGATAGCCCATTTTATAATTTATGTAAGGATATTTATTTAGTTCCAAAAGCTAATCAAGTTATACCGCATACACATAAAATTATTCCTTCTCAGCAATAGGCTTCTTGCTAAAACGTCCTACTAATTTTTTCACAAGGGGCTTAATAATTGAGAGTAATGCTGGACTACTCGCAGCGATAAGTCCAATAGCAGTAGTGCTAACAACAGTAGAAACAGGAGGTAGGTATTGAGAGATGAACGGAACGTCTTCATAAACTTCATAGCATTTAAGTCCATCATCCGATCTACGATGTGATACGACAATCTCTAGTTTAAGTTCTGAAGCATATTGGCCTACTCTTAAATTATCGTCCCCTGGACAATCAATCAATTTAATTTTTTCTTTTTCTTTCTTCTGCTCTGGAATTTGCGGTTGTTCAAACTTCTTTTCTGGGACTTTTTGTGCAGGTTTTTGTTCTTGTTTTTGTTCTACTATTTCTAATTTTTTAGGATTATATTCTATCGGAACATAAGAAGGTATTTGATATCCTGGAGGACAAGAATAAAATGATCCGTTTACATCATCCTCAACAATTGCAGTATTACTAGGTTTTGCATCACGATGTGATTTAACGCATCCAGGTAAATTTATATTAGGTAAAGGTACATTTAATGAGTTTGATGTTGAAGGAACAAATATTGGAACATTTATAGTTTTTATCTCAGGTATGACAATCTCATTAATATTAGTCATAGGCATCTCTTTTTTTAAGCACCTCTACCTCTGCGTAACATTTACCACAGACTAAATTAGTCATTACCGAAAACTCAGGATAAGTCGGCATAGACTCATCAATATCTATATCTCCACTTGGTATTAACTCAGAATTACACCAGTAACAATTCACTTTAATTTAGGAAGTTGCATTGATGGCCCAGTAACATCAGGTATTTCTGCATCAAGAATATCAGGCATAAGTCCTTGTACATTTCCTAGAACCTCGTTCATTATCTTCGTTTTAAACTGTTCACTAGTTACATACTTGTAACCAAAAAATGCTGAAATTAAAGTGCTGACTATGAGTATAAATGAGGCTATACTCAAAATATTAGAGATTTTTTGGAACATGATTAAATACCAGATAATACGAGCTTGCTCATTAATGAGTTTAGTCGTTCTGCTTCTTATAGTAGCAATCAGCCCTCTCTACGTCACTATGGGGTTGTTTACTAGAATGCAAATGCAAGAAATTAAGCGTTAGGATCTACTGGATATTGTGTCATGTTAGGTGTATAAACTCCATCTGTTTCTGTTGACCCATAAAGAGTAACTAAAGCTGCGGTATCTGCACAGTTATCAATCTCTGTTTCCCTTGTATTACAAGCTGTCCTGACGGCATCACGATAAGTTGTAATCGCTGTAGGTATTGCAGTAGATTTTTCTGCTTTTCTAACAACGTACCAATCATATCTAGCTAACAAACTGCCAGCAGTAGCTTTTTCTTGTGCTTTTAATACTGATTTAACACCTAAAGTTATTACTTGATTACCTTCAGAATCTAATAATGGATCGCCATTTTCATCAACTTCATTTGTATCTGTCAGAGTTTTTGCAGTTCCATCACCCCAATAAAATCTATTGTCATATGTTGGTGCGTCAGCAACCTCTGTAATGCCAAGGGCTGTTTTTTCATCTGCTGTTGATAGTCTTAACCAGTTAGCAGGGTAATTTATATCGTTGTGACTAAATGCCACATCAACTGCTAAAGGTTTTCCGTCTAATAAAAAAGCCATAGTTTTATTTTAGTATATACTCGTTTATCTGGCACGAGCGTTTCTAAATGGTGCTTCCGCAAATGCTAAATAAATGATAGAACCACCACTGCCATTAAAATCGCCATCTGTGCTTCTCGCTTTAAAACCATTTGATAGAATGTCAATTGATGTATAAGTTTGTTCTCCACCTGATGTGTTTGGCCTAATTAAAATATTGTTTACATTAAATTCTGGTCTTTTATTATCCCAAATAAACCAATCATGAGGTGATGAATCTGTTCTTTTTACCATAATCCAAGCTGGTCTAAAGCCTGTAAAAACAAACGTGCCATCAGCATTTCCGTTGCCTGTATATGACCCAATTTTAGAATAGGAAGCAACATTAGAAAAACAGTACATTACATAAGTTTCTCCATTTATATTTACTCTTCTGTTAGTATCTCCAGAATCTACAAATGTTACTAAAGTTGATGATCTTGAAGTTGTATCTGGACCAGCAGTATTAGACCCATTGGTGGAATTTAAATACATTCCTCTACCATTATATGTATGAGGTGATTCAAATATCCAACTACCACTACCATCTCTTCTTTTTATGATTACAGCATCAGGTGTAACTCCTAATCCATGTCCAACAGTACTACTATTAGAACCATTACCTGTATAAGTAATTATTGAAAACCCTGCTGTTGAATTTGCTTTTACAGTTGATTGAATTGTTCCATCAAAATTACTTGATCCAAGAGTTGAGTTTGTATTGGCCTGACCCCCCATTCCACTATGAACAGAACAGTAATAATACAAAGTAGGAGCAGAGGCAGCTACAACAATAGTTGTCTTTGCACCTGATGATCCTGGTGTACCTGATGTAGTCACTCCTGTTGTATATTCAGACCCACTACCATGAGTACCATCAGATGTTGTAGAAAATCTTAGTGGATGTCCAGAGTTGGAACTATCAGATTGATCGAAGATATAAGTTCCACCTTCTGCCAAATCAAGAGTTACAGCAGAAGTTCCAAAACCATCAAACCTGTATTTATTACCAGAATCAGAAACAACTGTTACTGTATAAGTTTTGCCATCTGTATCGCCTCCATTCCAAGCCCAAGTAACAATACTATTACCTGATCCATTAACTGAACCCCAATTTTGATTAGAACCTAAAGTAAAACCATCATCATCAAAAGAAACTAAATCATTAGAAGCAGAACTGGTGTACTCGCTATTTGAATTGTTACTGGCTAAACCTTGTCCTCTTCCTCTAACACTGTCAAACAAAGCATGCCAGCTAGTGCTAGATCTGCTTTTAAACCACAACCAATCAGGTTGAAAATTTAATGTTGATATTTCTTGTGATGAATTATTACCTGTGTAAAGAGTGGTATCAAAATGTTTATTAGGTAGCAGTATTGTTGGGTCGGGTAAGTTTGCTGAACTTGCAGCTACAAATCCTGTTGGTGGGGTGTAGTTAAATTCTCCTTTATGACCTCCAAAAAAAGCTGTAGCTGTTGTTGAACTACCACTACTTGCATGATCTATATTAAAAACATAATCTTTCCCTGTTGTAAGTGAATACCCTGTTGTTGATGGATCGCCAGTTCCCTGCCATGTGTTATTTTTTGCGAACCAAACTTTAGGTGTAGACAAAGTTGTATCTATTGCAACCCCAATAATATCCCCGTTGCCATAAGTTGAAAAACCTGATGTTTGTCCAGATCCTTCAATTTTATATTCTCCATTAGGAAAATATGCAGCAGCTTCAGTATTATCTCTATCTCTAAGGTCTGTGTCAGCTTGCGTTACTCCTATTGCAGCGTTACCGTTACCATCTTCAACTTTAACCTCAAAATAATATTTATTATTTTTTAAAAGAAAAGTACCTACACACTTACGTGCATTTCCAGACCTTTGTAAATTGCCGTTTGCTAATGATTGTGCTGATTGACTTCTTACTAAAGGATTTAAAGTACAAAAATTATTTGTTGGTGTATCTGCAAATGAATCGCCATCTATCCCATCAGCTACAGAAAAATTATTTGGTGTGAAGTTGTTGCTGTTGCCAGAATTGTCTTTGCCAAGTGTAGTTGCAGTCGTTCCAGAATTATCTGAAAAATTTAAATAAAATCCTTTTGAACCATAGCTACCTGTATACTCTTTAGGATTCCATTGACCTGTTGTAACATTTGTTTCTCCAAAATATGAAGGGTCGTATTGAAAACCATCAATAAAATTAATCTCTGCCAAATATCCATCAAAAGGCACTTCAAGACCTGCACTATCCTGTCCAATCCCAATAGTATGTAAAACGTCTTTATTAATCAGCATAGCTTCGTTTTGATCTGGATAACTTGTTGATACAAAGTCTGTTTGTTGTTCACCGTTTATATACATTTTTACTCTATTACTAGCAGTTGAGTCTGTTGTATCTATTGCCCAAACAAAGTGATACCATGCTGAAGGATCTCTTTGAATACCAGTTGTTATTAATTGATGATCGTTACCAGAAAGTCTAGTAACAAATTGCATTCTATTTCCAGCGTCAATCATTAATCTAGTTCTATTTGCATCATTTTCATAAGCATCTAATATCATCATTTCACCAAAATTTCCTCTTTTTAACCAAACACTCAATGTCATAGTAGTTCTATTTCCATCTGAACTCAAAGTTTTAGATAAATAAGCACTGTCATCATTATTAATTCTTAAGCTACGATCTACTGTATATGTTGTATCAGCCGCCCCAGCAGCTCCGATTCTTATTGGATCAAAAAATGGCATTACTTAACGTCTAATGAAACTGCACAATGAATAACGTTACTGGATAAAATTATGTAGTCTATTCGATCTACTGCAGAAGCAGTTGTTGTAAGTGTTGGCGCTGTACCGCCTACAAATTTAAATGCTGAGTTAAAAGAAGCAGTACGACTTCCAGTCGAATCCTGAGTGAGAAAGAGGCTGCCCGCTTGGCCAACCACCTGATTTGAAGGTGCTGCAAAGGTTCTGTTGCCTCCTAGCGTTACTGAATGATGACAGGCTGTTGCCATGTCTATTGTTATTGTTGAACCATCAGAAAGGGCTGTGACGTTGGCTGCTGCTCCTCCTGTAAGTGATATGCCTCCACTAGCTGTTTCTATCTTTTTTACATTATTATGATAAAGTTCTACGGCTCCATCAGCTATAGCCTTAATCATATCTTCGGTGTTTGATCCGTCTGTGTCTAAATGTCTTATATTAAGATTTTGACAGCAATCAATATATAAAGGAGAAGTTGAAGCAGTACCTCTAATAAAATTTTCACCACCAGAATGAAAAAGTTGCAAGTCATCACTTGCACCGAACTTTGCTTTAGCGTCATCTGCAAATTCTAATGCATTTTCTGACCTGTCAAAAACAATATCCCTCCCTGCAGTAGCACCATCAAAGGTTACATCTTCCTGGAATATATTTGTTGAGGTAAAAGTATTAGCTGCCGATAATCCCGCATGACCAAAGTTTGTTGCAGATACATCACCTAGCGTTACAAAAGCATTATTAGCAGAATTTCTAATTTTTAAGGTATCGCCATCAATATGTGGAACATATGCTGCAACACCGATTGAGGGGTCGCCAGAGCCTTGATTTAGTGTGCTTAATGCAGCAACTATTTGATTTAGCTTTGTTCTTACAACAAGACCAGTTCCGTTGTCAGTTGTAAAACCTGACCCACCAGTGTTATCAACTCTTGACATAGCAAACCAACTTTTTTTCTAAGTATATCCTAAATTTTACCCTTTACCAAAACCAATAGCAGTAAAGTTAAAGTTTCGATCCACAGAACTTCCAGAACTGTTTTTGAAATGAACAGTAAATCCAGTTCCAGTAATACTTGATAACTCAAAAAAGTCACCTGATGCCATATTGAAAGCAGTAATTCCTATTGCTGGTGGGTTAGAGTTTGCACCTAATAATGCACTAGTACCTGTGAAAAACGGTGAATTAAAGCTGATTGACTTCGCCCCTGCTCCTGAAGCAATAGTTGTTGTGCTTTGTTCTGTTCTTCTTTGAAACTCTGCAAAATATCCTAATTGGCTAACTCTAATATCTTGGTTTGTATCTTTTGTTGATAATACACATTTAAATTTAAATGCCCTTCCTTTAAATGTTCCATTTGCAAACTTTTGAAAACCTGAATAGCTACTTCCATCTTGTGAAGTCTGAACAAACACCTCTGCATTTGTATCAACCGAAGCTGTGCCATCAAAATCCTGTCTTGCATCAATATCTGTAACTGAATCAATTAAATCTGAAGAATATACAGAATCAGTTTGAATTATTTTTCTCAGATCAAGGCTAAACACAGCACCTAAATCCAAAGTTTCATTGAATAAATAAGTACCAGTTGATGAAACACCACCAATGTCATCAATGGAGGTTTCAGAATCTATATCTGTACTGCTGTCGAAGTTTCCTGTTCCAGCCAAACTTATTGAATTAGTACCAGAATCAAAACCGATGTTAGTTTTTGAACCTTGAAATTTTGGATCATCTTGATCTTCTCTCCTTGCCTGTACAAGAAGCTTTGGCTGTGCTTCTGGTTTATCTATAACAAGCGATGTTTCTCCTGTGCTGAATCTGTCTCCATCATCTTGTGTTTTAAGGATATACTCTCCTTCTAATAAACTTACAATTTTTTCTGTTGATGCTCCACTTAAGCCAAAGACCAAATCTGTTGCATCTTGAAAAGTACCAGTTCCGTCTGTTTTTGGGGTGTGCCGTATATGAATACGACCGCCTGCACGTACATCTTGGTCTGGTACAGCATCCCATCTAAGTCTTATTTCTTTATCAGAGATAGGTTCATAAGTAAGATTAGTTATATCTGAAGGTGGTGCAGTTTTACCAACGGCATTAAATGTTAATGTTGCTGGATTCCTACTTGGTTCATTTAAACCATTAAAAGAAAATAATCTAAATTCATAAGTTCCAGCTTCACTATTCAGTATTTCTGCATAACTTGAAACTGTCTCTATTTTTGTAAAACTACCATTATTAACTCTGTAATGAAGTTCATATCTTGCTGCCCCTGATTGTGTTTGCCAATCTAATAGTATTTTTGAAACTGCTTTATTGTTAATTAGTACAATCTGCTCTGTGGCCGTAAGTCCAACAGGTGGATCTAATACTTGTGTTAAAGAATTTATTGTTCTTGTTGGTAATGCAGTTCCATCTTCAACAAAAGCATATTTACCTTCAATATGTTCAAGAGCAGTAATTGAAAAAGTAAGATCATCATTTTCACTTACAGATATAACTCTCCAGGTTGTAGTTTCTAAAGTTGAGTTTTCTAGCACGTAAGGTGCGTTTGCATTTGGTGTTGTACTAAATGCAGAAGAAACAGTTATTGTGGCTCCTGATACGTTGCTTATAGTTTTAGTTTCGACCGAGCCGTCAGGCATCACAATAGAAATTGTTGGGCTGTTTGTAGTTGGAATATCTGTTGAAGCTGAGTTATCTAAAACAACAACTGTTGTACTTGTTACTGAAGAAAGCAGACCACCCCTTCTAACTCCAGCTTTTAATGAGTCTGCAATTTCAATAATGTCTCCACACCTAACCAAAACACCAGCAGCAGCAGTTGTAGTAAAGGCACAAGTTTCTCCTGAGTTTTGTTCATTAAACAAAAACCATTTTCCTAACCTTGCTGCTTGCCCTCTTGAGGTACAGGCAAATGCTTTTATGGTTTTAGTCTGTATTCCGTACTTTGCTTGAGTGGCTGCGTCAGCTTCAACAGTTTCAATATCTAATTCTTGTGTAACTAAGTCCAAATATTGAACATTAATTACTGTGTGTCTTGTTTTAAGGCTTGAGCCGTTGTAGACAAATCCACTATCTGTTACGTTTGAATTGTTAAAAATATATTTTGTTGCTTGACCTTCAGCATCTTGTGAAATTGCTATGGTGCCAGCAGAATAAAAAGCAATAGCTCTCATTGTGCTGCATAAAGCATTAATTAGGTGGAATGCATCTGTTTGTTGTGTTATATTCACGTTGCAACTAAATCTTGGCTCTGTGCTACCATCACCGTTACCAGCGTCAATTAATGCTCCAGAATATTCACTAACAGTCTTAAAACTAAATTTATCAAGAGAGGCTTCAGCAATATTGCAGCCATAGCGATCATTAGTCAATAAATCATATAAAATCCAAGCTGGATCTGAACACCATTCTTTACTAGCCTTAAAAGTGCCATCCCATGTACCAGCATAAGTAAGATTGCCATGAGTAGCATTTACAGTTGAATTTGACGGAATTTTGATCTTGAGTCCCCTTATGAGATACCGCCTGTTTGGGATTCTAGGAAATTTCTCAGCACTAAATCTTAAAGCTGTATGCGCAGTGTTTGGATATGCGTTTTGCTTCATAATTATTTCTGTGGCAGAATTAAACCTGAAAGCGTTCACAGTATTTGCGTCTGTGCTATCTGCTGTAACTCTTTCAACTCTTATTTGCACAGGAAAAGAAGTACCACTAGCCAGGTTTATTAAATAATCTCTAAAATATGCGTTTGTCGATCTTCCTTTTACGGTGTCATCTACAGCAGTTGTTGTAGTGCCATCATTTTCTATAACCTTTATCAATAAACGAACTTCTGTTCCATCAATTCCACCCTCATCATTAAAAACTTGCATAGAAGGGAATTGTAAAGTTACTCTCACCGCATTAATTGTAGATTGAGTTACGGTATGTGTAACGGGATTTGTAGTTGTGACTTCTGTTCCAATACCAACCTCTGTCTCTATATTTTTTATTCCAGAAATAAAAGTTTGATTTGCAGTGCCATCTCTGAAATCAAGACCAACATCTTTAAAATTAAAATCACTATCTTGAGGTGATGTTACACTTGCAGCAGCTTGAAGAATCGGTGTTTTATTTAGAAAAATATCTTTTTTAAAACTATTTATATAAGCTGTTGATGTTTTATCTGTGACTCCATTTTTTGATGCCGTTGCACTTCCCTCTATTTCACCTTCAGAAAGTAGCTCCACAATGGTATTAAACTGCTTTGAAGATAATGCTCCACTAGGTAAATCAGGATTTGAAAAAGTTGTACTTTGGTCAAATTCTTTAATACTCATCAGTTTGTACCTTCCACTTGAACTGTATCAATTCCATTTGAAACCACAATAGAACCAACTAAAATTTCTCCATATGCCAAATTAACTGGAATACCAGCTTGACTAATATTTGTCAGCCCTGTAAATGAATAGTTACTTGCTAAAGAAGATGGATCAAGCGGATCTTCTCTTGATTGTGGATTTCGTGTGTCTTGTTGTGGTGAAAGTATATTATTTACACCCTGAGTAATCATGCTTACGGCAATATACGTTACTATGTTTCTTATAATTTCTCTTTTTATATATTCTTTAGCTGCATATTTCAAACCTATACCCAAAAGAAGAGTAAAAAAATTACCATGAACTAAAGGTATGATTTTTATATCTTGTTCTGTTCTGATACTTAAAAGATCTTCAGATATTGCTTTATCTCCAACTTTTACACAAAATAATTGTTTAGCCATTTTCTGTTCAAGACCTTTAAAATTACAAAACAAAAAACTAAATGCCTCATAAGGAGAATTTACATCAGCCATAAATTCACTTTGGCCTGTAAATTTTTTTATAAATCCATAAACTTTTATTTTTTTAAGCATCTTCTTTAGGCTCTATTACAATCATTTTATCCAAATCTGGACAAACAAGGTAAAAAGGTATTTGAACTGAATTACAACTTACAATATCCTCTGGCGAAAATTCTAATACGTTTTGAGGGTGTGAATGAACTATCCCTAGTATTTCTCCTTTGTCCTCTCCATCAGCAAAGTCTAATGGATCAATGATAAAGGAAGTCATTTCAAATTCATGCGAAATATTTTTGCATTTAAAGTATTCAAGTCCGTCATCTGTTTTCAAAAATAATCCACAGCACTCATTTGGTGCTTCTTCTTTAGCGTGTGCAATAGCTTGTAATTTACAAAATTCATTCATAATTAATTTATAAATGTGCCAACACCTTCAAAATCTTTTCTTGTGACTTGTCTTGCTGGCACTCTTTTGTTTTCCATATCAAGTCTATTTACTAATTCAAAAGAAACTAAATCTCTTCTTTCTTGAATTTTCCTATCTATAAAATGTATTTCTTGTGGAAATTCGTTTGAACTTGGTGTGCCGAAAGGATTAGTATTACCAGTAAAATTGCTTGCATCTAAAGCATCTGCCGTTAGTGTTCTTCTTGTTACTTTTGCATTTAATAAGTCATTATGTGCCGTTACTAAATTAACTGAAAGTAACAAATCTGTAACTCTAATCACAGAGCCTAATCTTGTAATACCACCTAAATTGCTCATTACTAATGTAGGTCTTGGTATTTTACCCTCACCAGAAAATTCATAACCACTTGCTTCTACTGGGAACCTCTCATAAGTATTTGACTGCCAAACTATATTTGCGTAAGTATCTATATTGCCACCAGCATGAAAGCGGTAAATTGTAGGAACATTTGATGGATTGCCAGTTTCATAATGCAAACCCTCAACAAGTTCTAATTCAAACAACTCAATTATTGAGTTAGGATTTATTTTTTGTAATTCAGAATGAGGTATTGCCATTAAGCCTCAAAAACCTCCTCAAAAGTAAGATTCATTGTGACTCTGTTGTTATAAGGTATAGATGCACTTCTTCTAGTGCATTTAAAATTTCTAGCCGAGGATTCACCACCTATTGTGTATTGAAAAGCATCTTGATCATCAAAACGTGCATTTAAAAATGTGTTAATTGTATCAGCATCAGTTTGTGAAATGTTAAATACTAAACTTACAACGTGATACCTTTTATTTGCTGCAAGTCCTCGAACAAGTCTTTGCTCATATCCATCACCAAGTTTTACAACAATATTATCTTGCTCTATCGTTTGTGTTTGTCCATAGGCTGGTGTAACTGAGGGAAAAGTTGCCATTATGCTAATAAACCTCCATTTCTTTTTTCTCTTACAATAGTCTCTTGTACAACCAATGCTATAGTTTCTCCTAATTGTTGAGACATTGCACCATCGCCCTGTACTGAGCTACCAGAAGCGTCTACGGAAACATTTACTATATTTGTAATGCTATCACCTCCTGTCGGAACAGAAGGTAAAATAGTGCCAGATCTATTAGGAACAAATAGTTCGGCTTGACGTTCTCCAACAATATATGGCTGCCCAGCTTTTACAGGGCCACCATTTGCTCTGAAAAGACCTCCAATAACACTACCCAAAAGGCCACCAAGACCTCCTTTTTGTTCTTTATCTCCAGAAAAGCCACTTTGAAAACCTTCAAATAATTTATCAAAAGTTTGATCCAAAAGTTTATTTTTTATATTATTTAAAACATTGTTCATGGCATCACCAAAAGACTGTGCGCCAGTAATAGCATCTTTAAGATTATTTTTTATATTCGATTCTATGGAAGCACCAATCGCGTCAAATGTTTCTTGTAACTTATCAGCTTCTGTTTTTTGTTTCTTGAGTGCATTTGTACCTTCAATATATGCTGTAATTATATCTCTCATTCCTTCGCCATGAATTGCAACAAGAGCGTTTATTTCTTGTTGTGTTTGTACTTGTTCTAGATTTCCATCAAGTGCCGCTTGTGCCAAAGCTCTTTGATCGCTTAATTTGTCTATTAATTTTCCTTTTGCATCTACAGCATCCATTTCGGCCTGTTCATAAGCGATAGCTTTGTCTAAATTATCTTTTATTAGTTTATTTATTTCCTCTTGTATTTCTTTATTTTCTTGTGCTGTTTTATTATTCTCTTTTACTACTGCATTTTCTTGAATTACAGTATCTAATCTTTTTCTTACAGGCACATATTGCGCACGCAATAGAGCAAGCCTTCTTTCTGCTGCTGCTATTGACCTCTTATCATTTGAAGAATTGATTATGGCAAATTCTTTTGCCATTTTTATGCTTAGATCAGATTCTAAAGCTCTCAACTGTGCTTCTTCACCATCTTTTATTGCTTGAGTAACTTTATCTTGTTCTTGTTTTTGCTTTATTAACTGTGTAATAATAGCTCCGATACCTGTTGCAATAGCAACAAATGGTATTGCGTTAAGAGCTAAGGTAGCTAAACCACCAGCTGCAGCTACTTTTATTAATGCAGCACTAACTAATGGCAAGACTATCAAAACACCTTTTGCTGCAACCGCAATCGCTGTAAATATTAGTGCAGTTTTCCCTATTGGAGAATTTACAAAATTAGTTGCTGCAATAGTTAATTCAGTTAATGCTTTAATAACAGGTAATACGGCAGGCTGTAATGCCTCACCAAAAGCCCTTGATAAATTTTCTGTTTCATTTGATAGATCTTTGAATACTTGGGTAGGGTCATTTTCAATTAATGCTTTTAATGACGCACTTCCATCTGTTTCGATTTTTCTTAATGCTTTTAATACAACATCACTTGTTAATTTACCTTCAGCAGCCAGTTCTTTTAATTTACCTATTGGAACATTAAGTTCGTCAGCGATGGGTTGAAGCAATGTTGGGATTTGTTCTGATATACTTCTAAATTCATCTCCAGCTAATCTTCCAGAGCCAAGAGCCTGAGCAAGTTGCCTGAATGCGTTTGATGATTCAATAGCTGAAGCTCCAGCCAGTTTTGCTGCTGTATTAAATCCAAAAAATGTTGATTTTATATCTTCAACACCTACACCAAGAGGTTGTAATCTAGCTGTAATATCTGTTATTCCCTCAAGAGCCTCAGTTGCACTTAATCCAAAAGCTTTCTGTGCATCAGCAGCTATTTCTTGTGATCTGGCAAAAGTTCCAGATGCCTTTGTTAAAAGCCCAAGTCTTACATTTAGTTTTTCAAAATTAGTTGATGTTTGTATTGCGTTCTTTGCTAATAATCCAAGGCCAATACCACCAATAGCAGTTCTAAGGCCACCAAAAGCAGATTGTAATTTGTTAGTTTGACTCTGGACACCTTTTAAAGCTCTAGTTGCACCACTGGCATCAACTCTTAAGGTAACAACTGACTCTGCCACAAATAAAAAAGCCTTTACTATATATTACCTTGATTTGGCCTTTTGTCGTTGTGCTGCTCTTTTTTCTTCTTCATACTTGTTTTCATAATATGCAGCCCAATATATCAACTCTTCCTCAGAAATAGAAGTTCTCAGTTCATTTATTGTTTTGCCTAATTCTATTGCGAGAAAAAACTCAAAGTTTAACCAACTATCTCGCCTTAATCCTTTTTTGCTGTATCTACATCAAGTTTTATATCAAACAAAAACAACTCTATTTCATTTAAAATATTCTCTGGTAATTCTCTTTGTAAGTTTGGTGCATCTGCAAGAGCAAAAGCCTTTGTACCATCTTCTAATTCTGCCATTTGGCAAAGTAATTGAGTTGATACTGTAAGAGCCTCATCAGTCCCTGCTACACCCTGCGCAAGTTGCCTATCGTATCTAGTTAATGGTTTAAAGTATAAATCAACAACCTTTTCACCTTTTGAGTTTTTAAATTCATATTTACGTCTAGCTGTCATCTGATCTTTGTAAGATTCAGTCAACAAATCAACAGTTCTTTTGTTTGGCATTAATTGAATGGGGTTAGTTATTTAAAATTTACTATATAGCTGAAGTTATGGTACCGCTTGTAATAAAACTGATATTAATTATTTGAACTTCGCCAAGTGTTGCACCATATTCTGCGGAAGTAATAATTCCAGCAAAACTAATTTTCTTTGCTGAAGTTGATCGATCAGGAAATAATTCAAATAATGCGTCAGCATTATCACCTGTTGTTAAAACATCATCAATAAATGTTGTGTAGCCTGCGCCTGTTTCACCAGGGGCATATAAAAGTTCTGCTGAACCTTCGCCAGCAATTAAACCACCAATATTTGTTTTAAAAGTATCTCCTTGTTTTGTTGTCTCTATAACGTCTTTACTAATAGACAAAGACCATGATCTTGTTTGTCCAACGTCAGCTTCGGTGCCGCCAGCATTTTCAAACATGATTTTCCCAACATCACCCTTAATAGCCATAACAAAAGAAAGTATTTATTTTATATTAACCTTTTTTGGAATTTTTTACATCTTTTTTTAAATTTTCTTGCTTTTCCATATATCGCTTGCAGCGACCATCCCAATACTGAGGCTCTCTTCTACCTTTTACAGCTTCGATAGCATCAAGCATTTGTTCTGTAATTTCCATTTAAAGATCCTCATATATTTCAAATGTAATTCTGATTTGTGTTTGAAACTTACCTTCTGGACTTGATGCTAAAACTTCAGGGCCGATAGGTGAATCAAAAATAACATTTGAGACTGTAATATTATTGTAAAGGTCACGCAACCTTTTGCCAATCGTATAATTTGACCCTGCTCCGATACCTTCTTCTGTAAATATATTTATTAAAAGCAACCCAACAACACTATTTGTAGAATTGGCAGATCCACCCATTGTTAAATAACCACCAGACCCGAAACTTGTCTGGCATTGAACAAAAGTATCTTCTGTTGTCGAATCAAATGCCATATTATTAAACACAACAGGTATTGCAGGACTTGAAGCAAGCTCTGTAGCCAATCTCGCCTCAATTGTGGCTCTGATGGTATTTAAATCTACTGCTGCCATTATTTTTTCCTCACTATTCTTGCAAGTTGTCTAGGAATATAATTTGTTGTCAATTCTTTTGCAATAAGTTCTGGAAAACCAGGAACTGTTTTTTGTCTTGTTCTGTAAGTACCACCCCATGATGGCGGTAAATTTATTCCAAAACAAACAGGCTCTGCATAAGGTAAATTATTTGTAATTGTTCCTTTTAATGGTTTTATTTGTGTTTGCCATGCTTCACGAAGTGAACCGCCAGCCCCATGATCTAATAGAGCTTTTTTAAAAGGAACAACTTGGCCATTTGGTAATGTAAAAAAGTTTGGTATAGAATCTAAATCAGGATAATTGTCTAAAGAAAAAACAGGTGTTGCTTTTTTAGTTCTGGCAGTCCATTCTAAAGTCGTTGCCTGCACAAGAT
>VTLG01011198.1_pt1 | contig 32182 bp, 48 predicted proteins | sample 4694571 | NCBI WGS metagenome assembly VTLG01 (sample SAMN12604809, study PRJNA352737) | marine metagenome | biome: ENVO:00000447; feature: ENVO:00000209|ENVO:00000569|ENVO:01000036; material: ENVO:00002151; isolation source: viral sequences binned using virsorter ...
AACAATAAATCATTTTTTGCTTGTCGCCACATTATTTCATTTGCAGCTGCAATCTCATAATCATTTATTAATTTATCTATTTCTTTCTGAGAGATAGCTTTCATTGTATTCGTACCTTTCTTTACTAGTTGGCCAGAAATATGGCGTATCGTTATTTAAGTAATAATCCTTGCCTTTATTAACTGGAAATAATTTTGAATAATAATCCCAGTATTTACGAAGCAGATTATCTCTATGGCTACGGTGTAGTTTGTCATAACCTAACCACGGTGGCATATCTATGTAAACCCTTTTTTTCGTAGGGATATATTCCATGTTATTAACAAATCCTCTATCTATCCACTCATCTATACAAGCGTTATGATATTTTGCTAGAGCATCTTCGTAACCTATCCACATTTTATTTACTGGGTGGTATGGATAACCACCTTTGCCTTTAGTTATTTGATTGTAGGTTTGCATTGCTTCTACACGTTGCTTACCTAGTCGTTTACTATCTAATACACTAATACTTGCATAAATATTAGCGTGTGGCATAAATGTTTGCATTTATAATTCCTTTCTATATTTTGTGTCGGCAGAATAATGTCCGTTACTCTGCCGACTGCTAATAGTATCTACGAGGCGTATGTATCTACTAAAAAGCGAAATTGCGTCTACCTTGTGTAAAACCTAATGGCAAATAGTTATATGTAACAACTGCTTGTTTGACTGTACGCTCTAATCTACAATTTTCACATATCCAACCTTTATCAACCCATATCCAGTTTAGTATTTGTAGATCTTCGTCTGTGTCATATCTTGCTATATTTTTACAATCTAGACAGTTTGTTTTGTTTTTGTATCTATACATTGTTATGTCCTTTCTACAGATATTTTACTATTGTAAAGTGTTTGTATCGTCTTGTAAATAGTTATAAAAAAAATAAAATAATAAACAATTATAACAATAACACTTTACAAGAGTTATTATTCACTATACAATATAAATATAAGTTATAAAAGTTCTAAGAAAGGAACACACAAATGGGATACACAAATTACTGGATACAACTAAAAAGCTTCAACCAGAAGCAGTGGCAACAAATAGTAGAGGAAACTTACCGAATAGATTGTATTCCAGATGAGATAGAAGTTACATACAACTATACATCTGAGATAGCAAAACAGAAAGGTGATTTTACCTCAGAAGAGATGAACGAAATTCATATAGATAGTACAAGCAGAGATATAGAAACTCTAGTTATAAAAAGAGATGTAAAAACTCCAGTAGAAAGAATGATACATAATCGAGAATATGCTAACACAGTAGGCAATCCAAACATGATAGAATTACAAGACTGGGACAGAGATGCAGAAGTATGGATAAATTTCTGCAAAACTAATCAAAATCCTGCACAAACAACAGTATTTCATATGCTAATGTTTCAGAAAATGCTTTTAGGAAATGATTTCATTATTGCTAGAGATGATGAGTTTCAAGATACAACACTAACACTAAACAATATGTCTAGTTTATCCGAACTAAAAGACTACATTATCAGTCACATAGACAGTCACATATTAGAAGTACAAGCATACAATACAGAGTTATACAAAAGTCAAATGGCAGGATTATACAAACCAGACTATCTAAAGAAAGAAGATTACATACCGACAATCGTACAAGAAATTACATGGAGTGTAGACAACGTAGAAACTAGAACATATGTAGATTTTCAATCAATGCGAAAACAGTCTTTAGAAATTATAAAAGAATACTACAAAGAAGATTGGAGAAGATTTTAATAAACAATAACTATTTACAAGAAATAAAAACACTATAAAATAAAACAATAACAAGTTTCCAGAAAGGAACAAGAAAATGACAAAAATAACAGACATAACAAAAACAAATCTAACTACAGAAATTAGACCAGAAATCCAAGCAAAATTAGACGAACTAAAAGATATTGGATTAGTAGTAAAATTAGAAGGAATTACATATGGTGATAACTACTTTACAGCAAAGATAAGTGCTCATCTAGAAAGTGGAATAACTAAAGACGCAGAAATGCTTACAAAATACTTTCCAGAAAAAGAATATATGGTAGATGATATCATAGCAACACCAAGTGGTTATAAGAGAATTATCGGATACAGACCAAGTAGACGAAAATACGGACTAGTAGTAAAAATAGTAAAAAAGAAAGGCAACGAGTTTGTACAAGATACAGTCTTTCACGAAGATAGATTACACCTCACATACAAAAATCAAAATCGTGACAACTGGACAGTAGTTGCTAGAAAAGTAAACGGCGAATACATACATTTCCAAGACACAAATGCATCATAATACAAACAAAAAATTAGAAAAATTTGAGAAAGCGTGGGACAGTTCACACACCTACGCTTTTTCTTATGATGGTCATTTTAGAGATTGTGTATCTATCGATATCACGAGGTGGTATTGGTGTACATGGTGTAAACACCCAGTCATAGACTATCACTGGGAGAATCGTTTCAGTAACGCTCCATGCAACATATGTACAAAGTGTGGAGAAATGTTTTTAAAAAGATATAGAGATTATAACGATTGTACTTGTGAGTATCTACAATAAAGCTTCAAGTGCGTTGACACAACGTCACATTTTATTCGTCTGGATATTTCCAAACAACCAATAACATTATCCCACAAAGTATTAACATAAATATTATTGTCTTTAAAAGATCTATAAGAAACAAATAAAAATTCTTTCTGTTCCTCTTTAACTAGTAACTAAGTAACTTAGTAACTAGTAACTAAAGTTAAATATTTAATTATTTATTAGTTACTAGTAACTATTGTAACTTAACTAGCATCTAGTAACTATGCAAGACCACCTAAAACTTACTAAAGGTAACTGTTTTAACCACGCTCATATACGTTATAAGACGTTTGCAGCTTTTTTTTAGATAGATTATATTATTTGATTTTTATAGCACTCTCATATTATTATTATAAATGGGCATAGTTCCTCTGCTCATAGCAGTTACTGGTCTTGTGCAGACTGCTAACAAGAGTAAATTGTTCTATGCCAATATAATTATGTGAGGAACAAAACATGACACAGCAACGCGCACACGCGAGAAATTGGCGTGACAGAATAAAAGAATTTCGTAGGATACCTAGCGAAACACTAAAAGCAAATCCAAAGAATTGGAGAACACATAACAATGCTCAACGTAGAGCATTAAATTCAGTTCTTGGTAAAGTAGGTTTTGCAGGTGCTGTTATTGCTTATGAAAACAGCGAACAAGAGTTAATCATTATAGATGGACACTTACGAGTTAGTGAAGCTAATAACGAAGAAATACCAGTTATTATTTTAGATGTAAACGATAACGAAGCCGATATTTTACTAGCAACTTATGATCCCATAGGAACATTAGCGAATAGTGACAATAAACAAATAGATACATTACTAGAACAGATTGATAATAATAGTAATGAGTTGCAAGATTTATTAGAAGAAATAAAAGAAAAATATGGTACTGACCCACTAGCCGATTTTAATGCAGAAGATGAATGGGAAGGTATGCCAGATTTTGAAAGTGGTGATGAGCGTAGTCATAGAGATATTATTGTACACTTTACTAATGACGAGGACGTAAAAAAATTTGCAGAATTAGTTAATCAAAACATAGGTGAAAAAACAAAATATATATGGTTTCCTAAACAAGAAACAATATCTATGTACGAAAGCGAATTTAGTAATGAAGAACAATCAACCTAAATATCCATTATATGTAGTTTCTAAAGGCAGATGGGACACACGACTAACTAGTGAAGCTCTATGTAAACAAGAGGTTAAACACAATATTGTTATAGAAGAACAAGAATATAAAAAATATAAAAAAAATATTAATCATAGATATGCAAAGTTGTTAGTGTTAGATACTAAATATCAAGATGAATATGATACTTGTGACGACTTAGGCAACACAAGATCTAAAGGTCCCGGTCCAGCCAGAAACTTTGCTTGGCAGCACTCTATTGATAATGGACATGATTGGCACTGGGTTATGGACGATAACATAAGGATATTTCTTAGATTTACAAAAAATAGATTTATACCTGCATATACTGGTGCTTTCTGGAAAGCAATGGAAGATTTTATTACTCGCTATGAGAACGTAGGTATGGGTGGCCCAGAGTATTATATGTTTATAGTTAGAAGAAATAAATACAAACCATTTAGAATAAACACAAGAATTTACAGTTGCAACTTTATTCGTAACGATTTACCATATAGGTGGCGTGGCAGATATAACGAAGATACAATATTGTCATTAGATATGCTAAAAGAAAAATGGGCTACAATAATATTCCATACTTTTCTACAAGAAAAAATGCCTACACAGGTTATAAAAGGTGGTAATACAAAAGAGTTTTACGAAAAGGAAGGTACGCTACCTAAGTCTAAAATGCAAGTTGCAGTACACCCAGACGTAAGCAAACTAGTATGGCGTTTTGGTCGTTGGCATCATAAGGTTGATTATGCTAAATTTAAAACAAGACCTAAACTTAGGAAAGATATAAAAATACAAAAAGGTAATAATGAATATGGTATGGTACAAAAAGAACATAGAGCAAGGTAATGGCTAGATCACAAAAAGACACAGGAAGCAAGAAATGGAAAGAACGTTTTATTGATGCTTACAAAAGAATACCTATTATAAGTATTGCAGCTAGAACTGCCAATGTATCTCGTAATACAGTTTACGAAGCAAGGCGTAAAGACTTAACCTTTGCTAAACAAATGGACGATGCTAACACAGAGGGTGCAGAGCAGTTAGAGAGTAAAGCATTTGAAATGGCTTATGGTAGTAATGAACGTATGTTAATGTTTTTATTAGAACACGTTATGCCAGATAAATATGGTAAAAAACAAAAAATAGATATGCAAACAAATCTAAAACGATTTACGATAAAACTATCTGATGACGAAGAATAATGACAACAAGTATTGACCGTCAATTAATATTAGATACACCAAGTCTATATCCTAAACAAAAAGATGCAATCTATTGTAAAGAGCGTTATGGCATTATAGAAGCATCAACAAAGAGTGGCAAGACTGCCGGTTGTATTGCATGGCTTACTCAGAAAGCGTTTACAGGTAAAGATAATAAAAACTATTGGTGGGTTGCACCTGTATACGGACAGGCTAAAATAGCGTTTCGTAGACTTAAGCACTCAATACCTAGAGAATTATACATAGCTAACGAAAGTGCAATGACAATTACCTTAGTAGATAACGGTGCAATAATTTGGTTTAAAGGTGGAGATAATCCTGACAGTTTATATGGTGAAGATGTTTATGCGGCAGTTATTGATGAAGCATCACGTTGTAGAGAAGAAGTATGGTTTGCTATTAGATCTACATTAACGGCTACTAACGGAGATGTTAGGATAATCGGTAACGTAAAAGGCAGAAAGAACTGGGCATACAATTTAGCTAGAAAAGCAGAAGCAGGGTTACCTAATTGGAAATATAGCAAAATAACAGCCGTAGATGCAATAGATGCAGATATTATAAAAAAAGAAGAAATAGAAGAAGCCGAAAGAGATTTGCCACATAATGTATTTAGAGAATTATATATGGCAGAACCTAGTGATGATGAAGGTAATCCTTTTGGCATAGATGCTATTTATAAATGTGTTGGTCCAATGTCTAATAAACCACCTGTAGTATGGGGTTGGGACCTAGCTAAAAGTAGTGACTACACATGGGGTATAGGTTTAGACGAAGATGGTGCTGTATGTAAAAGTGAGAGGTGGCAAAGCGAGTGGGAAATTACTTTACAAGAGATAAAAAGATTAACAGGTAATGTTCCTGCATTAGTTGACAGTACGGGCGTAGGAGATGCTATAATGGAATTTTTAGCAAAAGCAGGAAACAACTTTACAGGTTTCAAATTTACGCAATCGTCTAAGCAACAACTAATGGAAAGATTGTCAGTTGTTATACAACAAGAACAAATTAAATTTCCAGAGGGGTTATTGCTAAACGAATTGTTAAGTTTTGAATACGTTTATACAAGAACAGGTGCAAAATATTCTGCACCAAGTGGTTTACATGATGATGGGGTTTGTGCATTAGCACTAGCAGTTTACCATCAAAACAACAGTCCAAGTATTGGAGTATGGCTTTAATGGGTATCTTTGATTTTTTTAGATCCAAACAAGAAAATAATGAAAACATAGTATCGAGTGTTACAAATTCACTAGAACAACAACCTAGTTATCCAGATGCTAATTATGCAAGTTTTAGTCAAAATGGCTACGCAGGTAATGAATTAGTGTTTGCTTGTATTAGAGAAATAGCAACATCATCTGCTGAAGCAATGTTATGTTTATATGATAAAGAAAAAACTATAATTGAACCTAATGCTAATCCATTAGCTAATTTATTAAAAAATCCTACTGCACACGATACACAATACGAATTTTTAGAAGCACTTATAACTCATTTACAAATAGCAGGAAATGTTTATGTTCTTAAAGAACGAGCTCCGATAGGTGTAGTGTCACTAATGTTGTTACGACCAGATAGAGTAGAAGTATATCCAGAGCGTAACGCTTATAGTTATACAGTCGGTGGTCAAAAATACTTTATACCAGAAGAAGATATAGGTCATCTTAAGTTTCCAAATCCGAATAATGATTTTTATGGTTTATCTCCTTTACAAGTGTTATTAAAACAAGTGGCATTAGATACAGACGCTACAAACTTTACAAGAGCGTTCTTTAATAACGCAGGTGTACCTAGTGGTATGTTAAAACTAAAAAGACGAATTGGAAGCCAAGAAGAAGCCGATAGGTTAAGAACACAATGGCGTGGACAATTTAGAGGTGATAGAAACTGGCACAGGATTGCAATACTAGACGAAGATGCTAGTTATGAAACAATGGGAAGTACAATAGGACAAATGGAAATACCTTCCTTAAGACAACTTTCTGAAAGCAGGATATGTGCAGCTTTTGGTGTACCTGCAATATTAGTAGGTGCAAACGTAGGCTTACAACGTAGCACATATAGTAACTATCAAGAAGCAAGAGAAAGTTTTTGGGAGGAAACTTTATTGCCATTGTATAAACGTATAGAACAATTTATGGCAGGATTATTAATGCCAGAATTTCCTAACGAGCAAGGTAATATAAATTTTGACTTTACTGAAGTACGAGCATTGCAAGAAGATGAAGATGCAATAGTTAATCGAAAATTAGTACAAGCACAAATTGCAAAGGAATTAATAAATAGTGGCTTTAGACCTGAAGCTGCATTACAGGCTGCAGGAATACAAGAAGAAATCGACCATACTGGCTATTTACCATCATCACTAACCATTCTGGGAAATAACAGGGAAACACAAATAAAAGAATTAAAACCTAAAGCATTAAACCAATCAAGTGCAAATAGATTGTTAGAACCACTAAAAGAAAACTATGACGATGAAGTTAGATCTATGGAGAGTGTACTTGAAACATATTTTAGAGAAGAACTTAACAGAGCAGATGGAATTATAGGTAGGTATTTAAGTGATGAAACAATTGTTGCAAAAGAAATAGAAAATAAATTTGAAGCACCATCATTTATAAGAGCTAATGCAGAACGTGGTTTAAAATACTACAAAGAGGGCAGAGCAGGTGATGGCTTAACTGATAAAACTGTTAGAGAAGCAAGAACTATGGCAGGTGGCTTTATATCTGAAGGTAAAGTTAGAAAGATGTCAGCGTGGTTTTCTAGACATAAAGTAGATCTAGAACGGCCACAAAATTCTAATCCTAATAATGACGACTATCCCGGAGCAGGAGCAGTTGCTTGGTTGCTTTGGGGTGGTAATCCTACCTCTAATGCAATGCAAGCTAAAGAATGGGCTGACAGAAAAATAGAGCAGATGAACGAAGAAGATGAAAAAGCACCTGTAGGTAGTGCAGACCAATTTACTACTAGGGCAGAAGCACAGGAAAGGGCAGAACAGTTAGGTTGCGAAGGCACACACACAATGACTGAAGATGGTGAAACAATTTATATGCCATGTAGTACGCATGAAGCATACGATAATATTGTTAGTCCAGATGAAGATGCACCTAGTACATATCAAAAGAATAAACTTAATTTACCTTTTAATGAATTTACGTTAATTCCACTAATAAGAGATGCACAATTAACAAAAGTTATGTCAGCAAGTATGCTAAGAGCGATTAGGAAATCGTGGGGTGTAATAAATGCAGGTGGGTTATTTATGGACGCACCTTTTGATCCAGAACTACCAATAGTGCAAAATGCTCTAAGAGTATCTGGAAAACAAATAAATGATGTATCTCGTAGGGCATTGCGTAAGAGTTTACAAGAAGGTGTAGCAAGAGGTTATAGTATAGGGCAAATCGTACGAGGTGTGCCAGACGATAGCTATAGAGGGTTACGAAGTGTAGTTAGAGAAACATACAAAAACAGAGCGAATACAATTGCTAGAACAGAAATTGCTAATGCTCAAAATACAGGTACGATAGCAAGATACCAAGCATCTGGTGTAACAAGGGTTATGGTAAGAGATGGAGAAGAAGATGAGTTATGTGCAGAATATAATGGTACAATACAAACAATGGAGTGGGCATTGGCTAATCCAACAGCACACCCAAATTGTACTAGGGCATTTGCAGCTATTGTTGATGGCATAGATTACTAGGAGAATAAAATGGTAACAAGTAAAAAAGAAAAATTAACACATAAGTTTTTTACATCTGAGATAAAAACTGTAGATGCGGCAGAAGGTATTGTAGAAGCATATGTAAATAGTATGGGTGTTGTAGACCACGATGGCGAAGTTATAGATTTTAACGCATTTGATAAATCTATTGAAAAAGGTGGTCAGTCAGTTGCATGGTTTCACGATCAATCATCACCAGTAGGCAAAGTTATTGATGCTGCACCTATTGAATTAGCATATGGAGATGATGACGAAGAATTTCCTTACAGAAAAGGAAGGTTAAAAGCAATCATGCAGTTTAATTTAAATACACAGCGAGGGCGAGAAGCATTTGCTGACGTACAGTTCGGTAGTGTTAAAGAGTGGTCTGTTGGCTTTAGATCTCTAGATGACAATATTGAGCGACTAACGAATGGAGATAATGTAAGAGTTATTAAATCGTTAGATTGGGTTGAAGTGTCACCTGTTATGCGTGGTGCTTCGCCAGATACACAAACAATAATTTCCAAATCTGCCACGGTCACGGAAACTTCTGAAGAAGAAGAAACTGTCACAGTCACGGATAACGAGAGGTTAAAGTTAGAAATCGAAATTGAAAAAACAAAACTAGACATTATGGAGAAAAAATAATGGAAAAAATAAACTCACTTCGTGAAGAAGCAAGGAAAGCATTAGTTGATGCTGGTAAGTTTATTGAGAGTGGTGAAGTTGATTCTGCAAAAAAAGCTAAAGAAGATGCTGTTACTAAAATAGAACAAGCAAATGAATTGCAAAACGAAGCAGATTCACTAAAAACACTTTCTGGTGACTTTAACAAACCAACAAATGCTGTGCCAGTTTCTAAAGACGAAGCAAAAATTTATAATCCAGAAGACAACGGTAAGGATTATAGGAACGACTACAAACCTGCAACTTGGGTTAAGGGATTACCAGCTGCTGTACAGCCAAAGTGGGTACGGGACCAGATGGGTGATAACCTAAAACAAGAAGCAAACTTTTATCAAGACACATGGACAAAATGGTTTAGAGACAGAAGTCCTAATGCAAGTAAATTCTTTGCAACTGCAACTGGTGATGAACTAAAAGCAATGCAAGAAGGAACTGATAACGAAGGTGGTTTCTTTGTACCTGAGGACTTTAGAACACAGGTTATTCACAACACAGGAGTGCCGGGCGGAGTACACCGACCTTATTCAACTGTACTAACTACATCTTTAAAAGATGGTTACTTGCCATCAATGGGATCAGTAACTTGGGCTGCAATCGCCGAAGAAGCTGCATATGGTGATAACACACCAACCGTTGGTCAAGTTTCTTTTACAGTTAGAAAAGCAGGAGGTACTGTAAAGGTATCTAATGAACTACTTGAAGACAGTGCTGTAAACTTACCTGCATTGCTATCTCAGATTATGGGTGAAGCTGCAGGACGATACGAGGACCAACAAATAATTGAAGGTGACGGTTCAACTGAGCCAGAAGGTCTAAGAACATCAGCAACTGATGGTAGTGATTCAGCTGCTAACAATGCTGTTGCAATTGGTGACTTCCAGACTTGGTATTTCAACCTACCTGCACAGTTTAGAGCAAATGCTGTTGTTTCTACAACTTCATCTGCAATGGCTCAAATAGCTGCACTAGATGTAACATCAAGCAAAGGTAACTTAGCAACTGCTACACCTGCTGCAACATTATACGGCCGACCAACTGTACTATTTGATGGTACTGGTTGGGACGATGCGACTGCTATTGCAACTAATGAAGAAATTGGTTGTATTGGTGACTTTTCTAACTACTACATTATCGAGAGAATCGGAATGAGTATGAGAAGAGATGACTCAATCTATGTAGCAAATGACCAAGTGGGCTTCTTTGCTAGAAATAGATGGGACGGTCGTGTAGGTCTTGCTGATGCTTTCAGAATATTCAAAATAGCGTAATAGGAGAAAACATTACAATGCCAAAACAACGACAATTAAGTAATAGAGTTAGTTTTAATCAAGCACTTGCACCTGTAAGCAAATCTGCCGGAACAACAACAAGTTCTGCAATAGATCTAACAGGGTACAGCAATGCTAGTTTATTTGTTAGTATTGGTGTAATTTCATCAAGTGGAACAGTTGACTGTAAAGTACAGGCATCTGCAACATCTGGTGGTAGTTATGCTGATATAACAGGTGCAGCAATTACACAGGCTACACAAGCGGGTGGTGACTCTGGTTCAAGTCAATTAGTTGACTTTGAAATACCGGCAGGAAAACCTCATGTGAAAACTGTATTGGTAAATGCTACTGCAGCTGCAGTTCAAGGTGTTTACATAATTGCAGACCAAGACACTCGAAACTAAATAAAACATATATAGGTGGGGAGTTGCTTTTCAATAATCCAACTTTCTTGATTTTGCTCCCCACCGATAATAAGGAGAAATATATAAATGAGCAAATATAAAGTAATTTGTATATCACCAAGACAAATAGCAGATGACGTATATGCTATTAACCAAGAATATATAGTTGACGAAGTTAGATTAAATAAATATAAAAGTAATTTTAGAATATTAGAAAAAATAGCTGATAAAGCTAAAGCTCCAACAGCTAAAGCTAATCAAGCTGAAGCTAAAAAAGCTCAAGCTACGGAAGCTAAAGCTAAAGAAGCTAGAGCTAAAGAAGCTAGAGCTGAAGAAGCTAAAGCTGAAAAAGCTAGAGCTAAACAAGCTAAAAACGTAGAAAACAAAAACGCAGGTAAAATAGAGGATAAATAATAATGGCACAAACCTACCACACATACGGAAATGTCTATGATTTTAAAGCATACCTAGCAGGTACAGATCATGTAACAAACTGGACGACTGATGAATCACCTGTATTGCGTGTGTTAGAAGCATCAAGCAAAAGAATAGATACATATATGGGTAGGTCTTTTGGTCCACGAACTGAAACACATTCTTTTGACTTAGGGGAAGGTGCTTTGCGTGATAATGCTTTATTACCTACAGGGAATATTGTAGAGAAACCAGACTATTGGACAACACGTTTAGATAGTACAGGAATATTACCACTAGATGATTGGTTAATAAGTGCCACTACAGTTACTAGCTATGAGGGAACTGCTAGAACTACAAGTGCTACATTATCCGAAGGTATTGGTAACGACTTTTTATTAATGCCATACAATACCAATCCAAAAACAAAACTAAAATTACAAGAAGATACAGCAAAGGTTTTATATTCAGGACAACAAACTTTAACAATTTTGGGTCAATGGGGTTGGCAAAACGATACAGAAAGTATAAGTACAGTTGATGCTGTAGGTTCTACAACAACTACAAGTGTTTCCGTAACAAGTGGAAGTACAACATATGTAGGTGATACGATTCTAGTAGGTAGTGAACAAATGTATGTTACTAACGTAGATGGAAATACACTTACGGTTATAAGAGGTGTAAACGGTACAACGGCAGCAACACATAGTGGTGGTGCAACTTACTATCGTTATAAATATCCTGCTGACGTAGTTCAAGCAAATCTTGATATAGCAAAATTATATTTTAGATCTAGAGATATGGGTATAAGTCCTACTCTTGGTACTGCTGAAATGACAACTACCTTCCCAAGAAACGAAGAAAACATTATATTAAAAAGATTAGACCACTACAAAAATAAAAGAGAAACTGCTGTTTATGTCTAATGAAAACGAATTAAATATTGAAATTGAATTAGAAGGGAAACTTTTTAAAAATCCTAGAACTAAAGATGCTATTAGGAAAGCAATTAATAAAATGACATTGGTAACCGAAGGCAGAGTAAAAAAAGAATTATATCCCGGACACGGTGTTTTAACAGGTAACCTACGGAGAGCAGTTAGTGGTCAAGTATTAACAGATTTATCTGCACAAGTAGATGCAGGTGAATTTAACCAAGGTCGTAATGTTGTATACGCTAGCTGGGTTGAGGGTGTATCATCTAGAAATGCAAGAACTTCTTTTGCAGGATATAAAATGTTCGATAAAGCCAGAAAAGAATTGCAAAAAGAAGATAAAGATAAATATTTTAAAGAACCAATAAAGGATACATTAGGTTGAGTAGGTCAGGAGCATTAACAACTATAAAAACAATAATGGATAGTGTAAGCAGTCCTACATTTCAAGTTGTTCTTATAGGTGAACCGTTATCGCTACCTAGTGGCGATAGAGTTATTGCAGCTTGGTTTAACGGAGAAAGCGAAAAAACAAAGACACTAGGTAATGTTATGGTTACGCAAGTATGGACTGTTAGAGCGTATTTTAGGGTAGGTGCAAATATGAAGATGAGAGAGAGTTTAGAGTTAGAACTTTGGAACGCTGTGCGAAGCATACAGACAGGTTTTAGAGCAGATTCACAATTAGGTGGGAATGTAACTGATTTGGACATAAGTTTAGCTAATGTAGGTTGGGTTGATATAGGTGGCAATACTTTTCGTAGCATAAGTTTTGATTTACAATTAATAGAATTAGAGGCGGAGGCAATTGCTCCGTAAAGGAAATATACTATGGCAAAGAAATCTGGTTTAGGAAATAATTTATACATACATGGATATGATTTATCAGGAGATGTAGGTGTAATTAATAATATTACTACAACAAGAGGTGTACAAGATGTTACTAGCATTAATAAATCTGCACACGAAAGATTATTAACACACTCGGATAGCAATATAAGTTTTAATTCATTTTTTAATGATGCTGCACTAGCTGAACACGCTGCACTAAGTACACTACCAACTACAGATAGAATTGTAACCTTTGTAATGGGCAGTACGTTAGGTGACACTGCTTGTGCTTTAGTAGGTAAACAATTAAATTATGATGCTAGTAGAAGTGCAGATGGTGGTTTAACTTTTTCTGCACAAGTATTAGGACAAGGTTTCCCACTAGAGTGGGGTATATCAGGAACTGCAGGAAAGGTTACACACTCATCAGCAACAAATATAGGTAGTATTGATAATAGTGCAGGTACAAGTAATGGTGCTAGTGCATACCTACAATCTTTTGCAGTATCTTCTGGAAGTTGTGTTGTAAAAGTACAACACTCGACTAATGACGCATCGTGGTCCGATTTAATAACATTTACAGGTGCTACTGGTATAACTGCTGAAAGGGGTACATCTAGTGGTACAGTTAATAGATATTTGAGGGTAATAAGTAGTGGTACGTTCTCGAACTGCACGTTTAATGTCGTCATTAGGCGTGGCACAGCAAACGACATATAGAGCGATAAAACCTTTATCGACACATTTTAGACTTGGCACTTGTCAAGAGGTAAGTTGTCTTAACTTTCTAAATGGTTGGAAAACAATATTACCTAAAAATCACGAAGGTGTTAAGATGATTAGATCTACAAAAATGAAATATGTAGAACAACATAGCGAAGATATGATAACATTTATATTTGAAGCAGGGCAACTTTGTTTTAATAGAAACCAACAAAATCATTATGTTTCTTTAGACAGACCTGCAATATATGGGATAGCCGACAGTTTCGGATTTAAGAAACAAGAAGCTAATGAGTGGGTGGATAAATTTGACAACCATTTAACAAAATTAAAAGGAGAGATAGATGGCTAAAGAAAGTGGATTGGGTATGGCAGTTGCTGTAGACGATAGTGGTGGATCAGCAAGAACTATATCTAATGACATAACAAACCTTGATTTTGCAATACCTCGTGGTGTTCAAGATATTACAGGTTTGGACAAATCGGCTAACGAAAGGTTGCTTTTATTGGCAGATTTTTCTGTTACGCTTAACGGTGTTTTTAATGATGCTTCTAATATGTCGCATGATGTTTTTAAAACTGTATCAAGTACATCAGTTGCACGAACTGTAACTATAACTGTATCTGGTCAATCGTTAGCTACGGAATCATTTTTTACAGATTATGCTTTGTCTAGGTCAGCCACAGGGGAATTGACATTCTCAACAAGTGGTGCTTTACAGAGTGGATCTGTACCTACATGGGCATAATATAAAGAGGAACAAATATGGCAAAGTTTAAATTAAGTGAAGCGTCTAAGATTGCTAACATTACATTTGAAGGAACGGACTTTGATGGATTAGAGGTTAAGTGTTCTTTAGATTTACCTTTAAAAGTTGTATTAGATGTGCAACGATTAAGTCAGTCTGAAGATAACAACGATAAATTAGAAGCCAACAAGATGTGGTGCGATAAGGTTCTGTTGTCTTGGAATATGGTTAACGATAAAGGAGAAGATATACCTGCGAATGCTGAAAGCGTGTTGATGGACGTACCGTCAAGAATATTAACTGCTTTGATAATAAAGTGGTCAGAACTTGTAACAGAACCATCAGCAAATTTATCGAAAGCGCAGAACGATACGCCCACGTTGGAGATGTTGGCGAACCAATCAACGCCGAATTAGAGCAGTTATTATTAATTGACAATTTGTGTAGAAGATATGGAGTGTTGCCATCTCAGTTATTAAACGAAGACGCATCAGTTTTGCGCATAGCAAAAATATCAAATTATTTGGATAATTTAAGACAAAATAATGGCAAATGAAGTAAATATAAAAATAAAAGCAGATGATATGGCATCTGACAAAATCGAAAGCATTGGTGGCAAAGCTAAAAGTTTGCGTGGTAGTTTTACAAAACTTGCTACTGCAGGTGCAGGTGTTACAACAATGCTTGGCTTTTTTGCAAAGGCAGCAATAGAACAACAACAAGGTATTGAAATTCTTGATAACGCTTTACAAACTATTGAAATACGGTATGAAGACGTAGAAGAACAACTAGAAGCAACATTTGCATCTACACAAAAATTAACTAACTATGGAGATGATGTACAAAGAGATGTATTTCAAAGATTAATTAGAGCAACTGGTGATTACGAATTATCACTACAAGCATTACCTGCTATTTTAGATATTGCAGCTGCAAGAGGACAAGATGTAGCATCTATTACAGACGCTGTAGCAAGAGGATTTAACGGACAAATAGGTGGTCTAACTAGGTATGGTGTAACTGTTGACGAAAATAGTGATAAGTTAGGTATTTTAGCAACTATTATGGATACCTATGGGGGTGCGGCAGAAGCTGCAAAAGATCCTACTACAGATTTAACAAATTTAATAGGAGATTTACAAGAAGCAATAGGTGACCAATTACTACCTGTGTTAGAACCTACTGCACAAAGTTTAAGTGATGCTGTAACAAGTGTAATAGACTGGACCACAGAAAATCCTAAACTAACACAAGCACTTGTATTAGGTACAGCTGCATTAGGAGCATTTGCACTTGTATTAGGTGTTATCGGTTTAGCATTACCGGCAGTTATAGCTGGTGCAGCTGCATTAGCAACACCTTTAATAATCGTTGGTGGTTTAGCAGGTATGTTTATGACATTAAAAAATGCTTTAGATTTATCAAGAGATGCCGGTGAATCAGTTGGTATTTCTTTTGAAGGATTAGACGAAAAAATAAATGATTTTTCTGACACTCTAAAAAATAAAGTTATGAGTGTACTTGGCGATGCAACTAAAGGCGTTGACGATAACACAGAAGCCATAGATGAAAATATAACAAAGGTAAAAGAATTAACACAAGCAGAAATAGATGCAGTACATCATAAAGAACGTATTGTGCGTGATAACATAGACCTACATAAATCAGAACTTGAAGAAATAGAAAGTATGGAGAAACAACACCGTAAAGTTATTGGCGCACAAATTAGAGCAGAACAAAAAGCTAAACAAGCTGCACAATCCGGTGACTTTAGTATGACCTTTGCAGATTTCTTAGCAGTTGAAAATGCAAGAGTTATGGGTATGCCAGATGTTATAAGTACAGGAGTTGATGTTGGTGATCCTTTAGCAAGAGCATTTAGAAGATTTGCAGCAGGAAGTCAAATGTCAGAGCATGGGGAACGTGGTAGGATTGCACAAGAACGATTAAAAAAATTACTTGATAGATCTAATATGATTGCTAATCCGTCATTAGGAGGTGGTGTACCAGAAGTTAATATGACAATAAATGGTGATATTTATGGAATGGAAGATTTTAATATAAAAACAGAACAAGCAGTTGTTTCAGGTATAAACGCAGGTGCAATACCTTATAACGAAGAAACTTTTTAAAGGAGTAATATATGACAGCAGGTACATCAGATTTTCCAACAAGTTTAGACACAACAACTAATTTACCAGTCGCAAGTAGTTTATCTGGCGTTGAATTAGACGGTGACGGAGATGCTAACAAAGTACATTCTAACTTACACGGCGTAACCGATACAGCATTAGTACAAATAGAAGGTAAGGTAGGAACTGGAGCTAGTACACCAACAAGTAATAAGGTATTAAGAGGAACAGGAACTGGTACAAGTGCATGGGCGCAAGTAGCACTTACAACTGATGTAACAGGTACACTACCTGTAGGAAATGGTGGTACAGGTGCCTCTACGCTTACAGATGGAGGTATACTACTTGGAAGTGGCTCTGGTGCTATTACAGCGACTGCTGTGTTAGCTGATGGCGAAATGATTGTAGGAGATGGCACTACTGATCCGTCTATTGAATCTGGTGCAACCTTAAGAACAAGTATTGGTTTAGGAACTGTAGCAACTAGAGATACAGGAATTGCCAATAATAATATACCTATTTTTACTTCCGGTGCAGCTGCAAATGATTTTGTAAGGTTAAGTGCTTCAGGAAATACAATAGAAGGTAGGAGTGCATCAGAGGTATTATCAGATATAGGTGCTAGTGCTGTTGCAGGTAGTTCATCTATTGTTACTACAGGTGCATTAGATAGTGGTAGTATAACTTCAGGATTTGGAAGTATATCCGCAGGTGGTGATATAACTATAGCCGACCAAAAATCTATTATCTTTGATGCCGAACCGGGAGCAGATCATAAAGCAAGTGGACTAATTGCACCTATGACGGCAGGTGCTACGGTAGCATTTGGAGATGCTGTATATCAAAAATCAGATGGAGAAATGCACTTAGGAGATGCAGATGCAGCTAGTACGTCTGGAGTTATAGCAATAGCAGTTGCAAGTGGTAGTGATGGTGCTAGTAGTAATTTTATGTTTTATGGTTTTCTTAGAGATGATACTTGGAACTGGACAGTCGGTGGTCTAATATATCTATCAACTACAGGATCTAGTGGAAATACACTAACGCAAACTGCACCTAGTGGTAGTGGAGACATAGTGCAAATATTAGGTGTAGCAACACACGCAGATAGAATATTTTTTAATCCATCACTAACATACGCAGAGGTATAAATTGACTGATATAGCAAAAATATCAAATATTGCTATAGGAAATGTTGCTAAGTTTCAAAACGTAGCAATAGGTAGTCTGAGCAAAATAATGAACTTAGATATTAGTTTAGCATTAACTTGGGCCACTAAAAATACACTTAGTACGGCAAGACAAGGACATACACAACACGGAACTGGCAGTGCTAGCTTAGTTGTTGCAGGTTATTCTGGAAGTGCAACTTTAACGTCAAGCGAAGAATTTGACGGAACGAACTGGTCTGGTGGTGGTGCGTTATCATTTTCTGAAGGTAGTGGTGGTACGGTAGGATTTGGTGCGCAGGGTAGTGCAGTAAACGCAGGTGGATATGGAAGTGGAGATGAAACAGGGAGGACGGAGGAATACAATGGAACGTCTTGGTCAAGTGGAAATACTATGAGTACGCCAATATATGGAGCTGCCGGTTGGGGTACATTATCAGCAGGTGCTTGTGTAGGTGGTACAAAATATGGACCAACACAAAGGGATTTTCAAACAACGCAAGAGTATGATGGAACGAACTGGAGTAATGGCAATAATTGCTCTACAGGTACATCACAATCTGCCACTTTCGGTACACAAACTGCAGCTGTAAAAGCGACCGGTGCATCTGGAGGTAGTTCAGCAACTGATACTACTGTATGCGAAGAGTATGATGGGACCAATTGGAGTAGTGGAGGGAGTATAAGTGCAGGACGTAGGTATGCAGCTGGTTTTGGTTCTTTGACAAAAGGTTATTGTGCCGGTGGAGAAACAGGTGGAACAAGTCAAATAAATACGGAAACATATAATGGTACAAGTTGGTCAGGCGATACAAACTTGCCAGCTGCAAAACAATTATCAGCACAAGGTATGGGAGGAGATACATCTGTAAATGGTTTCTTAGCAGGTGGTATTAACGGAAGTGGTTCAGTAGTAAATACAATGTATTCAGCAAGTTAGGGGTGTTATGTTATACGCACAAGGTACAATACAAGGTAAAGGTTTCGTTACACATGATGACAGAACAAATGGATTAAATCCTGTACAATATGGAAATATAATTGTCGTAGAAGAAACAAGTGCAGGTTCATCTTGGCTAACTAGAAATTCATTAACGGCTATAGATAAAGCAACTGCACAATCTACATACGATAGTTTTATGGATAATATAATTAATAACTGGATAGATGACGATATGCTACCTATAATTAAACCAACAAAAGAGGAATTACCATAATGCAAGAATTAGATCTAGTGCCAATGTTACATACAGGCGACGCTATAAAAATTAATGATATACAAAAAGAAATAGAATTAAATTACGGTAAACGTCAAATATTTAGAACTTCTACAGAAATGATGTTTAGTGTTTTAAATGATGCAAAGTTTCCTACAAATGCTAGTAAGTATTGGCAATCTGTCAGAGAGCAATCTGTACACTACGAAGAACTTGTTAGATTAAGTTTTAAATATAGAGAAAACGAAATTAATATAGAAGAATTATCAGAAAAAATAGAAAAATCTGATGATAAATACGAAAAACAAAGATTGCAAATACAATTTGATGAAGCAATATTTAATAGAGAGTTAAAAAAACAAGTAGCAAAAGACCGTGTAAGAGAAATATTAAGTTGGCATAATATAATGACTGTACTACAAGAATCAGAAGATTTTGACACAGATAATGTAGATGTACACCAAGCGAATAGTTATTTAAAAATTTTAGAAAATAAAGCAAGATCTATAACATCTGCTACTAATCAAGCAGAAGTATTTAATATAATTGGCCAACTAAATACTTTGCAAAGAATAACAGGGCAGGAAGTAACGCCAATAGAAAAATATATTAAATGACAACACTCTATGACAAAGCTATAGATTATGATGCGAGTATTCGCTATGACGATATACGAACTGGATTTGGTAGGTATAACGTATATGTAGACTGGAATAATGATGATGACTTTTCTGATGCTAACGAAGATATAAGTGCAGATGTAATTTCTGTTGATAGTAGATTAGGTCGTAATTTTGCTTCACAACTAACAGGAGAAGCAGTTGCAGGTAATATGAGTGTTGTAGTTAGAAACGAAACTGGCAAGTATTCTCCTTTTAATACCTCTGGTGCTTTATATGGCAATCTTGTTCCTAATAGAAAGATACAATTTGCTAGTTATTATCCTAGTGTGACCGTGCTTTGGTCTGGCTTTATTGAAAGCATTGTACCAGAAATGAATATGAATAAAAGACAAGTTGCACATATAACAGCAAAGGGTGCATTTCGCAGATTTGCACAACAAAATGTAAGAGTGCCAATGTCTACTTCTACACCTACGGGTACAGCAATTGGTGCAGTCTTAGATGCAGCTGGGTGGCCAGCTAGTGACAGATCTATTGACACAGGTGAAACAACTATGACAAGGTATTTCTTTACTGGACCAGCATTAAAAGGATTAAGGCAAATAGAACACACGGAAGCAGGATTTGTAAAAGAAACTAAAGATGGAAAGATAGCATTTGAAGATAGACACCACCGACTAGAAACTACACAATCAAATACAAGCCAAGCAACTTTTGCTGATGATGGCACAGGTTTAAGTTATATGCACATACAACAAGAAGATGCAATGTCGTTAGTTTATAACGAATTTTTATCACCTGTAAGTGTTTATTCAGTAGCATCAGTTGCTACTTTATGGACACACCCATTGGCAACTACAACTGGAACTGCACCTAGTTTAGAAGATGGAGAAAGCATTACAGTCTTGGCTGAGTATCCTAATGAAACAACTGATAATAATGTAGTAGGAGTAGAAACTTGGACCACACCTGCTTCTACAACAGACTACTTAGCGAATACAGCATCTAATGGTACAGGTACAAATAAAACGTCTGACTTAACCGTAACTAATGTTAAATCATCTAAAAATATGGAAATAACAATTAGTAATGGTGCAGGGGTAAAAGTATATTTAACAAAACTACAAGCAAGAGGAACAGCAGTTACAATTAGTGATCCTGCAATTATAAAAACATCTGACGCTACTTCACAAACAAAATATGGTAAACGTACATATCCTAGAAGTGACGAAGCAAAATTTGTACCAACGCAAGAAGAAGCACAAGATTGGTGTCTACAAAGTCTTAATGCACATAAAGAGCCGACTGCAACTATTCAAATTAGTTTTAGTGCTAACGAATCAAATGCTAATCTAACAGAAGCATTAACAAGAGATATTAGTGACCGAGTTACCATAAAAGCAAATAATAATGTAAAATTTGGTATTAGTAGAGATTTTTATGTTGAAGCTATTATACATAGGCTAAATGCAGGTGCGCATACAGTTAGTTATTTATTATCGGATACAGGTGGTTTTGCAGGTTTTTGGCTTATAGGTAAATCGGCTTTAGGTATAGATACAAGGTTAACATATTAGGAGAAAATTATGGCATGGAATGCACCCAGAACATATCAAACTGGTGACTTAGTAGATGACGATATGCTTAATGCACAATTAAAAGATAATTTTAACGAATTATCTACACACGTTCATAATAATAGTGCAGGTGAAGGCTCTTCTACATTATCTGGAGTAGATAGCATTACGTTTGATGATGTAAGTAGTACACCTACAGCACCATCTGCTAACGATATTATTATATATTCAGAAAGTGGCGTTTTAAAATATAGACTGCCAGACGGTACAGTAAAAACTTTATCAACAACAGCACATACACATTAGGAGATTTTTATGGCTTGGACAAATCCAAAAACTTGGGCTGACGGAGAAATACCAGACGAAGATGTTTTAAATACACATATAAGAGATAATATGAACGCTTTATCTACGCATACACATAGTGGTGCAGCTGGAGATGGTAGTGCCACCTTAAGTGGGGTTGATAGTATAACTACAGATGATGCAGGATCTACGCCATCTGCTCCGGGCAGTAATAAAGTAATTATATTTAGTGAGGGTGGTGTACTAAAAATGCGTGCAGGTGCAAGTGGTAGTGCAGTAGCATTTGCGACTACAGACCATAGCCATACTATTTCGGAAGGAAGCCAAACGGTTACAGTTAATTCAGCAAGTGCAGGTGCAGCTACGAGTTATAGTGGCGCACAACACACAAGAGTAACTATGACACCTACAGATAGCACAGGTTCGGCTAAATATGTACAAGTACATTTTGGTGCAGTTGAATTTACAAATGCAAATGGAGTAGAAGGAACTGTATATCTAAATTTTGAAAAAGGTGGAACACAAGTTAGAGAAGTTAGTGGCACTTGTGCAGGTAGTGGTGATTTATGTTTAACTAGTAGTTTTGTACATATTAGTCTTGCAGCTTCAGGTACTAATTTTGACAATGATTATAAAGTAGTAGAAACAACAAACTTAGTAGCAAGAATGTCCGGTGTAAGAGAAGTTAGATGTCAGTAATAGGTTTACAAGTTTTAAAAAATACAAATTTAGAACAAATAGAAAAAGCATTTGGAAGACCAAATGTCAAAGAATATGGTGTTGACTACATACAATTAGATGATAGAAGATACGCACAATTTTTTATACATCACAGCGATAGAACACCTATAACAAAAGAAGAAAATTTAATTTTACAAAGTTGGTTAAAAAGATTATCTGAAATGGGTAATTTAGAACGATTACAAAAATTAGGGGAAATAAAAAATGGATTATAAATTATATGTATATAAAATGAAACTAGACCGAGTAGTTGATGGAGATACATTGTATGCTTTTATAGATGTAGGATTTAAGATGACTATGAAAGCTAATGTACGACTGTTAGGAATAGATACACCAGAAAGCAGAACAAGAAATTTGCAAGAGAAAGCACATGGGTTAGCAAGTAAAAATGCACTAGGCGATATGCTAATTAATGCAAAAGACATTATAATAGAGTGTAAAGAAGTTGATAAATATGGTCGTGTGCTAGGAATGATCTATGCAGATGGCATAAGTGTCAACTACGATTTAATTGACAGAGGATATGCTTGTCCATATAGTGGAGGAACAAAAATAAGTTATAACGACAAGTTACAAAGATATCCTGCAATGGCAAAGGTAAGAGAACAAATTGGAACAAAATAAAAATAAAGAAAAAGATGGAAATGTAAATTTAACTGGAACACAGTTAATTACTTTTTTAATATTCTTTCCAATTGTAGTAGTGTGGTTATTTCTTGCAGCTAGAATAGTTTGGTCAGCAAGTAGTAATCCAGAAACATTAGATTCAATCGAAGGTCTTTTGACTGCATTGGCAGTTTTGTCCTTGCCAGTTGCCGGTGGGTTATCAGAAATTCTGAGAGCATATGCGGCAGAAGTAACTGATAAGAAAAAAGGAGATAAAGAATGAAAATAACATTCAGGTCTAGGACATTTCGGTTTCCTAAAATTTACATACCGAAAATTAAGGCAAAACTCAGTCTTCCAGTATTGCAGATGGCTGTGCCACGAATTTCTACGAAGTTAGGATTAGGAGATAACTTTAGAAAGATAATGGGTATATCATTATCGTTAGCAGGTTTGATAATCGTAGGAAGTGTTTACTTTGCGATTGCAGGGGTAAACCAAGCACCTATCTTTCCTCAGTCTGCTACATATGATATGAACGAAAAAACAACTAATGTTCCTGTAGGTAACGAGGGTAGTGAATTAACACAAACATTAGCGTTGAATATTGGTGGTGCTAGAATAGAATCAATAATAATTGACGATATAAACGTAGGTAGCACAACAATTACAGATTCGCTAAAGATATTCGCAACAGGTGCTTATTGGATAGAAGTAGATGAATTGTTAATAGATAATCTGACTGCACCTGACTTTATTTTAGGCAGTTCAGAAATTTATAATCTTGTTGTAAAAGATAATAAAGCAGATGGCAATTCGTTTAGTCCTACATTAACTAATGGCATAGCAGATATTACATTGGCTTCTACTCGTGGCGCAATAGATCTACCGGCTGTAACAGGTTCGGATTATGACCGAATCGTTATAGAAACAGCAGGAGCAAATGCACAGATAGGTAAGTTGCATATAAAAAATCTAAAAGCATATGACGAAGGCATAGTCTTAAAGAATTTAAAGGTCGGTCAATTGACAATTCAAAATTCTAGCATAGGTGATGGTGATGGTATTGATAGTGCAGATTTTATAATTCAATCAGATACTAAGATTGCTCAATCAACACTAACTAACAACGCCGAAGTGCCGATTAGTGTAAAGTAGGTAATTATGTTCGGTAAATTACGACCACAAATATTTCTAGCTATTATAGTGCTTGGCATACTATCAATTGTTGGTTTATATAAAGGTCACAATGAAATAGCATCTGGTGCGATTGGAGGTATAATTGCACTAGGAATGAAAGTTTTAGAGTCAGAGTAATCGTTTCTAAGAGTGTTGCAGATAGTCAATGTATAGTTTACTATTCAAAAATCTTGCAACGCTCTGTAAATAATAGCTAGACAACATAAATGAGGAATTATGAATAAATTAATAATGGCTTTATTGCCAAAACAATATAAAGCAATGTTTGAAGTATCTCAGAAAATATTTCAGAATATGGATAACGATACTAAAAGAAAAAATATTTATGAATATATTTTAAAGATATTTGCAGAAGACGGTGATGGTGGAAGTCGTGTGACTGTAGGTGAGTGGAGCAAACTTGGTGGGAAACTCGGAATATTAAAAAAGAAATAAAAAATACCCCACCAATGTTTGATGAGGTATTTTCTAAGTTATAAAAGAATTAGAACTTTTAAATTCTTGTTATAGCGTCTGCTTCTATATATTCTAATATACTTGGTATGTAATGTTTTGCTTCTAAAAACGATATGTTTTCTGGCTCGTAATTATTATTAATCCAATGAAACATATGTTGATATACTCCGTATTTTACATTAAGTGTAGTTTCCCAACCTGTTTGAGTTATTGGATTATCAATTGTTCTAATCCAATTGTACATTAAGTTGTCTGTAATCTTTAGAACATATTTTATCAACCAACCTGTCATGCTGAATTTGTAATTCTTAGCAAAAACATTTGTTGGTTTATCCCATACTACTTCTTCTGCTATACACTCTGCAATAGTTCTAACAAAATCACTTGTTTTTACAGGATATCCTAAATTTTTTCTAGTGCATTTATCGTATATGCTTTTGGCAATTTTATCTATTTTTTCGTCTATACTTAATACTGGTCTATTTGTTATTGGTTTGTAATCTTTTAGTTTAAAATTACTTTTGCCATAAAACCATAAAAACTCTAAAATTTCTGCAACATCTTTTGATGATTGAATTGTTGACCATTTACTTTGCCTGATAAAAGCGTACACCCATGTGCCGGTATATTTTTTGAAATCTTTAGTAACAAAATAATTTGCTTTGCTGACTCCACTATTTACTTCTAAACCAGACATTATTGCTAATGATCTTACTCTCTCTCTTTCCCAATTTGTTGATTGGGGTAATAACTTTGTAGGTATATTTAGCTTCATTGTTTTTATCCTTTCTAGATAAATTTATAACTTATAATATGATTATATAGTGAATAATAAGTCTTGTAAAGTGTTATTTAATATTAAACATATTTTTTACTATAAATCTAACTACATCTACGTTTACTGAATTACCTAATTGTTTATATGCTTGTTTATTATTTTTGTGTAATAAAAATTCTTTTATATTCTTGATGCTATTAATATTTCCTTGCATAATAATCTAGGTACCTTACTTCTTTCATAATCGTTTTTAAGTGCTTGTGTTCCTGTTTTAGAACCTCTAGGCGCAGATGCGTGAGAGCAATTACGGTTACCATTACTGCACTCTTGTCTTGGTAACCAATAATAATTGTTGGTCCATATATCTGTTGGCTTTGCTCTATTAATTCCAACACCATCAAAATATTGACAATACCAAACTGTATTTCTAATAAAATCAGTTGTAATCATCATAGGCATTTTTCTCAACATTCCTCTTGGATTTTCTATATAAAAATATTTAGGTTGCAAAGTTTTTATAATTTGCAAAGTTTTAGCAATTACCTTTAAACCGTAATCTGCTTTTGTGCTTATAGGTTGCAATACGCCTTTATCTAATCTCCAATTACGATATACACTTGCTACACTAAAACTTGTACAAGGTGGTGATGCCCATATTACATCTGGCTTTCCAAATTCTGATAACATTTTTTCTATATTAAAATTAAAAATATTGCAAACTTGATTTATATTTTTAAATGGTTTTAAGTCACTTGTATATGTTTCGTATTCTAGTTCTTCTGCAACTTTACTAAAACTACGACTTCCGGCAAATAATTCTAATACTTTCATAATTTTTTTATTAAGTTTTATTTTTATAATACTTTGATAATGAATGTATAGTTTCTATTGCATCTTCAACTAAAATTTTATTTCCTTGTAGTTGGCTTGTAAGGTCTTGCAAATCTTCTGTTAAGTCTTTTTTTGTACTATCATCTATCGCTGTTCGATACACATCTATAGAAAAATTTATTGTAAAGTATTCCTCTATTTTTTCTTTTACAAAGTTTGCTATTTGTTCTGCACTATATGTTTCATCTTTATCTTTAGCTAAGCGCAGTATTATTCTATTTATATCGTACATTATAATCATTTTATTACCTTTCTTAATGACATATTTATCTATGATAATATAGTGATATGTAAATCTTGTAAATAGTTAAATATAAAAGAAAACGGGGGTGAAAGCCACAAAAAAAAGATTTCACCCCCTGTCTAGAAAGGACATCAAAAATGATACGATTATGATGTTATTAAGATTATATAGGTGTTTCTTTGCTTTTAGCAAATTTTTTATTAACTCTATATTGGTTAATTGTATCTTCTAATAGATCTATAAGATTTAATATTTCTTTTTCGCTAAATGAAAAACTGATGTCCTCTGTTACATTAATATCTGTAGACAATAATTTTGTTTCGTTTCCAACTATATCTTTATAATTAAGTAATAACTGGTACATTTTTTTGTATTGTTGGTAAATTATAATATGTAATAGCCACGCCAAGTGCAGACCATACATGGCCAGAAATGCCATTTAAAACGCCTTTTCTAGACTGTAAGCCACTTCCTGCACATATTCCACAATAAATCCTACCTCGTCCACTCCAACCTTTGCCTTTACATTCTAAGCACTTTTTGCCACCAATGGCTACTCTATCGCCACCGTAATAATCTATAATTGCTTGTCTAACATTTTTGTCAGATGCTCTACTTGTTTTGCATAAGAAATTTTTAACTTGTGACCGTTGTACAAAAGTATAAGGTATTTCATTATCTTTACAAACGTGCCTAAGCTCTCCTAGCCACTTTACAGTTTCAAATACATCTATACCTACTGGCATACCGTAACTTTGAATATCCTCAAAAACAACGTGCAAGGAATGATCTCTACGTTGTTCTCTATCTGTATCTGTTATTAATATTTCTAGTTCTTCATTATCCCAAAAACCATATTCTATAGGTTGTTGACTTTTATCATCTTCTACTAGCACCCAACCAGATTTATTTGTACCGGCATCTATTGCTAATATATGGTTTATTTTTCTATTATCCATTTATTTATTCCTTTCTGTATTAGGATCTAAAATATTTAACATCATATCTACCATTGTTTCTGATTCGTGTGTACGTTCATCTACTGTATCCCAAGTCATATTATTTTTTTCTAAATATTCTTGATTTTCTTTTTTTATACTGTAACAAAAATCTTTAGCTTTCGTTATTATTTCTTCGTAATTCATTTTTTTTCTCCTTTTTTAGTTTTTTTTGTAAACCTTTAATCAGTATTTTTTTTATTAACTTTTCTTTTTCTTTATCTCCGTTACTGCACATTATTTCAATATGTTTACCTATCCACTCTGACATTTTATTACTCCTTTATGTCTTGTATAATTGCTCCATAATTGCTTCTGCAAATTTTATACCTTGATTATAATAATTTTTATTTGTTTGAGTAGAAGAATTTTGTATAAAATAATCTAAAACTCCTTGCTTGAAATCTTCTAAGTTTTTGTGAAAAGCTTTTTCATGTTCTATATATTCTTTGTTCATTTAATTATTCCTTTCTATTTTTTTCATGTTAAACTTATAATTTAATTTTCATTAAATAATGATAATTGTTCGTTATATAATTTTATTTTATAGTTTGTTATTAACAATTCTTTACGTTTAGACTGTTCTTCGGTATAAGATCCGGTTGATCTCATAGTATATGTCATATCCCACTCTTTCATATTATACTTTTCAAACAATTTTTTTATAGTATCGTTAGAATTATATGTAATTAACCACTTTTTATTAGACTTATAGCAATCTTGTGCAAATGTATCGTGTGTAAAATTTCTGTGCATTGTTCCACCCTTGCCACCATAAATAAACGACTTAATATCATATGGCGGATCAAGAAAAACAAAAGATTTTGTACTGTCATTAAGTAATTCTGAATAATCTAAATTTGTTATATTCCAGTTCTGTATAATCTTAGAATATGTTGGTAATTTATAAATGCCTTGCTGACTAAAGTTTAAATCAGATGCACCGGCTGAAAAAGATGAATTTTGACCTAGACCAGAAAAGGAACACTTGTTAATAATATAGAAATATACTGCTTGTTTTATATTATCAACTTTAGAAATATTTTCTTGACATCTATTAAATAAATCTCTCGCTTTATCTTGTGTGTTGTGTTTTTGCTTAAGAGTTAAAATATCTTCAGTTAATGAAATTGATTCTTTCTGTAGTTGTAACCAAAAATTATATAAATAATAATATTTGTCATTAACCCAAACAGGTAAATTGGGATTTTGTTTTGTAAATTCTAAAGCAACAGATCCACCACCTAAAAATGGCTCACGATACTCTTTAATGTTATTTGGAAAATGACGAATAATATACTTACTAGCTCTAGATTTACCTCCAACATATCTAAGTGGTGTTTTATATTTTTTTAGTTGTTTTACAAAAGATCTCTCGTAAATTGTTTTAACTATCATTATGCAAATTTCTTTCTATCCTGTATATTTACTTTCTATGTAATCGTCATTGTATCTGCAACAATAACAATGTTTAGTTTTAGTTGTACTTATGCCTACATATTCTTTTATTCTGTAAATTGTAGCACCTGTTTTGCCCTTTCTTAAACACTCTACTACAAAACCAGATTGTCTTAAGTCATGTATTCTTGCTTGAAAGTTACCTGTATTTGTTGCTTCTAGTAATTCTTGTTTACTATGCCACTTAGTATCTTTTAAAACTTCATACATACCTCTGACGTGCTTTGTCCATCTTTTAGTGTCTATATCAGAAATATTAGGTAAATACTCTGTCATAGAAAACACTAATTGTTTATCGGTCATAGTCTGTATCCTTTCTTTTGTCGTGCTAAATTTATTAGCACTATTATTTTTTGTGCAAACCATGTTGCAGGTACATGATCTGGTACACGACCACTAGGTGTAGGTGGTAAATATTTATAACACGCTATACAAGTGATTGATTTTTCTCTTAAAAATCTGCCAACCTTTCTGCTTCCTGCACAACTTTTTAAAAATGTACTTACTCGTTTTAAATCTGTGTCTTTTTCTAGGTCATAATGTTTATAAAAACTTCTTGACACTTCTACGGTTAGTAGCAAGGAATCATCAATAAGTGTATCTCTATAACCACAATTTGCACAAAACCTATCTTCGTAATTGCTTATCATTATTGCACCACATCTTTTGCAATTCATCTTAGTGACCAAACCTTATCTGAGTTTTGCTTAAATAAGTTTTGGTATTGATAAAGCATACTTGTTATTCGTGTTTCTAATACACCTAATTGTATGGCAATTTGAGAGCTATCAAGTGAACCTCTACGAAGTGTAGCAACAACTTGGTCTTTTAAACTTGTTAATTGTGCTAATTTAGGTATGCTTTGTATATCTACTGCTTTGTAATTAATAAAACTTTCCTCATTAATTTCTTTAGGATATTCAACCTCCCATGCCATAGGTGCTTGTAAATTACTACGATTTGCTTTTTCATGAAATAGACCAACGACTGGATTGCTTTCTGTTTCTGTTACGCTAGTCATACGATAAACTTGTCTTGCTAAATTCCAGAAAAATCTATTGCCATATAATGTACCTTCTTTATTAGTGTGTGTTATTCCTATACTTGCTATTTTTAGAGATCTTATTGCTTGAAAATATAATCTTGCCGCTTCAGCATCATTTACATCTCCACCTGCACTAGCAACTAAACTATCTACAATCACTAATTTAATATCATTTTTTACAATAATATCTACAATTTCGTCTACTCTATCGATAAAAGCACCGGACATTGGTATGTAATGCACTCTATCGTTATCAAAAATAATATTTTTATTTCTTATAATGCTATCTGTAACTTCACCTACATCTTCGATATCCGCTTCCCAGTCTAAGTACATTGAATTGATAGGTTTATTTCCTATTGGATTTATTCCATCAATTATAGATGTTCCAGAAGCAAGACTAATAGCTAATGCTAAAGAAAATGTTGACTTACCACTACCTCCATCAGCATAGATAATTGTACCTTGGTTTTCTCTAACTAGTGGATATAACAAATATGGCGATTGTCTTTGTGGTTTATATTTAGCCAAATCATATACCTTTAAATCTCCTTCTCCTGATTTATTTACTATTTGTGTAATGTGTTGCAATATCCCAGACCAATCAATTAAAGGTGCAATCTCGCTTACACTATCTCGTACACTTTTACGACTAGGTTCACTATAAATACTGTATGAATTAAAATATATTTGTGTACCTTCGTAATATATTTGTATTCTGCAATAAGTGTTAGTTTGTCTATGTGTAATTTTAGATAAAATAACTCGTACATCATAGTCGGTCCAATAAAATGTAGATCTTCTATCTGTTTGACTTTCTATCATAGGTGGCTCAATTAGATTTCCTACAAAACTTATTGGATTTCCTTGGCTAAATGTAAGACAAGATTTAATAATATTATTAACTTCATTTGTATCTAATGGTGGCGATAATCTTTCGTAATTAAATTTTTTAATTAACGCTTCTAAATCGCTATCTGTTAGATTTTTATTTGCTCTTATACTACAACCATATCTAAATAATGTATTATTTCTCATACCCTGTGAAACTTGCTTATCATTTAATTCTGTCACCCACTCTTTTACAACTTCTTTTTTAAAAAAAGCATCTGGCAGTTCATGATTAGCTATTGCTACATCTTTTACGATATTATATGTATTATTATCTATTTCTGAACCTACACCGACAACATATCCACCGTCATTACGAATATCACATTTTTCTATACGACCTGCAGATTGAGGTACACTACTATCGTATTTATAATAATGATGCCAACCTCTAGGTGTTTTTACAATATAAGTTTCTTTAAAATTAAAATTTATTTCTTGTAATTTTGTAACGGCTTCCATGCCGTCTAGATCTAAAACAGTTATATTACTAATTTCACCAGTGGCTATACCTATATTTGCATTTGGATTTTCTGACCAAATTTGGATTATATGGTCAAGGTCTTTTGTAGCGTTCTTTACTCCGTGTGGTTGTAAAGAGTGTTTAAGTGGTATTTTACTGTTTGGGGATAGAGCAATAACACTCCACCCCCGTTTTGCGTATTCAAGTGCGTAGTCTACTTTTTGCATTTTTTTGTCCTTTTCTATACCTACCAAGGCAAGTCTGTTATTTCTTCGTTGTCATCTTCTTTTGTTTCTTCTGGCTTTTCTTTTATCTTTACGACTTTACCACCTAATTCAATTGCTTTGGCTACGCTAGGACTATTATTAACGGCTTCTTGTAATTCTTCTTCTGGCACCTCTTCTACATCTGGCAATTCTTCTTCTTGTTCTTCTATTTGCTTTGCCTCTATGTGTTCTTGCATAACTTGTAATGCTCTTGTTCTTACACTTTCTCGTATCATAAGCATACCAGTGTCAAAATAAGCACTTAATAATGTAACTTTTTTTTCTTCACTTAGTTCATTTAATATATCCATATTAAGATTATTAAAAAACGCTTGTTCACGAATACTTGCATTTGTTCCTACATCTTCTATTCCTTGTAATTTAGG
>VTLG01014679.1_pt1 | contig 32176 bp, 45 predicted proteins | sample 4694571 | NCBI WGS metagenome assembly VTLG01 (sample SAMN12604809, study PRJNA352737) | marine metagenome | biome: ENVO:00000447; feature: ENVO:00000209|ENVO:00000569|ENVO:01000036; material: ENVO:00002151; isolation source: viral sequences binned using virsorter ...
GGGACAGACACAGGTTCTAATGGTTCGTTTGAAACTTCTGTTGCAAGTCCAATTGCGCCATCAAGATATGTTGATGGAACTTCATTAATTAATCTCCCTTTAGGTAGTACCACTTTAGGGCTTCACACATTAAGAATAAGTGTATCTAATAGTGAAAACATAAGTATATATTTTTTATGCGGTAACTTGGAACTAATCGCTCACGATACTTCAAATGTAAATGAGATTAAAATCCCTAAACAGAATGTAGTTAGTTATGGCAAAAAGTTTGAAGTAGGTTCTGATACTCTTGGGGATGCAGTACATCCGCACTACGATCCTTTTAATGGATTTGTTGATGACACCACTTTATTTTCAGCAAAAGTAGACACTGCAACTTCATTAGGGTTGGGTACAGCAACGACTTGGGGCGCACCTTGGGATACAGGAAGTGATGATCACATTCGTCCTTTCAATGGAGGAAGAGTTGTTAAGTGGGTAGATTCTGATGGAACTATTAAAACATCAGTTACTATGATGCCAAGAAACGCCCAAAATATAGGGACAACCGCATCAAATGAAATTACAGATGTTAGTTCAACTAACACCCAGACAATTAATTTTAGTGACGATGCGGTGGAGCACTCATTATCAGAAGTAGCCAAGACGTTTCACTGGAGAGAGTTTGGAAACGGAAGTGCTAATGGGGGTGCTGGTGCTACTTATGCAGATGCTTCAATGCTTGATGCTACAAGTTCTCCTGTAAGAAATATTGCCTTTGTAATGGATGATGGTCTAACAAGTTTAAGTGGTTCTGCGGTTATCGCAAATACTCATCCTATTGGTTATGCGAACACAACTGATAAAGGATGGTATTTCACATTTATTGGGACAGGTTTTACATTTATAGGAAGAGCAAATGGTAGTAATGTTCCGTCTGTACCTGTATCTATTCTGCAAAATCTTCCTTATGGGACACATGTAGTTAAAATATTTACTAAGTCGGACGATCAGGAAACGACAGTTATTCATGTAGACGGAGTGCAGGTTTATAGTGCTAATGACCTTCTTGAGTATGCAGGGATAGTTGAATTAACCATCCACCAACCCAAGAAACCACCAATCCCTGAAGATGCTGTAATCCTCGCAGATTATATGCTGATGGCAGATTTTGTGGCTCAAACAGTAGGAACAGTAGGACATATTTCTAAAGGGGTTAGAGTTGTTGACGCTTCGAGAGATTTTTTTATGGATGGTTCTACAGCAGGTGGACCGAATGTAACAATAGATACTGGTTTTTCTGGTGGCTATGCTATGAGTAGTAATGGGTCACTTACTGGAACTTGCACCTTAAAACTACCCTATTTTGGCACAGATTTCTTGATGAGATTTTATGCTTCTCGTTATGGAACATTTTCAGAGGGTTTAAATAGTTGGGGGGAAACTGTTACTTACATAAGTTCATCTGCTTATGAGGGGATTGCTAAAGCAGTAGGCAATACTTTAGCCGTCAATCAATTAACAAATGTACAAACAGATGGACAAAACGATGACTTATTTTATTATTCATCAGCCCAAATAGCCACTCCCACACATTCTTCCCACCACTACCAAAGCTTTGAAACACCCTTCCTGCACGAGTTAGTTGGTGGTGATCGTAATATGGAGCAGACTAATCTAATCGTGTCTCCTGATGGGAAGACTTGGGATCAGTTAACGAGGGATACGAGTTATATAGGGAATATAGCAGTTCATTGTGAAGTAGATGCCGACCAAACTACTGTTAGTACCTATGTAGTTTTTGATGAATGGAGAGGGACTGGTGCGAATGCCGCTGTGGACGCAGGTGGATCAAAGACTCGTGATTTCATGCAAAAATATTTTGCAATAGCGCATGATAAAATTATCTGCTTGAAGCATGGTCAATATGAAATTGTTCAGTCAACCTTCGTTAGTGATGGTCTAAGTGGTTCTGCTTGGGCAGGGCTTTATATAAATGGTGAGATACATACTTCTCAATATAATTATGATGCGAGTTTTAACCAAATGACCCTTCAAGCCGTTGTTCAGTTGGAGAGGGGAGATTATATCCAATATCAAGGCGCACACTATAGTCATGGTTTTGGAACTTTTTACATCAAAAAAATCTAAATGTATATAGCAATCAAAGACACAAAACTAATAGCTATTCACGAAGTTGAGTGGAGATGTAGAAAAGATGCTAAAGGCTTAGACAAATCCGCTTATTGGGCTTGGTTAGCTACTGTAACTTCTGAAGACGAAAAAGGGCATAAAACCTACGACTTCTCTGGTGAAGACTACGAGATTGTAGAGACAGATGCTCCCCTGAGTTATCAGGACAAAGACAAGGATGGTAATGACATCACTGTGCTGTTTACCACAAGTGGTCATATACACGAAGGACACTACCACCTCAAGTGGGATGCTAGTAAGAAGGTTATTGTAAAGGATGACACATCGTTGCAGGCGTGCCAGTTGGCACAAGAGTGGAAAAGTGTCCGTAATGAGCGTGATAGGAAGTTAGCAGAGACTGACTATCTTGCGCTAAAGGACAATACTTTATCAACTGCAATGAAAACTTATAGGCAAGCACTGAGGGATGTTCCAGCGAGCAACTCTGATCCCAAGAAAGTGACTTGGCCTACTAAACCTTCATAGAAAATGGCTTATAAGTACGCTACTCAAAACAATACTGCTAGTACCAATACTTATCTTTGCAGTTTGGTCGGTGCAGAGTGCCGTGACACTTCTGAGTTCAGAAGACTTGAAGTGCATGGCTTTGAATATCTACCACGAGGCCAGGAATGAAAGCACTGCTGGCAAAGTTGCGGTTGCTCAAGTGGTACTCAACCGAGTTAAGTCGCCTGGGTTTCCGCAGACAGTTTGTGGTGTTGTATATCAAGGACAGCATACTAAGCGAGGGGAGCCTATTCGTGATAGGTGCCAGTTTAGTTGGTACTGTGATGGTTATCATGACGTACCTACTGACCTACGTGCTTTTAATAGATCCAACGAGATAGCACAGTGGTTACTGATAGCTAATAAGTGGCTACCCGACTTGACTGATGGTAGCATGTGGTATCATGCAGATTATGTGGACCCTTGGTGGTCTGCGGTTAAACAACGTACAATGCAAATAGACCAACATATATTTTACAAATGAACCCAGCAGACTATGTTTATTATAACGGAACAACACATCCCGAGCTTATGGAAGTAGATAGCTTAATGCAATTGGTGGAGAGGATTGGACTCCCTGCCGTAATTATTGGTGCTACATTTTTTTATATATACAAGACAGCACAAAACCATCGTGATGAGGTTATGAGTTGGCAAGAAAAGGATTCAGTTGCCGATTCAAGGCTGATTGATGTAATCAATCTTAGTAATACGAGGAATGAGCATTTTCAACAGGCGCTGAACGAGCAGACAATGGCAATCAAGGAACTCTGTGGTGAGATCCGTGGCATGAAACCAGGTAGGAGATAATATGGCTAAAGAAACAACAGTAACAACAGTAACAAAACCAGATGCTCCGAAGCCGATACCACCTAAGATGTCTGTGAATGAGAGGATACAAGTATTCAGGTTCGTTGCTAGGTTTGTCATTGGTTTGTTTGCCTTAGCCACGTTCTTATACATCGTTCACGTTATGTTAGGCAGTGCTGAAGAGTTGCCAACCAGCTCGAAGGATCTGCTCAACATACTTATCGGAGCGTTCATTCCGATACTAGCTGGTATTGCTAAGTTCTACTTTGAGTCTGGTGGTGACTTGCATCAAGAGGAAGAGAAGAACCCAATACCACCACATCCTGAAAAGGAGGAATAATGTTTAGTTGGCTCAAAGAGTTCTTTTTATCAAACATAGAAACAGTAAGAAAGGATGAGATGATACCACCAGTATTGATGACAATGGCAGCGAACTTTATCTTGGACATGGTAAAGGACAAAGTTACTAAAACTGATATGGCAGATGTAGAGAAAGCTTTGGGTAATGCACCTAAAGAGCTAGTCGAAGCATTCGACAAGGCAGTCGATGAAGATGCCACGCATGGGCATAAATCACTACTCGACTTGATTAAGTAATGGCACTACAGTTTGGAGGTGCTGATTCTAGTATGTTTGGTGGGGCTGACACAGCAGTCAGCTCCCCATCTATTATTGGCGCTACGTATCATACATTTATTGATGCAGCACACACGGCAGTAGCGACATCTGCTACACCGGTATTGCTGACCGAAAAGAACATAGCATCACTGAGTACTACAGTTGTTGTAACACCTACTGTTAATATAACTACAGAGATAACTATGGCAGCTACTGATAACTTAGCTGAGCTAGTGCAGTTACTCTTTTTGACTGTAAGTATAACAGCTGGTATGAAAGAACCTAGTATAAAAGACATTACACTAAGCACAGATATTATAGACTTTGTTGAAACTGACGAACGTACATTATTACGAACAGGTATATTATGAGTACACGTACAGTATATTTAGGACGAGATAGTAATATAACATTTCAGCTACTGGATAGTGGCATTGTGCGAGACTTGAGTAACTTAACCCAGATAGACTTGGTGTTTAATAGCACCACCAGAGTTACCGCACTTAATGGAGTCACCACCCCTATAGACTTTACTACTAATGTGGATCGAATGGTTGTGAAGATGGGCGGTGAGTCCGTGTCAGCTGGGTCTTATCCTAATGTTGAGGTTATAGTATATGATGGTGACAACCCGAATGGTTTAATTTGGGGTACTATAAGTCTCGAGGTTAAATCTAACCCTTACACGGGGAGCTGAGATGGCAACTATTATAAATAAAGAAAGAAGAAAAAGCGCACTCAGTGGAGTGGCTAAAGCCGCAGCTAGTGCGGTTGCGCAACAACTACAGCAACAAAAGGATGGTGACTATTATCTTAAAAACCTTAAGCTACTAGGTGCTTTACAAAGAACTAATGACACGGCCGGTGTGGGACAGGTGAGTACGAGTGGGGCAGAAGGTATAATGCAAAAGATCGAGGTGACGACATCAAGAGAGGATGACTTAGCTGCCTACACAAAGGGTTATGATTATGACAAGATGAAGTCAGATTCATACTATCAGGAAGTCGCCAAAGCACAGGGTGTAGATTTGGGTCAGCCATATGCTGTAGATACAACAGAGTTTGCGGTACCAGATAGCGTGAAAAAGGCAGAAGCATTAGAAGCAATGAACCAAGCAGAGTATGATGTAGCGGAGCAACAAAGAGTGGATAGGTTAGTTAGGGAAGGTAAACAGCGAGAGGCTTTACGCAAAGAAAAGTGGAGAGGGAGGGGTGCAGGTAGTGTGCAGACTCATCAACCTAGAACATGGTTAGAGCGTACGTTTGGTGAGGAGTATCCTATTAAAACAGCAGGCACAGCACAAGAGAGCGCACCAGGGCCTTACGAGGGTATGACTACTGAGGAAGCCGACGCCTTAGCTATGAAGCGTAGGAATATAGTTTCGGGTGGGATTCTAAGACGCGAGGATGAGAAGTATGATAAAGCTTACCAAAGGGTGTTGGAAAAAGCTGCCCAGCAAGATGCGACTGAGTACACATTATCAGACAAGGTGAAAAGGCAAAACCAATTAGATGCTATGCATCAAGCAGATTATGGAGTAGCTTCGACTCAAGCTGCACGTGATGCAGCTATAATAGAGGAAAATGTGCGGGAGGAGGCTGAGGAACCACCAGAGCATTGGGAAACACCTAGTGAGACTATGCTTCGGAAGGCAGGTAGCAGAGCTAGGTTAGCTAAGGTAACTAAGGAGGCTGGTAAAAAGATACAGGGTATGTCTGAGTATGATAAAGCACCTGAACACGTACAGCAACTTGCGCGGGGTGGTCTGGATGGGCTGGGTACTAAGCAGTTAGAGAAACTAACAAGACGTGATCTTGAGCAAGCAGAGAGAATCAAAGCAGAGTTTGTCCGCAAAAGACTGCGAGAGGCTGGGTTATGAAACTAACAGAAAACTTTCACCTCAAGGAGCTAACAGCTTCTAGCACAGCAGCCAGACTTGGGCTGAAGAATGAGCCCACACCAGAACAGCTCGTTGCTTTGACGGTAGTGACCCATCAGATACTTCAACCAGTACGGAATAAGTTTGGAGTGGTGACAGTGAACTCTGGCCTGCGAGGTGAGGAATTAAACAAGGCGGTAGGTGGTAGCAAGAATAGCCAGCATTGTAAGGGCGAGGCAGTAGACTTCGAGTGCTACTCAGTTAGTAACTTTGAGCTAGCTAAGTGGATACAAAGTAATCTTGAGTTCGATCAATTGATCCTAGAGTTTTACAAGAAGGGCGATCCGCATAGTGGGTGGGTGCATTGTAGTTACAGTAGGCTAGGTACTAACAGGGGTATCCAGATGACCGCTTCAAAGGCTGGCCGTGGCGTTAAGTACGACCACGGTCTAATCAGGTGAGGGGACCTCTTCTTGGATAGCACTCTACTGGGTCCCTTCATCCTACATAGGTGTAGACTGTACCTTGGACTCCCTTCCACATCAGGTTCTCGATACGGACTACACCCATAGCAGACATGGTTTGCTCTATGTCGAGCAAGTCTGACCATGAAATATCCCGATAGAATTTGGTGAGCACGTCTTGCCTAGACACACGCTTGTGTTTACGCAGATGTTGCAGTAGTATATTTGTTTTCTGCGCCAGTTCGTTGAGACCCACGCCACCAAAGACGTCAGTCATCTTAGACTCAGCTTCTTCGAGATAGGCTAGTGCTTGGTTGAACATATCTACTGTGATGATCCTGTCGTTACCATGTGCAGCACATACTATCATAGATAGTTTCATCATGTGGGTAGCACGACGCTCGCAGTATGAGTTAAACCTAGGATCCTCGATAGGGTAGATACCTTCTTGTTTCTTGCGTTCTGCAGTTGTATACCACTCAGCGTATGCCTTGGTAGCATCATCATCAAACACAAAGTTGCCAGTTATACCACGGATGTCTTTGAGATCCTCGATGAGTGCTAGTCGTAGCTTGGCATCCCGGGGTGGCGGTAGGGCAATGATCTTTTCTTTGTCGGTTGCTACTATGAACACACACCTGGATGTGAACCCACCACCAACTGCTTCTAGTGGTAGGATCTGAGGCAACCAGTCTGGTGCGACCGCAGCTAGTATGTTAAGGAACATACCCTCGATCTTGTCAGTACCTTTGTTCTTGGTGTCGTTAGTCCAAATCTCGTGACTGTCATACCAGTCTGTGAGATCGGCTAGGAACTTTATGTTTTTGACACCAGTGAGTGTAGCAAACTCTTTGGAGAACAGGGTGATAGATGAATGGACACCTTGTGAGCCATCGGGGTTGAGGTAGTTTTTCTTGGCCTTGTTCATGCGTATGAGTAACGCCTCACGAGTGATGGCTTCTGCAGCTAGCTCAAGATTGAGTTGCTTGAAGATGTCCTCTCCGATACCCAAAGCCAATCCCTTCCGTACTTTACCACTAGGCCCAACTAGTATTATGTAAAAGTTGGGATGCTTCTTGTCACTACCGAACTCAAAATACACCTTGCGTGCTAACGCACCAGCTATACAACTGATTGCAGTCCATGTATGGTAGGACTTGGGTGCTTCGGTGTTCTCGGTATATTTTAAGTACGCAGTGATCCAATCGCCTTTAATACTTCTTGGCATTGTTCCACCCTCTCATGCAACCACAACTTCGTGTGTGACCACGCTTAAGGTCGGACTCTCGGACGCACGTTTCGTTACCGCACTTGCATTCGCACTCCCAAAACTTGCGACTGTGCTCGTCCTTGCTGTGAAACCTCAAGACAGTTAACCATCCTATCGTCGTGCCTCTAGTAATTTCCATGCAGTGTCTCCTACTTCTTGGAATGTCGTTTCTACCATGTGGCCCCAGCTAAACCCGATCTTTATGTCTGTCTCGACGCGAAAGGGTATTCCAGCGGGGGACGTTAGCTCAGGCTCCATGGCGTGCTTAGCAATAGAACAGAACCGAGCTAGTTCATCTAGCCTATCAGTAGGGTACTGGAATAGTATGCTGTCGTGTACGTTAGCAAGCATCTCCCCAGCCACACATTCGGCATGAGGCGAATGATATAAATCTATCATCGCCATGTTTACCATCCATGCGGACACAGACTGTGGCAGGTGCGCCACAGCATCTTTGAGCATAGCATCATCGACCAACCCGAGGAACGCTCGGTATTGGTTTGTGATGTTTCGTAGTCCACGATCGGACTTCACATCTGCTCGTACTTCCTCCCACCATTCAGGTAGTCTGCTGTAACCTGAGAGGTATTTGTTACGGGCTTCTATACACTCGGCCTCTCCCATACCAGTCTCGAGGCTGAACTGTCTAGCACCCATCATATAGTTCAGGGCGTGGTTACACTTCTTACCCATCTGTCGGACACTAAGCGTGCGTGGTAAGAATGAACCCTCGGTTAGTAGTTTAAACGGAGCCGAAAGAGACTCGACTATCAGCTCAGAACGTATGCGCTCGATCTCTTCGGGGTTAGTGGTGTGACCTATTGCCTTGTTCTCGGCAAGGATCGCATCAAGTGGTATGCCTGTCACCATCTCAGCAGTGGCTGAGTGTGGATCTACTCCGGTGGTGATAACACCTATCATTCCAGGGTCATTGGCTAGGTAGGCTGTGATCACCCACTCGGACTGTCGTTTGTCCATTTCGATGAGTAGGCAGTCAGGGTCAGCTACTAAGAATGCTTTCATCTCTGGAGGTACGTTCTGGGCATTCATACCAGATCCCCAGAAAGTCTTGCCAGAAGAGAGCCTGCCAGTACGAGTGCCCCGTGGTCTGTACTCGGAGCGGAACCTTTGGTCTTTGTCGAACTCTATATCGAGGTAGGTAGAGAACAGCTTGTTCCGTTGTCGCAGTTGCTGAATGAGCTGGGCAGAGTACAACCCTTCCCTAGCAGAAGTTGACTTAGCTAGTTGGGCAAGGGCCTTATCATCGACTGTTGGTTTGCCTGCTTTGCGGTACGGAGGCAACCCTAGCGTGCCATAGAAGTATGTCATGCACTGCTTGGGCGAGTTATAGTTTATCTCCATACACTCATGGTCGGATTCCTTCTGGACTACGCCCTGCAAGCTAGCGTCTAGGGATGTGATCTCTTCTTTGAGGCGTTGCTTGACTAGCTCCAACTCTTTCATATCGACGTTGATACCACGATACATGAGGTAGACTAGCGGCTCGTACATAGAGATGGTCTCGGTGTACTGCGAGATGAACTTGTCAGATAGGACTTTGTCCTTGAGCTTTTCCCACACCCTATATGTAGCTATGCAATCTTTGCCGTTGTAGTACAGGAAGCTCTTGCGATCACCGATGCCACGTTTCCAGAAGCCACCCTCGTCCTTGTAGTATGGTATGGTAGTATACATCGAGGTAAGAAACTGTAGAGACTTCTCGAACTCGGGATACATAATATGGTGGGCTATCATAGTGTCGTGGACCTTGGCGCTGACTCGTAGGTAGTTAAGTCGCCAGAGCATATTCATATCGTAGATAAAGTTCTGGCCTACTACTGTCTTAGTAGGATCGTCTAGGAACTCAGCACAGATGCGCCACATAACAGCACGCTCTGGGATGGGTCGGTCTAGGTTGACTACCATTGCTGAGTCTTCGTCTTTGGAGAAACCTATACAAAATACCTGCCCACCTGCTACCTCTATGTCACAACTAACGTGGTCTGCATCAGCTAGATACCGCTCGACTACATTGGGCGCAGGATCTATGATGATATTCATGTCAGGTGGTTTGTAGGGCTCTGGAGTACAGTGGCGTTTTGCCTTGCTCAAGTCTGCACTTATAATGTATCGGTCAGGTGTATTGAAACCAGATGTAAAGGGATTGCGGGTAGGAATGACTTTGAAGCCATTGTACTGGAAGCAAGAACCACGTAGCTTGTCTAGCCTGTGGTCCTGGAGAAGGAATGTACAACTGACTCGACCCATCGGAACCACCACGTGTGGTTTGAGTAGTTCGAGTGCAGACTTGAGGTCACGAGCTAGGTTCGCACCACGCTCAGTGAGCACACCCTTGGTGTTCATAATGGCACCCTCGGGTATGTCAGTAGGATTAGCACAGACCACGTAGGCATCATTGTTGGAGATGCCTGCATGGGCTAGTATGAGGTGTAGGTTATGCCCACCACGGCCTGAAATAATACTACTATCTGTGTATGCTCTCGAGGCAGGTCGGTCTATTACAAGGATAAGTTTGGCTTTTTCGTTTCCCCATGTCATTTGGTAAGGCTCTCTAGTAAGGTTGCTTTGTCAGAGTCTGACATCCCGCTAAGTGCTTTGACTATTTGTGCGTAGTCAGACAGTTTCTTCTTGGACTCAGATCGAGTTACTTTCTTTGTGGCTTTCTTCTCGAACACGTTGACGTATGCTTTCTTGTCAGCATCGTTGCGCTCTAGCAAGGCAGATACCTCAACGTGGTCTAGTTCGAGAAAGTTTTTAGCTAGGTGATCCAGTTTCATTAGAAGGGTAGTTCGTCTGAGGCTTCTGAGTTGTCTGGTTTTTCTGTGTTGCCTGCTTTGTAGAAGAATGCTCCTGGTGCGTCCTCGCATTCAGAAGATAGTAGCCAACACGCTCGTCGTATAGAGGGACCTTCATGGCCCCAAGCACTAGCTTCCCTGCCACACTCAGGACATCGCAGAGTAACGGATGGTTGCTCCATGCCATTGTCGTTGGTGGATGTGCCGTATGTGACAGTACAGTACATAGATGTTCTTGTTTTGTTTTCCATTAGTTTACCAGCTTAGGTTGTTCATCATCGTCCTCATCCTCTTCGATAATCTCAACGTACTCAGTGAGGTGGACACACACTGCGCAGATTTTAGCCATTAAGTCTGCTATATCCTCTGGCATTTCGCTTGGCTTTTTCCATTCCATTAGCCTGCTAAGTAGTGCAGGTACTAACTCGTCAGCTACTATTCTAGAACACATTAAAAATTGCTTGTCATTCTTGATTTTAGTTTTCATAGTATCCATAGTCTTCATCGGTTCCAAATCCAGCGGAGGCTAAGGCTTCTCCATCATCCTCGTGGTCTGGTTCTACGTCATCGTACCTTTCAAGACAACCCATACACGTTATGTGTCCGTTGTCGTCCTTCCAGTCTAACTCTTCTTTAGCATTGAAGATATCATCACACTCGTCACATCTCAACCAACTCATCTTGTTCCTTTCTATCATAGAATTTAACGTATTTATTACCACGCATACGTTTTGGGCGTGCTCTAGGTGGTTTCCTACGAATCGCACGGATCGCCTCAACGCTGAGGCCTAGTCACTCCGCTTCTCGTAGCTCATATTCCGTGTACTGAGTCATAGTCATCTGTGTGTACTTCAGGGTCAAAGGGATCACCATCGTGATCTGGCTTGCGGTGCATCTTGGTAGCGAGGAATGCCCGTAGCATACGAGCACCCTCACCACGTGGTAGGCTTTGCCACCAGTCGTGCATCTTAGAGTTTACCGCAAACGTGATAGATTCTCTTAGATGTCTCATGGTTACTCCAGGTTGCGCACAGCAGACGCAAGGTCTTGCAGGGAGTTGTTGATTTCATGCAAAGAGTGAGCTATACCACGTTGTGTGGTGTTGTGGATTTGTATTTGCTCACGAATCAAAGCTAGCATTACAGTAGGGTTTAGCTCACGGCTTGGGTGATGCTTTAACAACTCTTCTGTTTCAGCTAACATAGCTTCTGGTAGTTTACGTCTTAGCATAATTTGTTTTGTGTTTAGTGTGGTGGGAGCCAGCCCGAAACGCCTATGACAAAAGGCTGACTCCCTAAAAGGAACATATGGATAGCCATGAGGGTAATGGAGAGTACCTCATGGTCCATGGTAGGAGGTTATTACCGCCACCCCCTACTGGGCGGAAGAGTGGCTACCCTCTCGGTGCCTTAAGCCGAGTGCGTCCTGCCAGGATCGCTATAGGGTAGCCGTGTTCTTACTTTTTCTTTTTATCCATCTGCTCAAAGGGATCTGGATCTGCATCGGAAGGGGCAGTCAGTTCAGCATCAGCAGAGAATTGTGGGTAGCGGATACGATTGCGGTTGACTCCGCTTTCGTCCTGCTCTACCGTGATCTTGCAAGGTGCGCTTGCTTCACGGCCCTCTGCCATGTGAACGGCTATGCCAGATGCGTCTGCTGGGATCTGGAAAGCTATGCACCATCTCTTAAGGTCGAGTGTGCGTCGCTTACGCTCGTCATCTTCCATAGCGGAAGTTGGGAGCATGATCCAGTCATTGATTAGGGAGTAGTCTCCACCCCCTATGATTTGGTAGGAAGCTGCGATCATAGGGTTCCCTTTCTTAGAACTCTTGAACTCAGCACGAACTATCTTAACATCGTAGAAGCCTTCTGGAGCACTAGAGCGTTCCATTACTTCACCGATGTCGTCTAACAACACTTGACTTAAGTCAACTACTTGATCTGTCATAAGGATCTCCTATTATGACGTTTTAGATTGAGCTAGGATCGAGCCTAACCCGTACTTGTGAGGTTTACTCATATCCTTGATGGTTGCATCTACATAGTAGTCAACGTTCTCAAACGAGCGACGTATCCTCATGTTCTGCTCATCAGGACGAGTAACGAGGACGAACCTGTCCTCTGCTTCGGTGCTTCTTGACATACATTTATATATGTCACTAAAGAGCATCGGTACACGAGTCTTCAGTTGGCCAGTCAGCACCAAGTCCATGACCTGCTTACCAGTCATATCATCACGCTTTAGCTCATCGTGTGCTGTGGCGTAAAGCAAGATTGGTAGGCTTGTCAGCTTGCGGACTACGTTCTCTACATTAACTATCTGTGCAGACCAGTCATCCTGCTGTGGTTGACAGCCCATACGATTGTTGATGTAAAGGATTCTATCCATAATGGCTTTGCTCATAGACGTAAGGGAATCGATCGCTACTACGTCGAAGTCTAGGATCTGCTTGGAGGATATGACCTCGTTGAAATCCTTACGAAAATCTTCGTACGCATTAGGTGCGACACCTTGGTCTGGAGCTACACGGCCACTCTGGTTAGCTTTGGAGGACAAACTACGAGTAGCAATCTCAACGTCGTCAGGAAGATACAGCTTATAAGATATGTCTGGATCACCTGCGAGTGTGTTGATGCTATTCTGTTCGAACGCAAACACTAGCTTCTTGCCTGGTATGGTCTTTAGTTGCATGGTCTTACCTGACCCTGCTGGACCTACTAGGAGGAAGCTAGGATGCTGGCGTTGGTAGTCGTTTGCTTTGCTCAACTCAATCGGCATTGGCATACTCCACGTAGGGTGTCCAAGCACGCTCGATAAAGCCTTGGGGTGGTGCGTCGTTAGCAAGCAACTCATTGTGGTCGGGATACATACGACAGACATCTACAAACTGACATCTGCCATACTTACCTTGGCACGAATCGGTGTTGCGTAACCACTCACCTGTGGCCATAGCATGATCAAACTCCTTAACATACTTCATTACCTCGTTGTGCCATTGTTGGACAAGGCGTTCATCGTAGTAAATAGGTATGCGTTTGAAGTAGAACTGCGTCTTATGCACTAAGGCGGCGTCTACTATGACACCCGCTATGGGTAGGTCACTTTCGATCTCGCCCTGTGCTTTGAGCCAGTGCAGTGCAAACATATAGCCTTCAACTTGGCTGTTTGGTGAGAACGAGTCAACAAACGCAGATTGGAAACCAGAGGACTTACTGTATAAGGAAGAGGTCTTGTGCTCTACTAGCCATAACCCTTCGTCGCTTGCGATTATCTTATCAGTTCGTCCGCCGTACCAGTAGCGTGTGTCCACGTCGTCTAGTGGGACTATAAACGGAGCCTCACTTTCTATGAGTTCCCATCCATCCATGATGTGCATCATGTCAAGATAGTATTGGAGGAACATATTCTTAGCACGAATGGGTGTACGCTTAGGGTCTGTCTCGAGATCCTCAAACGAGGGTGTCTCAGGATAGCCTGCATCAGTCCACTCTTCTAAGAATGCCTTGTACGCTGTGTCAAGCATGATCTCAATGAAAGCATCTGAGTCTTTCACTTTGTTCCACTCGACACGACCGAGCTTATTGGATTCGGTGCGTGTATTATAGAATAACTTATACATAGCATCGAGTCCGTTATGCCAGCCACGACCAAAGGCTAGGCTTGCTGGCTCAGGGCCATCAGTTACCCAGTCTTTGACGTAGCGGTACAAGGCTCTCCTACGACAATCACGAAAAGAACTAATAGTGCTATTGTCTAGCACTAGCTCGTTATCATTGCGTAATAGCATAGTTGAGCCTCCGGATTACTTGAGCTGATCAATAACAGCTTTGCGATCCTCATCAGAGAGACCACCTAACTGCTTCATGAGTTTCTCAAGAGGTGACATCTTCTCACGACCACGCTTGGACAAGTCAGCATTAGCTACTACGTCCTGCACCTTGTCTGGGCTGTCACCACCTACAATACTAGCACGAGCACGCATACCAAGGAAGCCCTTAGTACCACGCTTGAAGAAGTACATGATGTCTTCTTCGCCATGTAACTCAATGGCATCGGCTAGTGTTTCACCAAATTCGAACTCGCACTCTACTGATACGGGTTCGCCATCACCGTTAGCTGGTACAGCAGCAAACGTCATTTTTTCCGCCATAAGTCACTCCTTATTAGCGAGGTTAAGCTCATACAGAGTACGAGCAGAGTCCGTACCCCAGTGTTCACTATGAAGCTGGGTGTACGCTTCCAACAAAGCCTGCTTGGATTCAGGCGTTGCTAGGTTCAGGACCTCCTGTACGAGGGGATCATCTTTTCTTGCCAGAATGCGTTCTTCGTCTGATAGTGCAGATACATCACCGACTATCTCAACGCTTGGAGCAGGCTCCGTGGGCATGGGTTCGGCAGGTTTCTCCTGCTTCTGAGCTTGCAGAGTCTGCTCTATGAGTTGTTTTATATCGGTTTTAGGCGGAGCTGGTGTAGGCTGGAGTTCCATAGATGGTAGGTTGATGTCTTCGTTATCGCCTGACATCTGTGCTAGCTTGTCTGCTATCTCCGCAGGTGTACGATCAGGTATGTGACCGTCCCTGCGGAGCGTAGCTACTGACTCAGTTAATAAGGTTATAAGTATCTGAGGTATAGACTTACTACCTATGTTACCACCAAAGGCTTCTATTGCATCGTATGCACCGACCACTGTTGAGTGGGAAACTCGTAGGTGATAGACTTTAGTGCCAGTATTTTCTATTGCCATCTGTAACTGTGTCCTCTCTCCTTTGCGACTTGGCTTTTGCCGTTGTGTTTCTCTGCGATTCTCTTGAGCGTCCATGATATCAAAGTGGTGTAGGGTGTCAAGCCTTTTTTAAGAAAAAAATATAAGGCTATTAGGGTTAGGTACATAGGGATCATGAGCAGTATGTCTCCCAATCTTCAAGGAATACGTCATAGTCAGCCTCGTAGTCCTGCTCGAAATAAGACTTGAGGCGTTCCATACGTTCTATGACAGACATTTTGTCGTACTTGGCCTGACATAATCTTTCGATGTTGGCTTCGTTGTTGTCTGGGCCTTCTGGTAGATCAGGCTCGGCTGTCTTCCACGCATCGTACCCCTGCATTGGATCTCTCATTTGATTAGGCTCTGTAAGAGTTTGGCTTTATCTTCAGGTGACAATCCTGAAATCACTTGCTCCATGCTCTGCTTTTTTGGCTTAGACTTCTTCTCCATGCCGTGCATAGATGCTACCTGCCTACGATTCATCTCAGCATGGTACTCAGCACGCTCTAAGCCTTCCGCACTTGCATACCACGGAACAGCTTCGTTAAGGTATTCCTGCACATAGTCTTCCATAGCTTGACGTAGTGGCTCACGATCCTTGAGCTGTATGAGCAGGTCTGGCTTCCAGTACGGAAGGTTGTGTCGCTTGTTAGCGAGGTTCATAAGTTCTTGGCATAGCTTAGACAACACAGCATCCATGTCAGTCTTGATGATGCTGTATGGGTGAATACCATCCTGGTATCCTGCTTCTACGAGCTTTTGCCTCAAAGCGTGGTCTCGTTCTGGGTCGTAGGGATAGGCTTGCATGATCCGTGATTGAGATAGTTATGTACTAGGGATGTAGCCTCTGCTAGTGTGAACTTAGGGTCTAGCATGGGCCGTGGATGATGCCTGAATAGGTCTAGCTTGCCAGTGTGTGTGGCATGAATCTGATAGGCCAGATCCGAGATCGCTGTATCAGACCAAAGTAGCTTGGCGTGTTGCCTGTCAAGGTAGAGGTTTATGGCATGGTACAGGCCAACGGGTCTTTCTGGGAACATAGCTTGGGTGTAGTGTAGGGTTAAAATATGTGTATATAATAAAGAATGCAATCGGTGTGCCAAAATTGGCGGTAGCATAAAAAAGTTTATATATTATACAGTCTGTACCTTAGTTTTGTAGTACGAAGTATCTACCAACGCTGTGGTGTTGCCCTGCTTGTCGGACTCAAACCACTCGGTGTAAACATACTTATGCTCTGGATCATCCTTGACAAAGATAAACCAGTCATCAGATTCTATCTCAGTACGATAGCGTGTGTTGTTGTTGCGATCCAACGTAAATATGAACGGCTCAAACTTATGCTGAAAGTATCTGCATGGTATGTCCATGAGATCAAGCAGTCCGTTGAGGCGCTCACGTGTGGTAGGTGTATTCCAACCTGCCAAGGACAACATAACAACATCAGAAGTGTCAGTCTTCTGTGCTATCTTATTACCATGCAACCATAGGCTTTTACCATCAGTTTGTGTGTTACCACTTACTTTGGTATCACCACGTAGGAATGCACGGCCTGTTTTCTCTGTTACTACTCGCATATTGTATCCTTTCTGCTACCGCCCACAGCAAGCACAGCATAGTGGTTAAGGGTTACTAAAAACTAGATCGTTTTTTGTCTATCTTACCTTCCCTACGCTTTCGCATATCCACATCGACGGGAGTATATATTTTGTGCTTTTCCCTAGTGTTGTAGGGTAGTGTGCCGTTAGCTCGCGCTATCGAACGCCTGAGCTGTCGCCATGTAGCCATTGTTTCGCTTTCTGTGCTTGTCGCACGTCACAATACGTTGATATTTATCCAGCCTGTTACCTATACTGGCTGGCATCCGGTTAAGGTTAAGCTCTTTTAGCATATAAGAACTGGTAGCGACTAAGTAGTCTTCGACTGTAAACGGGCGTAGCTCATTCAAGCACGCTGTGCATTTGTAGCCGTAGACTACTGTGTCTGACTTGACTTCGCCTTTCTCTTGTAGATCGTATAACATACTACGAAAAAACTCATGATGCAGACTCATTGCTTCAATGCGTTTCTCTGTGAGTGCGTTGTACTTCTCTACTAGCTCGTCAAGCTTGTTAGGGAATGCTCGTCGCATATTATGTCCTTTCTGCTATGCTCACTGTGGGCGGTGCTGTGTCTCTGAGCGAGTGGTCTTTGGTTGTTGGTTGGGTTAGCGTCTGCCTGAACAGTGGTTCATCACATCATTGAGTGCGCCACGTTCAGCATAGGTAAGGTCTTTGTACTCGTTGTAAAAGCGGTCTGGTTCGGACTGCTTAGTCAGGGCCTTGAGTACGCTAGAGCCAGGATAGTTGACATTGTCACCCATACCCTTGAGTACAGCATCTACGTGTTGGACAAACAAAATGTCCTCATTGTCTACGCCATGAGTAAGGTGCGCTGTGTTAGCTCGTGCTAAGTCATACTTACGCTTCAACTCCCACACGAAGTAGAAGCAGTCATAGTATGACTGGAACTCGGACCAGATTTTCGATAGCATCTCTGCTTGAGATTCTGGTACGCTCACTACAAATGTCTTTTCGCTTGTTACCATATTGTCCTTTCTGACCACTCGATCAAAGACACAGCTCACAGGGCACACAATAGACCAGCCAAATAGGTTGGTTAGTCTTGGTCTACGTAACAGTCTCGCTTGGCTAAGTCTATTTTGGTGTTTTGTGTTATCCACTCATTGCTTTGAGGCTTGTAGCCGTGGTTCTCGCACCATTGTAGGTACATTGCCCAAAGCACTGGCTTGTACTGTATTATACGCACTTCAGCAAAACTTCCATAGTCTGAAGGCTCATCGCTATACCTGACACAACAGCCATGGTAGTATGGCTTATGTCCACCTGTTGCATCTAGGAAAAAGATGTCAGCAACTAGGTCGGAGGTACTCCGATGTGGCCACAGTATGGAGTGCTTGATAGTGCCGACGTACTCGTGGTCTGCGTGTTCGCAGGAGTGGTTTTGGTATTCCATTTTCTCTCTTTCTGCTGGCCTACTGTATGCCCTGTGTATTCAGTCCCTATACTGTAGGATGTATGGTTACATATTACATATTTTTTATCAACCTAGAAATGACCCTTGCCTTGTCCTCTGGGTCAGCTATCTTGGTGATCTCATCCACGAGCGTGTCAATGTAAAACTTATCACGCTCGTCCTTGGTCAGCGTACGTTGCTTGCTATGCTTGGATGCTGTCTTCGGTGTGTACTTACCTTCACAACCTTTGCACATAGTGTGCATAAACTCAACAAACTTTTGTCTGTGCTGTTCTAGCTTGCCGACATCATAGCCGATCTCTGCTAGGTCAGAGTATAAAATCCTGTCACACAAATCCACAAGTGCTTCTTTCATAGTCTTCCTTTGTAGGTTAACGTCCGTGACACAGGGCAGGCAAATTGATTGATTAATTAGTTACTGGTTTAACGTCAAGACCGAGTTCCTTAGCAAGTTGAGCCATCAACTTAGCCTTGCCCTCTTCGTCTAACTTAGAGGCCTTAGCTATGGCCTGCCCGAACTCTGATTTACCCAACACAGGATCGCTCTCAAGCATACCACACTTCTGTATGTGGCTTTCTTGGTACGCTGTGTTAGGGTCCGTGGTGCATTCTCTAGCAAACCTGCCTCGATCGCCTTGAGCTACCTTAGCAATCTCCCAGAGAATTTTGTACCAGCCACTTATGCCTTGGGTGTTCTTGCTGTACCATTCAGCAAACTCACTCACCATTGCTTTACAAGTTTTGTCGTCCGTTCCTGCCACATCGAGTGCATTCACACTACCAGTAGATTCACAGAGTCCATCACCCGTAAGCTTGTACGGGTGTGGTACATTATCAAGCTTAACAGCTTTTTCACCGCTACCTACGACTAGAGTGGAATTTTCCATAACATTTCCTTTCTAGCCTGCCCTGTACCACGGACGCTACATCCTACAACATAGGGACCGAATTGTTACATTGTTATAAAGTTATAATGTTCCACACTAAATCAGCATGGGTATGGTATGGTTTGTTTATATTTTTTTTTTCAATACATACATACCCTACCCCCCAAACTTGTGTGGAACAATGCAACAATATCACATTATAACAGTCTAGCTTGCCGATACTATCTTAAATCATTGTAGCATTTACATGGACTTGGCACTTACTGCAATCAGCCTACAATGACCGGGGCATAGCTATTGAGTTGTCAATGAACTATCTATCGAACTAGACGAACCTGCACCATGCAGGAAGAAACCAGAGAACGTCTGGCTTGCTAGTCTGGCATGTTTCACCATAGTTGAGACACAAAGGCCAGCAAGGCACAAAGGGCACAACTCTCCCCTTGGGTCCGGTGGCCTGCAATTTTTTCCTGTTCTTGTGTCCATACCAACAAAGATGCAGGATGAGTGCCTATCCTGCCAGTATGCTAAAAAAAGTTTGCAATACAGTATAAACATATTATGTATACTTAGCAGATCGGCAGGCATACCATAATATCACTACGTAGTGGTATATAAATATTTGCATACTATGATATTTATATACTCAAATAAAGCGATCCCCCCTTTGGGCCTCGTACTTCTTTTTCGATCCACTTCCACAATCTCCCCACTCAGTAGGTTTTAGTAATGCTCGCTAGTAGCAGCAGAGCACCAGCGGTTTCACGCCACCTGCACAATATAATCACGCCACTTATTGACTTGCGCTGTGGTTATGGTATGCTATAGTAAAATAAAAGGAGACAGAGATGAAATACCACAACATAATTAACGGCAAAGTATCAGATGCTGTCCTTGCAAAATACAAGCAGCTCAGAAGTAAGATTTCCTAGTGGTGTCTTTAACGGTATGCTACTGGAGCAGAAACAGTCTGCTCTGGCACCTGCCGCTATAGCACAACTGAAGCCTAAGCATCTTGAGATTGTATCTCTGCACCTTGCTGGGTTTCGTAACAAGGACATCGCCAAGCGACTTGGCTGTGCTACGCAAACTGTAGTAAATGTTCTGCAAAGCGATGCAGCTAGGGACGTCATCGTCTCTGCTATGGAGAGGTACTATACCGACTTCATGGAACTTGCTCCAGACGCAGTGTCTGCCTTACGAGACTCGCTACGAGATGAGTCCAACCCTGATCTTCGACTACGTGCCGCTGGGATGTGGTTCAAGGGATCAGGCTGGGAGCAGAGGGAGCGAGCAGGTGCAGCAGAGGCCGAGGTACGACAAATACTAATACAAGCTAACAACGTACAGTTAAATGGGTAGATGGCTCCCTGACGACTACGGCAGCACCATCGTACTGCTATAGAGAAGTTTCTCAAGATTAGTAACAAGTCTGGTGCTACAGTACCCTTTGTACTCAATCATGCACAGCAGGAGGTTCTTACTAAACTCACGGGGCGTGATGTAATACCTAAGCCAAGGCAGGAAGGGATCTCCTCACTCTTCCTTGCGTGCTTCTTCCTTGATTGCTTAGCATATGAGAACCTCCGCTGTGTTGTTATAGCGCATGATAGTGATAGTACAGAAAGGCTGTTTCAGAGAGTCCACTTTTTCCTGAACAACTTTCAGGGTGGTAAGATAGAAACCGAAACATCCACTAAGCGAGAAATACGCTTTGTGAATACTAACTCTACATTCTACGTGGAAACTGCGGGTACTAAAACAGCAGGTCGCTCAGGTACGATTAACAGACTACTATGTTCGGAAGTGGCTTTCTGGCCTGACCCCAAAACCCTAACTGCTGGATTGCTACAATCCGTACCACAAGAGAACTCAATGATAGTATTTGAGTCCACTGGGAACGGGGCAGAGACATGGTATCATAGGCGAGCCATCGCTGCACTCAATCCACGTAACGAATACGGGCTGCACTTCTTGTCATGGCAAGACTTTCCAGAGTACACAGACGAGTGGCCACAAGCGGAGACATACCAGCTAGATCCTCTGTACGAGGAAGAGCAAGTATTTAACGACCACAACCTTACTCCAGGGCAGATGTCTTGGCGTAGGCGCAAGATTGACGATATGGATGGTGACTTAGCACTGTTCAGACAAGAGTATCCATTAACACTCGATGAATGCTTTCAGACCCGTGGTCAGAGTTTCTTCCACAGAGTTCAGTACGAGGACATCGGAGATAGGTGGCAGCCCCACACGGACAGCTCGTACTTTACCTACGATACAGAGCATCCTCGGCCCCAGCACCACTACGGTATTGGAGTCGATGTTGGTGGAGGAGTTGGAGGTGATTCATCTGTCGTCGAAGTCTTTTCGCTTGAGGATTACAGACAGGTCGGGGAGTACGTTAATAATAACATTTCCCCTGACGAGTTTTCAAGAATTCTTAGCTGGATTGGAGAGTTCTTCAACTACGCACCAATCAACCTCGAGACTAACAACCACGGAATCCTCACACTCTATCAATTACTTGAAGAGTATCCTATTGAGCATATATATCGAGACGAAAGATTTACTCAAACGACTTACGACAGAGGTACGCAGACTACTCGGCGCTCCAAGCCAATCATCATAGGTAACCTAAGACGTGCCTTAGCTGGTGGCTTGACAGTAGTTAGCCCGTACCTCCGTGGTGAGTTGTCTAGCTTTATCGAAAAGGCTACATCGGATGTAACTACTAAGCTAGAAGCAAGGGATGGTGCACACGATGATTCCGTCATAGCAGCTGCCCTGGCAAACGAGGTGCTACTTCGCCATGCAGAGCAGATAGCCTACGATGTGGACAGGCCACAAGTTATTAACCCAGAAGCAGACTTTACCTTTAGAGCTATACTAGCTAACTATAACCAATCCAAATTCCCGATAGGACATAACTTACTGCCACGATGAAAGTACTCTTTTTGAGTACAGGCATTGGCCTAGCATTAGCGACTCGATTGTCGCAAGAAGGTCACGAAGTCAAAGTATTTATACATAACGACTATAGTGATACGGGCGAAGGCTTGTACGAGCGCGTAGGCGCATGGAAACCATATGTTAATCGTAGTGATCTAGTTTTAGCAGATGACCCGTTTTTTGGCTACAAAGAGTTTAGGTTTGAGAACGCACCTACTAGGACCCTTGGTATCAGCCGGTTGTTTACTTATGCTTCTAGGAGCATTAATAACCGCCGTAGTATCTTGGAGCTTACTGAAATGCCTCTTGGCGTTGGTGACGGCATGTACAGCGTTGAAGCATGGTGGAATGGCCGTAAGTGGTGCACTCCATTCATACTTTCGACGTACCACAAACAGCTTATATCACAGCAGGTTGGGCCGAATGTGGGAGCAATGGTTACTGTTAGCAAGACGCTTGAGGACGTTCCTAAACCCATATTCGAGGGATTTCGTAAACTAAAGCCACTATTTGAAAAAGGCTCATATAGAGGTCCAGTACGACTAGATTTTGACCATGCAAATGCACTTACAGACATATATGCAGGTTTTACGTTTGACAATACAGAAGCTATGCTTGAAGGTGTGCAAGAGCCACCGATTGATGTCTTGCTGGAGATCGCTGGTGGTACACGTTCCGACCTCAACTTAATACAAGGACACTACATTGCGGTCAGATTTCAGCACATTGGATGGCCTACGACAAAGGACTTTAGAATCTACGGGTTGGTGGATGCTAACATCAAGCACTGTGGACTTAATAGCGTACTCATCCGCAATGGACATTACTACTGTTCACAAAAGTTCGGACCAATCCTTAAAGTCACTGCAAGAGGTGACAACGCAAAAGACGCCTTTGCGAGAGCAAGTAGAACAATCACAAATCTCGATATTGAAAACATCTGCTACAGGGCAGACCTCTTAGAAAAGTACTCTAAAGTCAAATACCCTGCTATCGACAAGATACTTGATACATGGAAGGATACAAAAACAACAAGCCCGAAGTAGCGTGGTGGGAAGACCAGATTAAAGCTGGTGAAGAGTACCGACGCAAGTGGGCTAGTGAGGAAGACTGGAAGCTGTGGCAGGCATACTATCGCAGCGACTACAGTAGTAACGCTGTCCTTCCTAAGAACGTAGTGTTTATGATGCTACGGATGCTGACACCTAGGATTTATTTTAGGAACCCTGGTATAAGTATAACTCCCAAGAAGCCAGGACCTGAGGCCGTAGCAGTAGCTAAGGTCATGGAACGAGTTAGTAACCAAATGATGCACCACATGGGAGTCAAACAAGAGAGTAAGCGTCAGGTGCAGAATGCTTTCTTTCACGGAACGGGGATTGGTAAGTTCGGCTTTGGTGCTCAGTACACGCCCACCCCTGAGCCGATGGGAACCGATGCTCCGATGACGAAAGGAGGTGATAAAGTAGAGTGGGCCTCCAATGTTATGAACAATATGCCGTGGTATAGAACGGTTGACACATCTAACTTTGTCGTGCCCTTCGGCACAGATCGGTTCGACAGCGCATACTTTACAGCAGAAAAGATTACTAGGTTTACTGACGATATAATCAACGATGATCGTCTGTCCCACACTAAAGACATTGCCGACCAAGCGGTGCGCAATAAAGACACTATGGGGCTTTACGAGGTCATTACGACCAATCCACGTAACATTGTTGATTTATGGGAGGTACGGGATAAGCGAACTGGAAAAGTTTTTGTCATTTGTCCTAGCCTTACGGATAAAATCCTGTACTTCGAGGATGATGAGCTTCAAATGGATAATGGGGTTCCGTACTTTCCCATGGTATTCAATCCTGATAATGAGGTGTTCTGGGGAGTACCAGACATCAAGGTACTGGAGCCATTCCAGCGCGAGATAAATGAGATTAAAACTCAGATGATGCAACATCGTCGTTTAAGCATCGTAAAGTTTATTGTAGAGAAAGGTGCTATTAACGAAGATGAGGCTGCAAAGTTGCTCGATGAGGATGGCCCTGGCTTAGTGCGTGTTATGAACATGGCAGGGATAAAGAACATTGAAGTAGCTCCGATACCAGATAGCTTGATTAGGGCCGAAGATCGTATCATGACTGATGTACGAGAGATCATGGGATTAAGCCGAAACGAGGCAGGCTCATTTGGAGAGGGTAGTGCAGACAGAACAGCTACTGAAGTCCAAGCTATTCGTGAGGCAGCTAGCATACGAGAAGACGAGCGGCGAGATGTAATAGCCGATGCACATACTAACATGATTCGTTTGATGCACGAAGTGGTCTATAGGCACTGGTCTGAAGAGCAGGTTGTGCAGGTAGTAGGTCCCGATCAGCTTCCAGTATGGGTGAAGTTTGTTGGTAGAGAGTTGGCAGGTTACAAGTTTTTTATCAAGGTAGATCCTGACTCGGCTGTGGCAGAAACCAAGGCAGTCAAGGAAGAACGTGCTGTACGAACTTACCAGCTACTTTCTCAAAACCCACTCATTGATAATATTAAGCTGACTAAGTATTTGCTGGATCAGCAAGTTGGTGTGCAATTTGACGATATGCTACAAGAGCAACCAGCAGGTGCTCCAGGTACACAACAAAACCCACTATCTATGGGACAATTTAGTCAACAAATACAACAACAGGCAGCATGAACTGGCTTCAAGTAGGACGTGCTTTACCTAGTCTGGCCCAGCTTACAATTCGGGCACTCCGTAATGCTTCTCGTGAAGGTGCTATGGACATAAGTAAAGCTAGGCAAGCTATGTCATCTAGTGATAGTCAATTGGATATTGCTAGGGATGCAGCGCAGGTACGGGAGTTGGAAAAGGTTACTAAACGGTTGTATGAGGAAGCTGGTACTACGCCGGAAGAAGTCTCTGAGAGAATAGCCCAACGTAAGTTAGCAGATAGGCCAAGAGATAATAAAATGGTCCACAGAAAGCTAACACCTGAAGAACGAGTACGCTACGAGAACCCCTTGACTCAAGAGCAGTTTGACGATCTCCTAAGGGGCTATCAGCCAGATCCTGAGCGACGTGCTATAGAGGAGCTTGAAAAGGCAATACCTGATAAGTTTAAATTTGACAAGCCTATAAAGAAATGAAAAAGAAGAAGTATAACTACAACGGTGATCCGCACAAAGACAAGTCACACTACGATTCCGCAGCTGTGTACTGGCTTCGTGACATGGCCAAGATGAAAGGCCCATACAAAGTAAAGGTTGACTTATGAGACATCGAGTAAAAATCAATACTTGGACAGACGCAGATAAGCAAGCATTTCCTGCTTGGTACAAAAAGTTCGCTGAACAGCACGGATTTGCTCCCTTTCCAGAAGGTCAGAAGTACGACTTTTGGACACACTTTAAATCGGGTGCCGACCCCTTGGTAGTATTCCCTAAATACCAGACTGATGGATGGTGCTTTGTTCGGGAATCTTTGGATGTGGTGGCTGAAGAACCTGTAGCAGATACCACTCCCAAAAAGAAAGCCAAGAAATGACTGAGGCAGAAAAAGCCTACTACATGGAAAGGCTTAGAAATGTTAGGTTAGGTGACGAGCCAACATACAAGGAAGATGTTGCTCCACCTAAGCCCAAGATTAAACCTAAGCGCAAGAAGAAGCGTAGGTTTCGACCTAGTTCAGAACCAAGTCAGGGCAGATTACAGTATGCTGCCACGGCTGCAAGCAAGCTACGAAATGCTTAATTATGATTATAGTTGCACCGAGTGCGACATAGTTTTCGAAGAGACCGTGGATTACGAGCATCGCAACGATGTTAAGTGCGTGGTATGCGAGGGTCCAGCTAAGATAGCATGGTTTAAATTCGGAAAGCCAGCCATTTTTCAAGAGGCTGAGTATCATCTAAATCCTGGTAATCACAGAGGCACACACTGCTCTAGTAAGCGCCAGTTGCTAGATGAGATTAAACGAGTGAATGATAATAACCCTAATCCAGTCGAACTGGCAAGTGAGTATTATGGCTAAATGTAGGATAGTTGTAGATTATGAGGCCAAAGACACAGGTGGCTATGGTATAAATGTAACCATACAAGGTGATGGTGGCTGTGTCCCGATGGGTATGTTAGAAGATATTCGTGATAAGATCAAGCGTGGTCTTACCGATTATCGTTTTCATGGTCAGAAATCTGACCCAATAGGAACCACGATAGGAGTTACCGATGGCAGAACAAGAAGAACAGCAAAGTCAGCAAGTTGATTTGCAAGCACTGGTGCAATTCGTAGAGAACGCTAGTGCAAAAATGGCTAGTCAGGATGAGCAGATTAAGGCTCTGGAAAACAGACTTACTCAAGCTACCGCAGAGCCAGAATATGAACCACGTGAGACAGTACCACAGGTATCGGAAGAAGATATAGAAAGTATGTCAAACGGACAGTTACTAAACCTTATGGAACAGCGGTTTAATGCTAGCCTTAACAATACGCTAGGTGATGCGCTTAGGCCAGTTCGTGAAGGTATGCAAGATCAACAACAGTTAAATATTGACAATCAAGTACAGTCAGAGATTGTAGGATTGCAGAAGCAGTACAGCGACTTTAACCATTTTGCAAATAAAGCTGCTGACCTTGTTGAACAACGTAACCAAGCAGGTTTTAAGCTGAGTATTGAGGATGCTTACAAACTTGCTAAGGCTGAAAACCCCGATATGGTAAATGAGTTTAAAGACTCACAGCCCAAGCCCACGCTGGCTGGTGGCTTATTGCCTACTTCCAGGCTGATAGGACAACCTAGTTCCGGAAGCAACGACCTTGATTTTGACCAAGCCGCTGAGCGTGCTTTTCAAGAGGAGGTTGTAAACGAGGGACTCTCAGGTTTATTTAGTACAGAAGATTCAACCTCACATTCACCGCCCTTAAAGGAGTAACCTATGGCAAGCGTGAGAACATTTAGTGAAGTCCTAGATAGCATGGCTGTTGCTACCTGGAGACATATGAAGAAAACAGTCGTAGATCAAATCTTTGATGAGATAGTGTTTTATAACTATCTGCGTAGCAAGGGTAAGATCCAGTCATACCAAGGTGGTAAGTACATTGAGACGCCTCTTAGCAATGCAGAAAATGATACGCTGTCTTGGATTAACGAGCAGGATGCTGTAAATATCAATGACCTCGATCCGATCAGTTCGGCTCAGTGGGATTGGAAGTATCTTGTAGCCTCTGTAACTCGTTCACAGATCGAGGAGCAGAAGAATCGTGGTAAGATGCAACTCATTAACCTGCTCAAGCATAAGATGCAGGTGACTAAGGACACCTTAGTTAAAGAGTTGGAGTCCAAGCTTTTCTCCGATGTTGACAGCGGTGGAAAGTCAATGGAAGGCTTACAGCATCTTATTGCTGACGACGGAGTAGGTACAGTTGGTGGAGTTAATGCTACTACCTATACATGGTGGAAGAATAAATTCTACGGGTATTATGCTGGTTATGGTGGCTCAGGGTCTACCCAAGGTTTTGGAACTGCCCATGCTAGTGGCCCTGATCGTGGTATCGTAGCTATGCGTGATATGATTGATGACTGTTCTAAGTCACTTGGTAACGCACGGCCTGATATTATCCTCACAGACAAAGCAACATACAGACTGTATAATGCTTCGATTGATGATAAGCTCCGGATTATCACGCAGAAAGTTGGTGACATGAGTTTCCAGACACTTACCTTTGAGGGTCTGCCGATTCTTGCTACTGACACTTGTCCTACCTCTAGTAATGGTAGCAGAATGTACTTTATTGATTGTGATCATGTAACAATGTTCTACGATCCTGGTATGTTCTTTGACATGACTGAGTGGAAACCAGTACCCAATCAGTTGAAGCGAGCAGCACAGATTGTAACTGCTTGTAATATGATTACCACTATGAGGCGTTCTAGTGGTGTAATCTTTGATATTTATTAATAAGGAGTATATATGGCTGATACATATACCCTTGACGACAAAGGGCAAAAAGTCGTATGGTCTGGGGCTATTACTGAAGTCCACTCCACTCAGAAGGAAACTGTAGGTGCTGTGCGGTATCATGGTACTAAGGTTTACAAGTATGTGCATTTTACTCAGGGAGCTACTGCTGTAGCATCTGGGGATTTTGCAGGGTACTTGAAAGAGCGACGTGACTCAGTAACTGCTGATTTTAGCACTACTGACATCGTGCCTGCTGGGATGTTTGTCTCTACACCTGCTGATGGCAACTTCTGCTGGATTCAGGTTCGTGGACCGGCTACTTGCACAGTAGCCAATCTTTCTGGCGTAGCTGATGGTGTAGTTGTTAAGCTTGATGCTAGTAACGACAAGAAGGCAGTTGCACAAACTGCTGGAACTAAGGGCGTTGCGCAGAGCATTGATACTACTGCTGGGCTAATCTATATCGACGCTCATATCTAGTGACCTATGGGAGACTTGACTCTTAGCCAAATGAAAGACCAAGTGAGGTTGGCACTTGGCAATCGAGAGGATTTGGACGTACATCTGACTCCACTCATTAACACTTGCCAACTTCGTGTAGCTCGGTACTTCGATTTCGAGGAACTTGTAGCTACGACCGATCTGACCATCTCCTACACAGGTGATGCGTTTGTTGACGGGTCAGTCTCTCTCCCTACTGGTACTAGGGAACTGCATGGTATCAACATCTTGGATAGTGGTGATTTGTACCACATCCAGGCTGTTGACCATAAACAATGGAAAGATCACTACTATCCGTTGTATGGTTCAACTACTGGCCGACCATCGCACTATTCTAGTTGGGGAAACAAGATCGAGTTTTACTCACCCCCTGATAAAGCATACACAGCAAAAGTGCGGTATACTAAATGGCCGGATGATCTAACCTCAGATAATGACAAAAGCGGGTTAGATAAAAAAGATGACTTAATAGTTGCCCTTACTATATGCTGGACACTTTACCACCTTAACAATCCAGACAGGGCAAATGCGTACTGGGCTATTTTCCGATCTATGATGAAAGAGTCCATAGATGCTCAGAACATGAAGCCAGACTTGCACATGAAGATAGATAGCCTAGCTCCTGACATGACTGGCGACTACTGGAAGCAACCCTTTATAAAGGCAGTTAGGTAATGGCTTACGAAGTAACTTGGACTGAAACTACACCTCTGAATACTGACGAGGTGCTAGAGGGTGCTCTTAGAATACGAGAGACCAAACAAGGTGTAAGAGAACGTGTAAACAGAGATCATTTCTTTGGTGGTGCTACTGGTGCTGCTATGGCTGCTGAGAGTGGGCTTACTGAGACTAATGACTCTGGATACCACCGCAGAGTAACTTTGCAAGAACGCTCTAGTTACGAAAGTACCTCGCGAAGTAGGATAAACACAGTAAATAGTGGTGCTACTACTAAGTTTGGTGAAATTTTCTTAGCCGCAATAGGATCGTCTGCTGAGTTGAAGTTTACCTCATCCACGCAGAATACTAGAACTTTGGTGAGCACGGACCAAAATCAGACGTTGACTAACAAAACTCTGACTTCTCCTACAATTAATTCTGCAACTATCGATATGAACTCTGGGACTATCGATAATGCAGTTATTGGTGGAGCCACCAAGTCTACTGCTATGTTTACTAAGGTTGGTATAAATACTAGCTTGCCTGGCAGTGATGGTGACTTGACTGTAGGTAATATTCTTACTGTAAATGGTGCATCTACTTTCACAGGAACTGCAACACTTAACGGTAGCATTACCCTTGCTGGCACAACTACTCTGACTGGAAATTTGGCTGGTGCAAAGTTTAGGACAGAGGATGATTTTGGTTCTGCTAGTGCTACAAGTGTGGCATCTTCGTTGTCAATTAAGAATTTTGTCCAGAGTGGTAACTACACGTTTACTAATAAAACCTACTCAAACCCTACTATCTCAGGTACTATATCCCCTAGTGGGGCACTTACTTGGAATAATACGACTGTAGTGGCTAACCTGAATGCGGACCTGTTAGACGGCTCGCATGGCTCTCATTATTTAAACCCAGCTAATTTCTCAAGTGCCGTCCCTGTAGCAAAGGGAGGCACAGGAACTACAAGTTTAGCCGGCGCCAATATAGTTGCAACAAGTTCAGGAAGCTCATCTTTTAGTACCGCAGATGGCGATTACCGTTCGCATGGTATTAATAGTGCCTATATTGAGTCGCATAATAATGGTATGTATATGATATATACAGTAAAAAATGGCACAACTGTAACACAACGAGGAACTCAGAGTTACCATAATTTGGCTCTTGTTTCTTCTGACAGACAATGGAAAGAAAATATACAACCTACTAAAGTACATAGTCTTCCAATAATAGACAAAATGTCTTTTAAGTCTTTTGACTGGAAAGAAGACTCCCCTGAAAAAGGGCATGTTGATGTAGGTCTTATTGCCCAAGAGCTTGCAGAAATCTATCCTGAAGGTGTTAAAAATGATATTATTACCCGTAGCGGTCTCGTTCCTTGTGATAAAGAGGGCAATATTATGCAAGAAAAGGAAATGGGATTAAAGCCTGTAGCACTTCAAATGCTTATGCTTAAAGCCATTCAAGAACTTTCCGCAGAAGTAAAAGCACTCAAGGCATGACTACTTATAACTTAGATGTTAATAGAAGTAAGCTACTGCCACGTAGGGAGCAGTTTGCAGATGATAATACCTATAATGAGATAGTTCGCATTACTGACGCGTATGAGGAAAGGTTTAAAGACTTGTATAACTATATAGACAAGCTAGCTGCACCACAATACACAACAACTGAGCGTGACGCATTAACCGCAGTTAACGGCATGATGATATACCACACTACTGATGCTAGTGGTAGCTCTGTGAATAAGTTCCAAGTGTACGAAAACGGAGGGTGGCGAGATGCCTGAACCTAACAAGACATCGTTTGAGTACAAGCACATGCAAGAGTTTACTGGAGGTGTTCGTACCGATATGCGGGGTGACACGCTACCTGACAATGCCTTACTAAGTTGTCAGAATGTGTCTATTCGGGATGGTGTTTTAGCTACAGATAAAGGGTACACTAAGTTTATGGGTAACGTTCGTGGTACTCCGCAGTTGGTAGAGACTGTTGCCTACCAGGACGGTGGTGGTAACCAAGTATCCGATATAGTATTATTTACCACTGAAACTGTTTACCAGCGTGCCTCTGGCCAGTGGGCTTACGCGATAGATGCTGAAGAAGCTGGTACTGTAAACTACACCAGTATTAGTGCTGAGGCTGCTGGAGGCCAAGCAAATGTTAGCGTACCAGAGTCCGACATTACTAGCGGTAAGTTTGTAGCTGATGATCATGTGGGCATTAGGTACAAGACACAAGATGCTAAAACAATCACCACTGTTACCAAGAATACACCTACAAATAAAACAACCTATGTATTGCCAGAAACGTCTGGTGGTGGCTTTAACGTAGGTGATACTGTTCTTGTATCTGGTAACGGAGTGAGTAACTACAACGCTGAGCAGGATATTGAAACTGTAACCACAACCGGTGGTAATACTACTATTGTTACAGACTTAGATTCTGCAACGTTTGGCAGTCCTACTGGTACAACCAAGATGGAGAAGACCTCTGGTTTGCGTACGGCTGAGTTTCAAACTACTATAGCTAGTATAGCTGGGTCGGGCAATCCCAGGACAATAACACTTGCTGCTAATTTACCTGGCCGTGCTGCTAAAGGTGCTACCTTTGTTAAAGCACCTGTGCTGGATGGTAAGTTAGAGCAGGTTTGTGATAGTGTAGTGGTTCCCAATTGGAAGCCCGAGATTAGCTCTGATGGTCCTGTTACTGCTACTAAGACTGGTGCTATCGTGTTTACCAACGGACGAGACATACCTAAAGTTGTATGTGCTGGATCAGGCGGTGTTACTGTGCGAGACTTCCGCAAAGCTAATATGCACGATCTTGGCACAACTAATGTTGTAGCTTCTTTTGTTGCTAAGACAGTCTCTACCTTCAATGGTAAGTTA
>VTLG01016404.1_pt1 | contig 32175 bp, 54 predicted proteins | sample 4694571 | NCBI WGS metagenome assembly VTLG01 (sample SAMN12604809, study PRJNA352737) | marine metagenome | biome: ENVO:00000447; feature: ENVO:00000209|ENVO:00000569|ENVO:01000036; material: ENVO:00002151; isolation source: viral sequences binned using virsorter ...
ATCGACACTGAGAAGTCTGGATCAGATGCTTATACTTGGAACAAGTCTGGAGACAAAGTTTTGCACGAAAGGGTCCTGTTCACTCTTAACACCGACAATACTTTGAGCAAGGAGGTGATCGGGAAGTCCTACCGCAACCCATTCTCTTAAACCCCACCAACAACCAGGAAACCAGACAAATGAACACCGAAGAGATGAACGACAGTCAACTTTACGAAATGTATGACCGGTCGCGCGAAAAGATGGAACAACTCGCCAAGATTGTCCTAAAGCAGCCCAAGGGCCCCGCCCGCTCCGCGAACGAGAAAGAGAGGGATAAGCTTTGGATGCTTTGCTGTGACCTCAAGTGGGAGATGTGTCAGCGCATTTGAAAAACACTCTCACGAAGAAGGCCCCTGGGAGAGATCCTGGGGGCCTTTTTATGGGCGAGATGCCAGCTGAAGAAACTCTTTGAGCGAACGCAAGCACACTTGACTGTGATTCCCTGAGCGCAATTCCTTACGAAGATAAGCCATCTCTTTCTCTGCCAGGAGCAGTGCGCACACCTTCCGCATCCAAGGAAGATGCTCGGAAACATCAATAAGGGCAGAATGATATGATTTTCGGTTTCGCGTCATGATTTTAGTTGCGCATTCTTTTACCCTATTTAAAAAAGCGTGACATGAAAAATATTACCAGACCTATTGAGGACCTTATCCCCGACCCGCGCAACGCCAGAAAGCACCCGGCAGAACAGATTAGCAGGCTGATTGGCAGCATTAAGGAATTCGGATTCCTAGCTCCTATATTGATAAACTCAGAAAATCGAATACTAGCCGGTCATGGAAGGGTAGAGGCGGCAAGAAAAGCAGGCCTTAAAGATGTGCCTTGCCTGCAGGTGGAGCACCTGACAGAGACGCAGCAAAGAGCATACGTCTTAGCTGACAACCGCTTAGCTCAAATGGCTGAGTGGGATATGGAGATAGTTGCAAATGAGATGGCAGAATTGGCCGGACTAGATTTCGACCTGGAACTAACCGGATTCGATTCTGAGGAGGTCAAAGCCCAGCTTGCAGATATTGGAGAGGTAGATATCAACGATTCTTCACTGAAAACTATGGAAGAGCAAGCTGGGCAATACGAGGATAGTGCCTTCCGGCAGATCGTTCTTATCTACCATGCAGAGGAGTATGAGAGGGTGATAGACGCGATGGGCGATTGCGCGGAGAAGAATGGACTTACGGACAATACCCAGGTAGTTAATCATCTTCTGGAGACGAACGGATATGCTGTATCTAGAAAAGTGCCCGAGAGCGATTGACCCGAAAGAATACCAGCACAAGAGGGCGGAAGCGCATGACTGCTCCGAGCTGTATTCTGAGGACTTGATGCTGACAACCGGGGGAGTGCCGAAGATCGTCTACTTCCATAAAGCAATGGATGAGGCTGATACTTCGAAACTCATCCAGATGCTCGGGAAAGTTAGATACGACAAGAGCACGAGGACTAATGGCCTTGTTACCGAAAGCAGGATCTTCGGTTACGCTCCCCGCAACCCCATGAGAAAGGCCCCTTGCCGAGCAACGGCGATGAACAGGGAGAGTCCTAAAGAGTATTCCGGCATGAAGAAACTGGCTGACATAGCAGCCCAAAAATACCATGAGCTTAACTCCAGTCTTGCAGAGCATCACGCTGGGCTTACGCGTGAAAGAGTGCTGCCATCATACCGGATTGGAGAATCTATGTTCACAAGCGGGATCATTAACCACAATAACCCGCTCAACTATCACTTCGACACCGGGAATTACAAGGGAGTGTGGTCTGCCATGTTCGGAATGAAGAAGGGGATTGAGGGAGGCTATCTGGCCTGCCCGGAATACGACATGGCGCTTCAGATAGGAAACGGCTCCCTGACTATGTTTGATGGTCAGTCCATCTTGCATGGAGTTACTCCTATCAAGAAGCTCTCCGCTTCTTCAAAGCGCTACACGGTAGTGTTTTACAGCCTGCGAGGCATGTGGTCATGCAAGGAACCTTATGACGAGCTGGAGAGAATGAGGAGGCAAAGGATGCGAACGGAGACGGATATCCGTAAGAATGGAAGATCCGGGCCGAAAAAGAATCGCGGAAAATGAGAGATCCCAGAATTGAAACATGGGGAGACGTTGCCAATCTTTGCATTGTAGCGCTGCAGCAGGATAGCAATCAAGAGCTTACAGAGGCAGCTGTAAGAGGCGTAAGGAAAATGGCAGAACTACTGGACAAACAAGGAGACAAGAGGCCATATGAGCAAGATCAAGCAGACGAAACACAGGGAACTGAAGCTGTTCTTCCGAGAGGGGACTAGCGATATTAAGGCCTTTAGGGAGGTTATTATAACGGATAGCTACCAGCGAAGAGACTTCAAGGTTGAGCCTGGAGAGACATGGATAGACATAGGAGCTAATTGCGGAGCTTTCGCATTACTAGCAGCAAGCCGAGGAGCAAACGTAAAGGCATTCGAGCCAGACCCGGACAACGCTTCTATAGCGCGAATCAATATCGCAGAGAACGGATTCGGGAAGGCTGTAGAGCTGTTCGAGCTGGGACTGACTGAGCAAGAGGAGGCTGGGCGATCCTCTTTCTACCGCAACACGGCGAAAGGCAACGTCTGGAGGAACAGCATGTATAAGGCATGGAGAGGAGGAGAGAAGATCACCATTCGGACTAGCTCAGTTAAGGAGTGGTGGTTACCTGAACATTGCGTTAAGCTAGATGCGGAAGGAGTAGAGATGCCTATTCTGGAAAAGTATGCAAGCAAGCCAGTTAAGAAGCTGGTATTCGAATGGAGTTTCGATATCGACAACTCCATCCCAAGGTTTCTTGAGGTGATCGAGTCATTGCGGAAGGTGTATTCTAACGTGAAGTATGGCAAATTCGATGAGAGCCAAGAACGCTGGAAGGGATCATGGTTCCCTCCCTGCAGGACGGTATGGTGTTATTAAAATACCTGCAGACTATACGGTCGCCTCCTCCACAGCTTGCTTGAACAAAGTCCGCAAGCTTGTGAGCACCGAATATGCTTGATGACATTCCGCAAATGGTTTTCTGGTCTATGGTGATGGGTTGCCTTCTTTGTTGCGCTTACAATCTCCTGAGATACTGATAAGATAAATCGGCAAGACAATGGCCAGACCGAAAAAAAAAATAGACATCGAACAGCTCAAGAAGCTGCTTGCCTTACAATGTACCAAGGTAGAGTGCGCTGCTTTCTTTGAGGTAACCAAGCCCACTCTTGAGGCAAGGATACGCGAGGCTGGCTATGAAGGCTTCCAGGCTTTCGCCGAGGTGTACCGCCAACCTGGACGCATCAGTCTACGAAGGCATCAATGGAAGTCAGCAGAGGCCGGGCATGTGGGGATGCAGATATGGCTCGGCAAGCAATGGCTCGGGCAGACGGAGAAGGTTGAGAGCAAGACAGAATACAACGCATCCATTCCCGATGCCCTCCCGGAGAAGCAGGCCGAGGCCGTCAGGGAATGGGCCAGCAAGTTGAGGGAAAAAGCAGCAGCCAGCAAGGACACATGAGCCCGGCAGAATTCGCTGTATTGAGGCTCGGAATGACTCCCTACGAATGGCAAGCCGAGTGCCTTGAGGCGTTCGGCCTTCAGGACAATGGTGGTCCTCCGGTAGCGATAGTGGCCGCAAACGGCTCTGGGAAGACGGCTAACATTGTTGCGCCTGCTGTTCTATGGTTCCTGCAACGCTATCCTAGAGGGCAAGTAGTCATCACCTCCGGCTCATTCCGGCAAGTTGAGAAGCAGCTCTTCCCAGCTCTGAAGGCTCACCGATGGCTCTTCCCCGAGTGGACGTTCCTACAAACTGAGATCAAGACGGATTCTGGGGGATTCGCGGTAGGCTTCTCCACTGATGACCCTGGCAGGGCAGAGGGATGGCACCCTAAAGTGTCAGACGATATTGACCCGGTGTGCATTATTGTAGACGAGTCTAAGACTGTCCCGGATGGCGTGTTCGAGGCATTTGATCGCTGCACAAGGAAGTTCCAGCTCTGGGTGTCCTCCCCAGGTGCGCCGAGGGGGCAGTTCTACGAGGCGCATCACAGCAGAGCCGGGAGCTTCTATACTAGGAAGGTCCGTTCAACTGAGTGCCCTCATATCGACTCGGCCAAGAGGGCGAGGGACCTGCAGACCTACGGCGAAGACCACCCGGTGTATAGGTCAATGCACCTTGCTGAGTTCACCAGCGACAACGAGAGGCTAGTCATCGACTCTATGCGGCTGGCACGAGCGGTAGAAGGCCAACCTGACGCGAATACGGATGGTGAGACTGTCGCCTTCTGTGACTTCGCGGCAGGGAGAGATGAGAACGTCCTGGCTATCCGCCGGGGCAATCATGCTGAAGTTGTCCATGCTTGGAGGGAGACGGACACCGTTCAAGCCTGCCGCAAGTTTGCGCACCTTTTCGAGGAGCACGACCTGCGCCCCGGATATGTCTGGGGCGATGCTGACGGACTAGGGACGGTAATGATAGACCAGCTGTCCGAGCTTGGATGGCCCGTTAACCGATTCCACGGCGGCAAGCCATCTACCCTGCCGGACGAATATGCCAACCTGATCGGAGAAGTCTGGCATGTAGGGATCAGGGAGATTGAAAGAGGGAGGATTCATCTAGGGCAGCTAGATCAAGTGACCTTCCAGCAGTTAAGCTCCAGAAAGAGCGAATGGGCCAGCAACGGAAAGCTCAGGGTGGAGCCGAAAGACAGCATGGCGAAGCACGGCCTCAGATCGCCTGACCGGGCTGATGCCCTCCTGGGCTGCATTGCTTGTGGAGCAAGGCTGAAGGGAGCGGTAACAGGCAATATGAGGGCCAAGACGGAGGCTGATGTCTTCACCGTAGCGCCGGTCCGCAATTTCGGGTCGATCTAGGCGGTGAATATCGACACGAATACACTACGCGTCGAAAGCATCGACACATCAACTTCCGAGCCCTAGTATTGCAATGGCAAGCAAATCTGGTAGACAAATGTAATGATTGGCAGCAACGGAGGCCCATACCCTATGCCTACGGCGTACAGGATTCAGGAAACGGATCTTCAGAACGTAACGCCGGATCAGGTAAAATTCATCCTTCGCAACGTAAGGAATGGACAGCTAGAGGATCAAGATAGGCTGTTCAGGCTAATGCTGGATACATGGCCTAGACTCAGGAAGGCTATCAACGAGGTCGCCGGGTCAATCGCTAGATTAGAGATCAAGGTTTCGCCTAACATTGCGGAGGGCGAGGAAGAGCCTAGCGACCGGGCGATTGAGCTGCAAGAGCTTGTTTCCCGCTCTCTTGACTGCGCCAATCCCCGCCCCGGTCACTGGGAGTTCAATCTAGAGGGAGCCATCCGGGCGCTAGTAGACGCTTACATCAAGGGCACGAGTGTCCTTGAGATTGTCTGGCACCTTGACAAGGGCATCATTGCGCCCAGGTGCTATGCTCCTGTCCCTGCTCAATACACGGCTTACCCTAGCAGCAGCCGCGAGATAGACAGGCTTATGCTCAGTCCAGACGGAGGGCCTACTACATCTCGCCTTGAGGACTTCCCGGAGCATAGATTCCTGATCGGCACTTGGGTGCAAGGTGGCTTACACCCGATCCACGCAGCTAACCTGCGAGCTCTGAGCAAGTACTGGCTTGCCTCAGTCTATGGCCTGGGATGGCTGATGCAGTACTCACAGCTCTTCGGAGTTCCATGGAGGCACGTGGAGACAGACGGGAGTGACGAGGCCATGACTAAGGCCGAGAAGATGCTTAGTGATATCGGCTCCTCTGGATGGGCAGTAACTGGCCCCGGCGTAGACCTTAACCTGCACGAGGGCGTGAAGTCCTCCGGAGACTCATTGCCGCAGAGCCATATGATGGACGTAGCGGACCGGGCTTGCGACATCCTTCTCCTGGGGCAGACCCTTACTAGCGACAATACCGGCACAGGCTCTCGGGCGCTAGGAGAGGTTCACGCTTCTGTCCGCTCTGACATACTTAAGTCTATCGCCTCCTGGCTCTCCTCTATTCTCTCCCATCAGCTAGTGCCAGCTATTATTGCTCACAACTACGGCGAAGAGGACTACAACGAGGACATGCCATCTATCAGCCTGGAGGTGCCTGTTCCGAAGGACAAGAAGGACAGCGCAGAGACAATGAAGATTCTGATTGAAGCCGGAATCCCAGTTGGCAAGAAGTGGGCCTACTCTGAGCTTGGGATACCCATTCCCACAGAGGACGATGAGCTGCTTGAGCCGGGCGCGCAACTTGGCGAAGATGAGGACAACGAGGACAACGAGGACAAAGAGGATGAGCAGCCGGATAAGACTGGGGGAGAAGATAAGGGTAGCGATTTTGAGCCTCACCTAATGTATGACAAGGATGGCAAGGCGCATGTGGCCTTAACTGAGGAGGACCATCTAAGGATGCAGGAGCTAGGATACACGCATGAAGAAGAGCAGCCTGCAGATAGCGGGGAAGTATTTGACCTGGAGGCCGTCCGCAAGAACGTAGACCTCCAGCCTACTGAGGAGATGGCTAGCAACGCCAGGAAGTCCCTTGAGGTAAGAAGGACTAAGCCTAAGAGTCAGCGAGGCATGACGGCTGTAGGACTGGCTAGAGCGCGAGACATAACTAACCGGACCACTCTGTCACCCGACACGGTAAAGAAGATGGTGGCATGGTTCGCGCGGCACGAGGTGGACAAGAAGGGAAGCACCTGGGATGAGCAGGGCAAAGGATGGCAGGCATGGAATGGATGGGGAGGAGACGCTGGCAGAGCTTGGGCTAAGAGAAAGGTGAAAGAGCTGGCCAGCAAGGCAGAGGCTTAATGCCCCCCCTAAGAATCACGCAAACTAGAACTATGAAATACGTATTAGCAATCATCTCAATCGCAGCCTGTCTTCTTTTTAGCTCCTGCGGGTCAGCCGGGCTGAATGGAAGCCTTCCAGTTCCTTTCACAGACCCTCCGGTCAACGTGAAGGGTAACGTAGAGGTGACCCCTCTCCCGCCGAAGGTTTGCATCGGCTTGGATGTCATCCCTCGGCCTGAGACTGGCAATGACAAGTGAGCAACTAGCTCAGGTTGCCCGGTCATCCCTCCTGCCTCTAGACCTAGCACTAGCGGACCTGCTGGATAAATCCCTCCGCATGGATGCGGCTAGGTTTGCCCGGGAAGTAGAGAGAGCCGTCGAGGAGGTGCCTCTCCTCATGCAGGCTGTGGATATTGATGCTGTAGCAGAGCCTCTAGAGCTAGAGGTCGGCAGAGCAATGATCGAGGGGATCAAAGATGGCAGGTAAAAAAGTAGGTCCAGGGCAGATTGTCGTGGAGATCAAACCTGGGGAAGAATTCAGGTCGATCATCAATGACTACTTTTCCGCGTTAGACGCTAAATCCCGCAAGGGGATTATCAGGCTTGCCACGCTTGTAGCTCAGGATGCGGTTAAGACTTGGTATTCAGATGTGGGAAGGGATCACTGGACTAACAAGTCCCTCCCGACTCATGGGCCGGGCCGCAAGCCTACGCAGTGGTGGCGCGGAACTACAGACTGGAAAGCCCAGGAGATGACGAGCCGGTCATCTGTCCTCATGAATAGGTGGCCGGGATTAGCGCACAAGGTGACCGGCGGAACGATCAGGCCCGTGCGGGCTAAGAGGCTTGCTATCCCTCTGGTCCCTGCTGCGCATGGGCTATCCCCTAGAACATATGGGAAGACTATTGCGCCTCTGTTCCCCATGGGTAATTCTTTAGCTCCTCGGGGAGGCAAGCCAGCTTACGCCCTCAAGAGGGAGGTTACTCAGCAACCTTGGCCGGATGCGCTTCCTCCTGAAAAGGTCTACATGCTCCCCTATTCAGAGGAGATTATAGACCGCACGGTCAAGCACCTGGAAGGGATCAACTAGAATGGCCTTGAAAGACACGCTTACTCGTATTAAAGAATACTTCATGGCCCAGACTGTTACAGCTGCCTTCACTCAGTCACTAGACTCTGAAGTTGGATCTATTGTCTTCATGCCGGAGGGCAAGCACTCGATAACTGCAAGCGTAGATGGACGCGCCAAGACGGTAGACGTTGAGGTGGACTCCAGGGTCCTTGCTTCATTCCAAGAGGACCTGGAAAAGCGGAAAGAGAGCAATGTCAGGCCGTTTGCCGGATTTGATCACAAGACTGGCGCAGCCTCTTTTATCCCTCTTGAATTCAGATATGAAGACGGAGTAGGCCTCGTCCTTGACATCGAGTGGACTAAGGCCGGGCGCGAAGCCGTCGAAGGGAAGGACTATAGTTACTTCTCTCCATCCTTCCTTATGAAAGATGGCATTCCTTTAGGCTTGCCAAAGAGAGGAGAGGTAGGCAGTCTCGTCAATGATCCGGCTTTCGAGGATATCCCTCGGATCGCCGCAAGCAACAATCAACCGCAATCCGAAATGGAGAATCTCGTAGAACTGGGCCTCTGTAGCCCGGACACCAAGGAAGAAGAGGCCATGGTCGAAGCCAAGTCGCACCTTGACGCGCTCAAGGTCGCTCTTGAGGAGGCCAAGGCTCAGGTGGCCGCAATGTCTGAGGACAAGGTCGAGGCTGATCAGTCTAGCGATGAAGCCGACGAAGAGCTCGCCACCTTGCAGGCCCAGAAGAAAGAGCTGGAGGAGCAGAACGCAGCCCTCAAGCAGCAGATGAGCGATAGTGCCGAGAAGACCGCCGAGGCCGCTATTGCCGATGCCGTGTCTGCCGGGCGCATCGCCCCGAAAGATGAGGCCGCTAAGGACTTCTGGAAGAAGGCCATCTCTGCCGACCCCGAGGCCGCAAAGGTGCTTGCCAGTCAGCCTGCTAATAAAGCGGTTGAGGGCGAGACGATCATTGCAGGTCGTTCTTCTGGCCGCGAGATGAGCAAGGAGATCGCCCGCTCTGACTTCGATGAACTTACCCCAGGTGCCAAGCTGGAATTTGTGAAAGCTGGAGGCGCTATTCAGGACAATGCCAGCGAGTAAAAAGAAAACTGCTAAAGCTTCAACCAAAAAGGATGCTGCTGACAATTCAGACGAACGCCCTTCTTTGCCTCTGAGCAAAGTCCTGCTCATGTCTGATGAAGAAAAACAAGAATTTCGTGATGCGCGGGGCATTACCTATGATGGGTAATTTCTAGTATCACAACTCAACAGATAAAATGGCTAATACGCTTACCAACCTCATCCCGGATGCATATGTCGCTCTCGACGTTGTTTCGCGGGAACTTGCCGGACTCATCCCATCAGTCACACGTGATGCTACCGCCGACCGTGCTGCTGTAGGACAGAGTGTTCGCTCATTCATTACTCCCTCCAATGATGCTGCGGGTGATATTACCCCTTCCATGTTCTCCACTGGAGTTGGCGGGGCTGCTCCCGCCGCTGACCAGACAATCACGAATCTTGCCCTTACTATTGAGAAGCAGCGGTTTGCTCCGTTCTCCTGGACGGGCGAAGAAGAGTATGCGATGGATCAGGGGCCGGGGTTCCTCAACATTCGTCAGGATCAGATCGCACAGGCGATTAGGACTCTGGTGAACGAAATGGAAACGGATATCTACAATGATGCCATCAAAGGTATTTCCCGTGCCACCGGCACCGCCGGAACAGACCCTTTCGCAACTAACCTCTCAGATTCTGCGAATGCACGCCGCATCCTTGACGACAACGGTGCCCCTCTTGGCAATCGTTCTTTGGTGATTAACACCACTGCAGGTGCTAAACTCCGCACCCTCAGCCAACTTACTCATGCGAATGAGGCAGGATCAACCATGACGCTTCGTGACGGTGAGCTGCTCAACGTCCACGGATTCTCGGTTAAGGAGTCTGCACAGGTTGTTGACCATGCGACTAGTGGCGCTTCAAGCACACTGATCAACAAAGCTGGCGGCTATGCTGCTGGTGCTACGGAACTCATTATTGATGGAGGTTCTGCAACCATTCTCGCCGGCGACATCGTTACGATCGGCGGTTTCGACTACGGTGTGAAAACTGCAACTGCTACTCTGCTCACAATCAATGAGCCAGGATTGCAAGCTGCTGTTGCTGACAATGCTTCAGTCACCGTCAATGCTACAGGGCCTCGTAACCTTGCCCTTTCACAGAATGCTATTGTCCTTGCAACCCGCCTTCCGGTTTCCCCGTCTGATGGGGACCAAGCACTCGGTCGTGAAGTCATCACTGATCCGCGAAGTGGAATCAGCTTTGAGTTCGTTAAATGGCCCGGATTTGACATGAACGTCTATCACGTCCGCGCATGTTGGGGGGTCCACGTTCTCAAGCCTGAGCATATCGCAGCTATTCAAGGTTAATCCGCACAGGAGGCCCGCCCCTTTGCAGCCGGGGCGGGCCTTCTTTTCTCTCATGGCATGGGTGAAGCTTACTTCGAGCAACCTGAGAACTCGCTTAGGCAATGCTGAGATAGAGGCCCTTACTGACGAGAGCCCGGCTCCCGATGCCAAGGTAACAGAGCTGCTAGAGCAGATATCCCAGGACATCACCTCCCGCGTAAATACAGGGAGGCGGAAGAGAGGCCTAGTTCCTATCGCAGGGACTGGGCTTTATGTTCCCCCTGGCAGCGCAAGGCATGCTTATACTCTTACCCGGAGGCTCCTCACAGACTCATTCCCCAGTCTAGCAGACTACAATGGCGATGATAGAAGGCTAGCTGTTCAGGAGGCGGAAGACCATCTAGAGGATCTTGCGAACAATGAAGCAGACCATGACGACCTGGGAGCAGGCTCTTTTGAGTCCCCCGGAGCCGGGTCTAGCTTTAGGACAAGCGGCAAGACGAACATGGACTTCACTTCCTTCTAATGAGCAGGCTACGGGACATCGTTGGATCAATAGCTAAGACCCTGCGCGATTCTACCTTCGTCAAGACAACGCCTGTAATCAAGGTAGTAGAACAAGACAGCAAATCGGTTGTCGCAGAGCTGCAGGAGGCTTCCGGAAGGAGCCAAGGGTGTTTCATCCTAGTCGGATTCCAGTCCGCAGCAACGAGCAATGAGTCTCCGGGGCCAGACCTGACAGAGTGCGTATTCACTTGCACCGTCGTGGAGATGCCTCAAGTATGGCGCTCAAAGCAGAGCTGGGTGAGCTGCACAGAAATAGCAGAAGCCTGCGCCAGGATACTTCATCACACAAGCCCCAAGGATTCTGCTGGAAATGATCTAGCGAATGGTGTTCTATCCTTGGAGAACATGGAGGAGTCATCAGATGACTCTTCCCTGATGCAAACTTTATCTTTCAACCTGCCATGCGTCCTCGACCCAACGGCACCAACTAGATCCTAAAGATGGCAACCATTGATCGCAGCACAATTATCCGAGGCCCGGCACAGATTACCTTTGACTCTGAGGTCTTCTGGAGCAAGGGCAATGTAACTGTTACCTATGAGCACACGACCTTCGACAAAGAGACCGATGCTTTCGGAATCGTGGGCCGAGCTAAGACAGACGCACAGATCCGGGTGTCCTTCACGCCTGTCGGGGAGATTGAATCCGCCCCCTTGGGCAAGCTTTACCCTTACGCATCAACCGCTCTGGGCAGCTCTATTTACGGGAGCACTGACACGACTCTTGAGATCAAGACGCTGAAGAACAAGCTGACGATTAAGAACGCAGCAGTAACCCGGATGCCTTCTCTCACCTTGGGAGCCGGGACAACGGCTCTCGGCGAGGTTGAGTTTACCGGTCTGGTTAAGAATAGCTCAGAGCCTGATCTTGCTGCTTCCTACTATGAGTATGCCGAAGGAGCGCAGACATTCGGGACATCCTTCGACGCTACCAAGATTAAGGCATCAGAATACACTTCTGCCACCTACCTGGGGGCAACGCATGTCTCAGTTGACGGCTTCACCATCGACTTCGACATGACCCTTGCCCCAGTCGTTGCGGACGCTATAGGCACCATCGATATGAGGCTTCAGGATCTTAGCTTTACCGCTAATTGGTCCCCGATCAATTACTACTTCCCCACGAACATCCTGACGAACATGGTGCCCATCGCCCCAGGCAGCGACCTTTACACTGCTGCTCTCAGCATTACCGGCACGACCGGCTCGATTAGCTTCACTGCAGACAAAGCAGCTCTCGTTAGCTCAGATTTCGTCTTCGGTAGTGACGCGAACCTAAACGGGCCGTTGCAAGTCTCCTCTGTTCGAGACATAACCAGCGGAGCAGCTGATGCTCTATTCGCTGTCGGAATAGTGTAACTAAGTTTGCTAGCATGAACAATGATCTGCGAACTAACTATTCCGGGCTCCCCCGATAAGGTAGTCTATCTTGCCGGAGGAGGGCTAATCTCTAGCGAGGCTGTCGGATTCTCTATCAGCACAGTAGGCCGGGCGCAGCAAGTCTCTCATATCGGCGCAGAAGAAAGCCGACAGTTCTTCCGAGGAGGGAGCCTAACTACCGTTCAGTTCTCATCTTCGCGGGAGTTCTCCACAATAGATGCCGCAACTACTTTTCTGCTCGGCCTACAGGCAGATTTAGCTGACGCATACCAAGCTCAGAATACCGCGATCATAGCGAAGAGGATCTACAAGGTGACTGTAGGAGGCTCGCTTACGCCGAATGCTACAGGAGTGCTGCAGGAGACAGGCCTCAACACGAAGATCTACGACAGCTACGAAGTTGCTGCTTCCTATCCCCGGAAGCTGCTTCGACTGGACACATCCGGGACAGCTACAGCGAAGCTGGAATACTTCGCCAACTCCGGCGAATACCCTGGCAGCCCATCCCATACGTGGACCTCAACTACAGCAGGATCAGATGCAGATGACCCTGCTGGCTATACTTCTTGGAGCACTAGCGGAGGCACGCCGACCTTCACTAAAGCCTCAACAGATAGCCCATCCCTCAACCTCTACGACGTATCACCTGACGTTACCGCAACCCGGAGAGGTGTAGCGGTAGACCTTACTGTCTCTATGACCGGAAGACTGGTTTCACCATAAATAGAGATGGCTACAAGGAGAACCAAGCTCAAGATCGACACAGAGGCAAATACCTCTGCGCTCAAGAAGACTGCCGAGGAGGTAAGGAAGGTTCAGAAGGCATCTGTAAACGCCAACAAGGCGCAGGCCACCATGGGGAAGGCCGGTGTAAAAGCATCTAAGCAGATGCAGTTCGGCATGCAGAACGCATCGTACCAGCTGCAAGATGTCGCAGTCCAGGCGCAGATGGGGACGGATAAGATGCGGATTCTTGCCCAGCAGGGGCCGCAGCTTCTTTCCGCCTTCGGCCCGAAAGGCGCTCTCGCCGGACTTGCTGTAGCTCTCGGGGCCTCGCTAGTCTCAGCATTCACTCTTCCTAAGAAAAGCGCCGAGGAGCTAGGAGAAGAGATAGAAGAGCTAATTTCTATCGCAGAGAAGCTGGCTAAGATCCACTTCGACGCTATGGAGTCCTCGCTAGAGGAAGTCAACAAGAGGACCCAGGTTGCGACCTCATCTCTAGAAAAGCTTCGTCAGGCCCAGGAGTCGGCAGAGAACCAAGCCCAGAGCGCAGCAGATGCAGCCTTAGCAGCAGAGCTGAAGAGGAGGGAGCTGATGAACGAGAATGTAGACGTTCTGAAAGCGGAAGCTGCTCTTGAGCAGAAGACTCGAGCTATTATTGCTGAGAAGGAGAAGAAGAACTCTGCTATAGCAGCCGAGCAGCATGGGATTAGGAGCGAGATTGAGAAGGAACAGAAAGCAAGGGACATAGTCAATGAGAAGCTCAAAGACCAGCTGTTCATTCTAAGACAGCTTAAAGAAGCACGGGAGGAAGCATTCCAAGAGGTCCGCCGGTCCGAGGAGACCGGCAAGCGTTTAAGTCCAAAGGAGAGGGATAGGCAAAAAGCTGCGCAAGAACATCTACAGGAACTAAACAACGATCTTATTGAGCAGGATACTGTAATCAACGGACTGCGAGGACAAATTGAGACATCGCGGGTTACCTTACAGGGGCTAGAACGACAACTGCAGAGCGCGGAAGAGGTTCAGGCCCGAATCAATGAAGTAGACATGGAGGCTAGCGGCAAGATCGCGCTTGCCAGTCTTAATACGCTAGACAAGACGCTCCAGAAATTCGGTGAAGACATTGAGGCTGTCCTGCCTTCAGTAGAGGGTCTAGGGACTACGAATCAGGGTGTCATGGCCCGGCTTCAGACCTTGCTGGAAAATGGCATCCAACCGCAGGAGGTGGATAAGGTAATTACTGCCCTTCAGCAATTAGGAGTGCAACTTAATACCACCTTCGGGAATCAAGACATCACGATCAATAAGATTGTAGATGGCCTCAGCCAGCAACAGGCTCGCATTCTAGCTACAGACAAGAGGATAGATAAGCTAATCTCGCAGAAGAACACTAAGACACCCTAGACATGCCTGTCGCCTGGACCATCAAAGGAGAGAGCGGTAAGTCTTTCACGGACTCTACTGTTACTCTGGCCAGTCAGAGTATCACTAGCGCTGTCTGCCAGTTCAGGTCACTTGAGGCCGACACGCTTACTCTGGACTACGAGGTAGCCAACTACGCCAGCCATACCACTTTCCCCGAGCTGAGGCAGAGTGTGACTCTATTCCGGGACGGCACGAGGTTCTTCACCGGAACAGTAACTAGCGTCTCCCCTAGAGTAACCTCCGAGAGTCAGTCTGTGAGAGTCGTTGTCTCTGGTCCATGGTGGTGGCTTGAGAGGATACCGATGACTAGCTCCCAGGTGGATGGAGAGGGCAACAATGCGGCCCGCCCGATGTACTCTTTCGGCACGTTTGCAGCAGGAGCAGACATGGCGGCAAACCTCTCAGGCGCTATTGATAGAGCAATATCATTAGGTGCCCCGATGCTTAAAGGGTCAATCGCTTCTTCCTTCACGGTCCCCCGTATCACGTTGAGCCAGCAGACATGCGGAGGTGTAATCTCAGAGCTTGTCCGGCTGATCCCGGATACAATGGTCTGGTTCGATTACTCTTTATCCTCTACTGACGATCCCACTATCAAGATCGAGCGCAGAGGCGCTGCTAGCTCTAGCATGTTCACAATCGCGCCGAATTTAATCACGAATGGGGACTTTGTGTCTGATATTTCTGGATGGACGAAGAGCGGAGATGCAGCCTCAACGATTGAATGGGACAATGGGCGGCTAAAAGTGAACGCCGCTACGAACTACGATGGCGCAGTACAGAGTGTAAGTGGCCTCGTATCAGGCAAGGCGTATAAATTTTCGGCAGACTACGAATTCGGAACGGCAACGCAATTGCAGATCCGCGCAGGAAGCGAGCCGTCAACGGACCTGAGCAGCCCATCTTCTGGAACAGCTGTGAATTACTTCACAGCATCATCTGCAACGATGAGCATATACATCCGCACGGGTGGATCGACTGGCACCATGTTCTTCGATAACATCTCAATCGTTCAGGTGCCATCCGTTCCCTCTGGCTCTGACTCGGTAAGCACGGACCTTACGACAATAGATATCAAGCCTCTCATTGAGCTAGAAGTGTCCCAGGTGCAGGTGCCCTATGTTACGCGGGCGGCTACAGGAGAGACACAATACGTTACGCAAGACAGCGGAACAGCATCGACTGGCAAGGTGGAGATCCTGCCAGTCTCTGGCCCGGAGCTAGTGGACTTCCTTCCGAATGATCAACTGGATACCTTGAAAATAGCTGCCAGCTACGCCGGTGACCTTACAGGGTTAGCGGAAGCCGTAAAGGCTATGGTCTACCCTGGCTGGGCAGACCTTTCCTCGACCTACGGCTCAACAGAAGGATCGCAATGGGGTTTAGACGTAACTGACACATTTATCAATGGAGGCTCAATCCCCATCGTCGTGGAGCGCAATCTAAGTGCCGCCAATACAGGAAGCAGTTCTTCATCAGGATCTACTTCACAGACGTTCCCGGCAGGCACGACAGCTTTTGCTCAGACATCTTTTTCCAGTTTTAGCGGGAAGAAATTCGTAAGGTTTGAGGATGACCAAGACCCGCCACAATGGGCCATTGACGATTACTCGATGGTTCAATATACGCCCGCTGTCATCTCATGGTTCGATGGCAACGATACTGCCTCGAACTTTAATCAGGACAGGAGGCTAGATCTTTTGAATATTGTGCAGTGGACATACTCTAGAGGCTCCACTAACAATACTGGGATAGAGATACCGAGCGCTCCTACTTATCTCTTTGGCATATGGACACCGACGAATGATGAGGTGAAGCTGTGGATGATGAACACATCAGACATCCCGGCTGACAATACTCTGATCCGCGCTGCAGATTTTACCTTCGCCGCGCCTCCTGCCAATTTCGCAGCAAACCTATTAGCTGCGCAGAATTACATTCCTCACGAAGGGACAATAGGCCTCTCCTCTGCTGACTCCGGGGCAACCCGGTATCGCGGCACAAAGGTTAACGTATCAGGCTCCTTGTCTACTCTAGCATCTATGGGAGCACTCGTAGAATCAGAGACGGTAAATGTCTCCGAGGGCACCACAGAGATAGAGCTAGGTCAACCTCCCCGGCTTGACTTCCTTGAGTTCTCTTCAAGAGTCCGCAGGACTCCCCAGGACAATACGAACTACATCCAGGTCGAGCCTAACTGGAACGCTTCAGCCAAGGCATACTTCGACAAGTGCGAAGACGTAGACTCATTCACCTGGAGCACTCTACAGAAGAGCGCAATTCACACGTTCTTTAATGCGCTGCTGACCATGGGAGACAGCTCTACAGACCTCACTAGCGATATCAAGGCTCTCCATTTTTACGGAGCTAATTCAGCCGTGTGCTTACGCAACGCTATGGCACCCGCGACTGTCTACGCAAGCTGGAACAGTGCTCCAGTGTCAGGAGACTTTGCAGACGGAAGGCTAGACACAGACGGCCTAGACGGAACATTCGGAAGGACTCAAGCAGAGCTAGGATTAGCCACTAAGCAGCAGGGCGGATTCATTGCTGTAACGAATGTTCCGCGCGCAACGATGTGGTGGATGAATGCCTACAGCAGCTCTACCAGGAACTACCAGCTGAAGCAGGATACCGGGGAGCTGGCAGGGCGATTCAGCTACAGTGTAATCGCGAAGGGGCAGAACGAAGCAGGGTCAACCATTACAGACCCGGCCAGGAACGGCATCTTCGTTAGCTCAAGGCAGGGCAACCTCGTAACATGTGTCAACAGGACGAACAGCAACGGAAGGCTTACAAATACTCACAGCAGGACGCAGAACGCCGGGACCTCAACGAATGACATCTCAATGATCTTAGGCAGCGGTAGCTACAATGTGCAGAGCCACCTGTCCGTCATGGGCATCACATATGGACTCTCAACTGCCGAGACGGAAAGATTGTCTGACGCTCTCTATGACCTCGCGATTGGAGTAGGTCACACGGCAATTGGATCAACGTAACCATGAGCAGTATCTTACTAGGTGAGGATGGAGATCCCGTGTCTGCGATCACAGGCGAGGCGTATTGGGAGCGAACAGACCTCGTTGACATTATTGTTCCTGATGGGGTTGAGTCTGTTGACTTTGGGGCATTCTATGGTTGCACAGAATTAGAGAGAGTAACATTGCCTGCTTCTGTCGTGAAGATAGGCGAGGGCGCTTTTGAAGGCTGCTCTTCGTTAGCGGAAATCAATCTGCAGTCAGTAGAAGAGATTGCGGAGGACGCATTCCTGGGGTGTGAGAGCCTTGACCTGTAGGCAGGCTTGCATTCAGGCTCGTAGTTTCGTATGAATACACCATGGCGAAGCTCTACGGCTATACAGGCGCAACTTTTAGCGCCAGTTTCACCTGCAAGGACTCTGCCGGGGCGGTAGTTAATCTGACTGGCTACACAGCACGGGCGCAACTCAGGCCCTCAGTTAGCAGTGATGAGCTTACCCTGAACCTTGCGCCTACTATTTCCTCTCCAGCTACTGGCATCATCGACATTACGGTTACTGACGAGGTAACCGCAACGATTGATGCTGGCACGTATTATTGGGATGTCGTTCTGGACAAGGCCTCCGACGGATCAGTCACTCACTTGGCTGATGGCACCCTTGAATTCAGGCAGCAAGTAACCAGAGTCTAGAGACATGCCGAAAGACCCTAGCAAGAAGCAGATGGCCTACCTCCTCTCAGAGGATGGACCTTTAACGGAGGACCAGAAGAAGAGGCTCAAGAGCGAGATCAAGAAGGCTAAAGCCAAGAAGCAGCAGAAGACAAATGAGTATTGAGCAGGTAACTATAGATGCCGGGGGCACTCCTTCTCTCGTGGATGTGAAGCAAGGCCCCGCTGGCCCTAGCTTCTTTGGCAAGGAGTTCATCAGCACTGAGCAGGCTGTCCCGGCCTCTGCTACTTTAGTGGAGCTGACGCATGACCTTGGCGCTGTGCCTAAGAGTTTCCAATGGGTAGCGCGATGCAAGAGCGCAGAGAATGGGTATGCTGTAGGGGATGAGATCGACGTAACAACGAATAGCCATACCAGCGGAAGGCTTTCTATTTTCGCCAGCAGCACGAAGGTAAGCTTTATCTATCACACGAAACTGACGTTTGCAGATAAAGATGCCGGCGGAACCTGGGACTTCACTAACGCAGACACGAACTGGAAGCTCGTCTGCCGAGCTTACGCGTAGCTATGATTGAATACTTTACTGAGAACAAGGAGGGCATCCTCCAGGTGGTTACTGCTGTGATCGCAGCCGCTTCAGCGATAGCAGCTCTGACTCCGACCCCGAAGGATGACGGCCTGCTGAAGAAGGTTTCTAAGATTGTTGACCTGCTTGCCCTGAACGTGTTCCGGGCCAAGGACAAGTGATCGCAGCCCTCACCGCTGCATTGAATGCCTTCGTGGAATACATTAGGTGGAAGAGGGATCGACGCATTGACGATCTGGAAGATGAGCTTGATCGGATGGCCGATGACGGCTCTCCTGCTAGCAAGCTCCGGCTGCTCCGCATCGCGAAGCGAATTAAGCGCGAACGAGAGCGCTCTCTATAGCCCCCCTACCGTTACAACGATCCCAGGCGTTAAATATCAATTCGCCGAAGGAGTTCTTACAGGGGATGGGCAGAAGTGGCACAGCCATTACTCGTATAGGAGGGCTATAATCATTGGAGGCAAATAATGGACACGAAGTTCCTTGTCTCGTTAGGAACTGGACTCGCTGTCCAGGCGGCAGGTATCGTATGGTGGGCAAGTAAGCTGCAAAGCGAGGTGCAACACAACGACTTCCAGATCCAGATGATTGCTAAGGACGTTGAGAAGCACGCTATCTTCGTCCGTGATTGGCCTGCCGGAAAATGGGGGAGTGGATCTCTACCCGACGATGTGCGCCAGAACCTTAAAATCGGAGAGCTCGAGCAGGAGGTAGATCAGATAATGAATAAGCTCTACAACCGAGATCCGCTTAGAGGTCTTAGCGATGACTGATGAAGAAGATCGCAATATGTGTCGGTCATAGCCGGGGCGATAAGGGAGCCGTCTCCACAGGTGGCGTAACCGAGTGGGATTACAATATTAAGGTTGCGGATAGGCTACAGGACATACTGGAGCGGGCCGGAGTAAGCGTAACCCTTTTTGATCACTATCCGGCCTCTACTTATAAAGGAGCTATGGGATGGCTAGCAGAGAGCCTGAACAATCTAGGCCCCGATTGCGCTATCGAGCTGCACTTCAATTCAGCCAGTCCGGAGGCAGAGGGGTACGAATACCTCTATTGGCAAGGATCTTTGCGCGGCAAAAGACTGGCAGAGTGCTTGTTAAACGCCCACGAAGATTTACTTATGCCGCAGGAAAAAAGGGGCGCTAAGGCAATTACTGCTGGAAGCAGAGGAGCAGCATTCCTTCGCGGGCCTAAGACTGTCTGCTGCCTATGTGAGCCGTTCTTTGGTTCTTCAGCAAAGGAATGGAGCCTCTTTGAGGATGACGCTGGAATGGACAATCTTGCTCGAACCTACGCGAATGGATTAGCGGACTTCCTCGACATTAAATTGACAATCCCATTCCGAAGAGCGCCCGAGGCATCTCCTGTAGATCCCGGTTGCAAGGCACGGCTTAATGAGATAAGAGATAGGGTAGAGCGCATTAAATCTCACCTGATTGAGATCGAAAAGCTGTTGCCCCATGACCCCTGACTCCATTGCAATCCTCTTTCGGGGGATCTTAGGAACCGCTACAAGCGGGGCCGCGCTGGCTACCTCTATGAATGGAGAGGTGAAGTATTGGCTCCAGGTGACTAGCCTGGGAGTAGGCATCGTTGTCGGAGTGCTAACCGCAGTATCCCTCATCCGGTCCATGAGGAAGTAAGCCTATCACTTTCTCACCATGGAAGCTCAGGTTCCCAAGCAAGTCTCTGTCGCCGGAGTTACGATCCGGGTAGTTAGAAGGGACCTGACGGACATAGAGTGCTATGGTCAGTATGACAATGAGACGCACAGGATAACTCTCTGCTCTACTCTGCGAGGGAAGACACTCTGGGAGACATTCAGGCATGAGCTACTCCATGCCGCTCTTGAGCTGTCCGGCGTATCTTATGCTGACGACTACCCGGAGGAGGTCACGATCCGCGCACTTGAAAATCTCTACTTTCCAGTATATGAAAGGATTCTGATTAGACAGATCAGGAAGATGGTCCTTCAGGACCTTAACACGAAGCCCCCAGGAAATGGAACCGATATTCACAGTCACCCAGAGGAGGAAGGTTCCGGTCATTAGCTTTAATCAGCCATTAAAACCGGGCCATACAGTCAGCATTCTGCTTCAATTCGACGAGCACTGGGATAATCCGCACTCTTCCCAGTCTCTCAACAGGGAGCACATGCAGCAAGCTGTAGATAAAGGCCTTCCTATAATCAAGGGGGGAGACAGCCTATGCCTGATGCAAGGCCGTTATGATCCCCGCCGTGCTAGGAATGATATTAGGCCAGAGCATGATCACCCGGACTACATTGACCGGATCGTCTCAAGTTATGCCGCATTCTGTGAATTCGCGGCGAAGAATATTGCGTTCATGGGCCGGGGCAATCATGAGCTTTCTATCCTGCGCCATCTTGAGACTGATGTGATCGAGAGAGTGGGGGAGAGACTGCGCGCTGCTGGTTCGCCCGTAATTACGGGAGGGATAGGGGGCTGGATTCTGGTCAAGGTGCCTATTACCAAGACGGCCAGTGTCTCCATGCCTATCTTCTACACTCATGGTTACGGAGGTGGAGGCCCGGTTACCAAGGGAGTGATCCAGACGAACAGGAGAGCTGCTGTCTATGGGGATGCCCAGGTGATCATATCCGGTCACATCCACGAAGACTGGAAGGTTAAGCTGGTCCGCGACAGGATCAACACTCACACCGGGCGCACTTATCTCGACGAACAGCTGCACATCTGTTCGCCTACTTACAAGCAAGAGTATGACCCGCCGGGCAGCAGCTGGCATTCACAAGGAGGCCGCAACCCGAAGCCTATCGGCGCTACATGGCTCGACCTCACAATGATGAGGGACAACTCAGGCGAAGACCAGAGGCCGAATAGGAGCACTAAGTCTACGCTCCCGATGTACCGGCTTCATGCCGAAGGGCGCAGCGCGATATAAAAAGCCCCTCCCCGGAATGTCCAGAGAGGGGCAGGGATATGCAGCCTCGGCTTAACTGCTCTGCTCAAAGAGCGCCTGATCAATTTCTTTCACATCGCGCAGGGAGCAGGGGCCGGTAAGCAACCGGGCGAAGAAGTCGAGTGGCCTCATGACCTGACGGCCTGACCCCCCCCGATCCTCAAGCCATGCCCGTATGTGCTTGGCAGTTGACTTGCTGATAGAGTTATCCGTCACGAAGAACTCGGGCCTGGGATGAGTTGTCCTATTCGGAAGCCAGAAAGCCACCGGAGTTTCGTAACTGAAGAGAACCTCAATAGCAACGTGATCATTGAATACAGCAGGATCAAGGAACTGCAGGGCGTGCTGATTACCGCCTAGGTTGACCAGCCTCATGACTGCTCCCCCTCTTTTGCGTAGATATCCTCTGAGCGGATCTCAATAACGTTGTCAGCCATAGATTGAGTGTGAGTAGCCCTAATGACCTTCCTCTTATTAGAAGATCCTAAGTCAGACTGGCTTTCCTGAAGAAGAGAGGAGATAGGCACAGACTTGTCCTGCCTTGCCCCTTTCCTCCTAATGCAGACACTAGGCCCGGCCCCGTGGCTATCTTCTGGCTTTAAGGAGACAATGTATTCTGCTCCTTCTATCTCTACAGCCCGATGGACTGCCTTAACTAGCTTCGTTCTCATAGTTCTGGTAGTGGTAATAGAAAGGTTACTTAGTCTATAAAGAATAGGCCGTTGTCAGGGATAAAGGCATCAGCCATCTTTATCATATTCCTTTTTAGCTCCTTCCCTTCAGCAGTTGCAGGGCTAAAGGAAAGATCCTCCCTGATCGAGTTACGTTGTGCAATGGTGCGCGATGCGGAAATCCCGTTCATCTTATTAAGGGTCTTCGCAGCCCTTACGAAGGCAGGGATTTCGTCCGGGGCCTCGGCGTGGAGCTTGGCGCTCTTCTGTTCTTGTGTCATTTTTCTAGTTCTGGTTCTGGTTAGGTTGCCCTTCATCTTAGCAACAGAAGAATAATACACTGGCCCTTGAAAAAAGTCAATCACCTTTTTCTAGAGTTCAATTGATTGCCTCCAGGGTCCTTGAATAAAGCGGTTTACTTTCCGAGCGTATAGTGTCTAATTTGCTTTACTCACACCGCTTGGAGGAACAGCAGGACAGCAACTTTCAGGGGATGGTGTGTAGGAAGGGGCCGCTTCTTAACCGAGGCGGTCCCTTTCTTTGCTCTTGCTCGAGGCCGAGACGCTTATCAATATTTGTGAGGCAGCAGTCAGTCTGTCTGGCTAGGGTGTCTGGTGATCCCTGTTCGCTCCGTCGCTGCTGCGGAGTAGCCGCACTGACAAGCAGCATTCTTGCTTTTGAATTATTAGGTTTACTTTTATTGCGAGGTGAACCATGTATTCGTTCAACCATGACAGAACAACCAGACACAGTGCCAGGACAGCGCGCTTGGCCGAAGTCAGACAGAAACACCGGCTACTTCCGGAACGGAGGGCCTTATCAGAGAGGTCACTCCGATTACTATTACTACAGAACATGCTCTCCTCATTACTACACGACCGGGCAGTTCCCGGAGAGAGTGCCGATGAGGAAGATGACTAAGCCCCAGCGGGACGCTTACTACGCGGGATGGAAAGATGCGGAGCAACACGGAGAAAGGAAGCGTTATGATTAAGAGGCTATCTATCTTCGACATTGCCAGCGCACTCGAAAATGACCCGAATGCTAACTGGTCCAGAGTAGGCGCTCTAGCCCTTGCGGAGTGGCTAGACAACTATATGGCCGCAAATGACGAGCTGGATATCGTTGCGGTCCGCTCTGTCTACAGCGAGTACGACACCTGGGACGAGTGGGCTGAAGTCTACGGCATAACCGGCGATGAGTTAGGGCTCACGCCAGAAGAGATGAGCGAGGAGCCTGATGAAGAGGAGCCTCCCAGGTTTCGAGCGATGCGAGAGTATGTCTTGCAGAAAGCTACTTACATTGAGCACAGCGAGGGCGTAATCGTTGAGAGCTATTGAACAATCACCATGAACAAGACACAGAACGAACAGATACTAAAGTGCCTTAACAGGCGCAAGGGTCAATGGGTAGGTCTTCCTACCCTAGCCGAAGCAAGTGGGAGCTTATCTCCTGCTACAAGGATCTCTAACCTCCGCAAGGAGGGATACAGGATCGAGAACAAGACTACAAAGGTGAAGCGCAAAGGCCGTTTCGTAACCACTAGCTACTACAAGCTCCATGTCTAATAAGAACCTCAAGACGTTAATCGCATCCGAACAGATGCAAGAGCAATTCGGCAAGGCGTTACCTAAGCACCTTAGCCCGGAACGGTTTGCCAGGGTGGCTATAACTGCACTTACCAGAACTCCTAAGCTCCAGTCGTGCAGCCCGGAGAGTCTGATGAAGTGTCTACTCGACTTGTCCGCTGCCGGGTTAGAGCCAGACGGGAGAAGGGCATACCTCATCCCCTACGGGACAGAGGCGACTCTCGTGATCTCCTACATGGGCCTCGTTGAGCTCATGAGGAGAAGCGGGGACGTTACTTCTGTCCGGGCAGAGACAGTCTGTGAGAAAGATAACTTCTCGTGGCACAATGGCATCATTGAGCACACAGTAGACTGGACCTCTGATCGCGGGGAGCTGCGGGCTGTATACGCCGAGGCAGCATTGAAGACGGGAGACAAGCAGTCTGCCGTGATGAGCAAGCAGGAGGTAGAGGCTATCCGATCACGCTCTAGGGCCGGGAAGTCCGGACCCTGGGTCACGGATTTCGCGGAAATGGCCAAGAAGACGGTAGTCCGAAGACTGGCCAAGATGCTTCCGCTATCCAGCGAAATCATGGAGCATGTTCACCGGGACGATGACCAGTTCACGAAGGTGACCATTGCCAATCCATTCCTGAATACTGAGGAGCCGATTGAGGTCAACGGGAAAGAGGACGGCGATGAGTAGAGCCTATCACGCCAAGAAGGCTACGCCTTCAGACAGGACCGGCCCAGTCTCCAAGAGCACCCTGTGCGCCTTTGCAAAGAGTCCGTGGAAGTGGGCGCACTCTCCTCCTACAGAGCCGACTGCAGCGATGCAGTTAGGCTCAATCGTTCACGGGATAGCGCTGGAAGACCAGAGGCGCGGAGACGACCTTGAATGGATTGTCTCCCCCTATGACTCCTTCCGGACTAAAGAAGCCCGAGAGTGGAAAGAGGAGAAGGCAGAAGCTGGATTGATGGTCCTTACAGAGAAGGAATACCTCAAGGCTCAAGCGATAGCTCTTAGGGCTAGGAGGGCAATCAAGAAGGCTCTAACCGATGAGATTGAATGGGGCTTCGCCGAGTATGATGTCGAAGTGGAGGTAGGAGGCTCCTTCAATGAAGTCGATCTCTGCGGACTCATTGATGTGGTCCCCGAGAATCCTGAGATACTGCTAGACCTTAAAACGTGCAGCTCCATAGGCGACGAGCGTGCCTTGTCACGAGTGATCTTTGACAGAGACTACCACATGCAAGGAGCGTTGTACTGCGACCTCTACGCGCATCAACACAACCTGAAGGAGCCTCCCGGCTTCGGATTTGTGTTCATTGAAACCGTCAGCCCCTATGAGACGACCTATGTGAAGCTGTCCGAGGCCGCACTCGCTCTAGGTCGGCAGCGATATATTGCTCTTGTTGAAATGTGGAAGCGTCTCCGCGAGGTAAATATCGGTGACCTGCCAGGGGCAGTTCAGGAAGGAACCATCATCGAGCCTCCCGCATGGCTTGCGCCAGTTTAATCATGACAGAAAATACAGACAATAGAGCAGGTATCTTGAAGGTTAACGTTAACCTCTCCAAGGTAGATAAGACCGCACTCTTCAAGGGGGCGAAAGGTGTATACCTCGACTTAGCGATCCACCTTCACCGATCTGAGGATCAGTATGGCCATCACTGCATGGCTACGCAGGACCTGGGGAAGGACAGAAGAGAGGCCGGCGAACAGGGAGCCATCCTGGGCAATGGGAAGTTCGTGATCAAACCGCCAGCAGATGCAGACTGGGTAGAGCAAGGGGGAAAGGTTAGCAAACTGAAGCCCGAGCCGAACACCATCGAGCTGGACCCGGATGATGATGATGACCTCCCTTTCTAATGATACACATAGGAGTAGATCCTGGGGCCTCGGGAGCGATAGCGTTCGTTCCCGGGGCCGCTCCTGCTTGGTGCGTCAAGCTCAACGGCGACCTTGCAGACGTTGCTGATTCATTGCGGGAGGCCCGGTCCATGGGGCCTTGCCATGCGACACTTGAGGCAGTCCATTCTTCTCCGCAGATGGGTGTCCGCTCGGCCTTCTCTTTCGGCAGATCCTTCGGGCAGGTTGAGGCGCTCCTGGTTGCCCTGAAGATACCTGTCTCCAGGGTTAGTCCCCAGAGATGGCAGAAAGACCTGAACTGCCGGACAGGGGGAGACAAGAACATCACGAAGAGACTGGCTGCAGAGTTGTTTCCTCAACTAAGGGTGACTCACGCTACAGCTGATGCTCTACTGCTAGCTCTCTGGGGCAGAAAATTTTCCCCCTTTATTGAAAAAAACCATTGACGGGATTCGAGTTTGAGGGTAGAGTTCACGTGTTGGCAGAAAAGACCAGCACTTACAAAGAAAGAACCAGAACAATGAAAGAAGCCATCCAATCCAACCTCGACCTCGTCAACGAAAGCCTTGAGGTCTACTCCATCGCCAACCGATTGAGCAACCGCTCATTCGTGATCGTAGCCAAGGAAGGAGAAACCGCCTGTCTCACCAAGCAGGTCGAAGGTTACAACTTCGGAGGCGGTCCCCACGGGGCTGTCAAGTTCAGGACCAAGCAAGCAGCCGAGAAGGTGATCGAGCAGATCAACATGACCGAGAACGTCCAGCCGGTCGTGATGGGACTTGGGGACGCTTTCCGCGCCAAGAGGGACATCCTCGTCGAGCTGAGGTCCTCCCTCATTGAAGCCCTCGCCAAGTGCGAGGGATAATCCAGTCACCAGAACCACCACCACCCAACCGCAACCATGGCAATCACTAAAATCATCACAGCCAGCAGGCCGTCTCTTGAGGAAGCTCAGGAGGCGGTTGGAGGCTTCATTGAAATGATACCTGTTGAACACGGCCAGCTTCTCGTCAATGAAGAGGGACTGATCATGAGCCTGCCTCTCAATCCAACCGCCTCTCAGATTGCAGGAAGACCTATCGTCGGAAACGCTTTGCTATTAAAAGGCGACGCGCAGTGGAGCTAACACAAGCCCTCCCTCCGGGGAGGGCATCACACCCAACCAAGAAAGATCACCACCATGAGCAAGAACGCCACCAACAAGAACCACGACCCCATAGAGATGACTGAAAAGCAAAAACAATTCCTCAGCCTTCTCCCTCTGGGGAAGAAAGTCCAAATCGCCACCTCCGAGTATAGCGTTGACCCGATTCCCGGTCAGTGGAATCCCGTTCACAGGTTCACCAAGCAGGGCATCGAGTCACTTATAAAGAAAGGTTACTTGGAGGGGACCACATTCTGGCGAGGGGCTGAGGTAACTAAAGTTCGGGAGCTAGAGCAAAAGCTGGCCAACTATTAACCAACACCAACCAGAAAGAACAATGACACCCCAGGTCCTTCTAAAAAACTACCTCATGGTGCTGAATCAGCACTATGCCCTCCTAAGCGAAAACAAGACGGGTGCGGTAGGAGTTCTCACAGAGTCAACAGTCTTGCAACTCGAAAGCAAGATAAAAGAGCTACGTGAAACCATCGCGATCACTTGTGATTGCCTAGCGGCGAATGTGTTCATCTCGGACTGTTACGGAAGCACGATTGAAAAAGCTGAGAGCCTTGGATTCATTGACGACTCAGATTCTGACATGTGGACACCAGACGCAGCGGACGAACTCGAGCAAAGTGCGATTGCGTACATAGAGAGCAAGGGCATCATTTTTGCAGACGAGGATGCCGCTAAAGAACTGCTTGAGCTCTTCCTAAGAGAGCGCTGGCATGCAGACCCGTCTCTCCTCGAAGAAGAGCCTAAGTGGCTCATCAAGATAGCGCTGACGGAGGCCGAAGTTTCCGGGGGGCCGGATCGAATCCGAGAGCTGAGAATAATCGAAGAGTATGAGTTCAATCAGAGAAGAAGATAAGGGGAAGAGTTGGCACGAAGACGGCTTTCCTTTCGAAAAGCTCCAAGACTATCCCAACCTCCAATCGGCCATTGCCGCCGGGTGTAAGGAGGAAAATCTCTGGAGCGTGTGCGATGACGGCGACGACCCGAACGTATGGATCTACGGCCCGCCCAGGCATTACGTTAATCTTCTGGCGGTAGTTCATACCGTCGAGTCGCACGACGGCCGCACTTATTACGTTGAAGACTTCAACGATTGAGCAATGAAAAGCCGGGAGAAAGTTTTCCTCGTTGATAACGGGGAAACGAAGACTAAGCATGAGTGGACACCTTCCCAGGTGGCCAAGAAGTCCGACTGGGTCAAGTCGGCAGCACATTCTGCAGAATCCTTGCCCGGACAATGGGTGGCTTTCGGCCTCTTCTGCATCAAGCAAACTTGGACTGACTAAAACACGAGAGACGATGATAAAAGCGAGCGAAATAGCAACCGCGATAATAGTGGGCCTGCCCCTGGGCGTGCTCACTATCCATGTATTCGTAAACGCTCTTGAATGGCTGATTGTAAATTAGCCTTTTCAAGCGGATTAAATTCAACAACCATTCAGCCCATGGCTAAGAACCTAGAAAGCAAACTAAACGGCCTAATTAAGGCCGTCGAGGATTCGGTTGAGGAGTTCAACAAGATCCACGTGGAACACATCCCAGGTGAGGCTCCGGCCTCGGCAATGGCTGCTCGCCTCCGAATCGAGGTGAAGCACATGAGGGACACGGCGAAGAATATCCTGATCGAAAGTAACGGAAAACAAGACAATGGAACAGAAAAGTAATCAAAGCAATCATGGAGGCGCTCGGCCCGGAGCCGGGAGGCCCAAGGGGACCGGAACTGGAAGGAAGGTTAAGACAGGCAGTATCTGCATGACTCCCGAGCGATGGAAGAAGCTCGACGGTCTGCGAGGCCTCACTAGTCGCAGCAAGTTCATCAGCAACCTCATCGACGAGTCATCGCTAGACAGATGAGATGGGTCAATCTCCCGGTGTCAATAGTACGAACACCAGAATACGCCGGGGCCGATCCAATTCAACGAGCAACATGGCTGAACATCCTAGTCTACTCTTGCGAGCAGGAGAACTCAGGACTGATAGCCGGATGCGCAGATTGGAAGTGCCGAAGGTGGCAGCAGACTTGTGGAGTCACGCTCCAGGAGATCCAGGAGGAGAGCGAGTTGTGGACCTGGGAGGAAGACGGCCTGAAGGTGGCGTTCTACCCTCTGGACAAAGAGGCAGAAGTCCAAGCCAAGAGAGCAGCTGGCTCTGCAGGTGGCAAGCGTTCTGGGATCGCCAGGAGGGCCAAGAAAAAAGCAGCCCGCCAGCCAACCGAAGCAGTCCGCGAAGCACAGCTTGAAGCACAGCTTGAAGCAGATGGCGAAGCTCACCTTGAACGGAAGGGAAGGGAAGGGAATAGTAAGGATAAAGGAAAGGAAGGGAATACAGGCCCGGATGCAGAGTTCCTTGAGGGCCTCTGGAAGGCTTGCCCGGCTAAAGGCCGAGAAAGATCATCCCGGGCTAAGGTCGCTACAGCTTGGAAGAACCTGAGCCCGAGGCCAGACCCCGAGGTGATAGAGGCCAGTCTTGAGGCCTGGAAGGAGTCTGAGGCTTGGGCGAAGGACAACGGTCAGTTCGTCTTAGCTCTAGATCGCTGGCTCCGGGACCGTAAGTTCGAGATCGAGCCAGAGCCCACTCAATCCCACCGGCAGAAGAAGCGCCTGGGAGAATACGAAGAGGAGGAAATAGACTTAACCGGCCTGCAGCTATGAAGGAATTCGAGCAAGTAGTCCGCTCCCTTGAGGAGGAAATAGCCAAAGCTCCGGAAGAGAGGCCTCCCGAACAGCATCAGCCGGAGCCTTGTAGCCTCCTATTCCCTCAATCAAGCGGAGTGCCTCTAAGGTACCGAGAGGAAGGATGGGCTCCTACTGCTGCGGAAGAGTGGCGATGCCCCTACTCCAAGGCCCGCAAAGTGGTCCGGAATAAAGGAATCCTCTCTCTGGTCGGAGGCAGGGGGACTGGCAAGACTCGACTGGCCATAGAGGTAGCGAGGCGGATATCTGCGAAAGGAACGAAATATGTCACCGCTATGGATGTATTCCTTCGCCTCCAGGCTTGCTACCGCAAGAGCGCCGAGGAGACTGAGCTGTCTATCCTAAAGGAGCTAGGAAGTGCCAGGGTCCTTATCCTTGACGAGGTGCAGGAGAGGGGTAATACAGAATGGGAAGACAGAATACTCACTCATTTGATAGACAAGAGGTATGGGAACATGCTCCCAACAATAGTGATTGCCAACCTTAAACCGGAAGAGCTAAAAGACAGGCTCGGCCCTAGCATCATGGACAGGATGCACGAGGCTGGAGGCCTCTTAGAGATCACAGGAACAAGTCACCGAAGGAAGTCATGATTGTTGAATTAAACCCGGAAGCCGTCATGCTTGATGGACTCGAAGACGCTATCATCGGCGCAACTGATAAGGGTGTCCTGATATACTGTTTCACGAAACTGATTGAATTGCTTCAAGAGGATCAAGGAATGACCATGAATGAAGCCTTGGATTGGTTCTGGTATAATATCGAGTGCCTTACTGGGCAGGGAGCCGGATTCGTTATCGCATACCCTTTTCAGACATGAACGAGCAAACTATAGACACGAAGACGATAGAGAGGCTTTCCGAGAAAGGCTGCACGACAATCAATCACATCACGATACTGAAGTCCCTAGAGCTGGGGGACACTAGTGTTACGCTCATCGGCGAAAGGGTGGGCCTCCTCCCGACGACCGTGCAGAATGTTCTGCTAAAGATGGCGAGAGCTGAGAATCCTTTAGTGAAGAAGACTTCGCGTGCGAGGTGGAGGCTATCCCTTCAAGGAATCTTGCTGCTTGAGCAATTCAGGAATTGTATCGCATGGTCGCCTGGGGATATAAAGCAGAACAGTGTATCAACCGTCCTTCCCTTCGCTAATTGACTCAGTCCGAGCCATAGTCGGAACGCTTTCGGAGATATCTAACGTCAGTCAAGCAGACATCCTGAGCCAGACCTCCAGTCCGCAGGCGCAGAATGACTTCGCTCTGACTGTATGGAAGGTCCTTGAGGAAATCGCTAGCGCTACTCCTTCTGAGATCGCACGCCTCTTCGGGCAGGACCTAAGCCATGTTCATCACTGCCTTCTAAAGAAGACTGACTCGGATGTATACAACTACGTTCTTCGGAAGGCGAAGGCTAACTTGTGGACAGAGCGAGAGCTCGCTAGCCTTCCTGAGCCCGTGAGGGCTTGGAAGAATAAAGCGAAAGATCTAGAGAAGAAGCTACAGGCCGCGCTAGCTGAATTAGACATGGTGAGAAGGATTGCAGCCGAGGGAGGGAAATGGGATCTTATTGCGGAATACTTAGAGACCGGAGCTAATGAATGAATTCCTTGATGCGATAAAGGTTCTCCTTTCACGGGGAATAACCCCCTCGACGCTCAACTACGAACAATGGCAGAAGGTAGCCCCGGCCATCCGGCAGAAGGCTTTCTTCTCAGCCACCGTCAATTCGGCGAAGACCTTGACCGCTTGGCGTGAGATGCTACTCGACTGGCTTGATGGCGCTACAGAGGAGATCCCTCAAGAAGATGGGCCCCCTATCACCGCATACAAAGAGGTGGGCTTGGCAAAGTTCCGCGAAAGAGGTGCTGACTTCGCTATTAAAGAAGGGCTTGCGACTGAAGCTGATTTCCAAGACCAGAAGATAACGAACGTCATCTCGAATGCTAGACTGGCTCTTGTATTTAACACGAACACTGAGCAGGCGCGGGAGTTCGCCTACTACAAGAACCGAGTCGGCGACCCGGAGTACATCAACAGCTACCCAGCAGCAAAATTCGTTAGAAGACCTGGAGGCAACCCTAAATACTTTCGCCCTCTGCATGTGGCGAACGAGGGGGAGGTAAGGCGATGGGATGACCTTCCCTTCTGGCTCGAAATGAACAATGCTTCAATCGGCGGATTTGAGGTTCCATGGGGACCCTGGGGATTCAACTCATACATGCGGCAGGAGCCAGTCAGCAGGAAGACCGCAGAGAAACTCGGCCTTGTTAGGCCCGGAGAGGTGGTGAGGCCTCCCGACCTGAAGAGGTTCGGAGCCGATATAGGCTCAGAGTTCCTTGGGGACTATGAGGAAAGCCTGGGAGAGGTCCCGGAAGATATAGCCAGAGAGACTAAGAAGAGGCTCGTGGATAGACTTGGGCCGAGCGCTCTAGACTCACAGGGGAAGCCGTCCCTGAAGGCGCTCAAGGAGGCGCGAGAGCGACTCAGGCTTGACTACTCTTAGGCCCCACCTAGGAGAACGAAAAAAAAATCCCCGAAACTTGAAATCAATTGTTGACGGGAAGGAGGGGGCAGGGTATGATCTAAGCATGGAAACAAACATCACCAAGATCAACCGCAACAGTAAGTCTTTCC
>VTLG01004193.1_pt1 | contig 32169 bp, 43 predicted proteins | sample 4694571 | NCBI WGS metagenome assembly VTLG01 (sample SAMN12604809, study PRJNA352737) | marine metagenome | biome: ENVO:00000447; feature: ENVO:00000209|ENVO:00000569|ENVO:01000036; material: ENVO:00002151; isolation source: viral sequences binned using virsorter ...
TGGAAAATGGGAATCTGAAAGATTTGTAGATGCAGTAGAATTTGCACAAGGCGGCATTGTCCCTCGGTACGAGTACCGTGATGGATCCATGTTGGGTGACGCTCGAGGATGGGAGAACATGTTAGATGAGAGTGATCCTGCAACCATGGCAAAACTCGAAGCCTTAAAAGTTTTACAAGATCAGACCACCGCTGAAGAGAGAGACAAAGCCCATGAGAACCGTTTCTTACATAGAAGTGATTCATACTACACGGATCAAGAGGAAAGCTTTATTCCGCATTATGTTCAGGACGTGGCGAAGACAACTTTTGGAACAGACGCAGGAAGAAAATATTTTGGCTCTAAAGTATTAGAAGGAGGGCTTGAAGGAACTCAATGGCTACTGATGCAGATTCCTCACATGTTAAAAGAAATGCATTACGCAGGCCTATTGAATCCTCTGGCTTATAATGATTTACAGCAAAAAATGAAAGACAATAATTTTAGCTGGATGGATTTACTTTATGAACCTACCGCAGGAGAGAAATTAGGTTTGAACAAATACCAACAACAAAAATTAGAAGAGTTAAGAGAACAAGCAGAAGCAGAAGGAAAACCTGGAATCCCTCAAGGCGTAGAAACTTTAGGAACGACAGGAGAGCTAGGAGCCGCGTTCGCTGATCCTTTTTTGATGTATGGAGCTTATAGGAAATTCGCTCCGGCCTTCAAAGGCACTCAAGCAAAAATAAAAGGATCACAAATTGAAGAACAAGTGGATATGGGAAAAAGAGATACCCTTAAGACACTAGGCACAGGTGGATTGATGGTTGCCCTTGCTAAAATTTTCCCTGGTATTTTTAAAGGAGGAAAAGCTAAAGTGGCAAGTAAAGTCGCTAAGACGAACTATGTAAAACAATTTGGCAATGTCCAAGGCATGCCGGATTGGTTCCCTTCCTTTATGTTAAAAGCAACGCAAAAAGGAAAGTTAAAATCTTTGCCTGATAGCGATTATATTGAACCAATGGTTTATGAATTAATGCTGCCGGTGAAAATAAGATTGGGTAAAGGAAAAATTAAAACTAAAGAAGTCCCGGTAATCGTTACACAAAATCCAAGAGATGGAACCATGACAGTGAATTGGACAGGTACTGATAACTATGGAGATGATATTAAACGATCCATTACTTATAAACCTGGAGAAACAGGAACACAGAATTACGCTGCGGATGAATATGGCAGAGGTGTTTCTAAAGAAGAAGTCGTGATTCAAGATCCGGAATTCGAATATGTAGAACCAGATTACAGCAGCATGGGGCCAGAAGACACGTCTCCTGATTCTGCATCGTATTTAGATATACATGATGAGGCAGATGAAATTGTAGAAGCCATGGAAGAATTTGTTAAAGGAGCTGATGATAAATTTAAAAAGAAAGCCGCTGATGAGTTTAGACTTTATAATCAAACTGATGAGCATTTAGGTGATGCCACAGGACATCAAACTCAAGACGGAGATTGGGTGGGTCATGAGGATAATATGCCCTTTCCGAGTTATGACAAAGAAGTAAAAGACGTTTATAAACCTGGCTGGAATAGGAAGAAAAAGGCTATGGGCGGCGTTGCGTCAGGCCCGCCTCCTTTATCTGGTCCGTTGCCTCAAGGCTTGCCTTCCCTACAACCCGGTGATATATACAACGAGTGGATTAAATAATGGCAGATGATACAAAATTTTCGCCTATAGAAAAGGCACTCCCTAATGTTCAGAACTTGGATCTGGATAAAGATGATGCTGCGCCAGCAGTCGATGTGAATATTGGAGAAGAAGTAATCGAGGAACAAGGCCCGCGGATCACGGAACTGGGTGATGGTGGCGTGGAAGTTAACTTCGACCCTTCACAAGTGAGTCCACAAAATCCAGACGACCATTTCGCCAATTTAGCAGAACTCTTACCTGAGAATGTTTTAGGACCTTTAGGTTCTGATCTTTATGAAAAACATATGGATTATAAAGTTTCCCGTAAAGACTGGGAATCGACTTACATTCAAGGACTCGATTTATTAGGATTTAAATATCAAACAAGAACTCAACCGTTTGACGGCGCTTCAGGCGCAACGCATCCGGTATTAGCAGAAGCAGTAACACAGTTTCAAGCATTAGCTTATAAAGAACTGTTACCTGCGGAAGGACCGATTAGAACACAAGTGATGGGAGTACCTACTCCACAGAAAGATCAACAAGCACAACGTGTAAAAAATTATATGAACTATATGCTGATGGATCAAATGGAAGGCTATGACGAAGATTTCGATCAGATGTTATTTTATTTACCATTAGCCGGTTCAACCTTTAAAAAAGTTTATTACGATGCAGTGAAAGCTCAACCCGTTTCTAAATTTGTTCAAGCCGATGATTTACTCGTCCCTTATTCAGCAACCGATTTAGAAGATGCGGAATGTATTATTCACGTCATTAAGATGTCGGGTAATGAAATTAGAAAACAACAAGTGGCGGGATTCTATCGAGATGTCGATTTAGGATCGCCTCCTTTAATTGAAGATGAATTAAAAACAAAAGAACGAGATTTAGAAGGTCAAAGACGAACGAAACCTGAAGATATTTACACTCTGTATGAGTGTCATACCAATTTGAACCTGGAAGGCTTTGAAGACGTTAATCCACAAACACAAGAGCCAACGGGTATCAAACTACCGTACATCGTAACCATCGATGCAGGTAGCCGTACAGTTCTTTCGATACGAAGGAACTATGCGCCCAACGATCCAACGAAAAGTAAGATCCAACATTTCGTCCATTTCAAATTTCTGCCTGGACTCGGATTTTACGGCTTTGGATTAATACATATGATTGGCGGACTGAGTCGTACCGCAACGGTCGCTCTCCGCCAATTATTAGATGCCGGGACTTTATCCAATCTCCCAGCCGGATTTAAAATGAGAGGGATTCGAATCAGAGATGATGCGTCTCCTTTACAACCCGGTGAATGGAGAGATGTGGATGCTCCTGGCGGAACTTTAAAAGATTCATTTATGAATTTGCCGTACAAAGAACCTTCACCGGTTCTGTTCCAATTGATGGGAACGGTTGTAGCGGCAGGACAACGATTTGCTTCGATCGCTGATAATCAAGTCGGCGATGGAAATCAAAGCGCTGCGGTAGGAACCACAGTCGCTTTATTAGAACGAGGCTCAAGAGTGATGAGTGCAATTCACAAAAGATTGTATGCATCCTTAAGAGAAGAGTTCAAATTACTAGCAAAAATATTTGGCGAGTCTTTACCCCCAGAATATCCTTATGATGTTGTGGGTGCGCAAAGAACGATCAAAGCTGCAGATTTTGACGAACGGGTAGACATTCTTCCAGTTGCGGATCCTAATATATTTAGTCAGACGCAACGTATAAGTATGGCTCAAACTGAATTACAGTTAGCTATGTCAAACCCCAAAATGCATAACTTATATGAATGTTATCGTTCTATGTATTCGGCGTTAGGAATTAAGGATATCGATAAGGTATTACCTCCTCCGCCACCCCCGACTCCAAAAGATCCGGCGTTAGAGCACATTGATGCTTTGGCCCAGAAACCTTTTCAGGCGTATCAGGGGCAAGATCATAGAGCCCATGTCACAGCCCATTTACACTTTATGGCTATGAACATGGTACGGAATAACCCAATCGTCATGGCAGCCATTGAAAAGAATATTTTAGAACACATCTCCTTGATGGCGGGTGAACAAGTTCAAATGGAGTTTCCACAAGAAACTCAGATGTTGCAACAACTGATGCAAATGGCACAACAGAATCCACAAGACCAACAAATTCAAATACAGATGCAACAGATCCAACAAAAGATTGATGCAAGAAAAGCTATATTAGTTGCAGAGATTCAAGAAGACTTCATGAAGGAAGAGAAGAAAATCACATCTCAATTTGACCATGATCCACTCTTGAAGCTAAAAGCGAGAGAAGTAGACCTAAAAGCGATGGATACCGTGAGAAAACAAGAGGAAATGGATCAAAGAAAAGAAATGGAACAAGCGAAGATTATTTCACGTGAAGGAATTGAAGAAGATAAGCTTGAACAAAATGAGGATTTAGCTATACTACGAGCTGAAACTTCTTTAACTAAACAGCACATGTCTGATGTGGTTAAAATGGATGTGGCTGATAAAAAACGTAAGGACGTTAAAACACTAAAAGGACCAAAATCTTAGGAGGATAAATGGCAAAAGAAGATAAAGAACCTTTCTACAAAGGAATCAACCAGAAGCAGTTCGTCAATAAAGATGGCTACTTAAAAGGCGGCGTTGAAATTAAAATTCCTGAAGGCATACCGACTGTGAATAAAGTTGGGGGCCAGCGTAGAATGTTAAAAGATAAAAAATCAGAAGTTAAGTGGTACTAAAAATTGCGCGCGACGCGCGTAAGTCCTACTTTTTAAAGGATTAATATGTGGTTTGGATTAGCAAAAATGGCCCTGCAAACAGGTGCCAAAGTATACGCAAATAAACAACGTGCCAAGGCAGCTATGTCTGACGCACAGTTATTACATGCTGAACGACAAGCTCGGGGTGAGGAAGCTTACCAGGGCAAATTGTTAGAAGCGCGACAGAACGACTATAAAGACGAATTCGTCTTGGTCATATTAAGCGCTCCGATCATTGTGCTCGCTTGGGCAGTATTCGCTGGGGATGACGCCACGATGGATAAAGTTAACTTATTTTTTCATCATTTTGGTAATTTGCCAGTATGGTTCCAAACCCTCTGGATTACAGTAGTAGCTAGTATTTTTGGAATTAAAGGAACTCAGGTCTTTAGGAATGGCGGACCTAAGTCTAAAAAGTAAGCTTGCCATTTTTATTAAATTAAGTTAATAAGGAGATACTATGAGAAACGATTTCGGAACAAGACCATACAAACCGAGATTCCCATACTCTAGAGAGAAAAAATCTAGTGGTGGTAAAGCTCAAGGCTATGATGATAGACTTGATGAATCTTTAGGTGCTAGAGATGGAGCAGAGTCTACTAAGTCTCAAAGCTTCAAAGCTAGAAGAGATGAGTCTAAAGGTGCGGAAAAAGCTGCAGGTAAAAGAGCTTATTCTGCTGTTTCAACAATGGATAAATCATAATAAGGAGAAAACATGGCAAATACTGGAAGAGAAAATCTACTTGAAGAAGTAGGTCGTATAGATGCAGAAAAATCTAATCCTAACCGTAGAGCTGAAAAGAAAAGAGTAATTGGCGAAATAAAAAAAGGCTACAAAAAAGGTGGTCGTGCCAAATTCAATTCTGGAGGCAGTTGGGGTATGGCAGTTAGAGGCAGAGGCTGCGAAATAAAATAATGGGATACCAAAATAAAAGAGCATTTCCTGGTTCAGGGATGGATAAATATTTTTCTGCTAATAAGGATTTATATCCTAGTGGTGGAATTCCAATAAGAGATAATTTTAAAACAGGTGGACGAGTAGGTTTTAAAGAAGGGTCTGATGATAAATGGATCCAAAAAGCTACAGCGTCTATTAAAAAAAGAGGTACAGAAGGAGTATGTACCGGTAAAAAATTCGGGAGTAAGAGTTGCCCGCCAGGTTCTAAAAGATATAATTTAGCAAAAACGTTTAGAGCCATGAATAAAAAGGGATAAGTGGAAGGTTTAGACCTATTACAAAAGTTGAGAGTACAAATTCGTCATGCTTTAGACGCGTTAACGGTATCAATTACATCTGGAAGCGTTGACAATATAGAATCCTACAAGTATAACGTAGGGCAAATAAAGGCTTATGAAGCCATCTTACAGGAGATATCCAACCTGCTAGAAAAAAAGGAGCAATATGAAAAACATTCAGGGAAAGTCATCGACATCAAAAAGCAACCCAAATATTAAATTAGCATTAGAATCAAAATACAAAGAAGAAACAGCCAAGTTACCACAACCCACTGGCTGGAGAATTTTAGTACTTCCCTTCAAAGGGAAGAAAAAAACTAAAGGGGGAGTTTACTTCTCTGATGAACAAGTCGAGAGACAACAACTTGCTACGGTATGTGGAAACATACTCGCAATGGGTCCCGATTGTTATAAAGATAAAGATAAATTTCCTAGAGGTCCATGGTGCAAGAAAGGCGATTGGGTAATCTTCGCTAGGTATGCAGGATCTCGGTTTAAAATAGAAGGTGGGGAAGTTAGATTACTCAACGATGATGAAATCATCGCAACCATAAAAGACCCGGAGGACATTGTCCACGAGTTTTAACATAGACAAGGAGAAACTATGCCAGAAGAGCAAAAACAAGAAGTAGAAAAGAAAGACGACTCGAAAATGGTACCGTTAGATACAACGGGACCTGGGGCAGAAGTCGATTTACCTGATGATTCGGTAAAAGAAGCTCCTAAAGAAGAAACAGTAACAACGGAACAGAAGGAAGAAACAGTAAAAGTAGAAGAAGTAAAAGTAGAAGAACCCACGAAAGAAGAACCAGTTAAAGAAGAAACAAAACCAGATACATTGGAAGAGTACAGTGAAGGGGTTAAAAAAAGAATCTCTAAACTAACTCGGAAAATGAGAGAAGCCGAACGTAGAGAAAAAGCTGCATTAGATTATGCGGCGGGCGCTAAACGTGAAATCGAGATTACTCGAGATCAGTTTAAAGCTAATGAAGAAAAATACGATAAGGCTTTTACGGAAAAAGTTAAAGAAAGCATGACTTCAGCACAACAAGAACTAGCCGATGCTATCTCTTCAGGAGATGCTCAAAAGCAAGTAGCTGCTAATCGTAAGATTGCCGCTCTTTCTATTGAAGAAGCTAGACTTAATGCTGCTGAAAAAATGCGGACTGAGACTAAAGACCAAGTAAAAACCCCTGATGATAAGGATTATATGAGACATAGGGAAACTCCAAAAGAGCTTCCTAGTGAAACTCCCCCTGATCCACAAGCGCAAGCTTGGGCAGAAAGAAATGATTGGTTCGGTCAAGACCGAGCTATGACGTTCACTGCTTTTGAAATCCATAAGGATTTAGTGGAAAAAGAAGGGTTTGATCCAAAATCTCAGGATTACTATGCGGAAATTGACAAACGTATAAGAGTTGACTTTCCTCATAAATTTGATAAAGGTGGTAATATTAATACGACCAAACCCGTTCAGACGGTTGCTTCTGCGTCTACATCAGCCGCAAGAAGTATAAAACCTGGTCGCAAAACTGTGAAGCTCACGCCTTCGCAGGTAGCAATAGCTAAAAAATTAAACGTGCCACTTGAAGACTATGCAAAACAATTATCCATGAAGGAGGTATAAGCATATGAAAAAAGAAGATAAAACCCCTCGTGCTCAGCAAACTAGGTCTGGATCTGAAAGACCAAAAGTTTGGGTGAATTCATCTCACTTAGATGCACCCAAGTGTCCAGCTGGCTTTAGACAGCGTTGGATTCGTTATGAAACGATGGGCGTCGATGACACAAAAAACATCACGGCCAAGTTAAGACAGGGATGGGAACTCGTAAGAGCTGATGCCTACCCTGATTCTAACTTCCCCGCAATTGAAGCAGGTAGATACAAAGGGTACATAGGAGTAGGTGGTCTAGTGTTGGCTAGAATACCGGAGGAGATCGCGAAGCAACGTGATGCCCATTTCAAAAAAATGGCGCAACAAAAAAACGAAGCAGTAGAAAACGAACCTCTCAAGGATCAACATCCAAGTATGCCAATGAGCAATCAAAGGCGTACTACGTATAGTTTCGGTGGTGCAAAAAAGAACGATTAATTTTTTAGTCAATCTTTTAAGGTCAATCCTCGCTATCGAATTTTTTTAACCCGTTCATAGAGATATGAACAACACTAAGGAATAGGTAAAAACTATGGCAAATAGACAAAGTAGTGGATACGGACTTAAGCCAGTAAATACGTTGGGGAATACTCCAGCTACTTCTGGTCAGTCTAAATACACTATCAAAGCAGCACATGGGACAGCTATTTATAATGGTGAGCCAGTTAAACTGATCGTAAACACAGGATCAGGAACTGGTGGTTTTGTTGAAGGCGCAGCAGCAGCTTCTACAGATTTAATCGTTGGAGTTTTCAACGGTTGTTTCTACAATGCTTCTACGACTGAAAAACCTACTTGGAGCAACTACTATCCAGCTTCAACTACACCAGCGAATAGTGAAAACATCACTGCGTTCGTTAACGACAACCCATTCCAGGAATATCAGATCGCAACATCGGCAGCTATTAGTGCTACGGACGACACTGTTCAAGCATTAATCGGCCAAGTTAGCGATACATCTGCTTCCGGTGAATCTACTGCTGGTAGAAGCAATTGCACGCTTAATGAAGGTGCAGCAGCTACTACTGCTAAACAGTGGAGAATCCTAAGAAGAGCAGAAGATCCTGATAACAGTGACTTCAACGCAGCATATGCAAACATGATTGTTGTTTCTAACAACAAATATCAAGCGTATGTCGTTGGCGTATAATAGGAGCATAAAACTATGGCAATATCACGAGCACAGCTAGTCAAAGAACTAGAACCAGGTTTAAATGCACTATTTGGCCTGGAATACAAACGTTATGAAAACGAAGCATCTCAGATATTCGATCAAGAATCATCTGACAGAGCTTTTGAAGAAGAAGTAATGCTTAGTGGTTTCGGAACTGCTGACGTAAAACCTGAAGGTCAAGGCATAAGCTACGACGACGCTCAGGAAACTTACACAGCTAGATACACACACGAAACTGTGGCATTAGCTTTCGCTTTAACAGAAGAAGCTATCGAAGATAACCTCTACGACAGAATCTCTTCTCGTTATACAAAAGCTTTAGCTCGTTCAATGGCAACATCCAAACAAGTGAAAGGCGCAAACGTTCTAATTAATGCGTTCGCAGCATCTGGCTATAATGGCGGAGATGGCGAATCTTTATGCGGTAACGCTCACCCAACACTTAATGGTAATCAGTCAAACATCCCTACTACAGCAGCGGATCTTTCTGAAACATCTTTAGAGCAAGCGTTAATTGATATCGCGGGCTACCAAGATGAGAGAGGTCTTAAAATTGCAGCTCAAGGAATGAAAATGATCATCCCTAAAGAATTGCAATTCACAGCTGAGAGAATAATGAAATCTCAAGGTAGAGTTGGTACGGCTGATAATGACATCAATGCGATCAAAGCAATGGGTATGGTTCCACAAGGTTACACTGTGAACCACTACTTAACTGACACTGACGCTTGGTTCATTAAAACAGATGTTCCAAATGGAATGAAACACTTCGTTAGAGCACCTTTAAAAACAGCTATGGAAGGCGACTTCGATACTGGCAATGTTAGATATAAAGCTAGAGAAAGATACAGCTTCGGCTGGTCTGACTGGCGTGGTATCTACGGCAACCAAGGCGCGTAATAACTAGGTATAAAGTAAAATTATGGGGCGGCCTTAAAACCGCCCCATTTTAATAATAAGGTGAGAAAATGAGAAAATTCTTCGTACGTATCAATTATAATGGTTATCATGCCCAAACGGTGATTGAGGCATTAGATAATGTTGAATCTATTGAACAATCTATCCTTGACAAACTGGGAAGAAATAAGATAAAGTTCGAAAAAGATGGATTTACCCATGGTAAATGGATCACATATGAGGAGTTTAGAGATGACGGAACACCTTTACAATATGAAACGGTCCTTGGAACTAGAGTGGCAAAACGAGCACCTGAAGTCTGGGAAGGTTAATATTCGAATGATTGAAATTAACAAACAAATTCAGGATGTTATTAGAGACATAATTGCTCAAGAAGAAGTCGAAACCGCTCAAGAGATAAGAATAGAAGAGTCCCAAGCCGAAGTATCAATAGCCACTTAAGAGCTATTACAAAAATCAAACATTGCTGATGGGATCACTTGCGCTAAATGAAATTTTGCGCTATATCTGAAGTACTATACAATTATTAAATTGATGCAAACGAGTATAGTCGACGGCCTAAAGATTGCATCATATAACTTAGGAGGATTATAATCATGGCAACAACTACATTTTCGGGCCCAATAAAAGCGGGAACGATTAAACATACGACTGGTACAACAGTTGGAACGGATATGAAAAATACCGGCCAAGTTGTAATGGCACAAACACATGCTATTGACCTATCAGGCGGAGCGATCGCAGCAGAAGCAACTAATATGATCATTCCAGCAAATTCACAACTAATTGATATCGTTTTTGATGTTATCACTGCAGCAAGTGGTACAACAGATATCAGTGTTGGTCTTGTTGGTGGCTCAGCAATCCAATATGTAAACGCTTACACAATTGGAACAACTGCGGGTAGACACTACCCAACAACTGAAGCGGGTGGCGCTTCTGTTTGGGAAGATGTTGGAACTAGTGATGTCAGAATGAATGTGACTAACTCAGCAGGAACAAGTTCTGGTGAGTGTAGAATTACTGTTCTATATCAACAAAATATTAACTTAGGTTAATAAATAAATTGTGAGCTCCTTCGGGAGCTCACTATAATTAGGAGAATAAAATGAGCGCAACAGGCGTAAAACAGTTCTACACAGAAGCTGATACTACACTTCGAACATATACGGGTAGTTCAACAGTAGTATCCGGTGTTTGCTATTTGAAAGGTGTCACTATCAATCCAAGCGGTGCAACATGTCATATAAGAATTTACAGTGGTAGTTCGGCAATCGCAGCTAATAAAATATATGAACAAAAATTAGCCGACGATGCTGTCTATCAAGAATATATTGCAGCGGAGGGAATTAGAAGTCCCAATGGAATGTACATTGAAAGAGTAGCAGGAACGACTTCTGTAGCAGTTATCTGGCAATAGGAGGATAGATGGCAACATCTGGAACAGTCGATTTCAATCTATCGATTGAAGAAGTAATCGAAGACGCATACGAAAGATGCGGTGGTCAAGCACGAGCAGGTTATGACTTGAAAAGTGCGAGACGATCGTTAAATATTCTATTGTCCGAATGGGGCAATAGAGGTTTACATTTTTGGGAAGTGGGCAATGTTAATATGGCCTTAAACGAAGACCAAAATACTTATCGTATTTATAAAAATTCCACAGCTCGCGATTCAAGTACAACCTACAAAGCTCAAGATAATACAGGAGCTTATATTTATAATGCGACTGATATTTTAGAAGTTGTCTACCGAGATGAGATTGCTAGTCCTACCGATGTATCAATGACTAAAATTGATAGATCGACTTATCAAGCTTTAGCTAATAAGCTCTCTAATGGAACTCCTTCCCAATATTTTATTCAGAGATTTACAGATTATACACAAATCAAAGTATATTTAACTCCAAGCTCGACAACTGATAAATTTTTAAATTTTTATTATATTAAAAGAATTCAAGATTCCGGGGCGTATAGTAATGATCCGGATGCGCCTTATAGATTTTTACCGTGTATGACTTCAGGCTTGGCTTTCTATTTAAGTCAGAAAGTAGCGCCCGATAGAACACAAGCGTTAAAATTATATTACGAGGATGAACTGGCACGAGCTTTATCGGAGGATGGATCAGCATCTAGCTCTTACATTACCCCTAAAGCTTATTACCCAGCGCAAGGTTAATTATGGGAAAATTTGCATCAGGAAAACATGCGATAGCAATTTCAGATAGATCAGGATTAAGATTTCCTTATCAAGAAATGGTTAAAGAATGGAATGGGATGTGGGTTCATTATACTGAATATGAATCTAAACAACCTCAATTGGAATTAGCTTTATTAGGTCCTGATGGGATTGCTTTAGCTCATCCTAGACCTGATTCACGAGGTTATCATAAAGTTCCAGTGCTGTTACCAGAAAATCCATTTGAAACTTATAAAGCTGGAGAAGGAGATATTTTTGTTCATTCTCCAAATCATGGAAGACAGAATAATACGATTGTTCGTTTTAGAGGAACTCCGGAAAGGTCCTCAAGTACAGGTCCTTCAGGTTGGCCTTTAACGCCGAGCAATGGATCACCTGGTTTTTCTGATTGTCTCGATGTGGGTGGAATTCCTGGTTCTACAATTTGTTCAGCATCAGGCCATACCATTTCTGTAGGTAAAAGATTACCTGCTAAAACAACAACCTTGGTAGCTGACATTGATGATAGCCAAACTACTGGTATTAAGTTAACTGATCCTACTAATTTTTCTTCTGTCACAACTAGTAATTTTTTACATCAAGCTATATTAATAGGAACTGAGATTATAAGATATTCAACCATTGCTTCTGATAATTCTTTAGGACAAGTCAGTCCTGAAGCCACAGCATTAAACCCTAATGTTGTATTACGTGGAGCTTATGGTACAACTAAAGCAGCTTATAGCGCCGGGGCAACAATTACATTAGTAGAGGATCCTGATAACTATTTTAGTTTTAGTCAGGGATCGACTGCTACGACGGGCGGAATACAAGGAGGAGGCTATCCAGTTTCAGCTGGACCTGTTACTATTACACCATGACCTACGATGAATTAGTTACAAAAATTAGAGATTATAGTGAAGTCGATTCTAATGTTTTTACTTCAACGATTGTTAACGGCTTTATAGAAAACGCGGAATTTAGAATCATGACCGATGTGGATTTAGATGTCTTCAGACGTAATGATTATTCTACTTTATCTGTGGGTAATGAATTTTTAACATTGCCCGATGGAATTTTATTGATAAGATGGGTAGAAACTTATAATAATAGTAGCGGAGCTAGAACTCCACTGATGCAAAAAGACTGCTCTTTTATTGACGAATACACAGGAAACCGTGTGACTCAAGGTACTCCTAAATATTATGGGTACTGGAATGAAACAAAATTGTTATTAGGTCCAACACCAGACACAGCCTTGAATGTTGAGGTTGCGTATGTTAAAAGACCTAATACATCGGATGGCACGAAACTGACATCCACAAATACTACTACGTATTTAAGCATGAATGCTCCTAATACGCTCTTGTATGCCGCTATGGTTGAAGCATGCACTTTTTTAAAAGACAAAGACCAGCTCCAAGTATATGAAGGTCGTTACGCTCAATCTCTAATGGGATTAGGTATCGAACAACAAGGTAGAAGAAGAAGGGATGAATATGTGGACGGGGAAATTAGACAAAAACTAAGATCTGTTCCACCTAGTCCATAATATTAATTAGGAGGAAAATATGGCAAATACGGTATGTACAAGTTTTAAATCGGAATTACTTTCAGGAGTGCATGATTTCGCAACTGCAGGTGATACGTTTAAACTTAGCTTATACACGAGTTCTTCCACAATCAACAATGCATCAACGACTGTGTACACAACTTCTGACGAAGTTGCGGACAGTGGAAGTTATGCTGCAGGTGGCGGATCATTAGCTAACCAAGCAGTTTCCACTGATGGTACAACAGCGATCGTTGACTTTGATGACTTGTCTTTTACGAGTGCTACAATCACTGCAAGATATGCATTGATTTATAACTCATCTGACTCGAACAAAGCAGTATGCATTTTAGATTTTGGAACAGACCAAACTTCCACTAGCGGGACATTTACGATTCAGTTCCCAAGTGCTGGTGCAAGTACCGCTATTATAAGAGTAGCGTAAGGAGATTTAAATGGCGTTTATAACAAACGATCGAGTTAAAGAAACCTCGACGACAACAGGTACAGGTACTATTACTTTAGCTGGTGCGGCTACAGGTTTCATAACTTTTAATGCTGGAATTGGTGATACCAATACAACTTATTATACCATCGTAGGAGAAGATGTTCCTAGTGAATGGGAAGTAGGGATTGGCACTTATACAAATTCAGGCACAACCCTATCAAGAGATACCGTAATTGGTAGTAGTAATGGTGGTGCTAAAACTGATTTTGCAGCAGGCACTAAAATAGTCTTTGTTTCGTTACCAGCGGAAAAAGCAACTATGAAGGATAATTCTGGTGATTTAGTTTACGGAGATGGAACAGCGGTCGACGTAGGCGCAAGTAAAGGATTCGCAATTGCGGTTGCAATTGCATTATAAGGAGTAGAATATGGCGCAAAATTTTCGCAGATATACTTTGAATAACGTAGGAACGGTGGCTCAAGATATTCCTGATGGGAGTAACTTTGATTCATACGACACGTTAGTAGGTATATCATTGTCGAATGTGCATACTTCTGCAATCAATGTAAGTTGTTACATTAATGATGGAACAAACGATATCTATCTGATTAAGGATGCACCTATCCCAGTAGGTTCTTCTTTACAGGTTTTGGACGGCGGCGCTAAAGTCGTAGTTCAAAGTGGAGATCGTTTATATATTATTAGTGATACCGCTTCTTCATTGGATGCTTGGGTAAGCGCAGTTGATGCTATTAGTACATAAGGATAACATATGGCCTATATTGGTAACATACCTGCTGAAGCATATATCAGCATTAGTTCACAAACCTTTACCACGATTAATGGTACAAGTTATACATTAAGTTCGAGTGTAGAGAGTTCAGAAGATATTGCGTTATTTTTAAATAACGTTAGACAAAAACCATCTACCTATACAGCTACTGGCACGGCTCTTACAATGGGTACGGCTACCACAACAGCTGACGAATTATATTGTATCTATTTAGGCAAAGCTTTACAAACCGTGAACCCCGGTGCAGATTCCGTGGGCACTTCTCAACTAGCAACGACTGGAACCGCTAGTTCTTCTACTTATTTAAGGGGAGATATGGCCTGGTCCACCGTTACTGTAGGAGATCTAACTACAATTAACACTTTCTTTTCTAACTGGAATAATATAGATAGTGATATAACAACAACTTTAGATACTACAAAAAATCGCTTTTTGTGTGGTGAAATCACGGTTGCCGATACATATACTTGGACCATAACGGGATCAGGGACATTGACAATAATATAAAATTATTTATAAATAGGAGATAAGGAAATAATATGGCATCAAAAATCAAAGTAGACCAAATTGAAGGTTCTTCAGGTAGTACAGTTACCATTCCTTCTGGCCAGACTTTTACAGTCACGGATGGTCTAACAGGATCAGGAGCCTCTCTAACGGCTCTAAATGCAAGCAACATTGCCAGCGGATCTTTAGACAACGATCGTCTTAGCACAGTATCAGTTGCCAAAGGTGGAACGAATTTAACTTCTTTTGCAGCAGGAGATTTACTCTATGCAACAGGAGCAACAACTTTAGCAAAATTAACAAAACCAGCTTCAACGATGAACCTACAGATGACTTCTGGTGGTGTTCCTTCGTGGGTGGAAGCAGCCGGCGGCGGAGTATTACAAGTTAAACAAATGGTTTATGATGCTTCACTCTCATTAAGTTCAGAAACGTATGCACAAGTTAATGCAAGTTTTGCATTAGCAATCACACCAACCGATGCCAATAGTAAATTTTTATTACAAGCAACCATGTATAGTTCAGGAGCTGATCATGATGGAGCTATAGCCTTTAACTGGTTTGATAGCCAAGTGGGTACAGCGGCGGCAGATGTATTATTTACGGATAGTACGGAAGGGGCTAGTAGAACTGCGGCGTTCCAAACAGGAACGATGGCTTTTAATAATGATACGTCGGCGGATAATTTTGCAGGATATCAATCCACATTATATAATATGTACACACCGTCAACTCAAAATACAACGGAAAGAACCTTTTCAATAGCGTATAAAACAAATGGAGCCTACACATCTAATTTTAATGTGGGTCAAACTAATAGTGCCCCTGCATGGGGAACAGTTAGTTCTATTACAATATTTGAAATATCATCAACTGTATATTAATGAATAAGGAGATAAAATAAATGTTAAGCAAATGGGAAGCAAAAGCAATTAAAGCACTTAATCCAAGTGCAGCTTTTAGTGCAGCATCTATAGATGATATAACTTGGCAAGGTGGAACAGCCCCAATATCTAAATCTGATATTCAAACTAAAGCTGAAGAATTAAGACAAGCTGGAGAATATTCGATCAATAGAGCAAATGCTTTTCCAAAAGTATCAGAGCAACTTGATAAACTCTATGATGATATTACTAATGGCAAGTTAGATGAAACAGGCGATTGGTACCAAGCAATTAAAGCAATTAAAGACGCTAATCCAAAGCCATAACCTTTGCATTAGCTTCGCTAACGAAGTGAAGGATACATGGCAAACAGTAAAATATTAAATCGAAGTTTAGCAGATGATGCTGTCAAAGTAGACAACATCGAAGACTTAGCTATTACGAATGCTAAGATTGCTAATACCACGATCGCTAATGATAAATTAGTTAATTCATCTATTACTGTAAATGGACAGACGATTGCGTTAGGTGCTTCAGGAACCATTCCTACAGGCGAGGGCGATCTTCCTACCATTACCACTTCTTCTTTAATTGCAGAACCTACAACAGACGAAACTCTAACTATTGCAGGAACGAATTTTGTTTCGATTCCTAAAGTAGAATTTATTAAAACAACAGGAGCCATTATAGTAGCTCCAACCGTGTCTTTTACTTCAGCTACTTCTTTAAATGCTACCACAGGTACCACTTTAACGGCGGGAACTTATTATGTCAGAGTGATTAATCCCGATGGAGGAACCGTAACAACGTCAACTGCATTATTTACAGTGAGCGCGGCCCCTGCATGGGTAACCTCTTCTGGATCTTTAGGATCGGTAGATGCGGGTGGAAGTGTTAACTTTACTGTCGATGCAACTGATGCTACAAGTTATGCTAAGACCGTTGGAACTTTTCCAGGTGGCGTAACTCTTAATTCAGGTACGGGAGTGATTTCTGGGACAGAAAGCGGATCAACGGCTTCAACAACGTATACGTTCACGATCCGTGCAACAGATGCTGAAGCTCAAACGTCAGACCGAGAGTTTAGTATTACAATTTCACATGGTCTCGCACAAGGATTCGCATTCGTATAGGATATAATTATGGCTGATACAAAATTTATAAGAACCCCATCAGGAGCAGGAAACAAGAAAAAATATACCTTTAGCATTTGGTTTAAAAGAGGAGTGGTGGGAGCAGCACAACGATTCGTTACTCAAGGGGATGCTTCTGGGGACCCAGCAGATTGGATAGAAATTAATGGTTCGGATTTACTTGACTACGCAGTTTTAAGTTCAAGTTATCGAGTAAGATTAAAACCCGCTATGAAGTTCGTTGATACTAATGCATGGTATCATGTGGTGGTTAAGAGTGATAGTGAACAAGCTTCTTCTTCTGATAGAGAAAAAATTTATATTAATGGAAATGAAATTACAGTTTGGGATACTGAAACTTATGGGGCTTCTGATCAAGAAGGAGAATTTTGTAGTACTTCTCCTTTATGGATTGGAGCCGATAATTATAGCGGAGGAACAAACTATGCTCAACAATATTTAGCCCAAGTCGTTTTAGTGGATGGGCAAGCTTTAGGCCCTACTAATTTTGGTGCTATTGATTCAGATACAGGAGAGTGGAAGCCGCTCGGTGATGGATCCATCAGAACGAATGTAAATGCTGCTGGAACATTTGGAACGACGGGATTTTTATTACCATTCTCTAATTCAAGTAATCCCGGTTATGATTATCAAACGGAGGATCGAAGTGGAACAACCAACGATTTTACTAAATCAGGAAATGGCTTTCAATGTCAAGATAATCCAAGTAATAGTTTTGCTGTACTCAATACAATGACCTATCAAGCAAGACAAAATCTTACTTTTACTAATTCCTTTACTACGGTTTCTAATTCTGCGTCGGCGTGGAATAATTGTTTTAGCAACATGGCAGCTAAAACAGGGAAAGGTAAATATTATTGGGAAGTTAAAGTAGATAGCTGGAATGGTGCTGATCAATATCAAGTAGGAATTGTGGATACAGAATGGGAAACAGTTTTTAGAAAAACTGGAGCTGAATTTGGTGCTGCTACGACGGGAATAAGTTATGAATCCAGAGGATATCTTCTTGCCGGAAGTTCAAGTACTGTAGGTTGGGGAGACACTTATACGACGGGAGACATTATTGGAGTGGCCTTAGATCTGGTAAATAAAAAATGTTATTTTGCGAAAAATGGGACATGGCAAAACTCAGGGGATCCAACCTCAGGTTCAACAGGTACAGGAGCCGTGGCTGTTGTAGATGATAAAATGTATTGGCCTGCTTGGGCAGCATATAACTCTCAACAAGGTTCTTTTAACTTTGGGAATGGATATTTTGGCTCGACGGCTATTTCATCTGAAGGCACGAATGCTTCAGGATTGGGTAAATTTGAATATGATGTACCTACAGGTTATACAGCTTGGTGTACAAAAGGACTTAATAGTTTTTAGGAGGAATTATGGCATATAGTACAGTAGATAAAGCAAGTTTATTTCAAAACAACGTTCTCTACACAGGGACAGGTGGTGTACAAACTATTTCAGGAGTTGGATTCGAACCTGATTTTACTTGGTGTAAGGACAGAACTAATAGTTACGACCACGTATGGTTTGACCAAGTAAGAGGGGCAACTGAAAGAATAAGTTCTAATACAACTGGTGCTGAAAGCACTCAAGTTAATGATTTAACTGCTTGGAATAGTGATGGTTTTGTTGTGGGAAGTGGAAGTAATATTAATAATAATACAAATCTTTTTGTAAGTTGGAACTGGAAACTGGGAACGACTTCAGGATTAACAGGAGGAACAATTACTCCTAGTAGTTATTCAATTAACACTACAGCCAGACAAGGAATTTATAAAAGAACGGGAACGGCTTCAGCAGGAACAATTACTCATGGTTTAGGAGGTACTCCTAAAATGATTATCACCAAAAATCTTTCTTCCACTTCAAATTGGAGAGTTTACCATGTGGCCTTAGGAGGTAATAACGGTATAAATCTTAATGAAACGGCGGGCGACTATACAGATGCTAATTTATGGAACGGAACAGACCCTACGGATACGGTTTATTCCATAGGAAGCAGTAATGATACCAATACTTCAGGAGATGAGTATATTGATTATGTTTTTTGTGATGTGACGGGGTACTCTCATTTTGGAAAATATTATGGGAATGATAATGATGATGGCCCTTTTCTTTTTACTGGATTTAAACCAAGTTTACTATTCTACAAAAGATATCAAACATCAGGAAAGCCATGGATAATCATAGATAATAAAAGAGACGGGTATAATAGAAATAATGATCAACTTGTTATAGATCAACCTGGTGCAGAGTTTGATAACAGTCATGTTGATATCCTTTCAAATGGATTTAAAATTAGAACAAGTAGTCAAGATGCTAATAACCCTGCAGGACAACAATACCTTTATGCTGCTTTTGGGCAGCCGATGGTAGCGGGGAGTAATATAGCAGCGACAGGTAGATAATATGGCATATATAGGACGTGGAGTAGATAAAATAAGTAACATAGAAGTTTTGGATGCAATAACATTCACAGACTCTGCGGGACCTTATAATCTATTAAAAGGCGGAGTAGCTTTTGTTCCAGCGTCTCACAATAATTTAGTCATTTCAATCGATGGAATCATTCAAAGTCCATCGTCTTATACTCTTTCAGGTTCAACGATTACATTTGATTCATCAATGGCGTCAACGTCAGTGATGAATTTTATATATCAGATTGGTGTCGGGGTCATCACCACACCAGCTGATGGTTCAGTCGACACGGCTCAATTAGCTTCTAGCGCGGTTACATCCACGAAGATTGCTGATGAAGCTGTGACGGGTGGAAAAATTTCACCCACATTTGATGTGAGTGCAAAGACTGTTACTCTTCCTTCAACGGTTTTAGGATTAGGAACAGGTTTAACGAATACACAATTACAAAATAATTCGATTTCAATTAATGGAAGCTCAGTCGCTTTAGGAGGATCGGTAACAGGGATAGGTACTGAAACGTATCCAACTTTTACATCGGTTACACCGAGTACGATTACAAATGATGCTACAACATTAACCATTGCTGGAGATGATTTTGGTGCTTCAGGTATTCCTATGGTTGAATTTCAAAGTTCTACAGGAGCTATTACTCCTGCGGATTCGATTGTAAGAGATTCGGATGAACAATTAACGGTGGTAGCTACCCTTCCGACCGATGGTACTTATTATATTAGAATAGAATTAAATTCCGGTTTAGCAGTGAGAAGTTCTTCAGCTGTTTTAACCGTGAGCGACGCGCCTGAATGGACAACGAGTGCTGGTTCTTTAGGAAGTATAGCAGGAGATTTTTCAGGAACAGTAGCGACCGTGGCAGCTACAGGAGATACCGTTACGTATGCCGAAACAACATCGGTACTAACCAATGCTTCACAAGCAAATTGCTCGCTAAATAGTTCAACAGGTGTTATAACTACAACAGATTTTGGTGGTTCGTCTACAACAGCTACCACTTATAATTTTACAATCAGAGCGACCGATGCTCAGGCACAAACAGCAGATAGAGCTTTTTCACTGACATCGACTTTCTCAATAGAAGGAGGAGTACAACTTAACTAATGGCTAGTTCTTATTATAAATATACTAATGGAGCTGCAGGTAATCAAAAAACTTTCACTCTTTCAGGATGGTTCAAACCTGCTTCATCTTCAGGAGATACAACGCTATGGTCTTACATTACGAGCTCTGGAGGAAGCGGACCTAGAAGTGAAATTTATATTAATGCTTCTTATAAACTTTTAGTCGGTATTAATCCAAGTGGAAGCACCTGGTATGAATTAACCTTTAATAATGTATTAAGAGATCCATCTGCGTGGTATCATGTAGTCATAGCTTACGATACGACTCAAGCGGTAGAAGCAAATAGAGTAAAAACCTACATTAATGGAGTTGAATATACCGCAGCCAGTGGAAGTTATCCGACTTTAAATTTAGATACGGGTTGGATGGCCGATACGTATGACCATCAAATAGGTAATTATGCGACGGGTTCAATGAATTTTGATGGATGTATGTCCCACACTCATTTTTGTGATGGTACTGCTTATGCGGCCTCCGATTTTGGTGAATTTGATTCCACGTCAGGCATATGGGTAGCTAAGACTTCTCCATCAGTAACGTATGGAAGTAATGGTGGTTTTTGGAAATTTGCTTCAGGAGCTTTAACTACGGATAGTTCTGGAAGTGGTAATACTTTAACTGCAGTAGGGACTCCGACAGCAACTAAAGATAACCCCGATAATAATTTTGCCACACTTACTCCTCTAGCCGACTACTATGCTGAGGGGACATTTAGTAATGGAAATACGAAATGGGTTTCTCCAACGGATGGAAATCACCGATATGTTATTTCAGGTCATGCCATGCTAGCAGGATTATGGTATATGGAAGTTAAAATGAAACAAGCTAATGATTCAGGCGTAGGAATTACAGATAAAGAGCAACCGGATTCTAGTGAAAATATATCCCAAACCAATTATGGTGCAGTGTATAAAAGTAGCGATGGATATTATCAGGTTAATGGTGGTTCTTCAACAGCCTACGGAGATAGTTATACGACCGATGATATTATAGGAATTTATGTAGATCTTACGGCAAACAAATTATATTTTGCTAAAAATGGAACTATACAAAATAGTGGTACAGGAATAGATATTACTGGAACTGATGCTATGACTTCACCATCTAATTCAAGTCAACTTTGTTACTTCTTTGGATTCGATAAACGAGATGGTGGAAGTACTTTTGAATGTAATTTTGGTAATGGGTATTTCGGAACTGATGCTATTTCTGGTGCGGTAGCAGATGCTGGTGGCGAAGGACTGTTTAAATACAATCCTAGCACAGGAACTTTTGATGGTGCGAGTAAAGATTTTAGAGCACTGTGTACAAACAATATAGCAACTTATGGATAAGGAGAACAATTAATTATGGCCTATATATCTTTTCAACCAACAGATTTTTTTAGTACTACACTCTATGTAGGAACAGGAGCTACAGATAATGCTGTAACAGGTGTTGGATTTCAACCTGATGCGACTTGGATCAAAGATAGAGATGATGCCTATAGTCATAGACTATGGGATGCTGTTAATGGAGCGACAAAATATAATACTCCGGATAATTCGGATGCTCAAGGAACGAATGCACAAGGATTACAGTCTTTTGATGCAGATGGATTTACCGTAGGAAGTATGGCTTCTGTGGGTGAAAATGCAGATAATTTTGTTTCTTGGAATTGGAAAGCAGGGACCACTTCAGGAATATCGGGTGGATCTATAACACCTACAGCTTATTCATTTAATACAACATCAGGTTTTTCAATCATTACCTATAATGGCACAGGTTCATCAGCTACAATACCTCATGGTTTAGGGGCCACTCCAAGAATAGCTATAGTTAAAAGATCCTTGGGTCAACAATGGTGTACCAATGTAGGACAAATATCAGGCACAGCCAATAATGCTTTATATCTAGATGCAACTAATGTTTATCATACTTCATCTGCCATAACTACTATGGATGCAACGACGATTTCATTGGGAACGGATAATATGGCTAATGGAAGTGGAGAGGCTTATACTATGTATGCTTGGACACCGATAAAAGGTTATTCCAAAATGCATCAGTACAGAGGAAATGCTTCTTCTACCGATGGCCCTTTTGTTTATTGCGGTTTTCGTCCAGCTTTTATTCTGATTAAAGCTTTCAATCAGATTACCGATTGGATGATGTTTGATGATAAAAGAGAAGGTTATAACGTAGATAATGACCCTTTATATGCAAATGCGAATGTAGCTGAAGGAACTGCTGATAATTTAGATATACTTTCAAATGGATTTAAAATTAGGGCTGGTTCTGGTGGTGGCTCTGTGAATGAAATTAATACCAATGGCGAACAATATATTTACATGGCTTTTGCAGAATTTCCAATTGTATCGAGTAATTCTAAACCAGGGACGGCGAGATAATTATGGCTAAGACACAAGTCACAGCACCAGGAATAGCAACAGATGCGGTAACAGTTAATAAGTTACCTGATACATCGATCACGAATGCTAAATTAGTTAATCAAAGTATCACGATTAATGGAACTTCAGTTCCATTAGGTGGAACGATTGCTGATGTGGGAGCTGAGACTTATCCCACAGTAACAGCGGTTAGTCCAACCGTTATTACCAATGCTCAAACGACAGTAACAATTACAGGAACTAACTTTGTAAGTATTCCTATCGTTGAAGCAATTAATACGAGTGGAGCTATTACAACGGCTGACAGTGTCACTTATGTTAGTGCTACTTCAGTTCAAGCAGCATTTACTTTAGCTGTTGATGGAACGTATTATATAAGAGTGGAAAATGCGACAACAGGATTAGCAGGAAGATCTTCTTCCGCGCTTCTTACAGTGAGCGATGCCCCTGAATGGGTCACGAGCGCTGGAACTTTAGGAACGTTTTCTGGGAGTGCTGCTATTTCTACCATAACTTTAACCGCAACGGATGCAACTTCATTTGCAGTAACGACAGGAGCCGTGACAGCAGGTTTAACTTTTACAACGGGAGTGGGTTCTGCTACAATAACAGGAACACAAACGGCTCATTCATCTGCGGCTACGGATTCCTTTACAGTCACAGCAACGGATGCAGAAGGACAAACTTCAGATAGAGCTTTCAGTATTACTTGGAGTTTTAGTATAGCAGGTTCAGGAGGATTTAATTAATGGCTACCACATATTTATCCAGAACAGCAGGAACACCTACCAATTCCGATAAATGGACTTTTTCTACTTGGGTTAAATCAGCATGGGGTGGAACATCAACTAGTGGAAATGAAGGTACTTTAATTGGAACTAGAGTAGATGCAAATAATTATGAATTTGTTGGTTTTGATAGCCAACCAAGATTAAGACACTATTTACATTATAGTGGAAGTGCATCTGGACAATTAAAAACTACAGCCAAATATAGAGATTTTAGTGCTTGGTATCATGTTGTTTATGTATGGGATAGTGGTAATGCTGATGCTTCACTTCGTCAAAGAATGTATGTTAATGGTGCTGAATTAAGTGCATTTGATACAGATGATAATGCGGCTCTAAATCAAGATAGTTTAATTAATACAAGTGGTAATACAGTCTGTATTGGAGTTTCTAATACTGGAGACCCTGCTTCATTTTTTGAGGGTTCATTAGCCCATACTCATTTTTGTGATGGTCAAGCATACGCAGCTAGTGATTTTGGTGAAACAGATTCTACAAGTGGTATATGGGTTGCTAAAACTTCTCCTTCAGTCACTTACGGAAATAATGGTTTCTTTTTAAAATATGCTTCAGGAGCTTCAGGAACAGACAGTTCAGGTAATAGTAATGACTTTACTGTTTCAGGAACAATGACAAATTTAAAAGACAGTCCTGATAATAATTTTGCAACAGGAAATTTTTTATATTCAGGATATACATATCCCACAGGTGCTACTGAAGGGAATGGAAATACTACTTGGACAGGTACAACTGGTTGGAGAGGAACGTATAGTACTCTAGGAGCTGCTAGTGGTAAATGGTACGGAGAATTTAAGTGTGCATCCTCTGCTGGAGCTAATAACTGTGTAGCAGGATTTTTAAATGCAGCCACTAATGAAGATATTAGCGATGCAGCAGTAGGTCAACCTGCTTCAACTGCTGCTTTAACAAATGCAGGAGTTATTATGCAAGATGGTAGTGATAGAGTATCAGCGTTAACAACTTATACTACTGGAGATATTGTTAGTTGTGCAATTGATATTACTAATGGTTTTATGTATTGGGCAGTTAATGGAACTTGGGTGAATTCAGGAGACCCAACTTCAGGTGCAACAGGTACAGGAGGTTATGCAATTTCTAATATCGCAACAGGTGGATTATATTTATTTGGTGTAGGCGGTGATGGTGCTACTTCATGGAATATGAATTTTGGAAATGGATATTTTGGTACGACAGCGATTTCTACAGCAGGAACTTCAAGTTCAGGTGATGATTCCATTTGGGAATATGATTGTCCTACTGGATATTATGGTTTAAACACAAACAATTTAGGGAGTTATTCATAATGGCAGCTTATATATCTTTTCAACCTTCAGATTTTTTTAGTACCCTGCTCTATAGCTATGGTGCCCCTCCTAGCTCGGTTACCGGAGTTGGTTTTTCCTCTAATATGGTTGTCATAAAAAGTATTAATGGAACGAGCGGTGCCAATAATTGGTATGCGGGTAATACAGTAATGGGAAATACAATAAGTAATAATTGGAATGGAACCGCTATTGAAACGAGTACGGATTCTATTACGTCCTATGATGCAGATGGTTATACAATGGGAGCTGATGCTACCAACAATATAAATGAAACAGGAACTAATTATGTGGCTTATAGCTGGAAGGCAGGAACGTCCTCAGGATTATCAGGGGGGACGATTACACCTACCGCTTATTCTTTTAGTGCTACAGCAGGAGTTTCTATCGTGCAATATGATGGCAATTCTACAAGTGGAGCTACGGTACCTCATGGTTTAGGAGTAGCGCCTAAAATGGTTATGGTTAAATGTTTAGACACAGCAGAAAATTGGTGTCTTGGACACACCTCTTTTGGTTTTACAAAATGGATTCCGCTCGATACGAGTGGTACCCCTACAACAACAGCCGTAACTTGGAATGATACCGCCCCTACAAGTACGTTAGTAACTTTAGGAGATAACTCCTTAGTTAATACTCACAGCACACTAGGTTATATAATGTATTCTTTTGCAGATGTGACGGGCTTTCAGCATCACGGGTCCTACACGGGGAATGGAGATGTAGATGGTCCTATGGTTTATACAGGTTTTAGACCAGCGTTTGTTATGATTAAAAGATTAAACAGTTCTGATAACTGGGTATGTTTCGATAATAAAAGACAAGGTTATAACGAAACTAATTATATTTCTTATCCTAATTTAAATTTAGCTGAAGCAACAAGTACCCCTTATTTTGACATAGTGGCTAATGGATTTAAAGTTAGATGGAATGATAGTAAAGCGAATACTGATGGTAATACTTATTTGTATTCAGCGTGGGCTGAATTTCCAATTGTATCGAGTAATTCTAAGCCTGGCGTAGCGAGGTAGGCTAGATGTTATTTGGCCACTCAGCTTTTTGTGAGACGCCATTCTCATCTCAGGGCATAGAGATAAGAATAGTTGATGTTACGGGTGTTGAGGTTAACACTTATTTAGGTAGCTCAACGATTTCAGGGAATGCTACCATTACCTTAACGGGTAATGAGTTACTGGCTCAATTAGGAACGGCGACAGTTTCAATTGATGAAATGCACCCAGTAACAGGTGTACAAGTTTCAGTCGCTCTAGGTACTGACATAGTCATATCTGGTGGCGCAACCGTTACTCCAACGGGTAATGGTTTAAGTTTAGATCTCGGAGAGATAACAGTTGTTGTTACAACAACAGTTATGCCAACCGGGGTTCAGTTGCAGGTAGACACAGGCAGTGTTACTATACAAGGTAATGCAACCATAACGGTTACAGGCAACGCATTAAGTGTAGCTACAGGTGAAGCCGTAGCTCAACCTTGGACACAAGTGGATGACACGAATACCAACACTTGGACAAGAGTAGATTAGGAGGAAAATAAATGGCGTCAACATATAGTACAACGCTCGGTATAGAAAAAATGGGTGCTGGAGATCAATCCGGTACATGGGGAACAACAACTAATTATAACTGGGATATCATTGATAGACTTATAGGTTATAGTAGCATCACCGTTGCGTCTACTTCTCACACCTTAACGATTAGAGAAGCAGCGCCAAGCTCAGGTTCAAGCAACGTACAAACAGGAATGTATCGTGCTTTAAATTTTGGTGATGCAGGAGATCTGGGAGGTAATGCAACAGTAACGATTGCGCCCGCAACCGCGACTGCTTATTTTATTGTTCGTAATGGTCTCTCTGCTTCAAGAAGTATTATCTTCACACAAGGTGGAGGAGCAGCAACATTTACTTTACCTAACGGAAAAGATGCACTCATCTGGGCTGATGGTAGTGATGAAGTTCATAATGCGACAGCGAATTTACAATTAACAACAGTTGACACTACAGGCAATGCAAACATTCAAGGAGCTCTAACTTTAGGAACCGATTTAACCGTTGCTAATGGTGGAACAGGAGCAGGAACATTTACTTCTAAAGGAATTATTTATGGTAATGGTACTAGCGCATTACAAGTAACAGCAGCTGGAACTGAAAACCAATTATTACAAGCAGGTTCAGCAGGAACTCCGGCATTTGCTACAGTGACTGGACTGAATCCAGCAGGAACCATTGTTATGTACGGAGCTACATCTGCACCCACAGGTTATTTACCTTGTGATGGCGCAGCAGTAAGTCGTTCAACTTATGCAGCTTTATTTTCAGCGATTAGCACGAGTTATGGAGTTGGGGATGGTGCGTCGACGTTTAACGTTCCTAACTTACAATCAAGATTTCCAATAGGGTATGATGGTGGATCTTCGTATGGTTTAGCAGCTACTGGAGGAGCCACAACTGCTTCTTACACACCAGCGGGAACAAATGCTGGGCATGCTATAACAGAAGCTCAAATGCCATCACACACTCACGATACGTGGGGATCAGGATGGCCAACAGGATCATGGACTGGAGGAACTGGAACTACTCAATCAAGTGTAACTCAAGGTTCAGGATCTTTAGTTTCAACATCAACACTTAGAACTTTAGCGACAGGATCTGGATCTACACACACGCATACGTTCGAGGGAACGTCTGCATCGATTGCTACTTTATCTCCTTATCTTGTTGTGAATTATATAATCAAGACTTAAGGAGTCTGAATGGCGTTAACCGCAGTTAAACTAGAACCGGGAATAAACAAGCAGCTCACCGAAACCGGAGCGATGGGTCGCTGGGTTGATTGTGACATGGTTCGTTTTCGTTATGGACTTCCAGAAAAAATTGGTGGGTGGACACAAGTAGGAGGAACTACAATCATTGGTGCTCCACGAGCGCAGAATCCTTTTCTATCTTTAGCATCAGAAAAATTTGATGCAGTCTGCACAAACAAAAAACAATATATTTATCAAGACAACGACACTACTTTTTATGATGTAAGCCCTCAACGTTATGGAGCTTATGGTCATACCGGTGCAGCGCAAGCAGTCACATTTGATTTAGTCGATACAGAATCTACCGTTACTGTTAATTTAACAGCTAATGGATGTGTAGCAGGAGACTTTGTTACTTTTGCGGGAACGTCTACTCCTGGTGGAGGCTATGTAGCTGCAGACTTTGACAAAGAATTTGAAATACAATCAGTAGACACCAACGAATTTACAATTTTAATGCCGTCCGCTTCAACAGCCACGGTCAACGCAGCAGGGTCCGCGAATGCTACCCTTCAATTGAATACAGGAGATGCAACTTCTGTTTTAGGATTTGGTTGGGGTGCAGGAACTTGGAGTCAATCGACTTGGGGAACAGCAAGACCTAGTACGGTATCCGTGGATGCAGCGAACTGGTCTTTAGATTTATATGGGGAAGATGTAATCGCTACACAGTTTAATGGAGGCACTTATATTTGGGATACTAGTGAATATAAAGATAGTATGGGAACGTATCCTTTTATTAATTTAATTGATTATGATTTATCAGTCGCTTCTCCTTATTTTACAAGAGATAAAAACACAGCCACGATACCTCATAAAAGTTTATTTAGTTTAATATCAACACCTGACAGACACTTGGTTATGTTCGGTGCATCTGATGTAGGATCAGCAAGTAATCAAGATCCCATGATGGTAAAATTTTCAAACCAAGAAGATATTACAGAATTTACCCCTAAGTCTACGAACACGGCGGGGTTTCAAAGATTATCCGATGGATCAGAAATAAGAGCGGCAGTCCGTTCAAGCGGACAAATTCTGATTTGGACAGACACTTCTGCACATTCGATGCAGTTTATAGGTCCTCCATTTACTTTCGGATTTAAGCAAATTGGCAGACAGTGTGGATGCGTTGGGCAGCACGCGGCTGTGGATGTGGATGGTGTCGCTTATTGGATGGGAGCTTCTGGTGGATTCTTGAAGTATGATGGCTCCGTCCAAACCATCCCATGCTCAGTAGAAGATTATGTTTTTACAGATATTCGATTGGTTCCAGAAGTTTATGCATCTGTGAATGCAGACTTTAATGAAATCAGTTGGTTTTATCCAAGTTCAAACTCTAACGAAATAGATAGAGTCGTAACTTTTAATTATCTAGAACAAGTATGGGCAGTAGGAACCTTAGCTAGAACATCTTGGTCAGACAAAGGTGTGTTTGCTAAACCTTATGCTACAGATTTTTCACCTTCTTCAACAGCAACAGCTACACCAACCGTGCAAGGGGTTAGTTCTGGAAGAGGAAATTTATACGCACAAGAAACAGGGAACAATGCTAATGGTGCAGCGCTCGGAGCTAACATTACTTCAGGAGATTTCTTTTTAAGAGAAGGAGAAGACCTCATGTCGATTGGAAGATTTATTCCTGACTTTAAAAACTTAGCAGGAAGTGTAGATGTCACTCTTCAATTAGCTGACTATCCGGCTTCAACTAAAGCTTCAAGTTCTTTAGGACCTTTTACAATTACACCCTCAACCACTAAAAAAGATTGTCGAGCAAGAGCGAGACAGATAGCTTTAAAGATTGCAAGCACCGCATTGAATGATGCGTGGAGATTTGGAACCTTCAGAGCTGATATTAAACCAGCAGGGAGACGTTAATGCCATTTAAATCCGAGAAACAAAGAAGATATTTATGGGCTAACGAACCAGAGATCGCACGAGAGTGGACTGATCGTTATGGTGCAGCTCATGGAGGTATCACAAGATTAGGATTTAGAAGAGGTAATCCCCATAGTGATGGGCAATCAAGCTCTACTTCTAGTTCGAATGATCGATCTCATGATAGAGGTGGTGATAGACATCGACACGTAAGTACTCCAACAAGAAGTAGAATTCAAAACGAGAGAAATGAAGCCCACCGAAGAGCAGAACAACGAAAAGAAATTGCAAGGCAAGAAGCAGAACGACAGGATCATGTTAAACGTTCTTTATTAAGTAGAATAACAGGAGGGGTAGGAAATTTCATAAGAGGAGCAGGAAATATTATAACCCCTATGACTCTTTTAGCAGGAGGAGCTAATGTAATGGGACAAGAAGGTATAGCAAGAATGTTAGCCAGTCTTAATCTAGGTAAAGGAGCAGTTGGCTTGAATAAATATAACAATCAAGGTATTAAAAATTTTAATAACTTAGGACTCTACACAGATAGAATGAATGAAGAGTATGAAGATGAAGGAAGAATAGGAGACTATTGGCGGGAAGGTATAGAAACAGTAAATACTGATATATCTCCCCAACAAAAACCTTTTAGGTTAAATGAGGTGTTTGATGACAGAACTTTAATGGCAGGGCCTATAGGTAATTATGCTCAACAAGCTGTAGCTAATCAAGTACTAGGACAATCATACGGGACACTTGATCCTTTTCAACAACAACAGGTTGATGATGCTATTAATACATATGGAACAACTAGCTTAGGAACCTTAAGAGGATAAGATGGCACAGAAGATAATTAGATTAGGATTTCCAAGAGCAGCAAAGGAATACAAAGCTGGACAATTAGATCAGTTAGTTAACACATTAGAACAAATGATTTTACAATTAAACAATACCTTCAGTAATAATATTCCTGAAGACAACGCAGAACAACAAGGATGGTTTTTTAAATAATGAGTAAATTAGCTCTACAAAGAATAGCGTCGCATGAAAAGTTATGCAGGATTATGCAAAAATTGACACACAAAAAAATCCATCAAATAGAAGAACGAATCAAACGACTTGAAAAAATCATGATCGGGTGCGCAGGAGCTTTAATCACGGGAATGGGATATCTTATATATGTTCTACTCTCACATATTAGTATTTAATTATGGGTAAACCTTTAAAAATATCAGAAGAAGCAGCGGTACAAATGCCTATGAAAACAGTGGCGAGTCTCATCGCGATGGTAGCGATAGGAACGTGGGCCTACTTTGGCATCATTGAAACGCAAAATAGAATTTCTACTACATTAGAACTAATGGAAAAAGATTTAAAAGAGAATACAGAGTTTAGAATTAAATGGCCTAGAGGTCAGTTAGGTTCATTGCCCGCAGATTCTGAGCAGTTCATGATGATTGAGGATCTTTACAAAACCACGGATAAGTTAAATGCACATATCGATTCTATGTCTTTAAATAAAGTTAATATTGAATTTTTAAGAAAACAAATGGACAAAGTATTAATGGATATTGAAAAGCTCAAGGATGCTAACAGAGAAATACACTATAAGAACGGATCACAATAATGGCTAATACTTATAAAAATAATGTATCTACAATTACTTCTACAGGGAGTGATGAAGCTATTTATACATGCCCTTCTGACGCAACAGCTATAGTTAATACTATCTTTGTTTATAATGGCACAGGAGGAGCTGGTGATTTTACTATTACTTTACATGATACATCAGCAGGAAGTTCAGCTAAGATTTACTTTAAATCTTCACTAGGAGCAGCTGCAACAGACACTGTTTTAGGCTCAGGAAATGTTGTAGTTCTTGAGGATTCTGATATATTGAAGATTAATACAACAGTACAACCCATTGACGTGACCGTTAGTGTGTTACAAATAACTAGGTCTTGATTTTAGAGGATAATATGAGTAATAATGAACAAGAGTACAGGATAATCGACGGGAAAAAGGTTCCTGTCATGCCTGCTAAAGCTACGGTAACCGTCAAACACAAAAGAACTGGGGCTGCTTATACAAGTAAAGCCCATTTCGACGCTGACGTAGCCAATCCAGAAACAGATACAACGGATGATGACTTCAGACAAGATGTTCACATTCAAGTCGCGGAGGTAGTAATAAAAGAATGACCCAATTTATAGAAGCAACGCCCGGTACAATAGCAGCAGCGATGGGATATCAATCCCAAGTTCCCCAAAGTCAATATGCAACAGGACAATTAGCTCTTGCTCGAGGAGGACTTGCGTCTTTACCACGCGGTAGATATGCCGGGGGAAGTATTGGTGGTGGAATTATTCAAGGAACTCCTATGTCAGGAGGAAGAACTGGGTATTGGAAGCCTTGGAAAAAAGCTAAAAAATTCGTTAAGAAATTAATCCCTAAAGAACTTGCAGGAGCAA
>VTLG01005247.1_pt1 | contig 32168 bp, 56 predicted proteins | sample 4694571 | NCBI WGS metagenome assembly VTLG01 (sample SAMN12604809, study PRJNA352737) | marine metagenome | biome: ENVO:00000447; feature: ENVO:00000209|ENVO:00000569|ENVO:01000036; material: ENVO:00002151; isolation source: viral sequences binned using virsorter ...
TTTTATGAAATAAGATATCAAAACGTACTAACAGGATCTAATTGGCTTAATTCAACCAATCTTGTAAGATGTCCTCGTAGAAAGTGTGATAATGCTATTGTACCAGCTAGAACAGGCTCTTACTTAATAAAAGCTGTAGATAAGAATGGTAATAGTTCAGCAGAAGCTACAATAGTAGCAACAAATATATCAGGCATACAAGCATATAACACTGTCACTAATTTTACCGAAACACCTAATATTTTCACAGGAGCAGATAATATGGATGCTAGTTTACCATTGGCAGTAAAAATTGATCCATCAGGCGATACCGTAATCACACTTGATACAGTTACAAATTTTGATGACACTGTTGGAAACTTTGATTCACCTACAGGCGACTTTGAGCTAGGAGGAACAGATACAACATCAAATCCAAATTTTAATGATAAAAATAGAGATGCTAAAGGGTTTTATAATTTTGATAACTCAATATCATTATCTCAAATTTATGATGGTAATGTAGAGCCAACGATTACTTTAGATTCAGAGAATCCGTATGATTTATTTGATTCTGGACGTGGAGCACTTTTCTTTGATTCAGCAAAAGCTCCTTTTGATGGTACAGAACAATTACATGCTTTTCACAGAATACAAATAGCAACATCAAACACTTCACTTGCAAATTGCACAAGTTTTTCAGATATAACACAATCTGCTACTTTTAAATTTAAATTTGCAAAATTTAGATTAAAACTTTCAAATGATGATAATCAAACATCTAGTAATGTTAAAAGTATTGGTATAAAATTAAATATGGAAGATAGATTGTTTTCAGAAAATAATGTTGCAACAAGTTCTGGATCAAAAACTATTACATTTACAAATCCATTTTTTGAAGTACCAGCAATCGGTATTGCGGCTCAAAATATGCAAACAGGAGATGTATTTACAATCTCATCAAAAAGTGTTAATGGTTTCACAATCGCTTTTGTTAATTCAAGTGGTAGTGCAGTTGATCGAACATTTGATTATATTGCGAAGGGATTTGGGTTGCAAAGTTAAATAGAAAAGGATATAAAAAATTATGGCACAAGTATCAGATGTATCGTTGGCGAACCAAGGATTTTCCGCATTTAGAACGGAATTAAATAATATATTATCTGCTTTGAACTCATCACATAGTGGTAGTTCTGCTCCGGGATCAGTTACCACAGGTACGATATGGGTAGATACAGGAACATCAGGAGTTTTGAAAGTTAAAATAAATGATGGTTCAGATAATGTAGAATTATTCCAAATTAATATTTCAAGCAATGCTATCACGAGTACAATGTCAGTTACAGGAACAATATCAGAAACTGATCCTCAAGCTGCTGCTCTAAGTATTGCTCTAGGATAGGAGGATAAATGGCAAATACTTTCAAAGTAAAAACTAATGCGGCGATGCCTGCATCATCAGGCACACCATTAACTTTGTACACATGTCCAAGTGCAACACAAACAATCGTTATCGGATTGACACTTTGCAATGTTCATTCAACTGCGGTAACAGCAGATGTTCAATTAGTTTCAGACACATCAGATACAGAAACAAATGAAACAGTTTTAATTATTAATGATGTTGATATTCCTGCGAAATCCTCATTAGAAGTTTTATCTGGAGGAAAATACGTTTTACAAGCAACTGATGTTTTAAAAATAGATTGTTCAGTTGCGGCTAAAATAGATGCAACACTAAGTATATTAGAGATAACATAGGAGTAAGGCATGGCTTATATTGGCAAGACTCCTACACCAGCACCACTAACAGCATCAGATATTACAGATGGGATTATTTCAACTGATAAACTTGCAGATACATCAGTCACAAACGCAAAATTAAATGCAAATATCATTTCAGCAGAAACAGCTTTAACTTCTGAACCAGCAGATACAGATGAATTTTTAATTAGTGATGCTGGGGTTTTAAAAAGAATTGATGCAAGTTTAGTTGGTGGAGGTAAAATTTTACAAGTAGTCACTGCTACGGACACGAACCAATATGCTGTCAGTGTAAGTGGAAATTTCGGTAATGAACAGCCTGTATCAACAGCATTTTCTATAACTCCATCAAGCACATCTTCAAAAATAATTGTTAATTTTTTAATACCTATGGTGGACGGAAATCACTCTGTTAGTGGACAATTTGTAAAAGTTTATAGATCAATAAATAGTGGTAGCTATTCAGCTTTAGATATTGCACATGGCACAAACGATGTGGCATCAACAGGAAGTGGTAATTCTTTATTTGCAAATATTCCACATGAGGGTGACGCAAATAGAGTTATGGCACAATTAGGAGGTGTTTTTGTTGATACTTCGCATAATACTACAAATCAAATTGATTATAAATTTTATATGGGTGTTGGCGATAATGGTTCTTTTACTGTTTATGTTAATAGAACAGCAAATAATTCTACAGATGTATATACAGGAAACTCTAGAACTCATGTAGTTATGTATGAGGTATAATTATGATTGAAAAGGCAATATTAGCAATTAATCCAGATGCAAAATTTATAGTTATCAATAATGATATTGACAAGATTGAATGGACTGAGGGAACGACACCTATAGCAAAAGATGAGATACAAACTAAAGTAAATGAATTGCAAGCAGATTATGATGCTAAAGAATACCAAAGAAAAAGAGCATTAGAATATCCAAGCATTGTAGATCAACTTGATGATATATACCACAATGGTATAGATGGTTGGAAAACAACAATAAAAGCAACAAAGGATAAATACCCTAAATGAGTTATATAGGCAAATCACCCTCTTTTGGTTCGTATTCTATGCTCGACAACTTGACTGCGAGTGCAACAGCAAGTTATAGTTTAACATTAGATTCAACAGCTTTTGTGCCAGAGTCAGCAAATCATTTGATCGTATCACTCAACGGAGTCATACAAAAAGCTGGTTCTTCATTTACAGTAGCTGGTTCTACTCTTACGTTCAGTTCGGCTTTAACAAGTTCAGATTCTATAGATTTTATTTTAGCACTTGGTAATGTTTTAGACATCGGTACACCAAGCGATGCAACAGTCACAAATGCAAAAACTAATTTTGTATCAACATCATCTGCGGCTGGATTACAGATAAAAGGCGATGGTACTACTGACGGAACACTACAACTTAATTGCTCACAAAACAGCCATGGTATCAAACTAAAATCGCCATCGCATAGTTCTGGTCAATCATACACTCTCACTTTCCCATCAACAGCACCTGCTACAGATAAAATAATTAAAACTGATTCATCAGGAAATTTAAGTTTTGTTGATGATAGTGGAGGAGCTCAAACTTTGTTAGCATCTGGAACAGTAACAAATCAAACTCAAGTTGCTTTTGATAGTTCTTTAATCACATCAACCTATCAGATTTACAATTTATATTTCACTGCTGGTGCTAGGAATAGCCAAGATATGAGAGTTTATTATAGTGATGATAATGGTTCAAGTTATTGCAATGTTGATAGATTTTATGAACATATTCAAATACAAAGTGGTGGTGCAAGTGGAACTGGGGTAGCACAAAATTCTGTAAATGCTAGTGATGGCATGATAATTACTAAGAACAATGCTGCTGGCGATATGGCTCAAGGAATGATTACTGTCTATAAACCATATGTATCAGGTGGTTCATCTGCAAGATGGAACAAAGGTGCTATGCATTCAAGAGTATTGACTCAACAAAATCCTGGTTCTAGTATCAATATTGAAGAGTTAAGAGGTGTTGCTATCGCATCTCATACTCAAAAAGGTGACACATTTGTTGTAAACAATTTTAAGATTTTTACGACAGGAAATTTTGATATAAGATATGCATTATACGGATTAAAATTAGGAACTTAAAATGGCAGACCAAGAAGTAGAATACAACATAACTATAATTAGTGCAGATGGTGTGGAAACTAGAGAAATGACAACCTCTGAAATTGAAGATCATAAAGCACAAGTAAAAGTAATTTCAGATAATAAAACTGCGGAGGAAACAGCTCAAACAGAAAAAGATAATTTAAAAGCTAGTGCAAAAACAAAACTAATGAATGGCGAGGCTTTGACCGAAGAAGAAGCAAACGAAATGTTAGGATTATAAAATGTCAATAATAAAAATAAAATCAGAATCTTTAGATTTAACTGATAACTATGCTTTTTCTGGGACTGTAACAGGTGCTGGAGGTGGAAAAGTATTACAAGTTGTAACTGCTGTTGATACTGCTCATAGATCAACAAACTCTGGTTCCTTTGTAACAGCATCAAATACTTGCCTAGTAAACATCACACCATCAGCAACATCTTCAAAAATATTTGTTGTTTGTAATACAAATTTGCAAGTAAATGATGGAAATGACACTTGGTATGCAACAATTAATAGAAATATTGGTGGTACTAATACTAACTTAGGACATGCAACAACTGGTCTTATAAGTGGCAACTCTGTTCCGGGTGTTTCAGCTAATCATTATCCATCAAGTATGCACATATTAGATTCACCAAACACGACATCACAATGTACTTATCAATTACAAGTTAGACACGCAGATCAAGATGGCGATAGTGGAACAGTAAATATTGGTATTACTCTTGAGGGAACAGGTAATCCAACACCAGCACACATAACAGCATTCGAGATAGGAGCTTAAATATGTCAAATGTAAATGTAATTAGAGCGATACGATTAATAGACCCAAAAGCAGATGTTAGTGTAACAAATAATGATATAGATACTATTGTTTGGGAAAATGGTACAACACCTATTGATAAAGCTATAATACAAACTAAAATTGATGAACTACAAGCTGAGTATGATGCTGAAGAATGGAAAAGAAATAGAAAAGCAGAATATCCATCACATGACGATTGCATTCATGCACTATTAGATGGTGGCGATACACTTACAGATTTACAAGCAAAAAGAACTGCAATAAAAAATAAATATCCAAAGCCAGAATGATAGATGTGGAAACCTTTTATTATAGGAACAATAATAGCCGCCATAATAATTTTTTTTCTAAGTAGTTTGATGGACTCTGCTATGGCAGAAACAAACACAGTATCATCAACAGTCGTAACCAATAATACACCACCAACTGCAAACTCGCCATCAGTAGTAGTCAATAATTCTGATGTTTGTAAAACAGCAGTAGCTGGTGCAGTTCAAACTCAAATACTCGGTATAAGTTCCGGTGTGACTGTGCGTGATGAAAACTGCGAACGTTTAAAACTCTCTCGATCGTTATACGCAATGGGCATGAAAGTTGCGGCGATATCTACTTTGTGTGCAGATTACCGAGTCTTTGATGCAATGTGGAATGCTGGAACTTATTGCCCATATAACGCAAGTATTGGTTTAGATGCAAAAAATGGTTGGTTAGAAAATCAACAAGATGTACCTAAGGGTAGTTTAGTTTTTAAAGGTATTGAAGAAAAAGAAAAATTAAAATTAACAGAAGAACAAGGGGAGTCAAATGGTTGGAAAGTTTTTTTCGCTATTGCTAGTTTTATGTTGGTTCCCCTTTTATAGTCAAGCAGTTGATTGTACAACAGATACAGTCGGATTATGCACACCAACGATCGAACAAATTATTGAGGAAAGTTCTATTGAAACAATAGAGTTTGAATCTAATGGATATACTGTAACTACTGAAACAACTACAACTACTACTACAACAACTGTTACAAATGAAGACTCAGGCGATTTATTAGATGGCGATAATGATTATGTAGTAGCATCAAAAGAGGGCGACATGGACATTGATTGGGGAGGACAGGGTCCTGCGACTATGCCAAGTGGTAGTTCTTGTGGACAACTTGGAACTGATAAATGCGCTATGATTACAGGAAGTGGCAACTCTACGTCAAACATGGGTGTAAGTGGTATGGGTACTACATTTATAAATACGATTGATATATCAGATTTGAGTTTTGATAAAGGTGGCAAAACTAATTACACAATAAAAGTTGAAAAACAAGATGCACAAGATTCTATCTATATGCACATTACAGGAAGAAATGGTAAGACTGATATATTTAGTGGCACAGATATTCTAAGTGCAAGTGGTGTTGATAGTGGATTTAAAACTTATGAAGGAGGATTTAATTTTGGGGGTAGTTTAACTACCATTATAGTCGAGGTGGGTGGGCGAGATATAAATTTGGCAGTAGGTCCGATGTTTGATGATGTTACTATCAACGTCTTATACAATGTTGTTAGCACGATAGTACAAGAAACTATAACGAGTGTTGAGCAATTTATTGCTTTGCAACCTGATGCTCCAGAAGAAGTAATTGATGTTGTTGAAGATATTTTTGAAACTAATGTTCCTGTTGAAACAGATGTTGGCATGGAGCTTGAGCCTATTGAAGTAGAAGAAATTACTTACGAAAGTATAGAAATAGAGATTGCAGAGATTGAAATACAAGAAATAGAAGTTGCAAGTATTAGTGGAACAGAACCAGAAGCTGTTGAAGTGAATGTTGTAGCTGTTGAGCAAGAGATAGAAATGGAGTTGGAACTTGAGGTAGATGCAGAAGTAAGTACAGAAACGACCACAGAAGAACCACAAGAAACAACGCAAACAGAAAAAACAGAATCCTCAAACGATTCCGTAGAGTCCAACGAAGAACAGAACGAGGAAGCATCAACAGAAACCAACGAAGAATCAAACGAGGAAAAAACCGAACAAGATACCAAAGTAGTTGAAAAGAAGTCAGAAGAAAAGCAAGAACCGCAATCAGAAGAGAAAAAAGAAAACGAACAATCCAAGACAGTATCGAAAAAACAATCATCTAAAGAAAAAGCAGCAAAAAAAGTTTTGAAAAAAATTGATGATAAGCAAAAATATGATTCTACCTCCCAATTAAAAACACTTGTTGTAATGCAAGTATTAGGAAACAGTAAATCATTTTTTGAGAGTCAACAACAATTAAATGATAGAGTAGATTTTTTTACTGATACTACTTTGCCAGATGCAGTTATTTCTGATAATGATATAGCAGGATATTTTTTATTTGTTGGAAGTGATGGATTAATGAATGAAATAATAGAAAGCCAATATAAGTAATGGCAAAAAAATTTAAAAATTATGAAGCTCACGAACCTGTGCATCATAAAACAAGTATCGGTCGTAATCCTAGCAAACAAAAAATGAACAAAGATAAAAGGAGAGGATTCTCAAAAAAATATAGAGGACAAGGAAAGTAATGGCGAAACAACAAACTGAGATTGATATCGGTGGTATAAAATTTAAGGGAGGTAGGGTTTTTCTCATAATCACTATTTTGAGTTCTTTTATAGGTGTATTATGGGGTGGGTTTGAGGCATATCAAAGATACTTAGATATGGAGGCGAAAATAAATTCTTTTGTTTCCCCAGATTTAAGTGGGTTTGATAAAAAATTAGAAGTTCTTGAAACAGAAACTAACATGCTTCAATCAGAAATATCAATAATATTAGAGGAAGTATCGTTGGTTGCTGACGTAGCAAAAGAATTAAAAAACGATTTGAAAGCAGATGTAAGACGTATTGAAACTATTGTTGAAGATGTAGAAACACGAGTAAAAGAAGATAGTAGAGAAAATGCAAAAGATTTAAAAGAAGCATTGAATGAAATAAAAAATGATATGGCGGAACTTGAAGAAAAGGTAACTAAACAAATCCAAAAAGCATTAGAGAATCCTTTAAGTAATATGAAATGAAATATATTTTAATTTTATATGTATGCAGTATGGCATCAGGAACTTGTCCTTCGAGTTCAATCTCTGGTTTTCAGTTTGATACTCACTATGATTGTGTTGAAGCTGGTTATAAATTAGCATATAATAATTTCAAAAATTTAAATACTCTAGAAGAGTTTGAGAAAGATTATATTGAAAAAGATAAGATTGTTATAAAATTTGAATGCAGAGATTTGCTGGTAAATAAAATATGACTAAAATAGCACCAAAAACAACCAAAGAACACATCGTCAATATTTACAATAAAATAGAATTATTGGAAACTAATCACATTTACCACTTACAAAAAGAGGTGAAAAAATTAAATTATATTTTATGGACAATAGGATTCATGGTGGCAACACAATTTATCTCATGGATATTAAGGATGGTACAATAATGGATATAGAAACATTACAAGCAGATATAATCAAAGAAGAGGGTGGCAATGTCTTAGAGCCATACAAAGATCATCTTGGTTTTTGGACAATCGGAGTAGGACATTTAATTAGAGATAATGAAAAAGAAGAACTTATGAAACCTATTACTGAAGAAAAAGGCATAGAACTTTTTCAAGTAGATTTTATGAGGGCAAAAAAAGATGCGGAGTTTTTTTACAAAGATATGGACATCGACGATAATGCGAAAGAGTGTGTGATTCACATGTCATTCCAACTTGGTTTGCCTCGTTTAAGTAAATTTTTAAAATTCAAAGAATGTTTATCTAATAAAGATTATGCTGGTGCCATGGCAGAAATGAAAGATTCCCGTTGGTACAATCAAACTACGAATAGAGCAAACAGACTTATTGCTAAAATGCAAAAAAGTATTACTGTTGATGTTTAATTAGGAGTAAAGATGGTATTAGGAAAATTATTAGGTGGTGGTACTATAAAAGCTGTTGCTGGTGTTATTGATGATTTACACACTAGCGATGAAGAAAAACTACAATTAAAAAATAGATTTGCTGAGATTGAAGCGAAACTCAAAGAAAAGCAAATGTCTATAAATTTAGCAGATGCCTCAAGTCAAGCTGGTGGTATAAGTGGTTTTTTACAACGTGCTTGGCGACCATTGATTGGTATGTCTTGTGCATTAGCAATATTTTGGGAATATGTATTAAGTAAATTTATCTTATTTATTTGTGGATTATTTCAGTATGAAGTTCAGAATATTCCACAGATGGATATGGGCACTCTGATGCCTCTTGTCATGGCATTACTTGGCATGTCAGGAATCAGATCGTTCGAGAAACTCAAAAAAATAAACACCGACAAAGGAAAGGAGTAATTTATGGCTAGAAAATTTGTAGAACAGAAAATTACTAAATGGTGGCATGCATTTACAGAGTTGAAATCGTGGGTGCAAATCGTGATTGCAGTAGCAGTTGTTGTTGCGGCACATAACTTTATATTACATTAAGGAGGTACTATGCCAAGACATTATGGTGGAAAAGGACATGGTGGCATGAAGAAAGGTAAAAAATCTAAAATGTCAAAAATGTCAAAGAAAAAAAAGAAGAAAAGATAAATTATGGTAAAAGTGGCATCTATTAAAAACATTGTCAAAGGATTGAAACCAAGGCAAAAAAAAACAATGAACAAACACGCGAGGCATCATTCGTTGAAACACATGCGGTCAATGGCTAGAGCAATGAAAAAAGGTGCCACTTTTGGACAAGCACATTCTCGTGCTATGAGGTCAGTAGGCAAGTGAGTACAGGATTCACAACTACTGCTACAATATCTGAATTAATTGATAAAAGACCTATGAAACGTGGTCGTAGAAAAAATAGGACTAAATACTCCAAAAAGATGGTGCAGAAAGGCTCATATAGAGCCTCTCAGACACTTTTAAGGGTAAAAGGTACCTAATACCCCCAAATTTCTTTTCTTGCCTCTACAAGAGCCTCCTCTCGCCAAATCCAATCATCAGGGTTTGGAACAAGTGTATTTTTTACATCATCAAGAGTATCTACTGATTTAAGGTAGTTTCCCATAGCACATACTATCTGCTCACATATCTTAAATGGTGTATTATAGTCCTCAATGCTAAAATCATAAAAATCTGCACCTGTTTTTTTACCAACTAAATACCACAATTTTTGATTTGCATTTGTACCTTTTTGATAAATAGATTGTTGCATTGCATGAGCCATTGATACTCCTGTTGGCTTTCTGCCTGTTGTTTTTAAATCAATATAAAAATCTTCTTTTGTATTTTTATCTTCAAATTTAAAATCAGTATAACCAATCAAAGGTATGCCCAAAATATCAATCTCAATCTTTTCTTGATATCCTGTGAGATTCCATGTCAAAGCATTATCTTTGAATGCTTGAACACCTCTATCTAAAAGCGAGTTCAACTTTTCTCTTTCGTCTAAAGTTTTTGGATCGTTAAATCTTTTGACGTTTGCTTCAAACTCCTCATGCATTTTTACTTTAGCAGTTGAATGATCTAATCCATTTAAAATCATGTTTAAGCCAGATTCAACTGCTTTTCCTCTTTCTGCTGCGGCATTAGATGGGAACTCGTACCCAAATATTCTGCGTAATGCCCATCGCTCTCTATTGAAAGCGAAGTCAGTTATTTGACTGAATGACAAGGGTAAAATACTTTTTACATTCTCGTCATCAAACTTTTTGAAGTGTTCAATCATTTTCCTCCATAACTTCTTTTATCATAGATTTTATATCACTTTTAGATATATGACTCGAATCATTTTGAAATACTCTCAAAAAATGATCAATGTGCATATCCCCATATCTGATCCATTCTTCTTTTGATTTTGAGTAATATGTTTGATCTAAAAATTCTACAGTATCAATAGCTATAGAACGACCATCTATAATACTTTGTATTCCTACTGCTTGATCTAGTGTCATAACATATCCTTATAGTTTTCGGTATGCTCGATATTAGTATCAAGTTCTACAATCAATTCTTTACATTTATCGTAGATGTTACTTTCTTTACCGAATCTTTTGATATAATTTTTAAGTGCAAATTTAGTGAGTTCCATTGTTTCAATATCCTCGTTATGTTTATCAAAGGCTCTCATTTTATCTATATCAACACCATCCTCCATTTCAGCGATTTGCCTATCACTGATGTTGAAGTATTCTTTATCAGGTTTATCCATGATTACTCCATTAGTGAGTACTCGGCAAAAGTTTTACCTTTTCGAGTAACATTAGTTGTTATGATTGCATTACCCTGTTGTCGTAAGTCAAGTATCCTTGCACTTAATCTAAAACAACCAAACTTTTTTAAAGCTAGTAATGGATTTATTTTTTTACCTGATTTTAAATGTTCAAGTATTTGTTGGTTTTGTGTAGCCATATTAACTCCTTTCTATAAGTTTCTTTTGACTAACTCTCTTTCATTGACGACTTTAGTTCTTAAGTCCTCTCTGAAAGTTTTGTAAGTTTCGTATCTAATTTTAGAACGATTCCTACTTTTTAAGGTTTTGCCGAATCTTTCAGCAAAGTCCTTAAATCTTTTATCTGAATAAATATGTGCATTTAATTCAGATGTATTTTTATAACTCGTATTTTGAGAATAATATACCGTTAATTCTGCTACTAACATCTTTTCCTCTTTTTTCATTAATTCAACTGCTGTATCTTCGTCAGCATAAATTAATCCGAGTTGCTCTTGTTGGTGTGATAATTTATTTGGTTCAAAATCTAGTGAATATATATCACTCATCTTCTTCAAACTCCTTTTCTGCTATTTTATTTCTTAATTTAATTTTTAATTCTTCGTTAAAAAATTTATCTCTTTCGGCTATTACATGGCATGGACGACAGAGTGGCATAAGATTATCTATAGTGTTTTTAGAATTTTTTTTACTCCCTCCAAAACCACGCGGAACGAGGTGGTGGATATCAACTGCTATTTGCATGTTACAACCCCAACACATGGGGATATCTTGACCTCGATACCCCCAATAATCACTAAAGATTTTTTTATAGTTTTTACTTATTTTTGAGGAACTCATCAAATGACTTTACTGCATTTTTTGTTAAGTCACTAATATCCTCAACACTAAAATGTCCACTACCCATAGAACGACCAACAACTCCTGTAACAAATATGTCCATTCTTTGTCTAGTTTGGACATCTGTTATTTTCATAGAGCCATTTGTTGTAACTGTGCTTGTAGTTTGTGATGTTTGTACTTGGTTTATATCATCATCAAAGTTTGGTGGTGCTGATATAGAAACATCTTTCACATTTGTGTATTGATTACCACTTGCTGAAGTTTTTGTATTTACTTCAGTATAGTCAATGGCATCACCTTTTTTTGGCATTGGGTTTAGCACTGATCCTCTTACATATAATCTAGTGCCATCTATTAAATCAATGGCATAGTTTGGTACACCATCTTTAGTATTATCGAAGCATTTATCTACGATTGCTACCATATTTTCCTCCTATTATTATTATTATTTGTTAAGAACATTATAGCCTCTTCCCTCTAAACAATTATTGATTAAATCTTGTCTAGTTTTTAATTTAGGCGAAAGCCATAATACTCGCCAACGAAGTGTATTATAAACTACTTTTGATTTATCGACTACCATATTGGTGTGGTCTTTTACTAAATCAACGCATGTATAATAATCGTCGTGATATCGCTCGGCATTCCCCTCAATGTTTGCCGAGCTCTTGCCTCTACTATCAACTATTGGTGCGGTGGTACAACTTGCAAGGAGCATTATTATACCACCACATATTAGAAGCAAAGTAAGTGATACTCTAAAGAAATTTTTTTTGCTAGTTTTTTCTTTAGGTAAAATTCTTGTTACTCTATAGAGAGGTGTTTTATCCTTGTCCATTGAGTAACCTATTACTTCCCTATGTTCTACTCCATAGGGAAATAACTTATTTTTTTTATTTTTGGGCATTTTTACATTCCTCAAAAGTTTTAGGTGTAAAATATTTATCTCTTTCAATACCTAAACCGAACTGGCCTTTGAACTCTGATAATTCATTAAGACTTACAGAACCAAAATCAAAATCGTGAATATGGCATAATCCGTAAGCAATATTTGTTTCAGGATCAAGTTCAGATAAATACCATGTTCCAGCACCTGTTGGATTAAAAAGTTTTACTTCTGCTTTAAACTCTTTTGTACCATCTTGTGCTTTATGGTTTTCTATTAATTTATTTCTTTGTGCTTGGGTAAGTAATAACATTATTAGCCTCCTTATTATTATTGATTATTTTATTACTATCTATTTCGTTACCACTGTTATCAAAAACAGCAGTATCGTTATTTAAAAAAGTTAATTTAAAATAATAATTAACTTTACCATTCTCTATTGAAGATATCTTTTGGGTTTTTTTAAATAATTTATTAATCATTATTTTTTCCCCATTACTTTAGGTTTAAGCCAAGAAATATAATCATCAGCAGTACCTAAATAAATAATACAACCTAAAGCATTACCACGTTTGCTTACAAGTATCCTGTTTTGATAATCAAGATATTCGCTAGGATTAGGTAACTCACCATGATGTATAATTTTTTTATTATCATCAACGTATGAGATTAAAGTTTTTTCTGAATGCTCTATGATAAATTTAGCATCAGAGTGGTTGTATGTATCAACACCTTTTTTGAAAGTTTTACCCTCAAAAGTAAAGGTTTGAGTTTGTAGGTTATGTGTCATTTTTGCCTCCATATTATTATTATTATTATTTTTAAAACCTACCTTTTTTTTTGGGTTTTGACTACCATTATCGTCAAAAAATCGTCATAAAAAAAACTCTTAAAAACCTTGATTATTCTTAAAAATAGTCATAAAATATGAGTATTATTTCTTTTCTTAGGGGATAATTAGCTTCCGTAGTGCATGCCTCCATAGTTTGCACTACATATAGGGGGAATTTTAGGTTAGATTCCCCCTATGACTAAAGAAGCTGACATACAGATTGCCTGTAATTATTTGTTAAATGAATTAGCAGATATCTATATTTTTAGGCATTATCACATAGCCAACGAGGGCAAACGATCTGTTAATTATAGATTTAAGCTAAAAAGGATGGGTTTTCGTGCTGGTGCACCTGATTTAGTAATTGAATATCCTAATGGTAAACTTCTCTATGTCGAACTCAAAAACGAAAAAGGACAATTATCAAATGCTCAAAAATTATGGAAAGTTCAATCAAGTGCTTTAAATACACCGCATTTTATTATAAAAGGTAATATTAAAAGTTGTTTGGAGGATTTAGCGAGTATCATAGATAAATATGTCCCACGTCGTCAAAGTCCACAATCATACATTTATAGTACCAAAAAACCCAAAGGAAGCTGACTCATTTATGGGTATGTGGGTTAAGGCACAAAACAAAGCAATAACAAAGGTTACTGATGAATTTTTAAATAATAATGATTTTTCAGAAGATGATTTTGATTTAAAAGTTGATGAATATACAGTTAAATTTTATAAGCAAATGAAGAATGGAGGCAACAATGTTTATAGACGAGAGCTCGAAACCTAAAGAAAAACTCAAAGCATGGTATTTATTTACCGAAGATTTTATCGCTGGTACTCAACACATGACCAACGAGGAAATAGGAATCTACATTAGATTATTATGTTGGAATTGGAATAAAAGATGCAAAGGTATTCCAAATGATGAAAATTTAATTTTTAGAGTTGCAATGGCATTTGAAAGTTTTGAAAGAGAAACTTGTTTAAAAGTTTTAAAAGAAAATTTTAGATTAATAAACGAAAGCCATTGGCAAAACGAAAGACAACTACAAGAATATTTATATATTACTAAAAAAATTGATAGCTCGAAAGCAAATGGTAAGTTAGGTGGTCGTCCAAAAAAACCCAACGATAACCCCCCTACCTCTACCCCTACCTCTACCTCTAATCAAACCATATATACAAAGGAGTTCGAAAATGTTTGGGGAAGATTATACAACAAAAGGGGAAGTAAGTTCAGAGCATACGAGCAGTATAAACTTGCGAAAAAAACTACTGATGATGATACTATTGTTTTGGGTTACAACAAATTATGCTCAAGTACAGAAGAAAAACAATTTATTCCGCATTTTAGTAAATGGTTAAAAGATAAAAGGTGGGAAGAAGATATACCAGATAAATATCAAAATTTTGGAGTTGTAAATCAAGAGGAAACAAGACTACAAATGTTTACTGATGCAATACGTGATAAAAAAGTCACAAGATTTATAAAAGACTGGGCATTAAAAAATAAAGATGTTATTGATCTTGGTATTAGGAAAGGTAAGATAACAAAACAACAAGCCATTGAAGATTTAGGAATGGTAAATGAATATAGGTAATTATGCAAAATATTGAAATAAATAAAATTGTTCCTTACTCAAGAAACCCAAGAAAAAATCAACATGTTGATAAAGTTGCAAGTTCTATAAAAGAGTTTGGATTTCAACAACCCATTGTGGTTGATAAAGATCATGTTATTATTGTAGGACATACAAGGTATCAAGCCGCAATAAAACTTGGTATGAAAGAAGTTCCGGTAATCGTTGCAAATAATTTATCTGAAAACCAAGTAAAAGCATATCGTATTGCAGATAATCGTGTTGCAGAAGAGTCACAGTGGGATAATGAATTATTAAATTTAGAATTACTAGATTTACAAAAATCAGAGTTTGATTTGGACAGTTTGGGTTTTGAACAAAACGAACTTAGTAGAATATTTAATCAAAATGATCCAATGTTTGTAAGTCCAGAACAATCAGGAATAGAAAATAACGAAGCAAATATTGAAGATTTTATACCCTCACAAGTAAGAATGATTCAATTATTTTTAAATTCGGAATCAGAACCAAAATTTAAAGCTATGATTGAAACCTTACAAGAAAGATATAACACTAATAATTTAACGGATACTGTTTATAAAGCCATAGAAAATGAGAACAATAGAAGTTAATCCTGTTCTCACTGATGAACAAATTAGGCAGTTGCATGGCAATTTTTTAGATGAATCATACTTAAAATATCCTGTAATAAATAGTGATACTATCGTCAAAGATGAAAATGGCGAAACATTATTAGTATTTTTAAAAAATGTTATCCCACAAAATATTGCATTTGAGGCATATAAATCATTTAGAAAAGCAACATATTTATCAAATAATCGAGGTCAAGCCGCAGGTCCTTTACCACCGGAACTTAAAATGGGTGATAAAATTGATGGTCTTACAGTAGGAAAAATACAAGGCAATAGATTTTATCCTTTGAAAAAAGATGGTACGTTATCAAACTCCCCTAAAGCAAAAGCAGTTTATAGTTCAATCGTGGGTTATGCCGATAGATATTCAAGGATACCATATTGTAGAACAACAGAGTTTACTCGTAAATATTTTGATGAATATAAAAAAACACTGCCATACGTCAAATTTATTGGCGATTTATTTGCGAGATACATACCAGAACGATATGAGGCACAAAAAAAAGCATGGGATCAAACTCATGTTGATTTTAAAATACCTCAAACACCTTTTACTACAATAACAGTAAATAAAAATTTTCGTACTGCCTGTCATTACGATGCTGGTGACTTGAAAGAAGGATTTGGAAATCTTGGAGTATTACAAGCTGGGGATTATAAAGGTGCTTATACTATATTACCGAAGTATGGCATAGGAGTTGATGTAAGAAGCTGTGATGTTGCTTTTTTTGATGTACACGAATTACATGGAAATACAGAAATTAAACCTATCGGCAATGCTGAAAGAATATCAATAGTAGCATATTTTAGAGAAAAAATGACTGAATGTGGTAGTGCCGAGGAAGAACTTGAGAGGATAAAAAATAAATGAATTTTAGAGTCGCTATACCATCAATATCAAGAGCAGAAACTATTACTAAAAAAACATTAAACTACCTAAAACAAACAGATATTGACATGTCAAAAGTAGATATATTTTTAAGTAATCCAAACGAAGAACAAGCATATCGTAATAATTTAAAGGATTATCCTGTAAATATTATAATAAGCAACACAAACCATGTTAATACCCAACGTAATTTTATAATAGATTATTACAAAGAAGATGAACTCATACTTGGCATTGATGATGACATAGATTTAGTAGCTATGAAAGTAGATGATAAAAATACAATACAATTAAACAGTTTGACTGATTTTGTTGAACAAGCATTTACAATATCACTTGATAAAAATTTTGATATGTGGGGAGTAAACCCTGTAATAAATCCTTATTTTATGAAAAATAATGTAACATTTAATTTAAAATATATTGTTGCTTGTTTTTATGGTTGGCGAAATAATCATCACGAAAAAGCATACGTATCAACAAATCCAGAGTATGGTAAAGAAGATTTTGAAAGATCAATAAGATATTACATAGCTGATGGTGGTGTAACTAGATTTAATTATGTAGCACCGAAAACAAAATATTACTCGGAAAAAGGTGGCATACAAAATTATAGAACTGTAGAGTATGAAGAAACAGCAGTGAAATGGTTGTTAAAAACTTTTCCCATGTATTGCAAACGTAATACAAAATCAAAAAGTAAATATCCAGAAGTAAGGTTGATTGACCAAAGGAGGAAAAAAAGGTAAAAAGTCAAAATTAACATAAAAATACCTATACTCAGGGGAAAGAGGATTATATGGATACAGAAAAAAAAGTTGGGCGACCTAAAAAAAACATCCCATATTCGTTGGAAGATATAGAAAAATTAGCCACAATGCAGTGTACTCGAGAAGAGATCGCAAATTTTTGTGGTGTGTCAGTAAGCACTCTAAAACGTAATTTTGACCCCCCTATAAAAAAGGGCTGGGACAAGGGCAAAAGGTCATTGAGAAGAGCCATGTTTGATAAAGCTATGCGTGGTAATACTACTATGTTAATATGGCTTTCAAAAAATTATCTTGGCATGAAAGATAAAGTTGAAACATCAGAGGAAAGCGAACCATTACCATGGAACCCAGATTTAACATAAATGCCATACACCAAGCCACAGGCACAAGTTATAAATGATAAATCAAGATTTAGAATATTAATTAGTGGCAGAAGATTTGGTAAAACATTTTTAGCAATCAACGAACTAGCAAGATTTGCTAGATTCCCAAGTAAAAAAGTATGGTATGTAGCTCCTACTTATAGACAGGCAAAGTCAATATGTTGGACTGAACTTGTACAAAGACTAAGAGCTCATAATTGGATTGAAGATATAAATAATTCTGATCTCACAGTAACATTACGTAATCATTCAAGGATATCGTTGCGTGGAGCTGATAACGAAAACAGCTTACGTGGAGTTGGACTTGATTTTTTAGTGATGGACGAGTTCAGCGACATTAACCCTGTTGCATGGTATGAAGTACTCAGACCAACTCTAAGTGATACGCAAGGACATGCACTGTTTTGTGGCACTCCACGTGGATTCGGTAACTGGTCTTATGATTTATATACAAAAGGATTATCAGATAAAGAATGGAAAAGTTTTAAATTTACAACATTAGAGGGTATGCAAGTTCCCCCAGAAGAGATTGAACAAGCCAAAGATGATTTAGATGAAAGAACTTTTCAACAAGAATATCTTGCATCTTTCGTAAATTATTCTGGAATGATTTATTATAATTTTGATAGAAGTAAAAATTTAATTGATAATTATAAAAAAAAAATATTAACATTACATATTGGATTAGATTTCAATGTTGATCCAATGTGTGCAGTAGTTTGCGTTATAGAAAAAGATAAGATATATGTTATAGATGAAATACAAATATGGTCATCAAATACAAATGAAATGGTTGATGAAATAAAACAAAGGTATAAAAAAAATATTGTGATTTATCCTGATCCTAGTGCTAGACAAAGAAAAACTTCTGCTGGTGGTATGACTGATTTAGCAATTTTAAAAAATGCTGGTTTTGAAGTTAAATGTAAAAACTCCGCACCATTAGTAAGAGATCGTATAAATTCTGTAAATGCTAAATTAAAAAATGCAAAAGGACAGCATAGTTTGTTTATTTTAAATTCTTGTAAAAATGTGATAAAAAGCATAGAAAGACAAATATACAAAGAGGGAACACATGTGCCTGACAAAGATAGTGGTTACGACCATTTTAACGATGCGTTGGGATACATGCTAGAGTATAATTTTCCTTTACGTAGGGATTTTAAACCTAACCCTCCTACAAGGTGGAGTTGATGGACAGTAAGGCATTAAAAACAAAACACCCATTATGGCATGCCAATATTGCTAATTGGGAATTTTATATACGTAGCTACTTGGGTGGCAACGATTACAGAAACGGATATTATTTACATAGATATATTTTAGAAACACCAGAAGAATACGATCAAAGGATTAGACATACACCTGTTGACAATCATTGTAAAAACGTAGTGCAAATTTATACAAGTTTTTTATGGCGAGTTCCTCCGACAAGAGATTATGGTTCATTAGATGGCGAACAACAATTAGAATCATTCTTAGCTGATGCAGATTTAGATGGTAGATCATTTGATACTGTGATGAGAGAAGTACAAATGAATGCAAGTATTTATGGTAACTGCTGGGTAGTCATTGACAAACCACAAACAAATTTAAAAACGAGAGCAGAAGAATTATCACAAGACATTAGACCATACATGTCAATCTATACTCCTGAGAATGTGATTAATTGGAACTATCGTAGAGCATCAAGCGGAAGATTTTATTTAGATTATTTGGTTATCGTTGAGGACATAAATACTGAAAGAGCAATCGTCAAAGTTTTTACAGAAGAAGTTATATCGACCTACGAAATACAAGATTTTGAAAAAGAGTATGCGGAGGGCGAAACAAGATTACTTGAGGAGATACCAAATCCTTTACGTAAGATTCCAGCAGTTAATGTTTATAATTTACGAGGAGCGAAAAGACCTATCGGCATAAGTGATTTAGCAGATGTTGCATATTTGCAACAATCTATTTACAATGACTATTCTGAAAAAGAACAATTAATTAGATTAGCCAATCACCCAAGTTTAGTTAAAACTCCAAACGTAGAAGCAAGTGCTGGTGCTGGTAGTGTTATCGAAATGCCAGAAGATATTGAGCCTGCATTAAAACCATACATTATACAACCAAGTGGACAAAACTTAGATGGCATTATGAAATGTATTCAAAATAAAATTGATGCTATTGATAGGATAACACACATGGGTTCTGTAAGAGCTACAACAGGACAGATTGCTAGTGGTATTGCATTACAAACAGAGTTTCAATTATTGAATGCAAGATTATCAGAAAAAGCAGATTATTTAGAAAATGCAGAAGAACACATTTGGTCGTTGTTTGCAATGTGGCAAGATAAAGAATGGGACGGACAAGTTGATTATCCAGATACATTTGACATCAGAGATTGGGCAAATGATTTACAATATTTACAAATGGCTAAAGCTAGTGGTATAAGATCAGAAACATTTAACAAAGAGCTCGATAAACAAATTGCAGAAGCAGTGATTGATGACAATGAGGCTATTAAAACGATTAATGATGAGATTGATAGCACCAGAACTACTAGAGGACAATTTACGACAACTGAAGTTGAAGGACAAACACCGAATGGCGAAACGGAAGAAACGAGTTAAAAAAGATAAAAAAACTAAAATACCATCAAAGTATTTAGAGGGATTATCTGGATCAAAAAGAAAATCAAGAGCATCATTGTTGACTAGGATGTCATCAATTTATAGAAGTGGTGGTCGTATTCCAATGAGCTTATTAAAACGTAGGACAAAAATATAATGGCTAGAAAATTTAGAAAACCATTATCTGCTAGTGTTGTAAGAACATTAAAAGCAAAAGCAAAAAAATCAAAGTTATTTAATTTTGCAGATTTAAAGGCATCGTATCGCAGAGGGCAAGGTGCATTTTTGAGCAGTGGTTCACGACCAAGAATAGGTATGGCTCAATGGTCTATGGCTAGAGTTAATAAATTAATCAGCAGAGGCAGATCAGGAACTTTCGACAAAGATATTATTTTAAGAGCATCAAAACGTAAAAGAAGAAGAAAATAATGGCAAAGTACCAAGGCAGATCAGTAAAACTTGGCAAACCATTTCGTACTCCGGGACAATCAAAAAAGTTTGCAGTATTTGTACGAGATAGAAAAACTAAGAATGTAAAAAAAGTAAGATTCGGCGATCCTGGTATGAAAATAAAATCTAACATACCCTCAAGGAAACGTAGCTTTATGGCAAGAATGGGTGGAGTTTTAAAAAAAGTAAGAGGGCAAAAGACTTTGAGTCCTGCGTATTGGAGTTTATTTGCTTGGCGAAATAAAATTAGATGAGCCGAATATTAGATCAACTTGCTGATCAACATGAAGAACGAATAATAAATACACTTTATCGTTTAGAAGATGATATAATTCGTCAAGTTACACAAGCAACAGGTGGCAATCTTGATGTAGAAACAAGATTAGCAATCCAACTACAACCACAACTTAGAGCAACCATAGAAAATGTTTTTTTAGAAGAGGCAGATTTAATAATTAATGAAGAATATAATAAAATCGCAAAAGAAGTATTAGATACATTTGGCGAGATGCCAATACCTGATAGATTTAAAAATTTAACGCAAGTTGATTTAGCAACAATCAATGCTTTAAAAACACAAGCATTCCAAGGTTTTGAAGATATTGCTGAAAGGTTTTTAAAAGTAATCAATGATGAAGTTTATCAAAGTATTATAGCTGGGCGACCATTTGATGATATGGTTGCAAACATTAGAGCTCACATAAATGGTGTTTATCAGAAGTCAAACATTACAGAAATTAATAATCTTGTTGATTTTATTAATGAAAATAAATTTAATACAAAAATGAAAGTTGAAGTTGAGGAAGCAATTAGAAAACTACACACTCAATATGCGGCTGACAGATCAGGAAATAATTTAAGAAGATATGCTGGTCAGATTGCTCACGATTCAGTAATGCAGTTTCATGGTCAGTTTACAGTCAAAAAGGCAAAAGATAGTGGACTCAATCATTTTAGATACACAGGCACACTAGTACGTGACTCTAGACCTTTTTGTAGAAATATGGTAAATAAAACCTTTACCGAAACAGAAGTTCGGGATATTTGGAACTCGAGATCGTGGGCTGGTAAATCTACAGGCGATCCGTTTATTGTTCGTGGTGGATATAGATGCCGACATACTTGGATTCCAACTAACCCAGAATGGAATATATAACAGGGAGAAATAAATGGCAGAAGAAAACAAAGTAGAACAAACTACGCAACCAGAAGTTTCACGTGAAACATCTGAAACTAAAACAGAAGAAACAAAAGCAGAAGTAAATGGTAATACTTTTAGCGAGGAAGATGTAAATAATATCGTCAAACAACGACTCGCTAAGGAAAGAGCATCAATCTATAAAAAATTAGATGTTGATGATTTAGATACTGCTATCAACGCAGTTCGAGAAAGCCGAGAAGCAGAAGAAAAAGAAAAAATTAAAAAAGGCGAGTTTGAACAAATACTCAAAGAAAAATCAGAAGAGTATAATAAAAAAATTAGTGGTCTTGAAAGTGAACTCAAAGATATTAAAATCAATCGAGCTTTACTTCAATCAGCTTCTAAGAATCGTGCTATCAATCCAGATCAAGTTGTTTCATTGTTGCAAACAAACATGAGATTAAATGATACAGGCAATGTTGAAATACTTGATAAAAATGGTATAACACGATATAACAACAAGGGGGAACTCTTAACTACTGACGAGTTAGTTTCTGAGTTTTTGACACAAAACCCTCACTTTGTTACTGCCTCCCCAAGTGGTAGTGGCTCAGTGTCAAATGTGGATAGGACAGAGCTCAATAAACCTTTTAATTTGAGTGATTTAGATTTGAACAATCCTGCGGATAGAAAAAAGTACGCAGAATATAGGAAGCAGAGAGATTCTCAGCCGACTAAGATTGTTCTTAACAAATAACCATTAAAGGAGTAAAAAATGGCAAACGAAACGACAAGTTCAACCATCTCGGAATTATACACGGAGATCGTTGCAGAAGCATTGTTCGTTGCTAGCGAACAATCAATAATGAGAGGTCTTGTCCGAAACTACACTATTGCTGGTGGTGGTAAATCAGTAGAAGTACCGATTTATGCAAACGTGTCAGCAGCAGCTGTAAACGAGGCAACTGATCTTTCAAACACAGCAGTCAATCCTACTTCAGTTACTATAACAGCAAGTGAAGTCGGAATCATGACTACATTAACGGACTTAGCAAGAAACTCAGCATCAAGAAATGTTGCGGCTGACATCGGAAGATTATTTGGTGAAGCTATTGCAACAAAGATTGATACAGATCTTGCGGCATTGTTCACAGGGTTCTCTACTGAAAAGGGTCCCGGAGCTGGTTCTGAATTGACAGTACAAGATTTATTTGAGTGTGCGGCAGAACTTAAAACTAACAAAGCTCCTGGTCCATACTTCGGTGTGTTCCACCCTAAACAAATCTTCAATGTTAAAAAGTCTTTAACAAATACATTTGTTGGTAGAGATACTGAGTTATCAAACGAAGCGATGAGAAGTGGTTTCGTAGGTAACGTAGCTGGTATCCAAATCTTTGAAACATCAAATATTTCAGTTGATGGTTCAGATGATTCTATCGGTGGTGTTTTCTCACAAGATGCTCTAGGTCTTGCTATGATGCAAGATTTAAAAATTGAATCTCAAAGAGATGCAAGTTTAAGAGCTGATGAGATTGTAGCAACAGCAGTATTCGGTGTTGGTGAACTTCATGATTCTTATGGAGTTAAATTAACAGCTGATACTTTAGCTAACTAATAAACATTAAATTATGGGGTGGTCAATCCACCCCATATTTGATATAAAAAATTATGACAATAGAAACAGTAAAACTTACTAATAACAAAGGCGATGTTATTGAAAGAAAAAAAGTTGATTACGAAAACAATGTTGAAAGATTCAATATGCGTGGTTGGTTTTTAGATGATGGTAAAACTGCAAAACCAAAAGCAGAAAAACCTGTTAAGGTCGCTAAAAAAGTTGTTAAAAAAGTTGTAAAAAAGAAAACTAAAAAATAATGTCATCTACTGTATTTAATGTGCAGAATACACATTTGCAAAAGATACAACCAGACATTCTAGGGTTTGGAGTAACTACTTTTGTAGATCAAATACAATTTGCTGAAAACGATGTATTAAGACGTATCAGAGAAGAATGGTGGGAAAGATATAGACACCAAGTAAGATACAAAGATATTACAAAAGTAACTTCAGTTGAAATGACAAACAGCAAACTTACTAAAAATCAATGGGAGTTATCCGTTGTATATTTAGCATTATGGAAATACATATACCCTATCCTTACAAAGTGGCGAGATCCAGATACAGGCGAAGGTAAAGATACGTTTCAAGTTCAGATAGATTTTTATAGGGACAGATACGAAGAAGAGTTCCAAGCAATATTGAGGGACGGGGTAGAATACGACGAAGATGGTGGGGGTACGGTATCTGATAGCGAAAAAGAATCGTTACATCAATTACGATTGGTCAGATAATGGAACTCAAAGTCAAAGCCAATACATTACAAGCAACAAAATTTTTAAAAGGCATAAAAAGAAAACAATTATCTGCGGCTCAAAAAGGATTGAACAGAGTTTCTAACATGGCAGTGCAGATGATTACAACAAGAACTCAATCAGGGAAACTACCTGATAATGCAAGAATGGAGCCTTATACAAAAGCTACAAAAAAAGCTAGAAAAGATAGAGGAAGACAAGTAGGATTTGTTGATTTAACAGATACAGGAAAAATGTTTAGAAGTTTAGATTTTAAACAAAGTGGATTAAAAAATACTTTGTTCTTTTCAAATAAAGAAAGAGAAAAGATTGCGGCTCAACATGATTTTTTTGGAGTAGGAAAAAGAAAAACAAAACGTCCTTTTTTTTCAATAGGTAATGATGAAGAAGAAAAACTAAAAAACGAGTTTGCAAAATTTTATTTTAGTTCGGTAGGTTTATGAGTAAAAGAGAAAATATAGCAAGTGATATAATTACAAAACTTGATGCAGTAACAAGTCCTATTGAGTTCAAAAAATTAACAAGAGAACCATTTGAGGTAGAGGAATTATCAGATGCACAGTTCCCAGCCGCATTTATACAATCAGGGGAAGAAACAAGAGAACCATCAGCCATGGGTGACACAGGTGCGGGAAAATATATAGGAACAATAGATTTTTTAATAGTTGCGTTTGGTAAAGGAACAGATGCAAACATTGATACTGTAAGAAATCAAATCATTGAAGTAGTTGAAGAAACTCTAGATAATGATATAACTAGAAACGGAAATGCATTAGATACACAAATTATCTCTGCTACTTCTGATGAGGGAACAATATATCCTTATGGTGGTGTACGAATAACAGTGCGTGTAATGTATCAATTTACAAGGGGGAATGCATAATGGCTAAAGATGTTGATATGAAAAAAGGCGACAGTGTGATAAGAGTATCACCAGATTTTGTAGATCATTATACAAAACTTGGTTATCAAACTTTAGATAACAAAAAAAATATTTCAGTTGCAAAGGAAACTGAAAAGATTATAAAAGAAATTAAAAAGACAAAGGAGTAAAATATGGCAACACATCATGGTAAAGACGCAGTAGTTCATGTTGGTGGTACTAATATTGGTCAAGCAACAGGATTTACAGTTGATACAACACACGACGTAGTGGAGGATACTGCTTTAGGTAGTTCTATGAAATCGTATGTAGTTGGTAGAGGAACATTTACAGCATCTATTGACATGAATTTTGATGATGATGACACAGCTCAAGGCACATTGGTTCAAGGTTCAAGTTTGAGTTTTGAATTTATGCCAGAGGGTTCTGGATCAGGTGAGCAAAAATTATCTGGAACAGGCATCGTTACAGGAATGTCAGTTGGTGTAACTCTTGATGGCGTAACTACAAGAACAGTTACAGTTCAAGGTAATGGTGGTCTAACTATCGGCACTGTATAATCCTAATTTATGGCTGATGAAAAGATAGATTATTTTGAGGGTATTAGAGATCACTTTAATGCTCAAGAAACAAAAGTTATTGAAGTTCCAGAATGGGGTTTAGTCGGCGATAAAGCTATACATTGCAAACCTTTTAATATGCAAGAAAAGGCAAAAATATTTAAAGGTGCTACCACTACAGATCTGATAGTTTTGATTGATGTTATTGTTGAAAAAGCATTAACAAAAGATGGGAAAAAAATGTTTGATGCTACAAATATTTTATCTTTCAAAACAAAAGCTGATACCAATGTGATTGCTGATGTTGCAACTAGGATAATGGGAACACAAGATACAAACATCGTAGATGCAAAAAAAAACTAAAAAATAATCCAGAACTTCATAATATATTTGCTTTAGGCGAGAAACTGCACAAAACAGTTTCAGAAATCTTGCAAATGTCAGTCGTTGAGTTTAATATGTGGTTGGCATATTTTAATCTTCAAAATGAAGAGCGAGATAGACAAGATAGAATTGCAAAGATGAAAAGGTAAATGGCTACAAAAAAAGTAAATATAGATATTATCGCAAAAGATAAAACTCGAATGGCAATGCAAACTGCCACTCGTGGAGTAAACAATCTTAAAAATTCTGTTTTTAATTTAAAAGTTGCTTTCGCCGCACTTGGTGTTGGTTTAATTGGAAGAGATTTTTTAAACACTGCTAGAGAAATAGAAAGATTAAAAGTAAGATTTAAATTTTTATTTAGCACAGTAGCAGAGGGCGAAAAAGCATTTAAAGGTTTATTAAAATTTGCTGGGGAAGTTCCTTTTAGTTTGGAAGAAATACAAAGAGGTGCTGCTAATCTTGCAGTCGTTACAAAAAGTGCAGACGAACTAAATGAAATTTTAAGAATTACAGGGGATATCGCTGCCGCATCAGGTTTAGATTTTCAAACTACATCAGAACAACTACAAAGAGTCTTTTCTGCTGGTATAAATTCTGCTGATTTATTTAGAGAAAGAGGTGTAAGAGAAATGCTCGGCTTTGAGGCTGGTGTTTCCATAAGTGCAGAAAAATCAAAACAACATATCATAAAAGCATTTAGAGAGGGAACTTTATCAATAGTTGGTGCATCAAAAGAAATGGCTAATACATTTGATGGGCAACTCTCAATGATTGGCGATAAATTTTTAACATTCAAAACTATTGTTATGGACAATCAACCATTTGATTTATTGAAAGCCATAGTCATTCAAGCTAACGAAACAATAGAAAAAAGTTTTGGCGATATTGAAAGTGCCGCAGAGTTTATGGGTCATAGGATAGTCGAGGCTTTTAAGGCAACTGTTTTAGGAGTTGCAAGTGTTATAGATATGATGCGACCAGCTACAAATTTTGTGTTTGGTGCTTTCAATGAACTTTCAAGATTTATTAATAATGTTCCACCAATAATTGCAAGTTTTGGTATTTTAGGTTTTCTTGCTTTGGGAGCAAAAGGTAAACTTGTTGTTGTAGCGATAGCTGGTGTTTACAATAAAATACAAGAAATATTTTCAACTCTTTTAGATTTTGTAGTTAAAAGCACTGACAAAATTGCGTCAGCAGTAAAAAAATTAGGATTTGATGAAACTGCTAAACAAATAGAAGCATTTGGCGATGTGATTCAAAAAGCAAAACCAAAAATGCTTGATGGTCTTGGAGATATGAAAGAGGGATTCGAAGAGTTTGGACACATGCAAATAATGAAACTTTTTGGAACTGACGATATCGAAAAACTTACAGGCGAAACAAGGAAATTAGCAGAGGAATATTTAAGATCACTTGATATGATTATTGCTCATAGAATTAAAGAACATGATGTTGTGAGTGCTGAAGGAAAAAATGATATAGAAAAAACAGTTACTCTAATGGGTAAACTCAAGGAAGCCGCAACAGGATTCAAAGATGGTTTTAAAGAAGCAATGGAAGAAGCTGGTAACATAACTAAAAATTTCCAAAGAATAGGTAAAGAATCATTTAAAGAATTAACAGATGCTCTTACAAATTTTGTTATGACAGGAAAATTATCAGTTGAAGATTTAGCGAGAACAATAATAAAACAAATAGTAAATGCTTTAGTTGGTGCCGCAGTAAGTTCAGCTATGAAAAAAGCAACTGCTATGTTTAAAATGGACGCAATCAAAAAAGCATTGATTAGTGTTTATGAGGGTGCATTGAGAACATTTGCAACTATTCCTTTTCCATTTAACATTGCCGCAGTAGGTGGTGCTTTAGCATTTGGTATGGGAATGGTTAATAAAATCAGAGGATTTGAAAAAGGTGGACGACCACCTGTTGGTCAGCCATCAATAGTTGGGGAAGCTGGTCCTGAGCTTTTTGTACCAGATCAAGCTGGTACTGTTGTGCCAAACAATCAATTAGGTATGGGTGGTAAGCCTGTAACAGTAAATTTTAATATCAATACTGTAGATGCTAGAGGATTTAATGAATTATTAGTAAATAGCAGAGGTGTATTAGTAAATATAATTAATCAAGCAGTAAATGAAAAAGGAAAAATGGCAGTAATTTAATATGAGTGGAGCATTACCAAATACAAATTTTTCAGCAATCAATTTTAAAAATAATCAGAAAACTTTGTTTAGTGAAACTGACAGTGGCAAAACATTTAGAAGACAAGTACAAGGACAAAGATTTAGTTTTACAGTTTCATATCCTCCTATGAAAAGGTCGGAGTTTGCACCTATCATGGCATTTATAATGAAACAAAGATCACGAAAAGAAAATTTTACTATTACGTTGCCAAGTTATTTTAATGCACAAGGTAATGAAACAGGAACTTTGTTAGTGAATGGTGCACACTCCTCGGCTGATACAACCATTGACATTGATGGTTTTGCTGGTGATGGAGCTGGTAGGTTGAAAGCTGGTGATTTAATTAAATTTGCACACGACAAAGTATATATGGTTGTTGCAGATGTTACTTCATCATCTAATGCCGCAACAGTTACTATAGAGCCACCATTAAGAACTGCTTTGACAAATAATAGTAGTGTTACCTATGATTCAGTGCCTTTTACTGTACACTTAACGAGTGATGTTCAAGAGTTTGAAACTACTCAAAATGATAAAGACGGAAACCTTTTATTCCGATATGAGTTTGATGTTATTGAAAGTTTATAATGGCAAGAGGATTAACTACTGCGGTCAAAAACGAATTAGCAACAGGAGTTATTGATCCTGTATTATTAATAGAGATTGATTTTAATACTCCTGTTTATTTAACAAACGCATCATTTGATTTGACATCTAGTGTATCTGGCTCATCAAGAACTTATGTATCTAATGGTCATTTTAGAAACATTACAGGAATCAACGAAACAAACAAACCTACCAAAAACACATTGTCATTAAGTTTGTCAGGAGTTGATCAAACTTACATACAGATAGCACTTTCAGAAAATATAATTAATACTGAAGTTTATATTTACCGAGGATATTTAGATACAAGTAATGCTTTAATAGCAGATCCATTTTTATTATTTTTTGGCACTATTGATGAATATAAAATTACAGATACAACAGAAACTTCAAATTTAGTTTTACAGATAACTTCTCATTGGGGAAACTTTAGTAAAACAAGTGGTAGAGTTACAACTGATAATGCTCAACAAAGATTTTTTAGTGGCGACAAGGGTATGGAGTTTGCGGCACTTACTGCAAGAGATATAAAATGGGGTAGAGTATAATGGCTAGTTTTCATTTTTACGAAACAACAAATAAAAATTTAGATGAAATATTTGAAATATTAAACGAGTTTGAAAAAGAGGCACCAGCTTTAGATTATCCTCACATTAATAGACCTAAAATGAAACAAACTTTGATGATGTTTTTAGAAAAGGGTAAAATAATTTTGATTAAAGATTTAGATAAAAATAAAATTGTAGGTATAACTATTTTTTTATTTAATGAATATTTATGGTCTAGAGAACAACTACTATCAGTTCAAGTAATTTATATATTAAAAGAATATCGATCATTTAAGTTATTTAATCAAACCATGGATATAATTAAAAATCAGGCAAAAGGAAGGCATATACATCTTACAATATCTACTAAATTGATGGCAGATAAATTATTAGATAGATATGGTTTTGAAAAATTAGGTGGACTTTGGAGGTACTCAGATGTGTGATCCAGGCGAAATAATTGAAGATACAATAGATGCTGTTACAGGTGTTGTAGATTTTGTAGTTGATTTAGTTGTAGATTTTGTAGGTTGGCTAAATCCCATACCAGAGGTTCCAGACTTCGGCGATAATCAACAAGACATCAATGCTAGAGGTGTTCTTATAAATAAAATAAGTGCTAATGCTCACATACCGATTGTTTATGGCACAAGAAAAGTAGGAGGCAATGTAGTTTTTCTAGAAACGAGTGGTACCGATAATGAGTTTTTATACATGGCTTTAATATTATCAGAGGGTGAAATAGATGGTATTACAAAGATATTTGTAAATGATAATGAAGTAACTTTCAGTGGTGCTTTTGCTGATAATACACAAAGAACTGTAGCAAGTTCTGATGCAAATTATTTCAAAGCACCTGATGATGACTCAAGTGCAGAAAGTTTGATTACAGTTGAGCCACATTTTGGATTAGATAGTCAAAGTGCTTCAAGTTTATTATCAGGACTTTCTTCTTGGACATCAAACCATAGATTAAGAGGATTGGCATATTTAGCAATAAAGTTTAAATGGAATGCAGATGCTTTTGGTTCTTTGCCTACTGTAAATGCAATTATTAAAGGTAGAAAAGTATATAATCCAAACCTTGATAGCACAGTTACAGGCGGAAGTGGAAGTCATAGAAAAGATGATTCAACTACATGGGAATATTCTGATAACGGAATTTATCAGATGCTTGATTATTTAAGAAATGAAAGATTTGGTATGGGTATTCCTAATAGTTATTTTGATTCAAACTTTGCTGATTGGCAAGTTGCTGGTGATGTTTGTGATGCAGATATAACACCATTTAGTGGTGCAAGTGCTATTGACTTGATGGATAGCCACCCTGTTGTTGATACATCAAGAAAAGCCATAGATATTGTTCAAGATTTTGTAAAAGGCACAAGATCATATCTAAATTTTACAGGTGGTAAATATAATGTTTTAGTAGAAACTTCTGGAAGTGCCACCATTTCATTAGATGAAGATAATATCATTGGCGGAATAAGTGTTGGAAGTAAAAATAAAAACTCAAGATACAACAGAGTGATAGTAAATTTTACAAACCCAGATAAAAATTATCAATCTGATACAGCACAGTTTCCTCCTGTAGATGAAACAGGTTTAGCAACTGCTGACCAACATGCTACAATGAAAACAGAAGATGGTGGTTTATTATTAGAACAAAAATTTGATTTCCCTATGTTAGTTAATCCTCATCAAGCTCAAGAAATGGCAGAAATAATTTTAAGAAGATCAAGATCAAGTTTAGATGTTAGTTTAAAAGCTGATGCAAACGCATTAGAGTTAGCCATCGGGGATATTGTAAATATAACACATGTTACTCCGGGATTCTCAGCAAAACCTTTTAGAGTACAAGGAATGAGTATTAATACAGATCATACAGTATCAATGCAACTATCAGAACATCAAGATAGTTATTATGCTTTTGGTACACAAGTTGCACCAGCAACAATACCAGATACAACTTTGCCAAACCCATTTAGTGTACAACCACCAGCAAGTGTTACTTTAGATGATGAACTTATTGAATATGCTGACGGTATAGTTATAACAAGATTACTTATAACAGTAGGAGCATCCCCAGATAAATTTGTTGATAATTATGAAGTACAAATAAAACAAACTCTTGATCAAAATGGTGCCGCAGTTACTGATTCATTTAGAGAAATAGCAACAGGAAAAATTTTAAGTTATCAACACCTTAACGTAATTGATGAAGCTACTTATCAAATCAGAGTAAGAGCAGTCAACACCATAGGTGCAAAATCAACATTTGTTTCAGCTACAAGAAAGATAGTAGGAGGTGTAGAAGCACCATCTAATGTTGAAGATTTTGCAGTAGAAATGCATGGACAACAATACATGAAACTAACATGGACACCACCAAGTCAAAATAGTGATCTTGACATATCCTTTTATGAAATAAGATATCAAAACGTACTAACAGGATCTAATTGGCTTAATTCAACCAATCTTGTAAGATGTCCTCGTAGAAAGTGTGATAATGCTATTGTACCAGCTAGAACAGGCTCTTACTTGATAAAAGCTGTAGATAAGAATGGTAATAGTTCAGCAGAAGCTACAATAGTAGCAACAAATATATCAGGCATACAAGCATATAACACTGTCACTAATTTTACCGAAACACCTAATATTTTCACAGGA
>VTLG01007719.1_pt1 | contig 32165 bp, 36 predicted proteins | sample 4694571 | NCBI WGS metagenome assembly VTLG01 (sample SAMN12604809, study PRJNA352737) | marine metagenome | biome: ENVO:00000447; feature: ENVO:00000209|ENVO:00000569|ENVO:01000036; material: ENVO:00002151; isolation source: viral sequences binned using virsorter ...
GGTCTGCATATCGTTCAGCTCTTATTAAGTGAATTTGTCTAGAACACCTATCACACCTATATACTTATGTAAACAGACTTCGTTGGTTACTGTATAGAAGTTTTTACCAGAACTGTTTACAATTTTTCAAAACTCTTTCCTATACAGCAAGTTCTAACTGCTCACCCCACTTACCCTCTTCAAGACGATAATGATAAACTCCACCTAACCACCTACCAACAATATTTAAGTTGCCATAAGCATCTTTTCTTAAACTACGGATACCTGCTGATGTTCCTGTTTCTAAATATCCAATCTCTTTTGATATTTCCTGTACAGTATGCCATTCTCCGTCTTTAAGTATGTTAATAATTTGAGGCGACATTCCTTTTCTAGTGTGATATTTCTTTTCATCCATTTTCTTCCTCCTTAAATGCTTTTGGATCATCTGCTCTAACAAAATCAGACCACCATGCTCTTGACAGTTCTCCTTTTTGTTCACCAACTTCACAAACGTGTTTTTGGAGTTTTAAATTTGTTTCTTCTACAACAACGTCTACAGCATCTTCAACTTTGTGTATCTCATCATAAGTAATGTACCGTATTCCACACTCATCAATATGTCTTGTAAGTTCTTTAGTAATATTGACAAGTTTTAGTACACCGTCGCTTATCTGACTTTTTTCTTCTTTCTTTTTAGCCATAGCTTTCTTTCTCCTTTCATAATCTTTAGCCTCATCTTTTATCCATTTAATAAAAGTATTTTCAGTCATAATATTTCTCCTCACTTTGAGTAGTTTTTCTGACCTTATACCTATTCAATCTTTCTGTCAACTCATATATTTTCTTATATGCCATTTGTAGTTGTTCTTGTAAATCTTTGACATTCTTTTTTAATATCTTATTTTCATTCACTACCGTTATAATATTTTTCATGGATGCCATTCTTTATGTAGAGACAAACGTTCTTCTGACATAACTCCTATTTGTACACAGAGAGTATTAATTGGTTTATGCACTAACTCATTATGACGTTCTCTCTCCCACTGTGCCATTTCTTTTGTTGTTTGCATACACTCTTCTAAAGAAACTACAGATGTATATACATATCTTGTAAAATCTTCAGCTACTGAACAGGTACTTAAACAATATGAGATTATGGCATAATATAAGAGTTCCATTATGGTTTCTCTTTAGTTACTTCTTTTGGCACTTCTTGAAGTTCTTCTTTAAGTTTAGCTATCTGCCTATCAGCATTTTCTATACCTGCTGTAAGACTTTTTTTATGTTCTTCTAGACCCTGTATTCTACTCTCTACTTTTTTGTTAATAAGTTTTTGATATTCACTATCTCTCATTACATATACAGTAGGTAGTCCAAATTGTGATCGCATTAATGCAGAACCTAGTGTATAAAAATCATCTACTAACATATTACTTCTCCTTTGCTAAAACATAGATGTTACCAGTGTTTCCTGTAAATCGTTTGATTATATTTCCACCACATCTAATTTCTATAATAGTATTGAGGTTTATATTTCTATAACCTTTACTTTTTAAATCATAAACTGTTAAGTACCTATCTTTATTATTTACATCTTTTCCCCCTTTTAAATGTTTTTTAACTTCTAATCTACAATTCATTTCTCTAACTTCACCATTTCTTTTTACAAACATAGCTTTAAATATTTTATGACCTACCATATTTTTAATAGCTGAGGTTACTAATGTTTCAGTGTAAAGTTTCATCGGGTTTTTCCTTTTCTTTTATTAGTGTTTCTATTTCATGTATTAATGTAATATATATTCCAGTAAATACATTAAGTATAATAGTACATTGTTCAGCTCTATCTATTCCTAGTAACATATACTTATTACATAAGTCAAGAATTTCTTTTGAAAAACTATCAGATACTTTATTCATTATATACATATAGTATATAGTATTATAAATGTCAATACCTAATAAAAAAAATATTTTTATTGACAAGAGTTCTACTATGATATAATGATTTAACTAGAATTATAAAAAGGTACTAGTAAATGGATAAAGGGAATGTATTTGAATTTGTTAAGGCACTATCTATACCTAATGAGGAAACCTATAGAGGCGACTGTCCTGTTTGTAATCATAGGAATACTTTCAATGTTTCTAATACTTCTGGCAAGTTGCTGTACAATTGCTATCATGCTGACTGTCAAATTAAAGGATTTACAAAGACGGGTAGGCAGATCTCTTTATCGGCTGAACCTACGAAAAGGAAAGGAATAGATCTTTCTGTATATGACAAACAGTGGGTTGGCGTGGGTAGATCTAATAGAGTAGTTGACTACCTTCATTCTGTACAGGCATATTATGCTTATGAGAACAGATACGCTGACATTCGGTATGATGTTAGGGAAGACAGGTGTGTGTTTCTTGTATACAAAGATAAAACTCTTGTAGATGCCGTAGGTAGATCGCTGACAAAAATTAAACCAAAATGGAAAAGGTACGCATCATCACGAGTTCCATTCGTTACAAAAAATAACAGTGATCATCTTGTAATTGTTGAGGACTGTGCAAGTGCTTGTGCGTTGACAATAGCTGACATTAAAGGTATGGCCTTGATGGGAACAAATTTGTTGACAGAGTATTTAAAATATTGTAAGGGGTACAAACAGGTAACAATCGCTTTAGATAAAGATGCGTCAAAGAAAGCAATGAAGCTTGTACATGAGCTATCCATTCATGTACGGACAAAATTAAAGCTGATTGATAAGGATATAAAAACTTGGACAAAAGAAAAACTTTTAGGAGAATTTGTTGACAATTGAAAAACAAATATTATCAGCTTGTATGATTACAGATTTTTTTAAAGAAACACAGGATGTTGTTTCTAAAGAGATGTTTGCCAATGGTGTAGGGACTATTTTTGATACTATAGCCTCTGCACAGAAGAAGTATGATAGTGATTTAGACATTAATACTCTTATTCAATTGCATAGAAATAAATATCCTGCATTGCCGGATTCATCAAGAGAACCTATAGAAGAAGTCATAAAAGAACTTGACAAGTACAAGCCAATGAATAAGGGTATACTTAAAGATCTTATAGTAGACTTTTGGAGAAAGGATAAGGCACATAAGATAAGTGATTTATCTGCTGACATTTGGTTAGGCAACAGTGATGACTTTATTATGTTACGTTCTCTTGTAGATACTGCTATAGAAAAAACACCGGAAGATGATGCAAACTTTACAAAAGTGGAAGACACTGTGAGAGATTACATAGAGAAATGGGATGAAGGATTTGAATTTAAGTTTGAACTACAACCTTTTGCTGATAAATTAAACGGTGCAGGAAGGGGTAATCTTGGTATAGTTTTTGCTAGGCCGGAAACGGGGAAGACAACTTTCTGTACATACTTGGTTGCAGAGTATATAAGGCAGGGATTTAAAGTAGCATACTTTGCCAATGAAGAGCCGGGCCGGTTAGTTAAAGGCAGGGTATTCTCTGCTTACTTACGAAGATCAGTTGATGAATTAAAAGAACACATTGAAGATTCAATGATTATATACAAAAAAGAAATAGAACCTAATTTTGATTTGTTGGAGGGTAGAGGTATATCTTTAAATGAAATTGATAAATTTCTTGACGTTCATAAGCCAGACATAGTATTAATAGATCAACTTGACAAAACGGTAATAAACGGTAACTTTATAAGGCTTGACGAAAAATTAAGAGCATTATATGAGGGATCAAGAACTCTTGCAAAAAAACATCAGGTATTACTTTGGGCTGTATCACAAGCATCTTATGATGCACAAGGTAGACAGGAAGTGGATTTTAGTATGTTAGAGAACAGTAGAACAGGGAAGGCAGCAGAGGCTGATTTAATTATTGGAATTGGCAAAAACTACGGAGAAGAAGAAGATTATATAAGACACTTGTGTGTATCTAAAAATAAACTTAATGGATGGCATGGAACGATAACATGTTCTATTGATATCTTTAGAGCAAGGTACGAGTTATGAAAAAAAGAATACATGTAAATCAACACAATATAAAATTTAATCAAAAACATGGAACAAATAAACCTGTTATTACTGTTAAAACCTATAAAGATAATAAGTATGCACATGAGGTAAGTATACTAGGAGAGAGTAAAATTATTTACAGACCTGATAAACCTCTATCTTGTGGAGCTAGAGTATGGATTGAAACGGATTCAGAGGTGGTGATTAATGTTAAAAGCTGATGGGTTTGATAAGGCAATAGTAGGTGTTGGTAGAAGGTGTGGACAACCGGATCTATTAGTGTATGATGTACACGAGTGTATAAACATACTTATAGAAAGGGATGGTATGACAGAAGAACAAGCAATGGAATACTTTGATTTTAATGTAGTGGGATCTTGGGTAGGGGAAAGCACACCTATCTTTTTATATACAGGAGAAGAGTATTGAAAAAACATACTGGTGGATTTAAAGTAAGAGGAGTAGACAATAAAACAGGTAAGATAAGGCATTTAAGGTGCGAGGAAAACCGTAGGCAAAACGTAGTCTTTAAAAATTTACAAGATGCAGAGTATGCTTTAGATGTTGCCATGTATCAAAAATGGGATGACTACGATGATCTGGAATGGCGAGAATGGGGTAATGTTCTTCCAAGTCCTTGGGGTAATGAAGATGAAAAAACTACATGGTCAATAGTAAAGGTGAAAGATGCGAGTAACTATTCTTGATATAGAAACAACATTTAAAAAGAACATAGATGGAAAAATAGACGCTGATCCCTATACAGGAAATATGTTAGTATCTGTTGGTTACATTACGGATACAAGAACATCCTATCATGAAACTGCTAAATGGGAAGAGGGCTACCTTTGTTTTACCCATAAAGATAAAGAACCAACAGAAAATGGCTTTGACATATTACAAAAAGTTCTGGATAATACCAATATATTAGTAGGACACAACATTAAATTTGATTTAAAGTGGTTGCTTGCTTGTAATTTTCAGTATAATAAAGAACTATATGATACAATGATAGCAGAATATGTTATACATGGTGGAGATAAGGTAGGATTATCTTTGGCTCAATGTTCCCAAAGGTATGGCCTTGATGAAAAACGTGTAGATTTAACGGAACAGTATTTAAAAGATGGTGTATCTTTTGACAACATACCTTGGGATATTTTAGAAGAATATGGTAGGGCAGATGTAGAAGTAACTAAACAACTATTTCATGCACAACATGAAAAAGCAGATGATGGTCTTTTTCCAACTATTCATTTAATGAATGACCTATGCAAAGTTCTTACCGAAATGGAAAACAACGGAATGAAAGTTGATGCTGATTCTCTTACTGAAATTAGAGAACAATATAACAATGAATACAATGAGTTACACGAATTTCTTGATGAAGAAGTTAAACGTGTAATGGGAGACACCCCTGTAAATTTAGATAGTCCGGAGGATAGGTCAAAAGTTTTATACAGTCGGGCTGTACAGGATAAAAAGTATTGGTCTGCTACTTTTAATTTAGGATATGAACTACGGGGAAATTCTAGAAAAAAGAAACAAGTTAGAAGATATAAACGGGATGACTTTGTTAGGAAGGTAAGGGCAAATACTTCTGTTCTTCAACAGACAGAGGCGAAGAGGTGTGTTTCTTGTAGAGGAAGAGGATATTTTAATCCTTTAAAGAAGGATGGTACGGTGGGAAAAGCTAAAAGAATTTGTAAGACTTGCGAGGGTGAGGGATTAATGTTTATTCCTACAGGAGAGGTTGCAGGATTTAAACTTGTACCAAAAGATTCTTATGATGTAAGTTCTCATGGATTTAAAACAGATAGACTTACATTAGAAACTTTAGCATTGTCTGCCAATAAAGAACAAAAGAAATTTGTAAGTTCTTATATAAAGTACAATGCTATTAGTACTTATTTGAGAACCTTTGTGGATGGCATTGAAAAGGGATTGGATAGTAAAAACTTTATTCATCCACACTATATGCAATGCGTAACTGCTACGGGAAGACTATCTTCTCGCAATCCAAATTTTCAAAATATGCCAAGAGGTGGTACCTTTCCTGTACGTAGTTGTATAGTATCAAGGTGGAAGGGGGGCAAGATCCTTGAGGGAGATTATTCACAGTTAGAATTTCGTGTTGCAGGATTTTTAGCAAAAGATAAACAGGTCTACGAGGATGTTTCAAAAGGTTTTGATGTACATACCTTTTCTGCAGAAGCATTAGAAGTTACCAGACAAGAAGCAAAAGCACATACATTTAAACCATTATATGGAGGTACTTATGGAACCGAAAAAGAAGTCGCCTACTACGATTTATTTAAGGCCAGATATTCAGATGTTGCACGATGGCATGTGTTATTGCAGAATGAGGCTATACAGAAAAAGAAAATTACTTTACCTTCTGGTAGGGTTTATCATTTTCCTGATGTTCGTAGGGTGTTCAGTGGGGGTTCTTCCCATGCTACAGCCATAAAAAACTATCCTGTACAGGGATTTGCTACAGCAGATCTACTTCCTTTAGCTTTAATAAATTTAAGAAAATTTTTACTTGACAAAGGAATGAAGTCTGTGGTATGCAATACCGTACATGATTCAATTGTTCTTGATGTGTATCCTGAAGAGGAACAAGATGCAATTGAAATATTAAAAGAATCTATGTTAAGTATTAAATCAGAGGCTAAACGTAGATACAACATTAACTATGATATGCCGATTGGCATTGAATTAAAAATGGGTGATAATTGGCTTAGCATGGATAGTGTTTTAACACTCTGATAGTGGAGAAAAGCGATGATGTCTAATGACATTGCAGTAAATACGGTAAGTGCAGTTCCTTCCTTGAAAACTATGTCTATACAAGAAATAGCTGCTCTTACAGGACAAAATGATACAAGTCTTGAAAGTAATCAAGGTTTGCCTCGTTTTTCCATTAATCATAGTGAAGAAGATAACGAGGGAAGAAATATACCTCGTGGTCAATTCTCTTTGAAAATTCCCGAACTTAATACTATGGTATATGCTAAAGAGGCTGAATTAAGGATATTCTGCAGATTCTATACTTATAGTAGATGGGATGTTGAAGAAAATACTTTTGGTTGTCAAACAATTCAAGCACCGAGTTTAAGTGCTGATTTCTATGACACTGAAGGCAACTTTCGTTGTGGTAGATTAACAAAAAGTGAAGTAGATAATTTGCCAAAAGATAGTCCAGAGTTAACTTTGCATAAAAGTGTAAAATGCAATCAGGTTTTATATAATACTGTAAGACTTATTGATCCTGTAGATGCTGATGGCAAGAAGGTAGAAATGAAGAATGAAACTCCTTCTGTTTGGTATATAAGAGGATCAAGTTTTATACCTGTTAGTGATCATATAAAAATGATAGGTCGGAAACAGGTTATGAGTAATACAGTTAATAAGGTTGCTACTTCAAGAAAGAAACTTGGTGGTAATTCTTATTATGTTCCTATCCTTTCTGTGTTAAAGAATATACAAACAAAGGATGGTGATCAAGAATTAATGAATAAATTCTTTGAAACCAGAGATGCTATAAACAAGAAGGTTATTAATGCATGGAAAACAGAAAAGGAAAAACGAACTAAAGTTGGTGATCTATCTAATTTTAGTGAAGTTTTAGACGGAACAACCGGATAAGTTGTGTTTAATCCTATTCTCATGAAAGTGCAAGGGTTTCTAGATCGTGCTACAAGAGAGGGCATTGATCTAGACCCTGAACTTATAGAAGAATTTAAAGACAATTGTGGAAAAGCTCTTGTCAAACAAATATCTCGTGGCAGGGGTAGTTATTCATTACGCATGAGTGGTTTAGGTAGGCCATTATGTCAACAATGGCATGATAAGAATGGATCAGATAAAGAAATAGCGTATAATTCAATTATGCGATTTTTATTTGGTGATATAATAGAGGCAATTGCTATGGTTGTACTGAAAGCATCAGAAGTTAATGTAGAATCAGAACAAGAAAAAGTGTCCCTTGATTTAAAGTCCTGTAAACTTGATGGTACCCTTGACGTTGTTATTGATGGCAAAGTTTGGGATATAAAATCAGCATCCCCGTATGCTTTCTCCAAAAAATTTGGTGGAGAGTTTGGTGGATACAATAAGGTAAAAGAAGATGATGCTTTTGGTTATCTTATGCAGGGATACCTGTACAGCAAAGCAAAGAATATGGATTTTGGTGGGTGGATTGTTATAGACAAAGCATCAGGTGAATGGGCTGTTTGTGAGGCACCGGATTATCAAGAGGAAGATTCGGATGGGGAATTGGAAAAAGCAGAGAAGAATGCTAAAACTATGATAGCAAGTAAACCTCTTAAAAAAGAATTTGCAGACAGAGAAGAAACATTTAGGGTACAATATGGTAAACGAAAGGGTGAGATTATTGCTACGGGAAACAGATTAATGCATACTGTTTGTAGCTATTGTGATTATAAGAAACAATGCTGGCCTTCTGCAGAACAACATAGAAGAGTTGGTACGCAAGCAACACAAAGATCTATAATCTGGTATACTAAATTAAAGAAACGGGAGGTAGAAGTATGATTTATTTATCTACAGAAGTAACTATCGGTGATGGTTACTTAAATAATGAAACTTATTTTGGATACCCTGAATGTGATAAAAAATTTGGTGGGGATAGTATAGTTAAAGAATTACGAAATAGTCCAAGTGGATTACCTATAAGAATGACAACTACTTTTGATTTAGATGAACCATGGAAAGATGATAGGTTTGAAGAACATTTAGAAAAAATAGATTATGATTTAGGAGAACTTGCTGTACACGCAAAAAAAAGAGGTGGTCTTGTTGTTTTGCATTGGACAGGTATGGTAGAGACAAGAAGTATTTTAAAAGAAAGTGCACCAAAAACTTTTAAATACTTTAATGAAAAATTTGAAGATATAATATCTAGAAATTTACCGAAACTGTAATGCACAGAGATTTATTAATTGCTGGATATATATTAGTAATAATAGCTATGATTAGTTTTTTTATGATGGTTATTTTATAAGGGGAAGTACATGCTACGTAGTCATGGATACAGATCGGATTTTGAGCTTGGCATTGCTGTAGCTTTAAATAAATATAAAATAAAATTTAAATACGAATCGGAGAAAATAGATTATGTTAGGCATTCTACTTATATTCCTGACTTTGCTTTAGAAAAGTTTCTTATAGAAGCAAAAGGAAGACTTACAACAGCGGATAGAGGAAAGCATCTGTTGATAAAAAAACAACATCCTGAATTAGACATACGTTTTCTATTCATGAATGCAAACAATAAGCTGTATAAAGGATCTAAAACAACTTATGCCGGCTGGTGTGAACGTCATGGTTTTAAATGGTGTCAAGGGTTTTTGCCACAGGAATGGATGGATGAATAGTGAAGAATTATTAAAATATAGAGATGGTTTACCGAAAGATATGTATGTACTGTTAATTAGACCTAATGGTAAAGATGGTGTAGATTTAGGTATTTTTGATACGCATACGATGGGGAGAAATTATGTAGATCTATGTTATGCTCTTGTAAGGGGTGTCTTATCTTATTTAGCTAATGATATGGATGTATTAAAGGAACGGGGCCAAAGTGTTATACTGGAAGAATTAAAAAACACTGTAGATGTTCCTATTATAGATGATTTAATAGCAAGAAAAAAAGAGAGACAACCTAAAAATGTAGGTAATATTACGTATTTGTTTGGAGATGATGATGAAAAAAGTACATGAACCTCATGAAAAATACATGGCAAGAATGGCAGCTGAAGAAGAAATGATAGCTAGTGAAAAACAAATTGGTGGAGATCACTACAGGCATTTTAAGATTATGCCCATAGAATACATTACAAAAAATAAACTTGACTTTTGTGAAGGAAATATAGTAAAATATATTTCTCGCCATAGATTAAAAAATGGTGCAGAGGATATAAAAAAGGTTATACATTATGCTGAATTAATATTAGAATTAGAATATGGAGATAAGTAGTGGTAGATGGAAATTATTTACCTACGAACTATCAATCGTTTATACATCTATCAAGGTATTCAAGATGGTTGGAGGAAAAAGGAAGAAGAGAAACGTGGTCAGAAACAGTTAATAGACTTGTAACTTTTTTTAAATACCATATACAGGAAAACATTGAAGCAAAAGTTCCTTCCAGTACATGGACAATGTTAGAAGAATCTATACTATCCCTTGAAGTTATGCCAAGTATGAGGGCTTTGATGTCTTCAGGGAAAGCATTGGAAAGGGAAAACATAGCAGGTTATAACTGTTCGTATATACCGATAGATAACCCAAAAGCATTTGATGAAGTTTTGTACGTCTTAATGAATGGCACAGGTGTAGGATTTTCTGTGGAAAGACAGTACGTTAGTGGATTACCTACTATTCCCAATAGAGAATTTGAACAGACAGATGATGTCATATCTGTAGCTGATTCTAAAGAAGGGTGGGCAAGAGCATTTAGAGATTTAATATCTTATCTCTATACTTCTCGCATTCCTAAAGTAAATGTATCAAAAGTTAGACCTGCAGGTTCCAGACTTAAAACATTCGGTGGAAGGGCTAGTGGCCCACAACCTTTAATAAATTTATTTGATTTTACTATAGAAAAGTTTAAGAATGCAAAAGGAAGAAAACTTACATCTATAGAATGTCATGATATAGTTTGTAAAACTGGAGATGTAGTTGTAGTTGGTGGTGTTCGTAGATCAGCTCTTATTTCTTTGTCAAACTTATCTGATGATAGAATGAGATCTGCTAAAACGGGAGAATGGTCCAATTTAAATCCTGAACGATCTTTAGCTAATAACTCTGCTGTTTATACAGGAAGACCAGATACGGGAACATTTATGAAAGAATGGTTATCCCTTTATGAAAGTAAATCTGGGGAAAGGGGAATATTTAACAGAGCATCAGCACAAGAGAAAGCTAGACAGAATGGTAGAAGAGATGCTGATGTAGAATTTGGAACAAACCCTTGTTCAGAAATTATATTAAGACCAAATCAGTTCTGTAATCTTACGGAAGTTGTAGTACGTGCAGGTGATACAATGGATACACTAAAAAGAAAAGTAAAGATCGCTACTATACTAGGCACTATACAGGCTACCTTCACCAATTTTGGTTATTTGCGTAAAAGATGGCAAAATAATACAGAAGAGGAGAGATTACTTGGTGTATCACTTACAGGTATATTAGATAACTACCTTGCTTTACCTTGGATAGAAAGTTCAAGAAAGAAGTTAGTTGATAACCTGAACACTTTGCGATCAGTTGCTGTACAAACCAATAAAGAGTGGTCTGGTAAATTAGGTATACCACAATCTACTGCTATCACTTGTGTGAAACCATCAGGTACTGTCAGTCAATTAGTTGATAGTTCCAGTGGCATTCATGCAAGACATAATCCTTTCTATGTCAGAACAGTACGGGGGGATAATAAAGATCCTCTTACGCAGTTCATGATTGCATCTGGTATACCTAATGAGCCGGAGATAAGAGGTAATGAACCCTCTCCTGATATAACAGTATTTTCTTTTCCTATAAAAGCACCTAATCAAGCAGTATGCAGGAATGATATATCAGCTATTAAACAATTAGAACTTTGGAGGGTTTACGCTGAACATTGGTGTGAGCATAAACCTTCTGTTACTATTTCAGTGCGTGAACATGAGTGGATTAACGTAGGGTCTTGGTGTTGGAATAATTTTGATCACTTGAGTGGGGTAGCTTTTTTACCACATTCTGACCATACTTATAAACAAGCACCATATCAAGATATAAAAGAAGGGGAGTACAAGAAATTGTCAAAAAAAATGCCAACCGATATAGATTGGCAAAAATTACAAGAATATGAAAAAGAAGATAATACTAAAGGATCACAAGAACTAGCCTGTACAGCCGGAATATGTGAATTGGTTGATATATAGGGGGATTTATGGTTGAGGCAAAATTATTTGAATTACAAGTTAGTTTAAATTCAAGTGGTCAAGTAATAACGGAATTTAATTATATAGAACGGGATAACCTTATTACAGCTTTAGATGACTGGAGGAAAGATTATCCTAATACCCATGTGTTAGGTTCTATTGTTGATTATCTTAAAGGAGTGGGCCATGCTATAGAGAAAGATGTAGGTAAACTTTGTAAGACTTAATAGTTGTAAGAAGTTACTTTACCACCTTTGTATAGTCTTTTCTTTCTTTTTGGTGCTACTTTTCCACCGTAGTTAAATCCAACCTGACCTTCACCAAAGAAATTTGGATCTGTAACAGCTTGTCCAACGGGTGTTTCATCTGTCATAGCAGGTTGAGTTTTTTGATTAATTATATTTTGTGCAGCTTCTGCTTCCCGTCTCCTCTTTTCCATGTCTTCCCTTGTATACTCTTCACGAGACCGTGCTGTTGCAGTTTCACCTAAACCAATTATTTGTTGATTAGGCATTGGTCCGGCACCTCCCATTTGTGGAGGAGCTGCTCTATCAGCTGGTGGTCTAGCAACATCTACAGCAGGTCTGCCTTCAAGAGGGCTTCCTCCTCTTATATCCTGAGCAGGTGTACCTCCTAATTCTGGTGATTCTACTATTGGGGCTGTATCCATTACCTCAGTTGCTACATTTTCCTCTGACATATTAACTACATTTTCAGGTTTTGTTTCTAGGCCCGGTATATTTTTATACGCTTGTCGCTGTGCAAGTGCGAGCTGATTTATTCCAGATTCTCTTTCAAAATCAGTAGGTACTAATTGTTGAGCTGTATCTTTTGCATGTTCGCCACCCAGAACACTAATTCTATTACTTGCTTGTCTCATAGCATCTAAAGTTTGTAATCTTAGTTTATTCTTTTCTTCTTGCCTAGTAATTCTTTTACTACGGTGTTCAGGAACATCTATCCAAACATCTTTTTCATTATCTCCCAAGATAAATTGGATTAGATTCCCGAAAGTACCATCTCCAATTCTTACCTCACGAGCAGGGATACTCCATTTAGGTCCTGTCCCTCTACCCGTAGGAATTTTTTTCTTTGTTCTATACTTTTTAGGAAGAGGTTCACCACTTTTAATTGTGATACCTTTCCCAGCTTTTCCACCTCTAGTGTATGCCATAGTTACCTCCTAACTTTTCTTGGACCGTTGTTATATGTAACGGTACCACCATATTTCATGGCTTTTGTACCGGGATATACTTTTTCTACATAATCCAATCCGGTCATGTTTAATTTATCTGTCATTGGTGTAGGAGGAGAATACTTTTCTGATTCTGGTTTAGCAGACATGTCTGATCTTCCTACAAGTTGTTTATTATTGTTTTTTTGTACCATTGTTTTTCCTTTTATTCCAGATTAAATTCCGGTGTTTCAATTTTGTCAAGTTTAAATATTTCATCCATTTCTTTTTTTATATTTACTTTTGTACCTTCTAGATTATTAGGATCATCTATTCTTGCATTAAAATCTACAGGACCAACAAGAAGATCATCTTTATCTTCTTCTAGTATTACAGCAGCATAGTTTTCTGTCCATAGTTTTGCAATTACATTAGGTGATCTTTGAATTAACATACCTTCAAGGTGTGATGGTCTTCGTGTTAGGGGGCTTATTGCTGGGGATCCTTTTTTTACAGTTCCCTCTATTAACATTGTATGGAATATGTCAACCATATCAGGGTCTTTTATAAGTGCTTGATAGAATCCTATCTTTCTCATTCTTAGTTCTCGTGCTACTGCTGTTCCTATTAGAAAAGTGGGAGATACTTTATGCTTTGCAAAAGCAAGAGCATTAGATAGATGCATACCTGTTGTTGCTGATGCTGGTATATCTTTAACATTTATAAGTGGCATCAAGCCCTCATCCCAAGATCGTGAACCTAATCCAACATCTTTACCTGTTAATGTAATTGAATCTTCGGCTATTGCTCTTATCTTTTGTACATGATCTGCGTTCTTCATTATACCTATTTCAGGATCCCATAGTAAAGGTCCTAGTCTTTCTATTTCTGAATTAAACACATCTATTAGTGGAACAATAACATAAGCTTCATGTATCCTAGCATCTGGTTCTGCAGTTTGGCTAAGATAACCTCCTTTTCTATTTGCAAGTCGTATACTAGTTCGGCTACGAAAACCTTGTTCTATCATAAATTTTATAAATTCTTTAGTTTCGTTAAAGTGGGCATCTCCTTGTAGTCTAGCTCTATTAAGATATTGCTTTGCCATTCTTCCATTTTCTGCAGTTAAAAATTCGTAAGACTTTAAGAAATTAAAAGGTGTAGAGTTATCTCCAACTACTGATCTATAAAAGTTTTCATAATGTGCTTTTTTTCTAGCCATCTCTTTAATGTCTAGTCTCCATTTCCCTTGTGCTTTTTGCACGTTGTTATTAATAGCTCTGGTGAATAGTTTATACATTGTTTTTAATTTTGGATTTTCTTTTAGTATATGTCTGACAGTTTGATCTAAAAAGGTTTGGCTATCTCCATATATACGCTGGCCTGCACTTAAAAATTTTACACTGGCCATATCATCTGTAATTGTTTTCATCACACCACCCTTATAATTTAATGTATTTATAAGATGATATTCACCATTTACAGGCATGTCCATCATGTCATTAAAGCTTCTAATATTTTCTTCTATTTTTTTCCACTGTTCCATAGCTAGTTGTTTGTTCGGTGCTTTATTTAAATCAAGCATTACATTTTCTTTTAAAAATCTTGAAAGGCCTTTTTCGGTATGTAGTATGTCTAGAAGTGCCCAGTCTATTACTGATGCAAGTTGTGAACGTATAATAGGATCAACTATTACTCTCTGTGAAGATTCTATAGGAGGCATTTTTACTGCACCTGCTTCTGTAGATAATTGTTGACTTCCTCTTATTGGGGGTTCTGATTTTCTTACTATAACATTTTGACCAAATTCATCTTTAAGCATTCTACCTACTTTTTCCCAGTCTCCTTCAATAATTAGTCTTGCAAAATGGTGGCCCCATACAGAAGGTTCTTTACTGTATACTATATTTGAATGATGAGCTTCACTGGATCTAAATGTACCTTTACCAGAGTCCATTCCTACTATTTTAATTTCTTGCTTAAATGTCCCGGTCAGAGTACGATGAAATTCGTTAGCATAAATTTCTCCAGTATCTTCTATCATTTTCATAATATTCATGTTACCTTGTGAGAGTTCCTGTTTTATAATATTTATAGAATCTCTATAAGCTACAAATTGTGGGCTTTTGTTTTCTCCAAGACTTCTTCTTCCAGCAACTAATAGTTTGTGTATATCATATAGTCTGGTAGCTGGTATTATAAATTCACCAGTAGCCATTGGATGTGCTGTTTGAGTTAAAGTTTTTATTAATTCATCACTTTGTTTTGTATCACTAGTTAAAATATTGTAAAACTTAGCATAATCATTATTATTAGTAAATCCTTTTGTAAGTCCTATTTCTTCTGCTATCACCTGCCTATTTTCATTTATAATTTCTCTTAACTGGGCTTGGGAATAGCCACCCCCAAGATGAGTTGGCATACCAAATCTAGCTACTGCATCTCTACGAGCCTCTAGTTCAATAGCTTTTTCTAATTGTATTCTAACAGTATCTCCTACAATTTCTTTTATTTGTACTGCATGAGATGGTCTTATACTATTTTCAGCAATATCAACATTATAAAATTTTTCTTTTAAGACTTGATTAATGGCTGATAAATTAACATGCTCACCGGATAAGGCATCATCTAGCTCTTGATAAATTGCATTACCTCGGTGTTTTATATTTTTATCACGTATTTTAACCAAATCCGAAAATACCTTTCCGGCTTCTACAGTAGTAAACCTATCTGTCCTATTTACCATTTCTGCTATTATATTAAGTGTACTTGCATTTATTCTTTTTCTTGATTCTGTAATTATTTTATTGATATTTTCTACAGGTTCTCCTCTTAGTTTAGCGAGTTCTACATCTAAATCTGTAACTCTCATTTGATTACTAATATTTGCGATAGTTCCGTGAAAATCTTCTGTAGTGAGTAATTCTTTATAGAGGCCTGTAAGATTTGTCAAGTCTTCTGTTCTCATATCTACATATTTCATATGACTGTTGACTTGTTCTCGTATTTTATTCAAATGGAGTGCTATACGTTCTCCTGCTTCACTTTCAGGTAATGCTTTAAACATATCTTCTAACATTACCATAAGTTGAACAGCTGTGTCTCTTGATTGACGTAAACTGATAGCACCTCTTTCTATATTGTCTATATTAACCATAGGACCTAAGTCAACTAAATTATCTACTGTACTATCAATAATTTTTGATGATATTAATCCACGAACACCAATTAGTGATAAATTATATTGTTTTAAAAACTCTGCAGGCATACTATCTAAGTCATTCATAAATTGCTTACCTCTTTCTATAGATAATATCAGTTGCTTTACATCCCCTGCTTCTATAGCTGCATTTTTTACATTTATAAGATACAATGCAAAATCTTCTTTTTGACCTTGGCTTACAATTTTTGTTTTACCGGAATTATTTACATACTCTATATCAGGTATAAGGGCTGCTATATTTAATATTTCCTGATCTAAAGGTATGGGATTAAATCCCTGACCTGTTTTTTTGAACATGGTGTGAAGAGTATCAACAGAAGCTCTCCAACCTTGAAGTAATGATGCACTAAAATCTAATGGTACTTTATAAGCCATTTTAAAGCTTGGATCTCTAATAGTAGATCCTTTTATATATTTACTCCAAGGGCGAGACATAGTTGTCATAGGAAAAATGATTCCAGATATAAGTGCCCCTCCTAGAAATGCCCAAGGATTTTCAGTATCAAAAAGTTCTTGTGAACCTAATCCTCCTAATGCCATAGAGTTAGATATACCTGTACCCATCATATTATAAGCTTTTTCATTTGTGGCAGCAGCAATTCTGTTTGCAGTGAATGTTCTGGATTTATACCATTTATTAAAGTTTTCTGGTTTTCTTAGATAATTAAGTGTTGCTCTGCGTATAAAAACATCTTGTGTACCGGGTTCAAGTTTTTCCCAGTTTTTACCCATTTTATGTACTTTTTTATATGCAATATCATCAGCAAATAACTTTTTGGCATCGCCAGTTATTTCTTCTAGCAATTTTCTTCCTTTTGGTAATCCGGTACCAAGTACTCTACCTAAAACTCTATCTACAAATCTCCAACCTGCCCATGCACCTAACATTTCGTGTGGTGCTCTTGTTAAGAATGGGGCATCGTGCATGGAAAGTACACGACCTATTGAAACTTTATCTTTTAGTAAATGTTTTCCTAGAAGTGAATCTTCTACAGTAGCAGGATTGGATAACCACCATGACATCCAGTTGTTAGAGTATAATGGAGCTAACTTGTCAGCTATATTATTCAAAACATCAGCTACAGGATTTGTTGGCCAAGTTCTATCATATTCAGGTAAATGAAGTTTATCTTTGATATCGGTAAAAAATTGATGATGTTCTAATATACTTCCATGAGGATTGTAGGTGTACTGTAGTCTTCCTTTTTTGTCAAATGCATAATTATCTTCATTCATAAATAGCCCACCAAATATAGGCATTGAAAGTTGAGAATAAGCAAGATCACTAAAACCTTGAGCAGTTCCTGCTACAAGTCGTATTGAAAGATCAGGAATACCCGGAAGCATATCCCACGTCCATTTAGCAACACTATGAGCTGTTTGTCCCCATAGCAATTTGCCTACATCTGTGCCATACTCCGTAGGTACACCTAATGCATTAGGTTCTAACAGAAAATGAGCACTTCTTGGTGAAAATGTTATAAGTCTTCCTAAAGGAGTATCTTCCAACATCATTGGAGCACCCGGCTCTATTATTTTTATTGGGCTATCTGGTGATGAATGATGGGGATATATTATATTAGGAACACCTCTACGTTTTCTAAATAAATGTCCTGATTCCCATTGCTGTACTAAATCGTCAATTTCTGTTTTTGCTAACTTATCAATTTTAATAACATTGCCTCTTCTATCTATAACATTTCCACTATATATTTGTATCCCATATTGATTTTCCCCAAAAGGTTGTAAACCATGAATTTCCTCAACTGGGCGACCATTTGTTTCATATTCTTTATGTTTTTTACTACCGTGCATAAAGTAGTCAGTCTGCATTGTAACAACATCATCTTCACCTTGTAGCCATGCTCCAGTTCCTTTTAATATAGTACTGGACCAAAGATTACGAGGAAGTTCTTTATATTCTTCCCATATATCCGGATAACTCTCTCCCCAACCAACAGTTGTCCCTGTCATAGTTTTATAATCAAATTCAGGAAGTTTAATAGTACTAGGATCTACTTTTAATTCACCCCCAAGTGCCCCCCGATACCAGTTTTGTATATTTACCAAAGCATCTTCACCACCTTTTCCTTGAAAGTAATTTACTTTAGTATCCTTTACTTCAGCATCCTTTACTTCAGCACCTTCTTCAGCATTATAAATTCCAACCATTATACTTTTTTCTTTCTTTTATTGCTTTTATAAATTATGACTTTATATTGGGGGATGAGATTCAACGTTCTTTTGTTCTATTAATCTATCTTTAAAAATATCTGTTCGTCTCTTTTCTGGTTTTAGCATTTTAGTAGTTACTAAATGATTCTCTAATTTAATAAAATCGTCTTCAGTTATATCTTTTACAGATATTGAATCATAAGTATCTTTCCAGCCCTGTAAGCTTTCTAGTTTACCTATAGATTTAGTTAAGTCTGATTTAAGAGTATCTACAATTATATAGTTAGCACTAGGATCAAGACGTGTACTAGTTGTTGTCGTTGCTTCTCCTTCACCACCTCCAACAGGGCCAAACAGAACCCATCGCTTCTCTGCTGGTAAAGCACTCATCATTTGTGAAGTATGATCATATACATTATAATAATTTAACGCTGCCCATGCCATTGCTGGATTTCTAGATGCAATAGCTCTTGCTCTAGCAACAATAATACCCATGCCTTTATCAAATTGAGCCAAAGCACCTTGAGCTTGACCTACAGTTGCAAAATTATCTATTGCCAATGCTTGTGATACTAATTTTCTATCCCCATCAGATATAGCCTTACCACCTTCACCTTGGAATATAGCTGCAGCGTAGAATACAAGGGATGCTCGTATCAAACCTAAACGAGCAGCAGCAATACCTTTTGCATCTCCATCTTTTTTAAATGCATCGTTATAATTAACAGTTACTCGTTTACCATCAATATATGTATCAAACTGCCCATTTTGAAATTTTAATAGTTGATCTTGTAATAATTCTTTTGCAGCTTCTAAGTTGCCAAGTTGTTGTTGTTCACTATTGGATAATGCATTGAAGTTTCTATTGCTTAAAGGGGATATAGCTAACTCAAGTTCTTTAATCTGAGTAGTAAATGTACTGTTTAGTTCTGCAAAATTAGCTTCTTGATTAGTAGCAGCTGTATCATCCTCCCCAATACCAAAAGCACCTAACAATTGTGGAAAGAAATCAAGAATCTGACCTTTAAGTTTTGCAAGACTAAAAAACTTTTCGCCACCTAATTTAAGATTTTTTATAATAAGTTGTGCATCAAGGGATGCTCCCATTGCAACATCACCAATATCAGCTGTTTTAGTATACTCACCTAGAATTGTATCAGTAAGTCCTAAGTGATCTCTAAGTATAGTCTTACTATCCTTAAATTTTGCATCTGCCAACATCCATTGTTTAGTTCCATATTCAACATGTACACCCGGAAGATTTGCTGAATTGGCTACACTTGATAGGGCAGTAATGTTATACATGGCAGACTTAACCCAAGGAAAATACTTCTTTTCTTGGTGTAGAGTTAGTATTTCATTTGAAAGCGTCCTTTCTGATGACCTTAAACCCTGTTCAAAAATAAAACTTGCTGCTGGTATTATCTTTTCGTTAGCGAAAGGCCACGCTTGGTCCCGACCTATTGCACGCCTATCTCCATTTGCCATTTCTTGGGTAAAGAATGAACTAAAAAGAACCCAGCCCTGATTTATTGCAGGAATTTCAAGAGGTTTGTAAGCATTTAATGGATTTACAGCATCCTTATTACCTAAAATAATTTTATTACTTGGGTGAGTATGGTATTGTGCATAAGTCTGTGCTACATACTTCTTTTTATCATTATAGTATTTTAGACTAGGATATGGTTGTCCCTTATTAAATCTAAAATCATACAAAGGTTTTTCATTATCTGTAATATTTACAGTGGGCATTCGTTGCTTATCATCTGCATCAATAGAACTACCCGGCATAGCCATTTCTGCAGCGTTACTAATAAAACCTTTTAGCCATTTAGGATAAGTATCCCATCCAAAAGTCCTCCAATCAAGTGGTCCTTGAATATAGCCTTCCTCTGTATCTCGTATTGCATTCTGGAGAGAAACAACATTACTTTTTATTAAACTTTTTATTATTGGAGTTAATGCACCACCATATGCACGCTTATCTAGTGTTTGAATGTGTGCCCATTCCTCATCATTTACATTTGCAAATTGGCCAATTCCAAGACTTGCTTTAGCAACAGTATCTGCTCCCTCATGTGATGTTCTCCATCCAGACATTTTCTGTAATAGAGGAAGGTAGGGTGCTGTTAAATTATTAGGAGGTTTAGCATCAGGACCATCACCATATATAATACTCATCAAATTTCTACCAACATCGGGTAATAATGACCCTTTACTATTTTTTATAAATTCAATTCTCTCGTTACTCCAGAGATTCAATCTATTAGTGGCATATTCAGCCTCCCGTTGACCTCTAGCTATTTTTTCTGCTGATGTAGTTCTTAGGTTTACTAAACTTGTTTCATGTTCTGCTTTTGCTGTAGCAGCAGTTACAGCCTTCGCCTCTTCTTTCCTTTGAGCTAAATTTGATAAAATTCCTACAACGAAAGGTACTATTGGGGCAACCATATTATCCTATCTCCTGTTCTGTCATTTCTTCTAAAGCTGGGGTTTCTTCTATTGGCACATCTGCTGTTACATCCATTGCTGGTGGTGAACCTAAAAATCCTTGGTTTTTTTCAACTGTATCTTGTGCCTGTAATGCTAAACCTTCATGTAATTCTTGAAATGCTTTTGGATTTCTATCAGCCATATGGGTTAATGTTTGTTCATCAGATATATCATCTCTTTTTAATTCACTTGGATTATTAAATACTCTATACGGTATTTGATGTTCATCAGCATATGCTACAAAAAAAGACATAAGGGGTGGTTTCATTAATTCTGCAATATCTACTGTCCATTTACCTTCTACAAATCCTCCAAAAGTAATAGTATTAACTATACTTTCTATAGGCATACCAGCAAGCATAAGTTTAGAATATGCTGATTGTACCTTTTCATTCTTTTCAAATTTTTCCAATACAAAAAAAACTGCTTCATCTGGATCTGTAATTTCTGGAGGTCTTTCCCAAGCTCTATTACCCGGTTCATCTGTTAAAGATTGACCCGGTATAGGACCAGCAAATTTATCTTTTTCTATATTGTCGTCTAGTGTTTGTATATCTTGATATGACATGTTTTTTCCTTAACTATCAATTTTATGTTTAGCTCCAGATAATCCTGTTTTCCATGGGTTACGTACAGTAATAGATTTTAATGCTGCAGATGCAGATAGATTAACATTAGATTGATCATAGTTATTTCCATAACCTTTACCTTGAAGTTCACTTTTAATATTACCCATTATTCTTGGATTTTTCATTAGTTCATCTACCATATCCCAACTTGCAGGTCTTCCAGAAGGTCCAGCTGCCCTTTTTCCACCGGGAGTAAAACCTATAAAAGGAGCCTGTCCCGGCCATCTTTTTTTATCTCTTCCTGCTGGACCCATTTTTGCTAACATCTCCATTAGAGCTAAATCACCTGCTCCCTTATCTTTCAACTTTGTCCTATACTTTTGGTACGCAGCTACTATCGCCTTCATGGTATCACTTTGTACTATATCCCTACCAAATTTATAAACCGATTTACCTGCCTGATATATATCACTACCAATATCTCCTGCTAAATCTAAAAAACCATAAGAGCCTGTAGGTTTAAGACCTGTTTGGGTTCCCCTTGCTCCCCAGTTAGTGTATCCTAACCATTCCCCCACATCTTCTGCTTCTGGAACAGCTTCCCATATGTAATCAAGGAATGAATTATTTTGTGCCATTGTTTATTCTCCTATTTTTTTTTATGAAGAAGCAGCAGGAAAGGCCCACCCTAATACACTATCCAATGTAGCACTTCCTAGTTGAGCATACATAGTATTTTTAAAATGGGTATCATACGCATCCTTATCATATCCTGCTTGTTGAGCCATTTCAGCTAATCTATGTGAACGATCTGCAGCATTTTCAATTACTTGTACAAGAAAAGATGCTTCATCTCTATAGCGTTGCCATAATTGTTCTTGTGCTGTATTTGAAAGATTTAAAAGATTCTGTGCATTAATTCTATTTACTTCATTTTGTCTTGCAGTGTTCTCTGTATTAATCTGTCTTCGCCAATTTGCATTAGCTTGATTAATTTGTGCAGTCATATTAGAATTAAATTTATCTCTACTGTCTTCCATTTGTGATTTAAATTTTAATACAGAATTTGTTTCACCAGCATTAAATTGTCTCATCGCTGATACACGAGTAGCATTAGCATTATCTACTTGTGTACCCAATTCAGCAAAAAATTCCATAGTTTGTTGTTCAGATTTTGCATTAAATTGTCTTGTTGCATTTTCTTGTGATTGATCACTGAGTAATGTTTGAACTAAATGTTGTGCATTTAGAATACTTGTCTTTTGTTTTGCATCTAACTCAGCCATATCAATAGCTAAAAAAGTTTTTGAATTATTTACAGCAGATTGTAATCGTGAATTTAAATTTGCTTTATCCATAGCTGCATATGTCATAGCATTTTGTAAAGTAGTTTGATGTTTATTATTAAGATTAGCTAAATCTAATGTAGCATATGTTTTTGCATCAGCAGCAGCAATTGGAACACCAGCCTCGTATATAGCTTGTGTTATCGCAGCTGCAGCCATAGAAGATGCACCAAGTCCACGTTTTTGCATAATAGCAGATGCAGCTCTCACAGGTCCAGCTGCCCATGGTGGTAATGCTTCTCCCTCTTGTATACTGCTAAATAGCTCTCCTAGCTGGTACCTTACTGTAGATTTTTCACTAAGAACCCCAACTTCAGCTTCAGCTTTTGCATTATCAGTTACAGTTCCTAGAATATTACCAAGAATTGCTTCTTGAGTTAAGTTTCCTTGAGCTGCTATTGCCTCCGGTGTATTTTGATTTATAAAATAATTACTATATTGGGCAGCAGCTTGGGCATTAGAACTTGGTATAGTTATATCTGTTAAAGCAGCTTGAGCTGGTGTCATTGTAGGAGCAGTGCCTAATTGTACAGGTTCCGTTTCTAAAAATTCTGTAGTTTGAGGAGTCATTTGAGCTACAGCTGGTTGTTCTCCTGTTTCTAATGTTGTTTTCTGTGGAGGAACACTACTTGCAAAAGCTAAATGTCCATATTCATCAGTAGTATCTCCACCAGTTTGAAATCTTCTACGTTGTGATTCCTCACGTTGTATATTTTTTAATACTTTAGGTAATTTTGCCATTTTTTAAAACCACTTATTCATTAATGATGATATTGCAGCACCAGCACCACTTGCTACAAGAAGAATACCCACAAATAATCCTTTACCTTTGTCTAATTGACTTTCTAAAGAATCTAATCTGTTAGATAACCTTTCTACATCTTTGGAGAGAGTCTTTACAGCTTGTATCAACTTTCCCATTTCCACTTCGTTATTGCTTGGTGCCATTTGTTGTCTCCTTGATCATTGATTGGTCTCCCCCAAAGGCAGCACAACCACTTCCATCAGGATACACTTCAAAAATTGTCCATTGTCCGGTGTTCTTATTCATGTATAGTTTTACTAACATTTGGTTATTTGCTGTCATACCTTCCCATACAACGTGTTCACCGTAAGTTTCTATCAAATCCTTATGAGCAAAATCAAAATCTTTTGCACAGATAAGGCTTCTTATAATTGTTCTGGTTTCTACTTCACCACGTAATTCCTGATTGTCTTGAGCTTTTACTAAGGGTAAGAATAATAGATAAACTACTATAATTAACCCTATCCAAAATAAATATCTCATCATATTATGAGGGTTCCTCTGGCCATGTTATATCATCAGGATCAGAATTATTCTGAGGAACATCTCTTAATGCTTGACGATATGTTTTCCATTCATCTTTATTAGATACCTGAGAATCTTCAAATACTACGTAATCACATTCTCTTAATTTTTCATATCTTTGGAATCTAACAAATTTCCACTTTTCTTCTGTTGTAGGAGTGATTGGAGTTGGAGCAACAAATGGTGTTACTTTTTGTGTATACCATTTATCGCCATCTTTATAAGGATCAACATTTTCAACCTTGTCATTAGGATGTGTAGTAGTAACAGGCGTAACCTCTACTAATTTATGTAAATCTAAAAAATCTTGGTTAGGTGTACCGCCAACAAAAGAAACATTAGAATATTCTTTACGAATATTAGGAATTGTCTTTGTAGCTTCTCCACTTTCTACTTTTAAGTATGTCATAATATATCCTTTATGCGTTTAAATTAATAAGTTGGGTAGATCCATCGCCTCCAGCGGGAACAGCAAGAATTTGGGTCGCACCTGAGCCTTTACCTGAATTATCAGCGACTGTAATAAATCCTCCACCACAATCTATGGTTCCACTATTACTTAATGTTCCTCCGTATCCAACTATCATGTTACCCCCACCTGAACTTCCTCCTCTTTGTGAGTTTCCTCCTGAACCACCACTTGCTCCTCCGACACCTCGGCAATATATTCCACCAGCAGCACCTATGGTTAAATCTCCAGAAACTAAAAGAATTATCACCCCTCCAGTTCCATCCCCTCCTGCTACTGCCTCATAGCTTGATGTAATAACAGCAGCTCCACCCGGATTTCCTGCTCCTCCTCCACAAGACCAATCGCCATTATTCTGTCCAACAGTTCCTGCTCCTCCGTAACTATTTGCATAAATGTTTTGTTCCCTATAAGCTCCTCCTCCACCTGAACCTCCAGAAAAACAAGTTCCAGCACCACCTAGCAGAGCACTATCTTTTCCTCCTCCAGCACCACCTTCTCCTGATTTTCCACAATCAGTCGGTCTTGAACCCCAACTGGAAGTTACTGTATAATTATCAGCGTCATTTCCATCATGGTATACAAATTGTGCATCGCCACTATCATTTTCTGAGGCTGCTGGCATACCAACTTTAAGAATATTTAACATAGTTCCTGATCCTGAATTTGGAAAATTTCCCTCAATAGCTTCAACTGCTGTACCACATCCATCAAATACTGCTCCACCAGATAAACTTTCTGATAATCCACCACTGGCTGGCTTAACAGGCAAATCAATTCCTCCACTAGCAACACCAGTAGGATTTCTAAATGCTCCTCTGGCTGTCATAGATAACCAACCATTAATAGTACAATCTCCATCAACCAATACCATTAGTCCTGCACATGGCTGGTCAGTAGTTAAAATATAATCAGCATCAATGGTTAATCCAGAGTATTGTTTAAGTGCCATATCTCCATCATAGGAACCACTCTTATTGGCAACAGTTATTTCATAAAATTTATCACTTTCTGCCGATAAAGGAAGTGGATATCCTTTGGTTGTAGTAGCATCTATAAAATAGTGTCCATAACTAGAGGCACCAGCACTCATACTATCAGTTGTTGATCCTCCAAAAGTAACAGTACCATCAGAACTATCACCAAAGTAAGTAACATCATCAGCAGATACTCCTGATGCACCCCATAATCCAAATTTTGAAGAACCTATTGCCATTATTTACTATCCGTACTTGCTACAGCACCGTGCCATAATGTTCCACCATTTACAGTAGTAAAGACTAATATATCTACTCCTGAAGCAGTAAGAGTAGGAGCAGTACCTCCAGCCCAATCTACACTACCGGGCCAAGTTACAGCACCTTGTGATTGTCCATTTGTTAAAATTAAAGTAAAACTACAGGAATTTGCAGATGCAGTAGGATTAGAAAAAACAAAAGTTTGAGAACCAGTTGATACTGTGGCAGAAACTACATTTCCACTTGTAAGATCAATGGTATCTGATCCTCCTCCAGTATCTCCAATCGCATTATGTACTTCTCCATAATCCTTTAAAATGGGTTTTAAAAGAATATGATCAGACATATCAACAAGAGCAGCATCATCAATTCTCATAACTTCAGTGCCATCATACTGTTGGAAAATAATATCTTTAGCATCAACCATTGGTTTAAGTACTGTATCACTAGAACTATTACTAATATCAAATATTGAAGTTCCACCAGATTTAAATGTTATATTATTTCCAGCAGCATCTAGTACTATATCTCCAGCAGAATCTAGTGTAATAGTAGTAGCATCAACTTCAAATGTACCATCAGCTGTAATAGTTATATTAGCAGCTGCAGCAGCAGTATCGGTTGTTGTAATATCAAGAGCTCCATTAGATCCTGCAGTAATTACAGTAGTATCATCGGTATCTCCTGTCATAGTTATAACTTTACCATTTACAGCTACATCATCTACTGTTAATGCTGTTAGTGTACCTAATGAAGTTATATTAGATTGAGCTGCATCTACTGTAAAGGTTAAATCATATGGATCACCATCAGAACCAGTAGAAGTATCTGTCCAGTTTGTAGTTATACCTGAACCTATAAACTTAATTTCTTTGGCATCATTAATAGTAACTTCAGTACCATCATCATCTTCTAATTGGAAAGAACTCATTGATCCACCACCAGTAGAATCTACATAAGCTTTAACTGATTGCTGTGTTGGTACAAGAGTTGCACTATTTGTAGACATATCATCTTCATCTACAAAAGCTGTAATAGTTATTGAACCATCTGATAAACTTCCATAGGTTACTGTACCTGATGCTGTTACACCTACACTAGATACTAGTCCTGTAGAAGGATTATAAGTTAATCCTGTATCTGTTTCTATTCCTTGAGTACCAGTAGCACCATCTACGAAGGTAGGATAAACTGTTTCATTTGTACTGTTATTAGCTGCTGCTGTTATACTTGTTGCTAAGTCAGCAGTACCAGTTACATCTCCAGTTATATCACCAACAAATGCTGTTGACGTAATACTCGTTGCTCCTGTAACTACTCCAGCATCTACACTAATTGTACCATCTAATAAAATTGCTGAACCAGAAGCAGGTTCAATATTTATTGCAGCTCCAGAATCTAAAGTTAATATACCTGCTGAATCAATATCTACTGTACCATCTGCTGTTATCTGAATATTTGCAGCAGCTGCAGCAGTATCTACTGTAACTAAACTAAATGCACCATCAGCAGCTGCAGCCATAGTAATTGTATCATCGGTAGTTGGTGTCATTATGATGGAATCACCATTATGAACCATATTATCTATAGTTAATGCTGTTAGTGTACCAAGACTTGTAATATTAGTTTGGGCAGCAGTTGTTACTGTAGCTGCTGTACCACTAGTATTTCCTGTTACATTACCTGTTAATGCTCCTGAAAAAACTGTTGCAGCTAGTGTTCCTGAACTTGGATTATAAGTTAAATCTCCATCAGATTCTAAACCTAGATTACCTCCATCTACATCTCCACCTGCTGTAAATATAACAGCATTAGTTTCGTTAGTACTTTCATTATCTGTTATTGTAACTGTTGTAGCATTAGTAGTATGTGTTTGTCCATCTACATAAGCTTTAATTGATTGTTGAGATGCAATAGCAGTTGCACTATTTGAAGACATATCATCTTCATCAACAAAACTTTTACCATCTAAGATATTAAGTTCTGCTGCTGTAGAGGTTACTGCTGTACTATTTATTGACAGAGCATCTGTTTCTAACGTACCATCAATATCAGCATTTCCAGATATATCTAACGTAGCAGCATCTAGCTCACCACTGATTGTGAGGTTTCTCTGACCAGTTGTATCTATACTTGCATCTGTAGTAACCACTTTAGAAGCAATTGCTGTACCGGCAGTTAGCCCATCTAGTAATTCTAATTCGGACTCAGCAAGAACAGCACTACCAGCAGTAAAAGCTGTACCTGTTACAATACCCGTTGAAGTTATTGCACCAGAACCAATAGTTCCAGCAACTGTTACTGCACCATCAGCAAGTGTTATTAAATCAGTGTCATCAGTATGTCCGATTGTTGTTCCGTTAGTAATAATATTGTCAACGGTTAAAGTTGTAAGAGTACCAAGACTGGTTACACTACCTTGTGCAGCAGTTGCTAGAGTACCCGTTAATGTTCCTGTTACTGTAAGATTGTCTGCAATTGTTGTTTCTGAAACTGTATGTCCAATAGTAACTGCAATACCTGAAGTTTCTGTTGCAAGTTTTAAAGCACCTATTGCATTTGTAATATAAGAATTTGATCCATCGTGATATATCTGCATATCTGCAGAATCACCAATTTTAAGTGGTGTAGAATCTGTTAATTCTAATGCATCATCTGATTCATCCCATAATAAAAAACTTCCAGAAGTAGCACCAAAAAACTTTACATCATATCCTGTATCATCAACACCAACGTTTATTGCATCAGAAAATTTAAATAGATCTTCATCTTCCATCCATGTAATAACACCATCACTATCTTCTCCATCAAATATTAATGAAACATCTGCTCCAGCAGTGCCTGCTCCTATTGTTGGTGATTGACAAAATGCAAGTATTGCATCAAATTCTGCATTTAAATGAGCAGCTTCAATAACCGATCCGTCTGCAATATCTTCTTCATTTGTTCTAGCATAAGCAGTCATTTATCTTCTCCCTCCCGGTGTAAATTCTAATTCAAATCCTTTTAAAGACCAAGGAATGTTACTGCTTGTATCTGTTAGTTGTACAGCTACAGCAAATCCTGATCCTTCTACAGGTGTTCTTGTTATTGGTAAATCTCCTTGTCCCCATGCTGAAGTTCCATATATTCCATCACCATAGTTAGCACCACTTCCTGATGAAGTTATTGAAAATACATCTGGTTGAGGAGTTTCAATATCATCATAGTTATATTTTAAATATAAATTAGCACTTACAGCACCTTCAGGTTTCCAGTTAAGATTTACCCTTTGCATATTTTTTCTAACTCCCGGATCTCCCATAGTTATATCTGGTGATCTATAAATAGCATTTAAATTATCTGTGTCTCCAGCTCGTGTCCATACGTTACCTGATTCTTGTTTATAGATATATCCATCATATCCACCACTTACAACCGTTTCTACATTACTTATATAATCAGAATCACAACATGAAACTTTCAATCCTTTTAAATCAGCATATTCATATCCCATTTGTTGAGTATTGGGATTTACCTTTATCACAGCAATTAATCCTTTTTGTGAACTTTCTAAACCTGCTGTTACTGGATAAAATAAACGATATTGTGATTTGTCTCGTATTACTAAAGAGGTAACGTTATCGTAAGTAATATCACTAATTCGTTCTTGAATTTGCTTAGAAACAGTACCAAGTTCAACGTCTCCGATTCTTGTAGTACCAGCAATTGTTCTCATACCATCTGCAGCTAAGAATATAATATCTCCACCAAGTTCTTGTATAGAATGATGAGCAATAGTACCCACATTTTTTGCAACTTCAGCTAGTGCAAAATCACTGGAACTTGTTCCTGCTATTTTATAAATTCGTCTTTGACAAAATACATATAATTCATTACGGAATACTTTTAATCCTGTAACTACATCACCTACTTTTATTTCTCCAGCACCAGTATTAAAATCATCTTCTGTAAATGGACCAGAGAATATAACACTATGTGTAGAATTAGACATTCCTCCGTAAAACATATGGTTGGCAAAAGATTTTACAAACTTAGGATTGGTAGGAGCTGTGCCACCACCTGTTGCATTTATTATATCTTCTGCGTAACTTGTATTTAATGAAAATGCTGCAGATGCTCCTGTAGCTATTATTATCCTATCTGTGCCATCGTAGTTATACTTGTCAAAATCATATGTATAACTTGTACCTTTACTTGTAGCTCTACTTGTCCAACTACCACTTGTAGTTCCTGTGTATACTGTACCCCCTCTTCCAGCAACTATTATATCATTAAATATTGCAGACATTAATATTCGTTCTGAAGATGAAGATACTTGTGTTACAATAGTAGAATTATATTTTGTTGTACCATTTAATTTTCTATATCCACCAGCTATATTAGGTTCAAAATTAGCAAGTTGTAGGGCTTCCCCCGGATGCATAGTAAACACGTCTTTGTTAAGTACAAGGCCTCCTGCACAACTGGCTGTAAATGGTTTTTGATAGGAAGTATCTGGCATATTATATCCTTGTGTCTCTCATATATGATTTAATATTTATATATTCTGATCTCATTACCTGTAGCAACTTTTCGTATTCAGCAAAAGCCATCTGAGCAGCTTGGGGATCAGAACGAAGTTTATAAGCATGGTAATTAGATCTTGTTATAATTAAATCTTTAAATCTATCATCTAAATCCATAGTATCCCCATGAGCTGATAGATCTGTGTGTACTTTCCAATATTCATATTGTATTTCATAGTTACTTTTATCTGGTACAGGAGATAATCCAAACTTTTTGTCTTGGGTAGGATACACATAATTTGGTGTACCAAAAGCTGATTCTGAATTTCTTAAATCTCTTTCTAAATATCTTGTATTCCAATCATCATAGGATAAATATTTTAATTTTTTTATAGGTATATCTTCTGAAACTCTAACATAATCTACATCTAAATTATTAGCATCACTGTTAATAACAGTAACATACGTTGTTGCAACAGATGCTGTAAATACTGTATCTAAAACATTTCCCTCTCCATAATTTGTTACAGTTACAGTATCACTTAAATCTGTTGTATCGTGTGCAGAAGTACCAACTTTTATAGCCAAACTGGAACCTCCTGAAGAAGAATCTACTACTCGTACTTGTATTCTATATGTCTTATTCTTAACAGTAGATATAGACTGTGAAACTGCTGCATCATTTAAACGACATCTTCCGTTACCCCCTGAATTATACGCAGGAGTACCTTCACCTACAGCACCAGTTGTAGCATTTGTCCAACTGGATATAGCAGAAGTAAATTCACCATTTGTTATCAGTTCGGTTGGCACAAGTCTGAATGTATCCCAGTCTACTTTTCTATAAGCAAGATCACCACTTTGAGGAGAAGCAGAAGATGGTAGAGCATATGTTCGTTGTCCAGTATTTGTAACTTGATATGTAGACTTATATAAATCAGGAATTTCAGACAGTGAACTGTATACTTCATGCATAGATTTCAACACAAACTTCTTAACAGCTGTCTGTATCCCTCTACTACTTGAAAATGTAGAAGAAGTCAATTCTGGTTCATTTAATTCATTTAGTACGTTATTTACTAATGTTAAATATGTAGTTGCCATTTTATAATCTACCCTTTTTCGTCAGTATTTCCATCTAATTTCTTTAATATTAAGTTTAAACTTTGTTCTATTGAACGAAATCTAAGTTCTGTAGAATCTACAATTGGTTTAGGTGTATACTCTGGATACTGATCTGTTACAATCAATTTTTCTCGTGCTTTTGAACCTATTTTATGTGTAGTCATAATCTTCTCTTTGTAAAAAGGCAGGGGAGTTTTTAACCTCCCCCACCAGATAGCATTAAGCAAAAGTTACATTTTGTGATTCATTATCACCATGTCCATCACAGTCTGCTACGACTGCGAAAACTCTCATTTTTGCTGTAGTTGTTATTCCACCAGTACTAGTCAGATCAATTGTATCTGCTGCTGCATAGTATCTATAACCGATTCCTACATTTGAGGCACCGGATGGTGCAAGAGTAATTTCTATTCCTGCAGCTGGATCTGATGCAGCAACATACCTATTGGTATCATCTCCATCTCCAAGCTGTAGTTGATTAGAATTACCAGAACTATCTGCAGTTAAACAATCCATACCACAATATAGAACTAATGAATTAGCAGGCAACTCTATCACTTCTA
>VTLG01010482.1_pt1 | contig 32165 bp, 38 predicted proteins | sample 4694571 | NCBI WGS metagenome assembly VTLG01 (sample SAMN12604809, study PRJNA352737) | marine metagenome | biome: ENVO:00000447; feature: ENVO:00000209|ENVO:00000569|ENVO:01000036; material: ENVO:00002151; isolation source: viral sequences binned using virsorter ...
GTATTGTCAATCAGATCAGAGTTGCCCCTGTCTTGCTGCTTGCGTATCTCTTAAAGTCGGGCGTTCAACTTCTTCTTTAAAAGAACTGACTAAGATATTCCATCGCATGGAATTATCTTTAATCTTCTTCAACTCTTCCAGTATTTCCTGGAAAGTTGAGCCACTGTTAAGGTCTGGGTTCGATTGCCATGCAATCTCATAGACCGAAGTGACAAAATCCGTTTGATTCATTTAGTGTGATTCGTCCTTGATTTCCAGGTTCACATCACTAGAAAAAAAAAGGCAGTAAGTCCTTACGTCCTTACGTCCTTGCGTCCTTGCGTCCTTGCCCTAAAAAGTCAAAAAAAAAGGGTCAAAAAAAAAGCCCTTTTTATGGGGCTTTAATTCCGATTGAATTTAAAATCCTTAGAGCCTCGTATTTACAAGATTTAATCTCGTATTTTTTAAGAGAATTTTCAAAAGATTTTGAAAGTTTTACAGCTGTTAAAATGTCTTTATCATTTTGAGCTGAATAAGAAATAACATAAGAATTAATTAAATTTCTTTTTGTTAGTCCTCGTTTTTCATCAGGTCTAGGCATGATTAATAAAGTTTTTAAAAAAGATATATAAAAGAGTTGTTAAACAAATAAGAACAATAAACGAGGTCATGATAAAACCTCGTTTACTTTCTTAGCTTGCGAGCCGTGAGCAATAAAAGCGATAACATAAGACCGCTGTTTACTACATAACTTGCAAGTTTTACAAGTGACTTTTTTATTACTTAATTGAGCCGGACATACTACAACTTTGCGACCTTTTGGCGTTTTAGTTGGTGGTTTATCCTTAGAGTTAACAACCGTTACAGCTGGTAATCCTAAATCGATGACCCGATCAGCTTTGACTAATGACTCAGTGCTAACGTTTATTGTGAATCCGTTTTTATTCGCTTGCTCGATAGCATCGAAGTTTTGACGGTTCATTTTATGATGGGTGTAAGTGTAAGACCTACGCCCTTTGTTAGCTTTAACTAATTGCTTTAATAAGTCTTGATCAATATCCCCGTTAAGGTGTGGCAAGTCGCCACTTTGATTAATTCTTATAAGTTGGTTCGGTTCCTGATCTTTAATAAAAGAACATAAGCCGTCCCAATTAGTTAAATTCTTTTGAGTTCCGTTGCTAACCTTTTTCCAATGTAAGGCAAGCGGTCCGGACTTCGCATAACAACCCGAATTTATAAACGGGCAACTAGGCGAGCAACTAGATTCTTCAGTAGTCGTAACCGGAATTGCTCCGGTCTTTTGATTACTTGATTTTTTAGTGATGTGAACTAAAACCATTTGAAGTAAATACCACTCTCAGTGAGTGGCAATAGAAAAAGGGGGCATTGAACCCCCTAGAAAGCCTTAACTTTTTTTCATTTATCCCCATTGCTCGGCCATAGCCTTAGCAACGGATTTATATGTTGTGCTCCTTAATTTCCAGCGATCTTTTGACGGTGGTAAATAGTGGAGCCTTTGCACTTGTTTCTTAGGTAGTCCGGAAACATCAACAAAGTTGGTCGGTTTAAGTTTTGGTAAATTACGCAACCATAAACCGGTTCGCTTTTGTTCCGGTGTTCCGAACCAATACGGTTGAATGTATTGGCTCGGCTTACCTAATTTCGACCTACTCGAAAGTGCTCCGACTGGGTTCTCAATGCATAAACGAGCTGTTGATTTATCAAATAAATCCCAAATTCGCTCAACAAATTTGATCGCTTGCTGTTGCTTACCAGTTCGGACCAGCTCCGCCCAGTTCTTAGCGTTTGAAACAGCTAAATAAGTGCAAGGCGGATGTGCGATTATTAAATCCCAATAATTAGGGTGATAAACGAGATCGAACATATTGCCCGTATAATGTTTACCTTTTGGGCTATCGCTCGATAAGAAGTCACAACTTGTAGCGTCATGACCTCGTAGTGTGAAAGCATCCCGAACTACGCCGGAATACTCGCAAGCAACTAAAACTTTCATAAGTCTTTTTTAATTGGGAATAGTTCCGGTTGTTTCCTTAGTGGATCAGTTGAGCAACCATTAAAAAAATTATGGGTATTAGCCATAACTATTTCTATAAACTGTTGCTCGTTTAAATCCTCTAAGTTATAGAGTTTTGAATCACCGTTTAAAGTGATAATTTCCATAAAAGCCATAGTTTTGTTTCCTTAGTGGATTGATTGAATTAAGCAACAAGTGCAAGCTTAGGATTTTTAACTAAGACAAATTCATGCCCTAACTTTCGCAATGCTTGCATATCAAAATCTGTTAATGTCTTACGACCGGTCAACAGTTGAATTGCCGAGGCTAGATCAGGATTACAAATGTAAGTATGATCTGAGCCATAATTGCTTTTAATAAAAACTTCAATAATCATGATTAAAAAGAATAAATTTAATAAGATCTATTTTTTAAATAAATAGAAAGTTTATTGTTTAACTCAGCTATTAAGACAGCTGAAGAAACAATTAAAAGAGAATCGATTAAGAACATAATTAATTAGTTAGTGTTTCCGGTAACCATACAGTTGACGGAGCAATAGTAATAAATTCAAAAGTTAACCTTTTTTGATTAACTCTTGGGTCGTACTTAATAGCGTTTTTTCTTAGTGACTTATTCCAAAAGCCAAGGCTTAAATTTGGATTAAGCATTAAATTTAAAATTTTTCTACGGCTTACACCTCGGAATAGATATTCTGCACCGCTGTTATATCTAACAATGGCTTTTTTAGTAACTGGATTAACAGCTACAAAATTAATCGCTTTCGAGGTGCGATAAGGAATCGTAATAAACATTTGATTAAAAAATAAGTTGCAACTTAGTAATAAAAAAAATATTACTAATTGATAGTTAGGGAATCGAACCCTAAATAAAGCCTTACTTTCTATCAAGCTTCAAATAGTGGTTTATTTATTTAGTTTTCAAGGTTCATTTATATATTAATTTAGTTGCCTTAATGTATCCAATTATAGATATTACGGCTAACCGTACCTATTAATGCACCGATTCCTTCAAACTCCAGGTATATCAATGGATCTCAGCGAATTTGCCAAATATTTATTATTATGATATATGAAAGCCTACAGATGCCCCCTAATCCAAATTAAAATAATTAAGAGGGCAATTAATTTAAATAAATAATAAATAAATCAATAAAACCCTATAAATTTATAAATAATCAGTTAAAAGCCATAAAAAATCGCTGAAAACCCAGTCATAGCCACACTTTGAGCCAGTCTAAGAGACTAGCGACAGCAAAAACGGGAGCCGGCTTGGGGGAGCACGTCCTGGGGGAGGCGTTTATATATGCCTTCAGAAATTTATGTCATTTTTTATCGACATCACCTATAGACATCTCCCAGCCGGAATCAGTTTTTTTCATTACCACTTCAGGTTTCGTATCCTTAATGTACCAATCCTTCTTATATTTCTTAATCGCATCATCAACAGTTTGTTTAGATTTAAGTTCTATGTATTTATTTTCTATTCCAATCAAGTAACCAAGTATTAGCCAGTTGAGTGGTTTCCAAGGAGTCTTTAGACTCTTGTATAGCTTTCTAAATCTCTCTAGTTTTAGCTGTGGCATACTATTATACGTAATATCATGATCCCTTTAGGTTTTGAACCCTTGGAGAGGTGTTTTAAAGTAATATCATTCAAGGATATTTAGTAAAAGGGAGGTTAAAGTCCCCTTTACAAGGAAAATAAGTCCACCCTTCTCATTTCCCCTTCTATTCCGACCTCTAAATTTACCAGTGAGGGACTGACTTTCCGTCAGAGTTACCTCTAGCTTGTTGTCTTTGGTTAACATCCATTCCAAGAACTAGGTGATTAGCACTTGATTGAGGGTCATCTAGGAAACCTTGTAGTATGTCATCCCATTCTTCCCGTTTTCTTAGGTTAATTTGTTCTTGAGCTGATATAGATAAAGCATCTGTAAAGTATTTAACTCCCATTGCCAGACAGTCGAGTCTATCGTCATGCTTGACGGCAAACTTCATCCGACACATACGACTCATCTGGTAAAAGAGCATATAGAGGAGCCTACTCTCAGGTGCACTGTCTTTGTTTGAGCTGTAATCCCACTCAATAACCCCACGGTCAACAATAAGACGGTGCTGGTTAAGAACAGGTTCAAGCGAATCAATAATCCTGTCTTCTTTTCGGACATTTGCACGTACTTCGTCCACAAAGATTGCTTGTTTTGTTTGTAAAAGGTGTTTTTTAAAAAGTTCACTTACTATTCCGTCTCCGAAGTTTGTTTCTACTACAAGAGTTGTAGCGTTGTATTTTTTACAACCTCTCAAAATATCGAGCAGGGTCGCATCTGAATACCCATCCCTGTAGGCTCTCATCTCATGTAAGTATAGAAAGCCGTTCTTCTGGGAGATATAACAGGCTGCTGTCTCATCGGTTCCACGACCGGATGGATCCACAGCACAAATTGTTTCTTGGTATGGAGTCCACTCTCCTTGCAGCTGCATAGGGCTGTAGAAGTAGTCTCCAGGAAGTCCGACTGTAGGTAAATCCTTTAAAACATTACGTGGATCTGAACACCATATAACGTTGTCTGGAGCTTCTTTAGGGTTGACTGAGGTTATAACTAAATCAGCCATTTTTAATGGGAATTTTTCAGCATCACTTAATGTTGTATCAAGTTGAAACTGGAGCATAAAGTTACTCCGTCCCATAGCTGCTTCTCTTTGTAGAAGGTCTTCGTCATTAAACCTATCTGGGTCAGTACATTTCCCAGCTTCTACACCATTATCTATATCTTCTTGTAGCTGTGGAGCTAATAATCCTTCGTATGGTGTTGAGTTTGTTGGGAATCTTGCCGGCCAAACAAATGGTCTATAATTCCGCTCTGCCAGCTTACGATAAACAGTAAAAGTAGTCTGAGGAGTCCCAAGATACATAATACGGCTATCGTCTTTCGGCGTGAGGATGGATTCAGCCTCGGTACAAAGTTGAAGAAGTTTTTCACGCATTAATTCCGTCATACTATTTCCTGGCACCTCTATATCATCAAGAATCATGAGGTCAGCTCTTGATCCAGTTAACTGACCGGTAATACCGACAGACTTAACTGAAGGTGCTTGGTGAGGTGCACAGTTAACATCAAATGAGATACGTGACCATCTACTATCATCTGATTTTGGTTGTAGATGTTTAAGCCACGCTGTTTCGATAATTAGTTTCTGTAAAAAGATACTCATATTGTCTGCTCTTTCCTTAGAAGCAGAAATTATCATTATTTTCTTTTCTGGATCTTTAAACAAGGTCCATAACACAAAAGCACCAGTAATCCAAGATTTACCAACACCTCTAAAGGCTTGAATCTGGAGTCTCTTGGGTCCGGACTGTAAGTAGTCTGCGATGGCATACTGTGCTCTTGTTGGTTGAGGTAAATCAAGTTGATCCCACAGTGCTTGTAGGAACAACTTAAAGTCGCCTTGTAAGGCAGTTAAAGTATCATTCATATGAGATATGATCTAGTATTCTCTGTTCATGAATAGGTCTGCATCCAAATGTCTTACGACACCATCCAAGCCAATGACTGCTACCTTTGTCCGCATTGCATTTCCTGCAAGCACATACAACATTTTTCGTAAGATCTTGTCCACCTTTGCTTCGAGGTTTGACATGATCGAGTGTAAGTTCGTGTAATTCATAATTTTCTCCGCAATAAACACATTGACAATTGAAGTGCTCTTTAATAGCTCTTCTCCAGAGCCGTTTAGAATCTGAACTTGTCATGGTTATTAAGTTGTGTAAGTAATGTTTTGGACTAGGTAGTAAAGGGGTCATGCTGTTCTGCTTTTTCTATTAATAGATCTATGTTGTGGTCTTCCATTGGTTGTGCTGCCTTTATAGTGAGCAGCATCCATATTGGAGCCTTTAGGTATCTTTAATTTGTTTCTAAGTTTTTGAGCATTTGCAATAAGTGACTTTCCTTTTTCTGTTTTGTTGTATTTAGCTTGTTGTCTGAGACGCTTTAATCTAGCTTCTCTGTTTTGGCGGTAGTATTTAGCTGTGTCGCCCATATAATCTCCTTTGAACTAAATCTGGATCTATTTCTGGTAATACTTGAGCTAACTTTGATAATGGATTGCCTTCGTAAGCAACACCGCTTATATCGTTTGTCTTCAGCCAATCACAGGCTGCTTTTAAATCTTGAGTAGTAGCTTGACCACTTTTAACTCTTGATAAAAATTCATTAGTGACCAACTGATGTAGTTCATTGAACTGTTCTTCAGTTGCTTTTTTCATTCTGGTGCTACGTTAAATGTAAATGTAATTCTGTAATTATCTTTTTCTAAGGTTGCTGGTTGTGGAGGAACTTTATGCCTAAGACTTGCAGGAAAAATATAAATGTTCCCTTCTTCAAGAGGTAAATTTACAGCTCCATAAGCATAATTAAAATTTTTAGGTTCTAACTTCCATAATTTATGTAGAGCTGACATTTCTGGATATTTATTTGTAAAATTAATTCCTTTATGTAACTCTTTATCAAAACGAATGGTGTATAAACCTGAAAACATATTTGGGTCATGTGCATGCTCTTCTTGATATTGATTAGGTCCATACATGTTAAACCAACTACTATTTATGCTGTAGGTAAAACCCGAATAACCTAACTCAGACATGTACTCATCTATATAAGTAAACATTTCTGATTCAAGGTCTTCTTGTCCATAACCTCTTAAATATGTTTGGTAGCTATTACAATGCCACCATTCATCATGTGCGTTTTTAGAGTCAGCTTCTTTTATATCTTGATAAAGCAATGGTTCTAATTTGCTTTTATATTCATCGTGTTTTTTAAACTTAGTTGAATAGAGAGGTTGAGTAAATAGATTAATTATCACTGTGTAACCATCCTGTCATTAAGTACTTAGTTTGTTTTGGGGGATAACCTTGATGTATATATGTCCATTGAGCAGGAAAAATTAAACACCTACCAGCTCTTGGAGCTACTTGATCTCCGTTATAAAATTGTGTCCAGCCTTCTTCTACATCATTTAGATAAAGAATATATGTAAGTACTCTCTGTAGTGTATAGTCACTATGCCATGTATAACCTTTTCCGGCTTTAGTTTCTTGTATTTGATATCCAGTATCTTTTAACTCCGTTATCGGAGGTATTAAATAAATTGGACTGTTGTCTACAAATGAATGTAATATCCCAGCATTCTGTAAGTGTGTTGTGTAATTTTGTATTAAAAAACGAATTAAATCACAAAATAATTCATCAATATCTGCCCAATTAGCAAAATCTGATATAAATAAATCTTTGCTATTTTTAACAACTTTATTTACACCAGAAGCAGTTACACCTTGATGATGTCTGCTATCTGATTTAAATCTTTTTATTATCTCCTTACACTTGTCTTTAGGTACTACATCATCTATAACCCAAATATATGGGTCAGTAAGGATGGTGGTGTCCATAATATTTATAGACCTAGACCTTTTTTAACGATGGCTAAGGCTTTATCGTCCAATTCGTTATCACTCTGGGCTACTAATTTTTCCAATAATTCAATTACAAAAACTTTGAATTTTGGAGAATTGAGTGCACTGAGCACGAATGGTTTAAGGATTGCTAACATTATTTTTTCTTGGGGGGTAATAGTGATTGAATAGGTACTACATCCGAACAAAGGTGATAAACCCTAGATCCTGGAAGTAGTGTGAAGCCCTTTTGCTGCAATTCTGCACATTTAAGTGCACGAACCAGTTCAAAGTCGAGCTTGTTTTTTTGTATTTGACTAGCTGCCATTTCTTCGCATTGCTTTGTCAAATTTCTATTTAAGGGGATCATAAAATTAATTTGAAATCCCCAATTTTCTGAAATTACGTAACCATCTTCTGTTTGTGGTTCCGTATCGTTGCCCATATAAAAGGGAGAGAAAGTCATCGTGCTTCCATTACACGAAATGTTATTACCAAAAGATTGACGACTTGGTGCTCCGTTATTTTGAAATTGGACGGCTTGATTCGTAACGTTTCCAGTGGCTGCTGCCACGGGGTTACTATTATTATTGGTATCTCCTTCAGCTAGTACTGGACTTACTGAGAGAATACAGAGAGCGAAGTAGTAGTAGAGTTTATTGTGTAATTCCGAGTGTAATCTCGCTGCTCTATTAAACCAGCTGCTCTTGTTGTTGTTTCTAGTGTCCACGGTAATGTGTTATCAGTAACTGTGAATACTGCATCGCCACCAGCTATACCAGCACTTGCTGATGATGTGATATTTGAACCAGACCAAGTGTTTACGGCTGCCCCGAACACCTGAACCTGTTCTGTCTCCACGATAGTTTGAGTTGTAGTAGTAGTTGAGTTCATAGACCCTGAAGTAAAAGCTGGGGTCACTACGTTAGCTTTAGCTATGCTGGGTGATAACAAAGCTAAAAGCAGAATTAATTTTTTCATGCTTTTGGTTTGTCTTTTGTTGCCATTGGGCAAATGGGTGCTTTGCTATTTTTATTTCCGTTATTTGTTTGTAATCCGAAAGAATAAAGTGCAGATCCAAAAATTGAAGCCACAAATGTAATATCTGTATTTGCGGTCTTCTTAATCATTGGTAAATCTATATAATTTAAAGTAATGATAAAACCAGACCAGACGACAACGCCCAATCTGACGAAAGTACCTAATACTTCTAAATGATGTTCTTTATCTTCGGTTGCATCTTTTAATTTACCGATTAAACCTTTTGGCTTTTCGGACTTAGTTTCTTCCATGCTGTTTTTAGTATTGGTTTCATAGCAGTAACCGCCCATTTAAAAGCTGCTGTAGCTGTAAGAGTGGCTGCTACAGAGACAACCGCAGTTGTCCCAGCCGTTACTAAAATTTCGTTTTCTGGGACAGGCATTTTAAAATCTGTAAACGGTATGTCTACTTTTCTTAGTCCTGCTTCCGGTTCATCTGTAGCCTCTGCCTGTACGCCTTCCGGTGCTTTTAAATCACTAGGCGGTATGACTAAAGGTTTATAAAAAGGTACTTTTGCAGTTGGCAAAGGTATAGATATTGTTTCTATTTCTTGTATTGGTGGGATAACTATTGTTGGAAGAAAAATACTTGGTTGATTCTCCATTCATCTAACCATTTTTTATCCATGCACATTCCATGATATTGCAATGCACCATTCCAGATAATTAATTTATTGTATTCACTCTCTATATGGTGTAATACTTTTGCTTTGTTTTTAGGGTAGAAATGTTCTTTATGTTCCGTTCCTACTTCAAAATCTACATAACTATAAAAATTAGTTCCTTTAGATTTTCCTTTGTTTAAATAAACTAAGGCTGTTTTACCAGAATCAGTATGTGGATGGAATAATTTATTTTGAAATTTATTATTTAAAAATTTTGTATAGTTTGTGCTGACTAAGTTTTTTTTATATAAACCTTCTGTATCACATGTTCTTTGTTTAGTAATAGACTCTAAAAAATTATAAACCGGTTCTATATCTTCACTGAATAAATAATGTCGTTTATCTTCAAAATCTATTCCTTGATGAAAAAAACCAGGAGCATGTCTATGCCATACAGGTTCAACAGAAGTTATATATTCAACTATTTGGTCAGGATATTTATAAAAATCTTTAATAACATGAAATTCTTGTTGTTGTATTTCGTATGTTTCTACCTCTTTATTGTTTATTTCAAACACTAGGAGGGGTTGGGTAAGTAACGTTTGCGTAATCAGTTGTGCTTGCTGGTAAATCTCTTAGAGCTTGTCTGTAAGTTTTCCATTCAGCTTGTTTTGTAGAACTTAAAGGACTATCTGCTAATACGGTCCAATCAGAACTTTCAAGTAAATAGTCTCTTTCTGCTCTAAATGACTGTTCGTTAGGAGCTGCTGCTGCTGCTGCTGCATCATTTGCTTCAGTCCATTTAGCTATTGCTGTATTAAAAGGTGTTATATCAGTTATTTCTACAATAGATAAATCTCTTTTTTCAATATGTCCTTTGTCAGTGTCCCATTGCACAGCCCAAACATCAGAATCAAGAGAAGATAAATCTAAATTGTTATAACCTACACCATCTTTGCTAACTAATTTATCGTCAGCAATAATTGTTAATTTCATTTAATTTATTGGTAAGGGTTTAAATTGTTGTTCCACAGGGACAATAGGAGACATTTGTTCTACAGTTGCATTTCTAAAAGACTCAATAGAAGAACCAACTTCATTTAATCTTTTTGTGTTTTCTATAGAAAGAAGGGGCATCCATGCTACTGCACAGCCCCATTCGTCAAATTGCTCTCCTGTCTGTGGGTGGGTTCCAGCTATCTGTGTAAACCATACACATTCGAGTTTTTTACACTCTCCTTTAATAAGCGGACAGAAAGTTCCTGCTTTAATTTTCATTAGTCTTTGCTTGCTATGATTACGTCTAAGTATTGGACTGCCATATCTAAGTTTCCAACAGAAATACTGTGGTTGTGAGCACTACCAGTGAAACTTGCGTTTGCGTTGTGGTTGTGTGCAGAACCTGAGAAAGTAGCATTGTGGTTGTGTGCAGTACCAGTTAATGAACCATTGTGGTTGTGAGAACTTCCACTAAATCCGTGTGAGTGACCACCGTTTCCACCTTGACTTCCAGTAGTATTGTTATAAACCTGTCTTAATCTTGAGTTGGGAGAAGCACCACTACCAGCGTTACCTCTTTGGTCTGATAAACCTTGTGTAGGTATGTTGTGGCTGTGACTTGGCATTTGGTTTGTAGACAGTGTATGACTGTTTACGGTTCCAGATGTTGAAACACTAGAGATAGATACGTTACCGCCAGCAGTTGTATTAGCAACTGAAACGTTACCGCCTTGGGTTGTATTAGCTACGGATACGCTGACGTTACCGCCTTGAGTTGCGTTTCCTGAGTTTGCATTTATTCCTCTGGATGCCAAAGTATTTGTAAACGCATTGCTACCACCAGAACCAGCAGTTCCAGATACAACTCTAAGAGCTTTGTTATCTACTGAGCTTGTTACCTTTGTCCAACCTGTAGGAGCTGATGTCTGTTGAAAGATCATCTTTGTCCCAGATGGGAAAGCTTGAGCTTCAGATATAGCAGTTCTTACATATGCAGTTGTAGAAAGTTTATTTGAGTTCTCAGATTGTGGGTGAGTACTCGATGCAGTAACTGTATTTAAGATTACTCCGTTAGTAGTTGATAAACTATCTTTTGATGTTTTTAAAGCAGCTACGTCTACACCGTCAACTGTTCCTGTACATGTGATATTTCCTGTTACGTCAAGACCTTCTGCACAGTTAAGATTTTTATTTACGTTGACTACATTTCCTGTAGTTGGTGATAAATTAATATCACTTTTAGCGTATATGTATCCGTCAGAAACAAACCTTATATCGTAGTCATCTGAAGCTGGAGTTTTTAAATCTATAAAACAACCTGTCTGTCCACCAATTTCTAATGTTCCATAAGCATCATTTGATTTAATAGTTGCGTTTACATTACCAGATGATTTTTCAATTAATAAATTTTCTGTTGTAGTAAGTCCTGTTACGTCAATACCAGCAGAAAAGTCGTGATTAGCGTTAGATGTAATTGGACCATTGTTAGATACTGCTACTGAAGCAGAACCGTTTGCAATAGTTGTGCTATCAATCGCAGTTGTTGAAGCTGCTGTAACTAGACCTTGAGCGTCAACTGTGACGATAGGAATAGCAGAGCTAGATCCATAAGAACCAGCAGTTACACCAGAGTTTTCTAGTTTTGTACCAGCTATTGCTGCGTTTGCTGCTATATCACCATTAACGATTGTTCCGTCTGCAATGTCACCAGAAACAATAGTTCCGTCAACTATATCTGCGGATTCAATAGTTAAGTTTCCAGAAATATTTGCATCTGCAATCTTTACGTCTGAAGGTAATGTACCAGCAGAAATTTTAGCGACTGCTATGGAATCTGTACCTAATCTTCCAGCAATGGAAGCTGAAGATACGTTAGACATATCTTCTCTTGCCAGTGGTCTACCACCAGCTTGTGAGCCGTCATGTACTACGGCTGTATCTTTTGTGATATCTACAGTTAATTCGCCTTCAGCACCAGTAAATGATGCGTGTTGTGTTGTAGTACCACGCCTTAATTTTAATAATTTTGCCATTTAAAGTGTACCGAAATCTATTTGTAAGTTGTTTCCACTGACTGTTCCTACCTCAGTAAGATTTTTATCGTTACAGTCGAGATGATTAGCTAATGCAGGAGTTGAATCATTTATTAATCCAGCAATTCCAGGAGATATCCCAACCCATGTACCACCTGTGTAGTAGTTAAGGGTATTAGATGTAGAGTTGTACCAAAGATCTCCTGCTGAAGGGGAAGATGGAGTTCCGGATTGAATTAAGTATTCTGCTGCATATCTGTTGACATCTGATATGGAAGCAGCGACTGTATTAATGTTTGTAGCGTTGGAAACAGCAGCATTAATATTTGAAGCGTTGCTAACAGCAGCATTGATATTAGAAGTGTTGCCTTGTACGGCGTTAATGTTTGTCGCATTGTTTGCTACCGCTGTAATGTTTGAGTTATTTCCTGCGACTGCCGTTACGTTTGAATTATTTCCAGCTACAGTTGTTACGTTTGCAGCTATACCAGCAACTGTTGATATGTTGGCTTTAATATCAGCACAATCATTTAAGTCAGATACGATTGCTGAAGTACCCAAGGTATTCATATCAGCTACTGCATCAGCCGTGCCTAACCTTCCAATTTCTGTAGCTTTACCAGCAACAGTTGTGACATTAGCGTTGATTCCGGCAACAGTATCTATATTTGTCTTATTTGCGTTTACAGCATTTATATTTGTCGCATTATTTTTTACTGCATTTATATTTGTAGCATTTCCAGCTACAGCAGTTACATTTGCTGAGATTCCTGCAACCGTAGTTACATTCGCATTTATTCCTGCAACCGTATTTATATTTGTTGAGTTATTTTTAACAGCATTAATGTTTGTCGCATTGCCAGCTACCGCATTAACGTTTGCAATACTATTTCCTACGTTATTTACGTTTGTAATGTTGGTTGCAACTGTGTCTATTTCAGATGTTGTCTCGTTTAAGTCAGAAGCAACTGTGTTAACGGCAGCTATGTTTGCACCAACTGTATTAATCGAGTTGTTTCCGGAACCAGTGTTAATGGCTTCAGTTATAAGACCTAAGTCTTCTGTAAATGTTACGTGTCCAGAAACACTATTAATAGCTGTAATAGTTGCTTGGTTAGGTGTGATTGGTGAGAATCCGTCTCCTGCGGAGCCGTCATAAACCATCATCACTTGGTTAGCAGAACTATCGAACCATAAGTCACCAATTGTTAGTGACCCTCCGTCAGCTCTTGTTGTAGGAGCTGTAGTACTTATCTGATATAAATCAGCAAAGTTTTCAATATCAGTTAAATTATTACCACAAGCCACCACTTGAGTGATGTTTGAAGCAACAGCATTAACTTCAGTAGCTTTTGCCTGTAATCTATGGAATGCGTAGGTATGTAATGTACTTGTTGTTTCAAGTATCATTCCAAAGCCTTGAGGTATTACACCTGTTACGCCTGTAATAGTGACAGTGTTACCAGTTCCTGCACCATTTGCAATGGTGACGGTTCCGGAGCTGGGGGTAAGATTTGTTGATACAGCTTTAACAGACACCACAGTGCCAGCCCCATTGTTAATATCCGGATTAGCTGTAGGGAATGAAGTTTCATTTGCTAAAGGTACGAATCCACCTGTGTCATCTAATAAATCAATTATCCTGGCATCAATAGCAGCAGTAGTAGCTACTTTTGAATCAGTACCAGACCATGCAACTCCACTAGCAATAGTTTCTGAAGAATCCTGTCTAAGGAATAAAGCTTCAGATTCTGTTTCTGTGTAGTATCTGTTGTCTAGTTGTCCAGCATTTAACTCTGTTTCTGTGTAATATCTGTTATCTAACTGACCGGCATTTAGCTCAGTTTCGGTGTAGTATCTGCCGTCAGCAGCACCGCCAGTTATTTCAGATTCTGTAAAATATCTAGTATCTAATTGACCACCATTTAACTCAGCTTCTGTGTAATATTGATTATTTAACTGACCATTATTAAGCTCAGTTTCTGTGAAATATCTAGCATCTAATACGTTTTGACCAGCACTAGCTGAAGGATTAAGTTCAGTTTCTGTATAATATCTACCATCTAGTGAGCCACCTGTAAGTTCAGTTTCTGTGAAATATCTATTGTCTAATTGCCCAGCATCTAATTCTGTTTCTGTGTAGTATCTGTTATCTAATGTACCTGTTGCAATTTCAGAATCAGTAATTTCGTTTTCTTTTACATGCTCAGATCGAATTGAATCATCTTGGATATTATCTTCATCTACACAATCGTTAGATAGGTGAACATGGTCTATAGATCCATCTACATAGTGTTCAGAATTGACTGAATTATCAGATAATTTAGAACTATCAATTATATCTCCACTTAAATGAACACGATCAATAGATCCATCTACATAGTGTTCTGAATCTATTTGGTTGTCAGCTATAAGTGCATTTGTTATTTGATCTCCGCCAATATCTATAGTCTGGATAGAACCATTAACTATATTTGTTGAATTAACGGTTATATCAGTCGGTAAAGCTCCACTTCCTAGCTTATCTAGGGTGACACTATCATCTAATAGCTTTGATCCTTGTATATCTGCACTAGCATTTATATCGGCATTAACAATAGACCCATCAACGATGTTATCTGAGTTAACGGTTAAGTTGCTATTTAATAATCCGTTTGCAATTTTTGTATTTGCAATAGCAGCACTGCTACTAATATCAGCATCTACAATTGTGCCATCTAAAATTTTATCAGAAGTTACGGAATTATCTAAAATTTTTGTTGTTGTTATTTTACGCTCTTGCAATTCATGCAATGCATATAGAGCTTGTTCTGTATTCGCATTTAAATCAACAGCTCTAATAGATGAACCAGCTGCAAATACAGCTTTTGGATCATCATCTCCACTTGCTTTTCCAACAGTTGTAAGTCTTGCCACAGTAACCAGAACTCCTGTTTTAGGTGCTCCAGTACTTTCTTGGTAATTACTATCTATGCTGGTATTATTGAATGTTATTTTTGTAGGATTACTGGAAGTATCTACTGTGTATTTAGTTGTCGCTTGAGTATATCCATCTAATTGGACCTCAACATCTTCAGTTTGTAAGATTGGAAAGGTGTACGTAAAGTCCAGCTTGGAACCATTAGGAGCACCTCCTCCATTCTCTGTATAAGTTGTCGCCATTGTCTCCTATGAGGATTATTTGACGGGCGGATTATTTGTTTTTAAGTTCTATAATTTCTACGGTGCTATTTCTAAAGCTTTCACTTGATTTTTCAGTTGCAGCATTATTATCTATTATTTGTTTCTTACCTTCTTGTACAAGTCTCTGAATTTCAGGATGATCTTGTATCTTAGCCCATGCCTTTTTCTTAGCTTTTTCAAATACTAATGCTATCAATTGATTATGTTTATAAGTCATTGGATCAATATGATCATTACCTTTTGCTCTATCTGCATTCATAATTGCTATTGATTCTGCTATTTCAGGATATTTTTCTGCATCAGCATAATCATTCAATATTTCTTCAATATTTCTACCTTTACTATCCTTATAATTACCAATTTCTTTTTGGAATAAAGATCTAGCTACATTACTCTTACTTAAGTCAACTTTAAAACCTACACCGGATGGTGCAGAAGTAACAGTAGTCCTTAAATCATATTGACTAATATGTAGTAAATTCCTTCCTGGACTGGGTTTTAGGCTGAAATGAATAGGGCTTATTGCATTAAATATACCTTCAAAGAAGTTCCAATTTCTAAGAGGTTGTCCATTTAAAATGTCATATTTAACTGGTACTTTACCGGTAAAGCCTTTAATACCTAAACGCTCTGTTGCAAGGTTTCTATTTCTAATAGAATCCCATATATCCTTATTAAGTTCCCTCATGTAGGGATTTAAAATCTTACCAATATCGTTTCTTAATGATCCTCCTATAGGAACCATTGCAAAGTTATTAAGAATATTACCAGCAATTCTTCCCCAACCTTTTGGTGACTCTGGATAAAATACTTCTACTAAATCACTAATACCTTGTAAATAAGATTTCTGTGTAAAACCTTGAGCAATTGCAAGTGATACTTGGAAAAGTCTATCTTCAGCCCACTGAGGACCCATAGTTTTCATATTGTCTCCAATATCAGCAATGGTTGAAAGTAATAAATCATATGGTTCTAAAGCTGCATATCCAACTCTAAAAGGTCCGAAATTCATAGTTTTTGGGAACCAACCAGAATCGCCCCACATAGCTCTTTGTGATCTATTAAGTGGACCATTACCTGTAAGTTCACCGGCTAGATATTTTTGAGATATCATTACTACCATTGCACTACCCATTGCTTGTCTTCCAGCAAATAAGTTCTGTGCTTGCTTTAAATCATCAACAGTTTCAATACCAAACTTGGCAAATAATTCTGGATTTCTTTTTAATTTTGCAGCGTTTCCAGCAATAATTACTCTACTTTCTTCTAATAGTAAACTGAATAATGGCATGTTTTTAACGTTCATTTTTAGACCGTTAATACCTGTTCTTGCAAATAAAAAGAATGGTTTTATTAAAGGGACTTCATTAAATAAATTTTCTAATCTTTGACCCATTTTACCCATGTCTGAAGTAAGGGTTGCCTCTTTAAATCTCTGTTGTAAAGCTAAATCTTTCTCAATGCTATAGTCACCAAATTCATCAAAATATTGATTAAATTGTAAATCTTCTGCTTGCTTTAATAATTCAGGTGTAATTTCTTTAAAATTTCCTGATTCAACAGCATCATATACTTGTTTAAAAGCTATTTCTTTTGATCTAGCTCTACCCATTAAATGTCTAAAAGTATCATCGACAGAAGCTAATACTCTTGGAGACCAACCAAATAACTTGTTGTTATTAAGTGTTCTAGCTATGTTGGCAAATCTAAATGCAGCAACATCTGCCACTGCTCTTGCTTTATTAGGATTTTTACTAAATCTTTCTTCAACTGCTTTTCCATACACTGTCCATTTTCTTTCAGCAGTTCTGTCAAATTCAGAAAATCTATTTTTAACATTAGCTATAGGTTTAGAAAAGTTAGCATCTAGGTTTTGTTTAAATACTTTAAAAGCTTCAGGTATAAGTTCTATTAAACCTTTTGTATGTGCAAGTGAAGCTCCTAATAATCTTGTATCGCCAGTTAAACCCATACGCATTGAAGCACCTATAAGTTGCTGCAAACTTTGTAAATAGGTATTACTTGTCGTACCAATTATTGCTCTTAAAGGTGTTTTACCACTACTTAAAGTACTGTTAATCATCATAGCCTGTAGCTCTTCGATAACAGCTCCTACACTTTGTTTACCATTAAAAGTGCCACCCATTACTTTGGCTCTCATATATGCATCGAAATCCTGCCAATTTTGAATTTTATTAGACATTTGAAAAACTTCTAATATTGCTTCTGCAAGCTCATCAGATTTACTATTTTTCATCATCTGCATCATTAGGCGAACACCATCTACGGTTTCATCGTGCATAGCAGCAATATCTTTGGCAGCTTCCTTAGCCGATTTTTTAGTTCCTATAGTTCTTAATTCTGCAAGTTTTTTACCTGTAAAATAACGAGTACGTTTTGTATTCATTAACCCAACAATTAATTTATCCTCAATAGATTTCATTAATCCATCAGGTGCAAATACATCTGCTACATCTATAAGTTCTTTACCACCTATTCCTAAAGTTCTAAGTTCTTTAAATAAAGATCCATTTACTAAATCAGCAACTAAAACATTTCCTACTGACCAGTAATCTTCACTTTTCATCCATGCGTCATCACCAGTTCTAGCTTTTTTCTGTGAGTCTATAAGGTCCCAAAATTCATCAGTTGTTTTATCTTGCCAGTTACGACCCATTATTTCTTGTACTCTTCTATATGCTGGTTCAAATCCCTCTCTAAAAGGAGTACCTTTTAAACGGAACTCTTTCATCATCTGTTTAAATCTTTCTTCACCTAATAATTCCAAAGCTTTTTTCTGCAAGAATTTAACTGAGTAACCAGAATCAAGAGAAGCTCTAGAAGCTTGTAAAGGTGACATAACAGAATCAGTACCACCTATATTTTTTTCTACACCTATTGAATTATCTATTCTATTTAATTGTCTATGAATACTAAATAGATCTCCTTGTTGATAGTTAGATGTCGGAGATCCCTGTCCAGGCTGGGATATTGGCTTGTTCTTATGCCCTCTCATCCCAGATTTTGTTATTGCGTTATTAGGTGCAACTTTATTAGTACCTTCAATTAAATTATCTGTTCTTGCAGCTAACTCTTTAGGATCAGGTATAACATCAACATCAATTACATCGCCTTGTTTTACTATGGCTGAAGTAGGTAATTGTAATTGTTGTGTTCTAACATTTTTGTCGTATTCAATTTCTTCAGCTAGTTCAACAATACCTTTTTTTACAATCTGGTCATCAACATTAGTATTTCTAGCTTTTACAATTGCTGAAGCATTTTTTGGATTATGTATTGAAACTAAATGGTCAAATAATTTACCTAAAGATAATTCTTCAACAACATTTTTAAAGGTAAGCATTAGTGGTGAATCAGTATCGTTAGAAGCAATACTTCCAAATACATGTTTCATCCAAGGAACTCTTTCTACTATTTGCCCTGATATGTTATCCCCTTGAGAATATTCAGATACTAAGGCAACTCCACCTTCTGCTAGAGCTACGTTTTTTACACCAGCTCCACGCATTAAGCGATAGCCCAGACCATATTTAGTTATACCCTGAACAAGAGTTCCCCACCAAGAGTTTTGCCATGGATCTTTGACATTCTTTAATGGGTCCCAATCTAATTCGTATTTTTCTCCTGTGTAGCGGTTTATCATTCCACCATCAGGTCCTCTTTTCATCTGACCAACCCAAGGTGTCATATCGACAAATCTTTCTGGGGCTGTAAGTATGGATGAAAGAAGATCAATACCACCTTTATAAATACTATTTCTTATTTCTACAATTGCATCGCCTTTAAAAGCATGTTTTCTTTTAAGAAATTTTTGAGCATTTTCTCCAGAGTATCTTTCCTCTCCGTAAATCTCTGGATATTTTTCTTGATATCCCCAAGTACCTTCATCTTCTTGCCAAGGAATATCTAAACGCAGCCTTTCAAATTCTGGATGATTACGTAAATCTTGTCCATCAACGAGTAAATGATCTTCTTCATTTTCTGCTGCGATTGCTTGTTTTTTTTCCTCTTCATCTTCAGGCTTTGGTTCTGCCAGTCTTAAGTTTTGATCCATAAACTCACCGGCATCCCGTGAGATAGCCTCAAAGTCTAGTTCATCATTCATTTTTTAGTTTTTTTACGGTAACTCGAAATTAATTCCAGGCATTATTAAATTTGGATCAGTATTAAAATTTGATTTAAATATTGAATACTCTTCATCCGAAGATTCGAGATATTTTTTAATATCTAAAACATCTACATCTGCCTGTCTAATACTGAACTCGTTTGGTTTATAATTAATTTTTTTATTTATTTCTAAAAGACTGTCGTCACTTAATATTTCGACCTCAAGTGGCTTTGCACCAGCACCTACTGGTTTTACATTTTTCTTTTTTTCATCCAGTTTTAATTGTGCATCCATAATGTCCCAAGCTTGTATGTTGGGAAACTTACGTGCAATTCTTTTAAAATAATCTGGAATTTGTTTTAAGCCCTTTTTTTTATATTCTCTAGCTAAATCTAAATGTTCATCAACATGTGGAAGTTTGTTGTTTTTTATATAATCCATCATTTGTTCAGGCTCTGTAAATTCTTGTGAAACCTTTTCAAGATGATCCCAAACTTCTCTCATTTTTTTATAATTTTCCTTCATTGATTTTTCATCAATTTTGGATTTTTTGAAATAAACACCTTTAGTATCTTTTTCGTTTAAGACACCATCTTTTCCAGCAAAATTTTCTTTAACTATATCTAAAGCAATTTTATGAGCATTAGCTGGATCAGTATATGCAAGAGCATTTAAGTACTCAATTTCATAATCTGCTTCAGCATTAGTCAAAGCATTTTCATATTCAGCATCTGAATCTTCAGCAGCTAATCCAGTAATTGTTTTTAATTGAGCTTTAATTGCCCTGTCAGCTTTAGTCTTGTACGCATTTTCAGTTAATATATCCTGATCTGATTTGATATATTGTTTGTACTTTTTTTTGACTGCCTTTGACATGCCATATAAATCAGCCTCTATTAAATAACCTCTTCCTCCATCTTCTACACTTAAATGAAAATCTAATTGAGCTGTATCTTCCATATCTTCTTCAGTTAAATAATCATTCATCCAATCAGGAGGATTTTCCTCTCCTGTTTCATCTAACCATCTTTTAATAAATTTAGCTTTATCTTCATCACTAATTTTATCTTCACTACTAACTTCTAATTCTTTCCAATCAGCTTCAATATCTTTCTTAGCAGCTTTAAATTCATCTAATCTAGCTTCAGCTTGTTTTTTTTGCTCTTCTGCTAACTCAGTTTCTAATTCTCTCCATCTAGTTTTCCATCTGCCAACAGTACTCTCTTTACCATCTACAGTTATTTTTTGGTTTTTAATTTCTTCTAAATCTGAAAGCTCAAGATCACCATTTAAAACGGCGTTTTTAATTACTTCAAAAGTTTCATCTAAAGCTTCAGAATAAGAATATTGTTCTCCATTTTCAGCAGCAGTAATTTTAATTTTACCCATTAATGATTCAAAATTTTTATCTATTTTGAATTGATTAACTGCTTCTAAACGGTCATCTATTCCAGTTCTTATAGCATCATCTTTTTCATACTCTTTATATAACTTATCGTGAGATTCAATAGCTGCATCATAAAAACCAACAGACTCATCATTTAATAGTGATGGGTTTACTGAACCTAAATCATTCAGCCTCATATACTCTCTTCTGAGAGCTTTCATAGCAATTTTTTTTTGCTCTAAAGTTTCAGCAGTTTGTGGTGTAAATTCAACTCCATTAACATTTAATTTAAGAGTATTATTATTTTTCATTTCACCGGTTAACCAATCATCGTAACCGTCAGCTGCTATTTTTGATTTTGCTCTTACGTAATAATAGAGAGCTGCTCCAGATAAGTTGTGTATCTGTTTAGCTTCTTGAAAAGTTGCACCTTTTTCCAAAGCTTCATTTGCTATTTTTGCTAACTCTTTTTCATTACTTAAAATAGTTTCTGAATTTGTTTTATATTCTAAATAATCTTCCTCAGAAATATTTGCATTACCAGTTTGTTCTTTAGATTCTAAATGTTCTTCGGCAGCTTTAAGTTCCATTTCTGCCTGTAATTCTTGATCATCTCTTTTGTATTTATCTTGTACAAATTGATCAAGTGATTTAGAAAAAGTTTTAATAGATTCTAATTGCTGTAAGTCTCTATTTCTTTCATGGGTGATTGTATTTTGATCAAACCTTTGTGCACGAGTTGCATTATTTTGTTCTCCTTGAGTTAAGTTATCAAGGACTCTTCTGTATGACATTTTTAATCTCCTAAACCAAAGGTATCTTGCCAATTAATACCAAGATTTCCTTCCCAATTAGTTGTTGTTTTAGTATCAAAGTAATCATCTAGTTCATCCTGTAAAGCTCCACCTTGAGTAAAAATATTTGTTGGTGTTTGATACTTACCAACTTCAAATGGTAATGTTTCGAATAGATTTGAACCTTCTTCGTAATTCCAAGGCATATTTTGTAAACCAGTACCTTGACTTTCTTCTTGCTTTGGTGGCACTAAAACGTTGTTCCAGCCTGGTTTGTTAGTGTTTTCTTTATACTGGTTATATCTATTTAAACCAGCTCCAGCTATTTGCAATGCAGTATTAAGGAAGCTAGGTCCTTTCCTGTATGACTCTAATAATGGAGGTGCTTCAGGGCTAGGTCTACCAGTTATATATTCAACATATTTTCCTTGAGCAAATGCAGCTATATTTCTACCAGCTTTATCTTGGAATAACATTGCACTATCTTTAGAGAAAGCAGCGGAAGCCCCTTGTGCAGCCCATGATGCAGCTTGTGATAGATATTCAGCTCTTCCTCCAGTTCTCCTACCAGATTGTTCTCTTCCAGCTCCAGCATTAATCATTTTGGTAAGTATCTGCTGCTGGGCTATAGCAGATTTACCCATAGCTTCTCTTGCTTGTATTTGAGCTTCAGAGATAGCATCTTTGGTTTCACGCCATTTAGTATCAACTTCAATGTCACCATCTAATTTATCGTTTTCCCATGCAAGTTTTGCATTACGATTTTTAGTATTGTAGGTATTTATTGCAAGTTGATTTTGTCTACGTATTGCATCATTTTGTCGTGCAACATCTTTCTTCTGTTGGTTATAGCCGGCTAAAGCACCAAAGGCATCAAGACCGAAGCCGATGCCAGCACTTTGTCCGGCTGTTAATTTTGAACACATGGTATTTTACAAAATTCAATAAATGGTAAATAATTTGGACCATGCAAAACTTCTCGAAGAAATTTAAAGCCCAAAAACTTTAATAGTCTCAGGTGTGCTGTATTGCGTTTATCGCAAATATTCCATAACAATGGTTCAGTTCTTTTATCTATCCAGCGTTTAGCTTCTCTAGAAAATGCAAATGGATATTTATGTATGACAGGTGTGCATAGCATCCATATTCTTCCATCATCATTCACTCCAGCCATGCCAGCAGTCTTGCCGTTTGGCATAGTGAAATAGATATTTTCTCCAGATTCTAAAAAGAGAGGGAGATGGATAGTGGGTAGTAATCCATGACCCTCAACTAATTCTCGATAATCGTCTGAACGTAAATTATGAGCAACTTCTAAAGCTACTTCTTTAGTAGCTGGGCGGATTGTTACTTTAGACACGTCTATAATATCGTGGGTTATAATCTCCTTCCCAGTTCATTGAAAAAAGTGTCGTTGGAGAAGGATGGGTTGATTTTATTTTTATATTTAGGTTTATATTTCTTTCGTATATTGGAATATTTTGAATATAATCTTCAACTATTGGTAGTTCGTTTGCATCAATAGAATCAATTTCAGCTGCACTGAAATTAGTTGTATAGTCAACTCTACCTTTTCTTTGGATTGTTGTATCAATATTTCCTACTGCACCAAATGCAAATTTTAATCTATGTACAACTAATGATGCTCTTGTATCTGATCTACTTTTTTCACCAGCTGTTTGTGTTACAAATATAGTTGGTATTTCTACAAGATAATCATATAAATAACCAAGCATAAAAGTACTTCCAGTCCAATCTCCATCAACTTCTAAATTACTACCATTAGCAGTTGTCTTTGCAAATCTACCAATATTGTCGCCAGCATTATGATTATAAATAGCTAATTGAGCTGTACTAGAAAATCCGGTAGGTCTTGCAAATGTTGTTTTTTTAGTAGATGCACTATAAGCACTTGATGATAAAGCAGCTATTTGTGTATGCCTATCTAAATGGATTGGATAACTTTCTTCTCCAATTACTTTTGTATCATCTTGTTTTTTAACATCTATAGATTCAAGAATATATTCAGTTCCGTTTTTAACTACAAGATAATAAACGTCATCTAAAATTACATGATGTACTAGATCACCTGTTAATGACCATCTAAACCATGCAGCCTGTACTCTCTTCTCACCATTACTATAATACCTAAATGCCCAAACCTCGCTGTAATCTTTTGCTCCTAAAAGTAAAAGGCTATTTTCTCTAGAGGTAGTAGGTATAGTTAAATCAATAGGTAGCTTTTTAGATACAAGTTTACTTTGTTCTAAAACGGTAGGTTCACCCTCTCTCTTTACATCTGCCATTTCAAAAATTCTGGAATTTTTTCCAGTGCTATTTATAAAGCCAGAAGTAACTCCCATTGAAAATGGAACTGTTTTAGGATTGAAATTATATGAAGCTAAATAATTTATTTTTGCTGTTGTTGGTGTTAACGCATCACTATCCGTAGTAAACATAAATTGTTGGTTAGAACTAAATAGTAATAAACCAGCATTTACTTCTATACCATCAAATATAGTTGTAGGAAAAGTAGAACTTGCCTGTAAATCAATAGGATCAGATGACGTTTCTGTCATTGCTGAGGTACTAAAGAAATTAAAGAAATCATTTGTTTTAGATGTAATAACATTATTTCTACTTAAAACAACTAATCTATTTCTAAAGAACAACATCTTTTGTATAGCACTACCTATAAAACTAGGTACAGGGTTAGTATTATCATCACCTACATCTCGTTTTATATAGTCAATTGACTGACATATAAATCTTCCATTTGGATACGTACTTCCTGGCAGCTCTCTAATAAGTCTGATAGGCATTGTATCCTTATCTATTTCTATCTCAAGATCAGGAGCTGGGCATTCTACCCAAACACCTTCACCAAAATAATTTTGATTAGCTGTACCAGCATTATTTTGAACAAATTTTAAATAAAAATCGTCATCATCATCACCACTATTTACAATTTTTACGACATAATTATGTCTGCAATTAGTTGGTAATTCTCCAATATTATTAGCTTGATTAGTAATAATATTCATTAATTGAGGTTCAGGAGTACTCACAGCAAATGGTGTACTACGTTGTAAATGCAAACAGTTACCTGTAATAGTTGCTGTAAGACCTGTACCAGAAATAGCATCTAATGATGATTTCATATCACCTAATATTCCAGAAGCTGTTACTGCCTCGTCCGCACTAGATGATGTAGCTGGAGGACGAACTGCTGCAATATTTGCAGAAGATCTCATAGTCGTATGACCCTTAATTTCTATAGTTCCAGTTCCACCTTTTTCAGTTGTATAGGTATGTACATCTCCTGTTGACCAACCTTCTCCACCAAATTGTAATTTGGCAAATTCTGAATAAGAATCATTATATTGAGGTCCATTAGAACTATCACCAATATTATTTGGATCAACTACCGGTACACATCTAAGATCAATTTCATATCTTAAATTTGATTTTCCAGAGGCAGTTGCGTTTATAACTTCTCTTGTCATTGCTTGGCAAGAACCATCATCAGGTTTATTCGAAGTTAAGTCATTTCTAGCTGCTATAGATGTAGCTCTAGTTTCAGTTATAGGAGTTCCAGGATTTGCTGGATCATAAATATTTAAGGCGTATTGTTTACCGTAAGAAATTGTTTTTAATTCAATAATTACTTCGTTTACTAAAGCTGGCGATTTATCAGATGCTCCTGATTTCATTGCTGTAAGCTTTGTTCTATTAGTAAAAAAAGTATTTTCGTTAATAGTTAACGCTTGTATATCTGTAGAGTCTGTCCAGCCACTTAAATAAGTTGCAGCATTCGTTCCCGTTACTCCAGAATAATCAAGAGGAATAGATGCACCATCACTTGTTCTCCAAATTTGAAAAACTCCTGATGTACTTACATTACCTATGTATTGATTATCGGAATCGTTATAAATATGAAACCAACTGAGAGTTCCACTATTGGGCGTAATCTTAGTGACATACTTACTTCCTGGACGTTTGACGCAACCCAATGTCACATCTGGGATAGCATTTTTTAAGTCTTTAACTTGTCCAGCTAATTTTAATTCGTCAGGCTGCTCTGATATACCTAAAACATAATTAGATACAAATTGGGTTACTGTTGACATTATCTTTGCAATGCTCTGAAAGGTTTATATGTGGAATAATGTGTATTATGTGGCATGCCTATCATGTTGTAATCACCTTGATTACATTCATATTCCAAACATGCACCTCTAGCAAATTGTTCCTGTGCTGCTATTAATTGCACCAATTGAGAGTTAGTAATCATCTGTGTAGCTGCTCTCCCAGCTGCTTTATAGGTTATATATCTTTTAAATACTGATGGTAAATCATCATATTTAAAGAAATATACAACATTTAAATAAACTTCTTCGTCATCCCATTCAAAGGTATGATTTACTTTGTCATATAATTTTCCGTCTCTTCTTATAGGAACTATAGATTTATCTTCAGGATGTTCTGAATCCATCCTTAAAACATTTGTCGGAATTACTATATGTTTCGTAGTTGCATCTGGGACAAATTTAACATGATCTTCTCTATTAAATGTCCAGCCCTCATTTTGTACGTCAGCATTACATTCTTTAAGTATTTGATATATAAGTGCTATTTCTGGGTTTTCAAAAGTATTAGCAATTTCAGTAGCTGTATTAGTTACGTTAGTTGTTATTGTCCCTAGAGTTGTGACTGGAGATTGACCAATAGCTCCCAGTATTGTATTTACGGCGGAGAGTTCGGTCTCGGTATCTATTGTTGTGGGAGTCGTCATAAAAAAAAAGGGGAGCCGAAGCCCCCGTATAAATGTATAAATTAGAATGCAGAAGGAGCTGAATTTCCTATGTGCAATTCAACAGCAGCAGCTGGGTTTAGGTAATCTGCACCCATAGCCATGCGACCTAAGATCACATCACCTTGGTAGATTACAGAAACGTCTCCGTTTGTTACTTGAACTTGTGGTCCAATTGCTTCAACAACACCAGCAGCTTCCTTTTGGAAGATAAGTCCACAAGACTTAGCACCTAACTCAGCGTTAGTACCGTAGTCATTGTTAACTCCACCTGTAGCATTTGCGTTCTCAGGTGTAGGACCAATGTGGTCACCTAATTTTCCAGGAGAAACCTCGCCTGTTGTACCGCCGTACTTAACACCATACTTACCTAAGAAAGGAATATTCATAGATTTGTAGATGTGGATTCCAGCGATCTCGATAACGCCACCACCGCCTTGTAAAGCAGAACCTTGAACGTCTCTGTTTACTAGACCGTTATTACCAACATCTTGGATAAGGGCATAGTATTGGCGTGGGTTTAATACAGCACAGCGTCCATCAGCACTGACTCCTTTTTCGTCCATAGCAGCAGCTGCATCATAGAATGCATCAACTAGCTTTTGAGCGTTATAAGCGTCAGCTTCTGTACCTGTACCAGTACCAACCTGAATTTGTGTTCCGCCAGGTTCTGCGAAACTTGTTGCAGTAACTGGGGATGCAGATCTAGCTCCTCTTGTTATAGAACGGAAGATTAGTCTGTCATATTTTTCAGCAAGAGCAAATCCAATTTTCTTGGAAATTTCTCCTCTTAATTCGTAATGTGCAAGTGTCTCATCTAGGTCATAAACGAATGCAGAGCTGATTAGTAGATCATCCATTACGATGGTCTTCTCTGCAACTGGAGGAGCCTTGTCAGCATTTCCTAATATAGGGGTCCCTGGCGTATGGAAGGAACTCGTCATACGACCTGTGTAGATGAACTGCAATGATTTGCCGTTCTTAAGTGTTCTCTTAGTTACAAGATCTCTAGCAATTGTTTCATGCTGGAAGCCTTTAAACATTTCTCCTGAGAACAATTTTAAATACAGGGCGTACTTATCGGTAGCACCACCATAACCAGTACCTGTAGATAGATTACTTCTACCTAAAGCAACTTGATTAGCATTAGCCATTATTTTCTTTAAAAATCAAAGGTATATTTAGTCGTCTTCACATGTGAAATTATAGGAATCTTACTTGTTTTATATAAGACTCAGTTTAGTGCGTGGTCTATCCCACCGTCATGACGGCTGATGAGTATCCTCGTAAGGGTCAAAAGCCAAATTGAATAGGGAGGACTTGAACCTCCCAGATCGCCTAACCGATTATTCTTGATCATTACTCAAAATGTGCATTGAATGCTAGTGTTATTCGATTCCTTTTAGTAATATTTCTTGTAACTCCATGAGATAGTACACTTGGAAATATAAGAACTTTCCCTACTTCTGGAGTAATCATAGTACCGTAGCCTTGTTTTAATTCTGGTCTACTATGATCTATCTCTTCACACATTGAAAAATAGTTAGGGTTAGGAAAATGTAAGAACCCAGAATCTTTTGGAATTTGTACAAATATTATTCCAGATATATGAGACTTAGGATGATCGTGTACATCGTTATGACTATTAGGTTTATTGATACTTACCCAATAGTTACCTAAAGAAGGAATTTTTGTGTACACTTCAATAGTTTGTTTTAAAATACTATTTATAAGATCAGCAAGTATATCATTACTGCCATCAACAAATGGTTGAGATTGCCAACCTAAAACATTAGTATTAAAAACTCCTACGGGGTCGTCTTTATGTCTCTTCTTACATTCGTCTACTATTTCTTTAGTAATTTTAGTTTCGAGATGATGTAATAAGAATGGATGTATTGCTTCTATGTTATACATGTTGAGCATTGAGTGGGAGTGAATTAGGTAGCAAGTTCATGTTGATAACAAACCTATGTTCAGTATCTGTCTGACTTACTCCTCTATGTGCTAAGTGACTAGGAAATATAATTAACCTATTAGCTTTTGACGTAATTATTTTTTTATCAAAAGCAAACTGTGTACCTCCATTACATGTATTAAAGTTGTAGATACATGTATAGAAAGGACTAGGAAATAAACTTAAGTCAGTATGGTAATCGCTATATGTACGAGTGTCCTTACGGACTTCGCAGTTAATACGTTCTTCACCATGAACAAGTTGAACTTGTAAATAGTCATGTATTACTTCTATAAATTTAAAAGCATATTCATTTGAATAAATTATGTGTTGAAATCTCCAATCATATTTATCAAATTCATAATCCTTATCTCCTTCAAAGGTAAGACCGACTCTACCTTGTTGTAAATGCCAGCTAAAATTATAATGAGTTATCTCAGAATAAAATTCAGTGTATAAACTATAAGGTAATACATCATCCAATACTAATCTAGTAGTATCGTTGAAAGTATTTTGCACATAATATTTTTTTATATTTTTCATCATTTATAAAGATCAGAAGGAGGGGTCCCCTTCTGGTTCTTTGTATTTTGGAATTTCTTCTTGTCTATATTCCTCAAGTAATTTATCTACTTGTTTCTGTAGTTTTTGAATTTCTGGTTCTTTTGTTTTCATACTATTCCAGTGGCGGATAACGCCAGAGCATATAAATAAGTTAGTGATTAAGGTTAAATATAAACAAAATTTTTTAGCCAATTTTTGGGGCGGTGAGTGCCACTTCTGTTGCTTCAGCTGAAGCTAAATCAAGTGGAAAATTATGAGCGTTACGTTCATGCATAACCTCGAAACCAAGGTTTGCTCTGTTAAGAATGTCCGCCCATGTAGGGATAATCTTTCCATTAACATCTACTACTGACTGGTTAAAATTAAATCCATTAAGGTTAAATGCCATTGTGCATATACCCATAGATGTCAGCCATATGCCAACAACCGGCCAAGTAGCAAGAAAGAAATGAAGAGAACGAGAGTTATTGAAAGACGCATATTGAAATATAAGTCTGCCGAAATATCCGTGTGCAGCAACTATATTATAAGTTTCCTCGTCTTGACCAAACTTGTAACCATAGTTCTGTGAAACGTCTTCCGAGGTCTCCCTAATGATTGAGGAAGTAACAAGGCTTCCGTGCATAGCACTAAACAAACTACCACCAAAAACTCCTGCCACACCGAGCATGTGGAAAGGATGCATGAGGATGTTGTGCTCCGCTTGGAAGACAAACATGAAGTTAAATGTTCCACTGATTCCTAAAGGCATACCGTCAGAGAACGAACCCTGACCAAATGGATAAACTAAGAAGACTGCAAGAGCTGCGGATAGTGGTGCTGTATAAGCAACAAAAATCCAAGGTCTCATGCCGAGTCTGTATGAAAGTTCCCATTGTCTACCTGCATAGGCTGCAACACCTATAAGGAAGTGAAAGACAATAAGTTGATATGGTCCACCGTTATATAACCATTCGTCTAAGGTTCCGGCTTCCCAAATTGGATAAAAATGTAGTCCGATTGCGTTAGAGGAGGGGACGACTGCTCCTGATATAATATTGTTTCCGTACATTAACGAGCCGGAAACTGGCTCACGTATGCCATCTATATCTACAGGCGGTGCTGCGATAAAGGCGAGTATAAAGCATGTAGTAGCAGCTAGTAAGCAAGGGATCATAAGAGTTCCGAACCATCCTACATATAGACGGTTCTCGGTACTTGTGACCCACTCACAAAACTTCTGCCAATTAGTTGTGGTGCTTTCTCTTTGTAATGAAATTGCAGCCATTAGAAAATTCCTGGAATTATTTGTCCTGTTGTTACGTAGGCTCCTAGAGCTGCTACGAAGCCGAGCATTGCAGCCCAGCCGTTAAATCTTTCTGCTTCTGGTGACATAATTGGTTTTGGTTTAATTACTTGTATGGGTGGTTCGTATGGGTAGTAGTTAAGTAGGTTATCTAGATCTGTTGTTTTCATTGATCTAATAGTTTTTTATAAAGAGCAGATTTTTTCTTGGTGTTTGTTTTAATTGTGTTCCAATTTTTACCAAACTCTGCTGTCATTTTTGCAAAATCTTTGTAAGGATTTTTTTTCTTATTAGTCATGGTTTGTACTCCGGACCTACTCCAGCTTGAACGCATCTGCCTTTCTTGCTGTCCCACCTGAAACCAGATGGGCATTGATTTCGAGATGGGGCATTCTTACCACCTGTACCTTTTGTTGCTGGTGGTTTTCGTAGAGTTGTGTATTCCATAATTAAAATTTAAGATTTTCGGATCTATCAAGTTTTTCTCTGACAGCTTCTCTGTATGCAGGATCTCTGTCATAACGAGGATCAGCCATAGCTGCTACAAGTTGAGCCTGACTTTGATAAACATCTGTATTTGTCTTAGATGGTTTACCAGTTAACATTCTGCCTTCATAGCCATTGTCATTTTGATATTGAGCTACTATGCCATTTACTGCTAACTGTATAGAATTTGGATCTCCAGTATTTACTAAATTATCAAAAGAATTAATAGAATCTTGGGATAAATTTTGACTAGCCCAAGTCATTAGACTTTTATATTTTTGCTCACCACCAACTGATTGATAAATTGTATTTATATCAGTTTGACTAACCTGAGAGTTCATTCCATATTGTTGTGCTCTCCCTTGTAAGTAAGCATCTACTGCAACTTTAGATAATCCTGCACCTGTTAACTGGTCATGCATTTCTTGAGGAATCTGACCGTTGTTTTTCCAGAACTCTTCACAAATTGGATAGGGATCTACACCTTTTTCTTTGAATAAATTACTTAAAGTTTCTCCATAGTCTTTGCTGACGGCTTCATAATTTACTGAACCATCTTCTTGATAACGTTCAGCTCCATCAGCAAATTCTGTTTCTACTTCTTCTTTAGCTTCTACTTCTTGGGTTTCGGTCCCTTGCTCTTCTTGTGATACGTCATCTTTTTCTCCTAATTTTTTTTGAAGTTCTACGTATGCTTGTTCTAATTCTTCAGCATTCTTATATTTACCAGCAAGTAATTGTTCTTGCTGTTCAGCCATCTGTTCGCCAACCTGTAGGGAATCTTGCTCTTCAGCAGTCAACCCTTCCTGTTGGGGTGCATCATTTACTGTTAATGTTTCTGACATTATTCTTCCATAGGTGGTTGTGGTTCTTCAGCTTCAGGTTCTTGCATCATTGCTGGATTCTTACTAGGGTCCATCATTGGAGCACTAGCTAGTTGACCCATTTGTTTAGTCATTTCCTGTTGCTGCATCATCTGTTGTTTTTGCTGCATTTCTTGTTTTAAACGATCCTCAGTCTTAATAAGATTTAGAACATCTATACCAGCAGCAGCTGCTAGTCGTTTTATATATTCAGCTGGATCTACATGTTTCATAGTTGCTTCTGGTCCAATAGTTTGAGCCAAAGTTGATATGAATTGTGTCAAGCTTTCTCTATCTTGTCCTCTACCTAAAGCATTAACGCCAGCTACTATTTGTGGTCTAACTAAATCTTTAGGAATTTTAGGAATTTCGTTATTTCTTTGAAGTATATGTAGTGTTCTATTTAAGTAAGGAATTAAAAATTCTACAGTTAACAAACTGAATAGACCACCTAACTGTTTCTCAAGTTCTAGCTGAGTGAGGCGTACCTCCTCTGCTGTAGTCCTTTCACTTTGTCTAATTTGTAGTACAAGAAATGCTTCATTAATTCTTCTTTCTA
>VTLG01016405.1_pt1 | contig 32146 bp, 43 predicted proteins | sample 4694571 | NCBI WGS metagenome assembly VTLG01 (sample SAMN12604809, study PRJNA352737) | marine metagenome | biome: ENVO:00000447; feature: ENVO:00000209|ENVO:00000569|ENVO:01000036; material: ENVO:00002151; isolation source: viral sequences binned using virsorter ...
CAGAGTGCCCAGGACACCCTTGCTATACTATACATAAGCCTTGTGAAGTGTGTGTTAGTAATATGAAAAGCATTACAGCAGATATGATTGTTAAGTGTGTGAAGAACAAAGCGGACCCAAGACGAGAAGAGCTCAGCTCAAGATAGTATTAAATTTAAACAAAATCAAAGAGTTTTTAACTAATTTAGAATAACGTAATAGCTTCGTTAGGTAGTTGTAGAGTAATTGGTAAGATGATTTATTATTCAAGGCCACCGAATCAAAGTCTGCTTAGAACCGTATTCCACCCTTCTTTCAGCCTCTAAAGCCTCTGTCGCCACGGTTCTCCAAAGATTTCTAACTTATCTCCTACCGTGAATCTCCCAGGCTGAGCCACATTGGTCCTATGGTGAGGGGCCGGAGGCCCAGAGACAAGGCTAGGTATACAATCCCCCCATTGTTTTTATAGTATACACTCTTTCTCCACCGTTGTCAACCGTTGAGTTCACCAAATAATCCCCTCGCTATGACCCTACGCTAAGGGAAACGGTGAGAATCGGTAGGCCAGAGGTTGATTTTTCTTTATTTTTGTGTTATACTAGAGATACTGAGAGAGGGCGTCCTACTACGGTGGGAATTGGTGGTGCGGGAGTAGTCTTCTATCTCATCTGAATCAAACCGAGGACGGCCCTCACTGTAATTTGACCGTCTCAAAACCGGGACACGTCATTTCGAGATCTGTATCACAGCCTGTATTTGACCAGTTGAATAGTTAGGAACTATAAGCATGGTGCCCTGAGGCGTCAAGACAGTAGTTGGTAGATTGAAAGAAGAGTTATGACTATGCGAGGTCAAAGTCGGCGTAACCGCAACCGCTCCGCTAGTCGCTTCGCTCTTAAAATTATAATCGTTAGGTAAATTCGCACACCCATTAAGTGCTACTACCAGGACCAATGCAACTGCTGATTTTATAAGCATTTTACCACCTCTCTTAAACAAGTAGGAGCATTAATACCGCCCCAAGTAAAAGTCCAATAATAAAATATAAAGTTAATCTAATTACTCTAACCATTTACCAATACAATGTTTAATTGCAAATTTTATACGACTACAATCTAAATTCAGTCGCAGTTTGAAAATATGCCATTTTACCCTAATTCTATCTCGTAGTAATTTTACAGGACAAGTCATTCTGCTGGAACCTTAGGATTAGTAAATAGTTTCCCAAATTGTGATTGGCTCTGCCAATATTCGTCGATATTTTTAGCCAATTCCTCCTTAGTTACAACGTATGTAATTTCAGGGACTGAGTCTGCGTTTATAATGGATTTTTCATCATCCTTTAATTTTAAGCCAGCGTCTAAAACAACGCCCTTACCGTTAAATGTTGTAATAATTTGTTTCCAATTGCGGAAATTCATATTGCCTGGATCAGCGTATGTTTTATAATCCTTTTGAGTTTTGATACCTTTAAAGATGATTGTGTAAACAGTTCCACCGTGGTATGACTTTCGTTCTTCTATTGACGTTATGAACACTGGTTCATCTATAATTGTGTATTTTCCCATTTTATAACTCCTATATTATTATTATACTTTCTTTTTGTGTCTACGTCTACCATCAAATTCACCAATTCCAATTTCTACAACTTTTATATCTTCTACATCATACATTAGTTGAAGTCGCATAATAGAATAGTTGAGATCATCTATAGTTGTATCAACCCAATGTGTTGTTGGTTCAGAATCATTATTTTGTGGAATAGCTGGTATCAGTTTGTAGTAAGACATTGTTTTCTTCCTATTCAAGTGCTGTTTGTATTTAGTCTATATAAATAATAAAGCATACAAAGAGGCTTATATGAAAATAACTTGTTCAAGGTGGGGAACTAAATTTAGTGCTTTTGATGTAGACCGTTTACATTCGGAATGTAAGGCATGGATTGACTTTGATGAATTCCATTGCTTTACTGATCAACTCGAGCCGTTACACCCTAACATTATTACGCACCAAATACCTAAGTCAGAGGCTTACCGCAGTTGGTGGTCTAAATTATTGCAATTTAAAGAATTTACAACAGGTAAGACATTAAGTTTAGATATTGACATACACATTAGAGATAAAGTTGAAGTGCAATTTAGTGAAAGTTATATGTTAGCACAATTAGATCCATTAGCATTGTATATTCCATCTAAAAATGTAAAATATATTAATTCTTCATTTTTAACATACAATGGAGACTTTTCGTGGGTGCATGACAAGTATATTGCAGACTGGAAACATATACAGATGCGTTATAGAGGTGATCAAGAGTTTATGTGGGGGGAGTATGCGGAAAACTTTCGTTATCATAAGCCTGTCTTTGAAAGTTATAAGTGGAGTGCTAAGAAAACAGGATATAGTCAAATGCCAATAGTAAACTATCATGGCGAGGATGCAAAGAGAAACGTATGATTGCCGGACGGAATTATGGAATAAAAGAACTTCATGGTTTAAAATGGGGTATCTATAAGTTTGTTAATGATGGGAATCAAGTTAAAATTACATCATTTGGTGGTGATGTTGAGCGATTAAAAAATCAAGACTTGTCATTAGTTACTAATAAAGATAGGTTAATAATAATGGGAAATGTTTGGATTCATAGTGACGATGAAGAAAAAACAAGATTTAGACATCCTGATCTAATTGCTAAAACAGGTTGTAGAGCATTTTACTGGGATAATCCACAGTTGCCACATCTATTATATCAAGGCGAGTGGAATCCCTTAGGTTATAAAAACTGGATGCGATTGGTTGAAGGTAATACAGCAACGCAAACAACAGGACATTCTTTACTTTATTATACAAAAACTGGGCCGGGCACTGGAGCACACCGGATTAATAAACAACTTGAATTATTAACTCAGGGCAAATATACTACTTGGCAAAGTATTGTTGGTCCACGAAGAGAATGTAAAGTTAGATCTAAGAAAGCATTACTTTGTCCGTCAGGTTCAGGAATTTTTCCTAATTATTATGGCTTAAACAAACAAAAGTGGATACAAGACAAAACACAAGAATTAACAAAAAAAGGTTGGAACGTTATTTTAAGAGATAAGCCTGGTAGACGTGCTAGAGAAGGAAATAAACATGGACGGCTTTATCAAAGACTCATTGCAGACGACATTGGCATAACTGTTTCAATACATTCAGTTGGACCTGTTGAAAGTTTGTTAGCTGGAGTCCCTGCCTTAGTTGAAGGAAGGCACGCAGGAGGAGATTGTGCTACAAATTATGATGAGTATTTAAAAACAGGAAATATTTTATTACCAAGTCAAGAAAAACTTGAAGGTTGGGTTAATTGTTTGTTAGAGGACACTTATCATAAAACAGAAGTTTATAACGGAACATGGAATTTATAAAGGAGAAAAAATATAATGACGTTTAAGAAAGGAGAGTCTGGCAATCCATATGGAAGAGCACCTAAGTATCAACTAGGACTTGATTGGAATCGTAAATATAGTATGGCAAAGGCTCAAGCTAGATTTAGAAATGAGGAATGGGCTTTTGATGCCGCTTCTTGGTATAATGTTTGGGAAATATCAGGAGTTAAAGAACACCAAGGGAGGCAACCACATCAATATTGTATGGTTAGAAAAGATATTATTGAAGCCTGGGGACCGACGAATTGCATAATCATTCAGAGACGTATGCATCTAAAGAAAAGAGCCTACCTTGCATTCAGAGGATATAAGGATTCGCCGTGGACTGATAAACACGGAGTATTAAAAGATGAGTAGCATATACACAAGTATAAGGAAAGAATATCCAAGGACTTGGCGCATCTGGTATCGCATGAATAGACGATGTGAAAAACCTGGACCTCACGAAAAGGGTTATATTGATGTTATAGTGTGTGAAGATTGGAGCAAAGAGGAATCAGGAGAAATGGGATTCATTAACTTTTTTGATCATATGGGTCCTTCGGAAAAAGACTTATCAATTGATAGAATAAATCCATTTGGTGATTATGAACCTGGCAACTGTCGTTGGGTTGATAGGATAGTTCAAAACAATAATACAAGGTTTCATACAACACCTAGAGGTAAAATGATACACCTAGCTATTAAGAACGGAATTAATAAACGCACATTCTACGGTAGGTGTAAGAGGGGGTGGGCGATGATTGACGCGGCGACATTGCCGCCATCTAGCACCAAGTATAAAAAGAGGATTATGTAATGTTAGATAAAGGATTTGATCCGTATGAAGAGCTAATCCAATTAAAGAAATTTGCCGTAGGTGCGGACCAGCATATAGGCAATGTATTACAGAACGAAAAACAAATGATTACGGCCGTTAATGCAGTTAGTGAACGCATGGACAAATTAGAACGCAGAATGAAACTAATGGAAAAAGTTTTAGAGGAAATCGCAAAAGGAAAATGATTAATGACTCTAGAGACGCATAGAAAAGAAGCATTAGAAAAATTTATTCTGCAACACAATCTAAAACGTGGTGCAGAAATAGGTGTATGGCAAGGAGAAACAAGTTCTCATATATTGAAAAACACAGATTGTTTTTTATATCTTGTTGACCTATGGAGTTCAAGTGCAAAATATAAAAAATGGAACCAGGAAAAAAATAAACGTATTACACTCAAAAGAATAAAAAAATCACAAAATTACAAAATACTGCAAGGTGTAAGTTGGGACGTGGCACAACAAATACAAGATCAAGAATTAGATTTTGTTTTTATAGATGGTGACCATTCAACAGAAGGGGTGCGTAATGACATACAAGCATACACACCAAAAATAAAACAGGGTGGTTACATTATGGGACACGACTGGGATTGGCAAAGTGTAAAAACAGCCGTCTTAGAATTTTGTGTAGAACCACAACTGCTAACAAATGGTATTTGGTATTACAAAAAAGGAGAAGAAATTGAAAGCACCAGAAAGAACAGATAGGTTTTTATTACCTACAATGACAGTTGTAGGAAGTATTTTATTAATAGGCGACATATGGGGAGGACTGAGTTCATATTGGGCTTTGTTGTATGGTCCATTGTTGTTGATGGGACATGGACAAGAATATAAATTTTTAGATTTAATAAGGAAACATTAATGATTAAGAAAGTTGCTATAGTAGGCAATGGTCCAAGTAGGAATTTATATCCTGGGTGGTTCCTGGGTGATGTGTGTCTTAACAATGTTCCTCAAATTGACGTTAAATATGATTATACAAGTATAGTTGATAGAAGATGTTTCGAATATATTCATAAAAACGAATTACAATTTCCGAAACCTATTTTAACTACTAATGAATTATGGGAGTTGTCTAAAAAATGGAAGTGGAAAACTGAAGTTCAACCAGTATACGAATTAAAATTAATGAACTCAGCAACTACAGCCGCATACTACTTCGCTCAGACATATGATGAAATATGGTTGTATGGGTGTAATGCTTTATGGAGTGATGATGTTAGCAGTCATCAAGACGAACTTATATATAGACATCCTAGAAGGAAAGATTTATATCAACAGTGGCGAACTAAATGGGAACAGGTTTGGAAAACTGGTAAAAAGTTTGTAATCGTGTGTCCAACTGATACACAAACAGTCGAATATGGCGTTAATGTCAAATGGGATAGCCCTAGCGGTATTACCGCTCATCCTTTGCTAGGGAATCAAGGATGAGCTCTTTTAAGCCCTATAACTTGTCAAGTTATAGTTTTATTGGTAAATAAGTGTGTGGAACGGAAACCTATTAGGAGCTTTTAATGACTATTACACTCAGACAAGAATCAGCGACAGGGGCAACAACAAAAGGCTCCTCGTTAACATTCGCAGAATTAGATAACAATTTTAAACATTTATTAAATCTTGGAACAGTCCAAGTAACAGCAGACTCAGGAACAGCACAAACATTAGGTGAGTCAGGTGTTCATTCAATACTAACTATTGCAGGATCAGGCGGGGCATCAACAGCCATTGCGGCACCAGATAGTGCTGGAGAAACTGTAGTAACAGTTACATCAACGGCTGGACTCGCAAATATTGTAGAGGACACTAGTCCACAACTTGGCGGATCACTTGATGTCAACGGACAAAACATTGTTTCAGTATCAAATGGCAATATTGCTATTGTTCCAAATGGTTCAGGAAACATTACCTTAACTCCAACATCAGGAAATATAACTTTAGGTGCAACTAATTTCCCCACAGCAGACGGCGGAGCCAACCAATGGATTACAACTACTGGATCAGGAACGTTAGCATTTACAAATAACTTATATAACGCAACACTTAAAGATTATAAAGAAACAATTTATACAGGTGGAACATCTACAGGAACAATTACTCCTGATTGCGCCAACGGCAATGTTCAATCAATAACACTATCAGGTTCTATTACGTTAAATGCTCTTGGTAGTCCAGAAACCGGACATAGCATGACATTGATTGTTAGACAACCATCATCAGGCGGACCATACACATTAACATCTTCAATGAAATTTGCAGGTGGAACAAAAACATTATCCACTACTGCAAATGCTTATGATATTATTAGTGTAGTTTACGACGGAACAAATTATTACGCAAGTTTATCAACGAACTTTAGTTAAGGAGCAACAATATGCCTTTAGGTGCATTTAGATTAAACAGTCTTGCTAAAGTTTCATCAGCAGGCGCAGTAAGTTACGACTGGGACGACATTTATTACTTAGATGAGTCTGACTGGTATAATTATACGCAGGAGGTTGGACAGACTGCCGTAGGAATTCATATATCAGAAGATGACGGCACTAAGATGTATATTCTGCATCAGACTGATAAGATATTTCAGTATACACTTTCAACAGCCTACGACGTGAGCTCAGCCTCTTATGCTTCTAAGACAAAAGACTTGTCCAGCGAAGGTGACATAAAAGAAGGTATGTGGATATCAGAAGATGGAACAAAGGTTTTCCTTGTTGGAAGAACCTTAGACACAGTTCGCTCTTACACCATGAGCACCCCCTATGACATTTCAACTTTAAGTTATGACAGTAAAAGTTTAGACATTAGTGCTAAAGAAAACTCCCCAAGGGGAATATTTGTAGGCGACGACGGTGCAGAACTTTATGTTGTTGGCACACAGAATTCAGACATCCACCAATATACGATGTCTTCAGCATATGATTTGGCGACTGCTAGTTTTACAGCAACAAAAGATACAAGTGGTGAAGCATTAAACAACTCACAGTCAATTCAATTTAATAGAAATGGTGAAGTTTGTATTATGACTGATCTTATAGCTTATAAATGGCAAGAATATAATTTAAGCACACCTTGGACGATTTCAACAGCGGCGGCAGGAACTGTTAGAATTAGAACTTGGGAAGAAGCTCCAAAGGGATTCTATATTACTCCTGACGGGAAATATGCTTACGGAACAACAAGCCCTGACGCTGATTATGATTACGTTCATCAATATAGATTAACTTCAGGTATTACAATGGCGGCGGATTCTTTTAACACAGACTTAAAATTAGCTGTTCCTTATGCTTACCAACTGACAGGGTTTTCAGATGTTGCCCCTCGTAGAAATCCAAGTATTACAACAAACAATGATTGGAAGGGTGGCGGTCCTAAGAGTCGTGCTACAATGGTAGCGGCAGGGACAGCAGTTAAATTCGCTGACTATGGTGGCAGTGGACAATTTGATCAGTCAGGTGAAGCTACAAGTGGATATCATGCTACTGCCTACCCAATAACATTTCCAGATGGCACATCAGGCAGTAATAGTTATTGTGTTGAATTTTGGATCAAAGCCACTTCATCACTTACTAATAATAATTGGCACCTTAGTTCAGGCGACAGCGGAGGACGTTGGTTGTTTGGATTTAATACTGGTTCATCTGTAAGTTTTGGTAATGAAAATAATATTGGATTAAGTGATAGTAATTGGCACCATATTGCTATTGTTTTACACAACGGCACGAAGTATTTTCACAAAGATGGCGTTAGCCTAGGAACATGGTATTCTGCTAATACAGGATTTACACTTTTACACGTTGGAGCTTTCACGGCGACAGCAGGATACAACTTTCAAGGGTATATGCAAGACTTAAGAGTTTATGTTGGCACTCATAAGTATCCAAGTGGTTCTAGTTTTACTCCACCAACCCAAATGGTAACAAGTTTTTCATAAGGAATAATAATGGCTATAAAATATACTGTATTTTACACAAAAGACTCAGAAGAAAAAACACACGTTCATAATTTTGAAGACGCCCCTACCTGGGAAGAACTTGAAGCATTAAAAGATGATTTTACATATGATGTAATAACAAATTGGGTTAGGGAGGATGTATAATGGCATGGCCTAGTGGAACTAAAGCATCAACTACAAATGTAGATGCGGGCACTGATTCAATAACAAGTGCAAGAACAGACATTAAACAAAATATTGATAACGTAAATGACATTATTGATCACTTAAACATTTCTTCCCCAACAGATGGAGACGTATTAAAATATAGTTCTTCAAGTGGCAAGTGGGAACAAGTTGCCTCAACGTCAGTAGGCAGTAATACTAAATTTGCAGTTTTCAACAGGGCTTCCACAGGCACAGATGAATTAGTGAGTGGCACTACCTATAGAGCAGGCATTAATGTCCACTTAGATCCAGATGGTATTATGGGTGGGATGGATTCAGCAGGCGGTAATACTTTTGATTTAAGTGCAGGAACTTATATTATAATGTCACTGGGCATTCTCGCCGACAGCGACACGGCCTCTTTTAAATTACATAATGATACAGATGACAGTGAAATTCTTGTAGGGGGGTTCGACGAAGTCCATAACGTTGATGACGCTCTATTAGAATTCAATAGTCCTACATTTACATTAGCTGGCACTAAAACTTGCAGTTGGCGCCAGACTTACTCTGGATTGACATTAGGGGGTTTTGCCGGCGCTATGATGTTTATTAAAATATAAAACATAATTAACCTAATACATTGTTTTTGAATCACAAGCTATAAATAGTATTGTTATAACAAATAAAACCTTATAAGGAGTTTTACATGAGCAACGCTTCAAATTATACCGAGGATCGAACATTAGATTATTGGTTGAAAGCAAATTCGGCGTCTTCTACTTCTCCTTCGGCTGTCTATATTGCACTTTTTACAAGTGACGACTCAGCAGGAGCAACATTAGAAAACTTAGAAGCAGGAACGTTAACTAACGAAGTAACAACATCAGGAACAGCATACGTCAGACAAACAATGGCCTTTGGAGCTATTTCAAATGGTAGTGTTTCGTCTAGTGGAACAGTTACATGGACAACAGCAACTGCCAATTACGGCACAGTAACACACGTGGCCATTATGGACACTAATTCTACAAGTGATTCAGCAGGTGCAGGAAATGTATTATTTTATGGCGCACTTACGTCGTCCAAGCTAATAGAAACCGGCGATACTTTTCAAATCACAGCAGGCAATTTAACTATATCATTGGCATAGTAGTCACTGTTAAGAGGATTTACTCGTGACTCAATATGTTAATTCTGCAAGTTATATTGTTGATGATTATGTAACCTCGGGTTACATAGGCACAACATCTGACGAATATGTTACAAGTGGATATGTAAGTGGGATTACTAATGGCACAGCGTCACTTACATCCTCAGCAACATTAACAGCAACAGCCACCCACGCAATATTTGGAATTGCTAGTCTTAGCAGTTCAGCTACACTAACATCAACCCCTACAAGAATACGCTATGGCGATGGAACATTAACGTCTATTGCATCATTAACTGCCTCTGGCGGAAGAACTAGGAATGGTAGTGCGTCATTAGAAGCCAATGTTGGTGGAACTACTTGGGAAAATGCAGGCACATGGGACAATCCTCGACAAGAGGTTTGGAACAGTTTTACTGTTGAAGCACTTATAATTCAACAAGGAAGTGCCAACCTTTCAAGTGCATTTACACTTACAGCAGATGCAGATTTAATAGCAGACGGAATTAGCATCGTTGCAAGTGCAGGAACACTAACAGCAACCCCAGTAAGAATTAGATCAGCCTCAGCCAGTATTAGCGCCTTCGCAACTACTGTTCAAGTAGCCGCAAGAACTAGAGATGTTGAAGCTGACTTGTCAAGTTCATTTACTTTAACAGCCGCGGCTCAAGTTGTTTTAACGGGCGAAGCCGCTCTTTCTACATCTTGTTCACTTACAGCAGACGGCGGAGCAATAAGAGAAGGCATAACAATACAAGCCAGCCTTGGCACATTAACAGTATCCGCTGATAGAATTAGAACCAGTAGTGCAAGTATAAGTGGCTCATTTAGTTTAACAGCTTCAGCAACAATAAATGGTGAAGCAAGTCTAAGTTCAAGTGCAACATTAACAGTTGACGGCAATCCAATATTTGCTGGGTCATCATCTTTAAGCACAACCACTAGTCTTAGTGCATTAGGCGGAGCATTATTTTCAGGAGCGGCTACATTAACAGCATTTAATACAGTTGTTACAGCTGGAACCATTTACACTATTGATCCATATAGGGTCTATGCTGTTCCAAGTGATACTAGAATTTTACAAATAGTTCAAGAACCCCGCAAATTTACACTCAAAACAGAAAATCGTGTAAATAGTATTATAAAAGAGACTCGTGTAAATACTGTTAAGAGCGAAACACGACAATCAGTGGTCCAAACATTAACTTTGGTTGAAACACCGACTTCACCATTGGATACAAGGAAATAGAGAATGCCAACATTAACTGGATTTCAAGAAGATAGAGTAGGAGCGTGGATTGAGAAAGATCCATATGCTGTCTTAGATTATTCTCTTGATTGGACTAATTGGATGCCTACAGGTGACACGATTGCGTCAATTACTGTAGCGGCTGAAACAATAGATGGTGACGCTTCAGCATTAGCAATAGATTCATCTTCTAATACCAGTTATATTGTTACGGCAGTTATATCCGCCGGAACAGCTGGCAATGTTTATAATATAGAATATAAAATTGTAACAGCTAATGGATTGCGAGATTCAAGGAATTTTAGAATTAAAGTATTAGAGAGACAAGCATAATGGATAAAAAATTTCAAAATCGTCATAAAACTGTAGATAGAGATTTAGTTTATAAACTTGCTTGTATACAATGTTCGGATCAAGAAATTGCAGAAGTTGTAGGCATTACTGCTATTACTTTAAGAAAAAGATTTAGAGCATTATTAGAAAAAGGTAAAGAAACAGGCAAACAAAGCCTAAGACGTTCAATGTGGGAAAAAGCAATGAATGGTGATACAAGGGTTCAAATCTTTTTATCTAAACAATATTTGGGTATGAAAGATGCACCTGAGGACACAATTAACAACACACCTTTACCTTGGGAAGACAATTAATATGCCATTAAGTGTAGCTCAGAAAAATATTTGCGATAGTGCCCAAAAAAAACGGTTCGTAGTGAGTGTCTGCGGAAGACGTTTTGGAAAAACATTTGTGAGCATGAGAGAATTGGCAAGGGCGGCTTCAAAGCCTAACAGTCAAGTTTGGTATGTTAGTCCAAGTTATAGAATGTCAAAAGGAATAGTGTGGGATCAATTAAAAAATAAATTAAAAGACTTACGTTGGATTGAACAAAGCAACGAAGCAGAATTAAAATTAAGATTAAAAAATGGATCAGTTATACACTTAAAGGGTGCAGACAATCCAGACTCACTTAGAGGTGTAGGTTTAGATTTTATTGTTATGGACGAGTTTCAAGATATAACCAAAAGAACATGGGCTGAAGTTTTAAGACCTACGTTATCTGATACAAAAGGTAGAGCATTGTTTATTGGAACACCTAGAGGCGTTGGAAGTTTTAGTCATGAAATGTATACTATGGCACAAGAAACTGATGACTGGGCGGCTCATACATACACAACACTAGATGGTGAACAAGTAGAAGACCAAGAAATAGAACAAGCAAAAAGAGATATGGATCAAAAGACTTTTGAACAAGAATATCTTGCTACTTTTAATACCTATAGTGGAGTTGTTTATTATAACTTTAATAGAGAGTATACATTAAAAAAAGTTAGTGATGTAGATTTAACAGAAATCCATTGTGGACTAGACTTTAATGTGGACCCAATGAGTTGTGCTATATCAGTAATTGAAAATAATACAATACAGTTTATAGATGAAATTGTAATGAATGGAAGTAATACAGATGAAGTTTGTGATGAATTAAAAAGACGTTATCCTAAGTCAAGAATTATAATGTATCCAGACCCTGCCGGAAAACAACGTCGTTCAAGTGCAGGCGGACGCACAGACATTTCAATTTTACAAAATGCAGGGTTCCGAGTTCTTGTTAGAAATAACCACACACCTGTTAGAGATAGAGTAAATGCCGTGAACGCAAAATTAAAAAATACACAAGGTATATCAACATTGTTTGTTGATCCTAAGTGTAAACAAATTATAAGTTCGTTAGAACGAATTGTTTATAAGCCCGGAACTTCAATAATTGATAAAGATGGAGATCTAGACCATATGGCTGATGCCTGCGGATATCTAGTAGACTACCTATATCCCCTTCGCACTGACTATGAAGTATCTAACCCACAACGATGGGCATTTTCAGGAACCAATAACACAAGGAGTTACAGATAATGCCTGCTATTAGAGATAAAGTGATTAAAGGAGATAGTCGTTTAGCTATTGATTACATTACTTCTCATCACGCCGCCTACAAACATTACCTTAATCGCTGGAGATTTTTGGGCGATTCATATACTGGTGGTTATGATTATTTCTTAGGAAAATATTTAGAACCTTATTATTATGAATCTAAAGATGACTATCAAAAAAGATTAAGAGCAATAGGATTAGACAACCATGTTAGAAGCATTGTTGGAATTTACAATTCATTCCTATTTAGAAAACCTGTTAAAAGAGATCTTGGACAATTAGAAAATGCTCCAGGCATGGATGCGTTTATGAAAGACGCAGACTTAGATGGTAGAAGTTTTAATGCGTTTATTTCTGAGATGAGTTCATTAGCAATGGTATATGGAAATGTATGGGTTGTTATTGATAAGCCTGGGTTGCAAGTTGGAACAAGAGCTGAAGAATTACAACAAGACATTAGACCGTATGTTTCAATGTTTACACCAGACAATGTTTTAGACTGGGCATACACAAGACGACAAAATGGCTTATATGAATTAACATATCTAAAAGTAAAAGAAGAGATAGTAGAAGCCAAACAATACATTAGAGAATACACACCTGAAGAAGTTAATGTATATAGAATTGATGGTGATAAAAAAACAGGCGACTTATATACTAGCACACCTAACTACTATGGCAAAATTCCTGCAGTTCCTATCTACGCACAAAGATCAAATATAAGAGGCGTAGGTATTAGTGCTGTTGGCGACATAGCAGACATACAAAGAGAATTGTATGAGATGGGTTCTGAAATAGAACAAATTATTAGATTAACAAACCATCCAAGTCTTGTTAAGAGCGTCGACACAGAAGCTACAGCTGGCGCTGGATCAGTAATTCAAATGCCTCCAAATTTAGATGGAAATTTAAAACCTTATCTTTTACAACCTAACGGTGCATCAATTGAAAGTGTATTAAGTGCTATACGAACTAAAGTAGATTCAATAGATAGAATGGCATCCTTAGGTGGAATTAGAAGCATAGAAAGTCGTAGACTTTCAGGCATTGGATTACAAACAGAATTCCAAATGCTTAATGCTAAATTGGCAGACTTTGCCTCAAACTTAGAACTTGCAGAAGAAAAGATATGGAGATGCTGGGCTATGTATCAAGGCATGGCATTTGACGGTGAAATTATATATCCACGCTCATTCTCAATCCAAGATAAAGCAAATGATATCGCTATGTTAAAAATGGCTAAAGAAGCAAACATTACTGATGAAAAAATAAATGCTGAGATTGATAGAAGGATATTTGAAACTATATCTGAAGGGTTTATTGAAGACATTGGTGAGTAATGGGCCAGTTTATTCCAGATAGGGATTTTATAAACGAAACCCCAACCGAAAAGAAACTACGAGACGTTTTTGTTGACTATGACAAAAACATTAGCAAGTTTGAAATAAAGAATTCCAAAGCCGCAGGCGTAAGAGCTAGAAATAACTTATTAGAATTTTATCAACTTTGTAAAATACGAAGAAAAGAAATTTTAGAAAGAAAGAAAAAACTAATATATTAAAGGAGAAACATTATGGCAAAAAAAGGCAAAGGAACTTACGGAACTAAAAAGAAAAAGAAAAAAGACGAAAAGAAAAAAGGTTATAAGAAGAAGTAGTGTGCGGAATAGTAGGAATTACTTCTAATGACGATAACTTTGTATCTGAATATCTAAAAATAATAAAACATAGAGGACCAGACGGACAAGGTAGTTGGAGTGACGGACGCATTACCTTAGGTCATAATCTATTAGCAATTACAGATAAACCCCACCTTTCTAAACAACCGTATATTACCCCTAAAGAAAATATTTTAATTTATAATGGAGAAATATTTAACTATTATGAATTATTAAAAAAATATTATAATTTTATTCCTAAAACAACTTGTGATACTGAATTGCTGGCATGGGGCCTTGACAATTTAGGTATGGCTTTTTTAGATGAAATAGATTCGATGCATTCACTTGCATACTATGATAAAGAATATAAAAAATTATATTTGTCAAGAGATCACGCAGGAATAAAACCTTTATACTATGCACAAATAAAAGAAGGGTTAGTATTTGGCAGTGAAGTAAAAGGATTAATAGATAAAGTTCCTAATAGTAATAAAATTGATCCAATGGCAATGTCTTGTTTTTCTTTGTCAGGATTAAATGTAACTAGACATTCTTTCTTTAGTGGAATTAAAAAATTAATGTCTGGAGAAACATTATGTTATGATTTACATCATAACACATTAAAACAAGTAAAAAGAATTCTTCCACAAGCAACATCAGATTATAAATTTGATCCTTTTGAATATAGACACATGATGAATAAAACTGTAAAAATGTGTAGTATAGGAAAAAGAGAAATAGGTGTATTTTTATCTGGAGGGTTAGACTCAAGTGCAATAGCTTACGAACTAAACAAAATTAAAGGCCCTGCAAGAACATTTACAAATATGATTCATCCAATGCCTAAAATAACTCATGAGGATTTTAATAGTGATCATGATTGTGCATTGGAATTAGCATTAAGAGACAAGTTTAATCATGAAGTAATAAAAATAACTCCTGACATTTACGTTAATAACTGGGACAATGCAGTTTATTATATGGAAGAGCCTGTATATAATCTAAGTTTGCCAATGTATAATTATACAAATAAGTTTTTATCTGAAAAAGGAATTATAGTAACTATGGCAGGGGATATGGGAGATGAGGTATTAGGAGGATATCCACAATACTATAAAATAAAACAACGATTAGGAAATACTAAACAAAACTGGAAACAAATAATTAACCAATGGATGTATAGATTAAGTTTGCCTTTAAAACTTCCTAAGATGGAATACTCCTATGATGATGTTATAGAGGAATTAATAAAAACAACATTTCCTGAAAGTTTGCAAATAGAAACGGATAATGTTGCTTCATATATGATGTTAGATATTGTTGGACAATGTCCTGAAGATTATTTTAGAAGAAATGATCGATATGGTATGCAATATTCTATGGAGGGGCGATTTCCTTTAGCAACAAAAATGTTTATTAACTATGCTATGTCTATTCATACTAAAGATAAAATAGGTGCAACAAGTAATGATACAAAATTATTACCTAAGATTGCTTATAAAGGATTATTAACAGACAATATTATTAATAAGAAAAAAACAGGATGGACTGCTCCTATTAGAGAATGGCAACAACAAAATTTAGATAACAACGTCTTTGAAACAATGTATGAAAACAATTTAAAATCAACAAAACATAAAATTGAAGGCTTACGACGAAGCAACAAAGGAAAAACACCTGCCCTTGCTTGTAATGATTGGGCAACACAATATAAAATGACATTATAATAAGTCTAGGCGCCGTTAAATAGACGTTTTATACTGTTTGGTATAAATACTTGACATACTGCTATTAGAGGGCAGGTGGTAGAACTCAACCAATAACAAAGAGGTAGATATAATGGACGCAGAGAACACAGCGGTTAAACAACCTGAGCACACTGATGCTCAACCAGAAATAGGTGAAAAGCAGGTAGATACACAAGTATCAGAGAAACAAGAAAACACACATTCGCAAGAAGACGTAAATCGGATTGTTGCAGATAGAGTGGCAAGAGAAAAGTTAAAGTTTGAAAAGAAATATTCAGGCGTTGACTTAGATCTTTACAAACAGTTAGTAGAAGAAAAGGACACGTTACGTCAAAAAGATTTGAAGAAGCGTGGCGAGTTTGAAGAAGTGTTGAAAGAGCAGGCGGAGAAATTCAACGGCAAAATTCAACAGTATGAAAGCGAACTTACTTCTATTAAAGTAGACGGTGCTCTTCTTAATGAAGCAAGTGGCCAAAAAGCAGTTAATCCACAGCAAGTGGTTCAATTGTTAAAAGGTCAACTTAAACTTAATGAAGCAGGCACAGTTGATGTAACAGATCAAAATGGACAAGTTAGATATGATGAAAGTGGTAACCCATTGAAAGTATCTAAGTTGGTAAATGAGTTTCTCACAGCAAACCCACACTTTGTTCAAGCTGGACCTCCAGGGTCAGGCACTGGACAAGGAATAGGCAAGCAAGATAACTTGGTAGACAACGATGTATCAAAACTTAATATGGAAAATGCAGACCATCGTAAGCAATATGCAAAAATAATGCGAGCGAAAGGATTGCACATATAAGTTTACTGATACTTGCTTATAACAGCTAAAGGAGACTGAAAATGGCAAATGAAGTAACTAGTTCGATTATTAGCGAACTTTACAGTGACATAGTTCAGGCGGCTCAATTCACACTTTCTGAAGGAACTGTGATTCGACCTCTTGTAAGAAACTATGATAATACCGGAACTCCGGGCCTAGTGGCACAAGTTCCAATTTACCCAGCAATCGCGGCGGCGGCCTTAACCGACGGAACCGATGTGGCAAACACAGCATTCAACACCACTGAAAAAACAATGACAGCGGCTGAAGTTGGTGCTATGGTAACATTAACTGACCTTGCAAATGTAACTGCAAGTCAAGATGTTGGAAGTGCAATCGGACGTCAATTAGGCGACGCAATGGCGAAAAAAGTAGACGATGATTTAGCGGCTCTATTCTCAGGATTTTCGGGTTCTGTAGGATCAGGTGCGGCTGAAGTAACTGTTGACTTATTTTTCTCAGCGGCGGCTACATTAAGAAACAACAATGCACCAGGACCATACTTTTGTGTGATTCATCCTTACCAAGCATACAAACTAAAAAGTTTGTTAGCAGGTAATGGTAATACACCAATGAATAATACGGACCTAGCTAATGAAGCCCTAAGAACAGGATATGTAGGAACTATTGCAGGAATGCAAGTGTTTGAATCATCTTGTGTAACAGGCGACTCAGCAGGTGCTTATGTTGGAGCGGCTTTCTCAAGAGATGCTTTAGGCATCATGTGGAAGTGGAATGCGAGAATCGAATCGCAACGTGACGCAAGTTTAAGAGCTACAGAAATTGTAGGAACTTGTGCTTATGGCGTTGGTGAGATTATCGACGGCTACGGTGTAGGTATTATGGGTGATGCAAACCTATAAGGTTTAGTATTATAACTATAATCACATAACAGTTAAGGGCGGTCTTTCATACGGGGATCGCCCTTTTCTTATGGAATGGGTCTAAATCAAGCTGGTATCTTACCAATTATATAAATAATACTATTAACAAACAACTTGGTTTGGGAAGGACCCAAAGCAAAACAAAGGACAGTATCCTAAAATGCCAACATTAGCAACTATATCAGACATTCAGGCGTATGAGCCCGATATTTTAGATTTTGGAATTCCTGATTTCGATTCAGAAATAACTAAAGCACAGAACGATGTATTACGCGACTTGCGTATTCGTTGGTGGCCTACATACACTAGAGGTCGTTACGATATAGCCCAGCTATCTACTACTTCATCTGAACCAGATGAAGATCTATACACAGCTTCGCAATTAACCAGAGCTACGGCTTATAATGCCTTAGGATTTCATGTATATCCTAAACTTGCAAAGTTCGAACCCGATCAAGATTTGTTTGAAAGAAAAATGGAATTTTATAGACAAGAATACGAGAGAGAATTAGATCTTGTCTTAAGAGACGGGGTAGAATACGACGCAGACAGTTCTGGAACAGTAACCGATTCAGAAAAACAAGCTACGCATTACCTCCGCCTTAAAAGGTAGGTAAATGTCAAATAGAGAGTCAGCAGTAAAAAACATTATTGAAGTCTTGAAAGACATCAATCCACCACGCCCAGTATTTGTTACTCGTGAACCATTTGACGTGGACAAGCTGGCCATGACACAATTTCCTGCCTTGCTTATATCATCCGGCAATGAGTCCCGCGAGGACCAAGCTATGGGTGGATATAGACGCGGTATTATTGAGATTAATATTAGAGGATTTGTTCGTTCAGATGGACGAAAAGGATTTACGCAGTCTGTCGACGAGAAAAGAAATAACTTAATAGAGCGTATAGAAGAAGCACTCAACACCGATAGAACAAGAGAATTGGATAGTGCCAGAGCGGCAACAACTCATGTGTCTTCGATCGAAGTAGTTGAACGAACACCGCCACTTGGAGAATTTTTCATGGTGGCAGAAGTGCATTATTCATTTACTAAAGGAGTATTATAATGGGTGTAACGAAATATACACAAATGATAGATAACAACGGTCAAGAGGTTAGTATACAACCTGATCGTGTTAAACGATTTCTTGGTGAAGGTTGGACCATTGTTGGTCAAGAACAACCTGCACCGGAAAAAAAGTCACGGAAACGCAAAAGCAGAAAAAATAAAATTACTGCCGATGCCCAAGTGACTTCAACAGCATCAGATGATGAAGGAAAAGTTGAAGCTGAATCGACAGTTGAAGAAGTAGAAGAAAAAGAATCTTGCACTTCTTGTGGGAGTGAAGAACACGCCTACGAAGACTGTTCTGAGGACAACTGGACTTTTTCTGATGATGATTTAGCTAAAAAGGAGAACTAAACATGGCTACATTTACTGGAGAAAACGGTCAAGTGAATATTACATCTGCAGATTCTGCAGGAGTAGTGACCGTTGCCGAAGTTCGTTCCTGGACAGTAGAACATTCAAAAGATGTGATTGAAGATACTGTAATGGGTGACGCGGCAAGAACATACCAAAGTGGACTACATCAGTTCACAGGATCAATGGAAGTAGTATACGATTCTACGCATTCGACTGCTACAAACGCCTTTGATCCAGCAAATGATGGAGCTCTATCAGTAGAGTTTTATCCTGACGCAACAACAGGTCAGAAATTTACAGGTTCTGTTATTACTACATCTGTATCAAGAACAGCATCGTATGATGACCTTGTTACGGCAACTGTTAACTTCCAAGGAACTGGCGCACTAACTATCGCGTCTGTATAATTGTGTTAACAATTAGGATACTAGGATCCCGTAAGGTGATGAGGAGTCTTGAAAGAGAAAAAGATTCTTTCATTGCCAGAGTGGCAAATGATATTTTAGGAGTTGCCCGTGGAAGGACTCCTATAGATAAAGGACGAGCAAGACGCGGTTGGCGCCTAGACTCACGTTTCAAGATGAAAAGTGTTGTCAACCGTGTTCCCTATATCGTCCATTTAGAAGAAGGTCACTCAAAACAAGCACCTAATGGTATACTAGGGCCTACCGTTAGGGAGATATCAAGAAGGAGATATAAGATATGACCGTAATGAATAACATTACAGGCCACTTTAAAGAAAGACTAGCAGGTGGCTTAAAAAAGATAACTGTTCCCGAATGGAAAACAGATGTTTATTATAAAGGTGCCTACCCTTTTGCTGTTGAAAGTAAAATTATTGCTTTACAACAACAAAATAAAACAGTAGAAGCACTTGTGGAAAGTCTTATTTTAAAAGCATTGGATCCAGATGGAAAACCAATGTTTACTAGAATGGACAAAAACACTTTAATGAATGAAGCAGACCCAAGTATATTACTAAAGGTTTGTTCAGAGTTAAACAATGCGACAACTGAATATGAGGAAATCGCAAAAAACTAAAAGAGGACACTGAACTCCAGTTATTGTTTCGAATTGCTGAAACATTACATAAAAGCATTGAAGAAGTAATGCAACTCAGTGTCCTGGAAATCATGACGTGGTATGAGTGGTTTAAACTACAACATGATAAAAGCAAGGAGACGTTAAGTGGCAACACAGCAAATAGAAATCCGCGCCGTCGATAAAACTCGTGGGACGCTTAATAAAGTTCAACGAGGGCTAGGTAAAATTGACAAACAAGCTAAAGGTGTCAGCCTTTCGTTTGGAAAAATTGCCGCCTTGGCTGGTAGTGTATTTGCTGGATTAGGTTTAGCAAAAACAGTTTCCTCTTTAATCCAAACAGGTAAAGAATTAGAAAACCTTGAAGTTCGATTAAAGTTCTTATTTGGTTCAGCAAAAGAAGGCGGATTAGCTTTTGATGAAATGGCCAAGTTTGCTTCTCAAGTTCCATTTAGCTTAGAAGAAATTCAAAAAGGTGCTGGTGTTTTAAGTGTTGTCTCTAAAGACGCAGAAGAACTTGCTAAAATTATGCGGATCACAGGTAATGTGGCCGCAGTCACAGGATTAGATTTTAAAACATCATCTGAACAAGTTCAAAGAGCCTTAAGTGCTGGTATTAGTGCGGCGGATTTATTTAGAGAAAAAGGCGTTAGAGATATGTTAGGTTTCTCAGCTGGTGCAACTGTATCAGCAGAGCAAACAGCTGAAGCATTTGAAAAAGTATTTGGACCAGGTGGTAAGTTTGCAGGAGCCACGGATGCCTTAGCAGATACATTGGAAGGTTCACTTTCAATGATAGGCGATAAAGTATTCAATTTTAAGAAAGAATTATTAGAAGCTGGTTTATTTGATTCATTAAAAATACAAGTTAAAGCATTTGATAAACTATTAGGCGATAACGCCGAATCAATTAATAATGTTGCAAAAGTAATGGGTGACAAATTAGGGTTCGCAGTATTTGCCACAGTTGACTTCTTTAAGAAATTAAACATTAGCATGGGCGACATGATACTAGGTGCCAAGGTTCTTGGTGCAGTATTAGGAGGTGCAGGACTTCTTGCAGTTATTAAAGGACTTACTCTTGGAGTTAAGTCTTTAACATTAATGATAGCTAGAAATCCTTTAGGCTTGTTAGCAGTAGCGGCATCAAGTTTAATTGTATGGTTAAGCATGGAGAATGGACTTGGCAAAACTATTGCTCAAGTTGGTGCTGTATTAAACAAACTAGGTGAGATTGCAAGTGCGGTTGGTTTATGGCTTAAAAGTCAGTTTGTTAAAATTATAAATGCGGCTAAAGAAGCCATGTATGCTTTAGGTGATTCTATAATTGACGCTATTAACTGGCTTGCTTTTTGGAAGGGCGAAGAAAAATTAATAGACAAAACTACAAGAGAACTAACAGGCGCCATAGCCGAACTTGCTGTTGAAGGATATGAAAAAGTATCAACAGCCATTGGTGAAACTGTTGTTAAAGTTAAAGATTATATTGGCACAAGTGAATTAGCGAAAAAAGCCTTAGAAGAAGGTAAAGGAATTCTTGAATCGCTTACGGCGGCATGGATTGAGTCAGGACTAACTTATGATGAAGCCGCAGTAAAACTTAGAGAACTATATGAAGAGTCGTTGGGAGTTGCTAAAGCTCAACAAGAAGAAAAAGATGCTATTCAAGAAGCTACACAGGCATTAGCAAAGAAAAATGAAGAAGTTAAAGTAGCAGTATCAATATACCAGAAACAAGCAGAAGCAATGATCAAGGCCAGCTCTAAGTATAGTGAAGCTATGATGTCTAAAGAGATTGAAACTCTTAATGCTATTGCAGAACACGCCATAGCAATTCAAAAAGCGGCACTAGATAATAAAAAATTAACTGAAGAAGAATTTGCTGAAAGTAGACTAGCAATTGAAAGTCAACTAGCAGAACAAATTACTAAAATACAAGCCGACGCATTAAAACGCCAAGAAGATATGTATATGGCGTCATTAGAAAAAAGATTAACAGATAGTCAAGGTGCTATTGCTAAATCTATGAGTGCCGAAGACAAAGAGTTTTTACAGAAAAAAGGCAGAGAAGAAAAACAAAAAGAAATTAATAAAAATAGAATAGACTTTGAGAAAAAGTCTGAGATGGAAAAATATCAATTCGGTATTGGCCAAGCTAAAAACTTTTTCGCCGCAGTAGGCAAAGAGAACAAAGCGGCATTTGCCGCAATGAAGGCAATGGCTATTGCTGAAGCAATTATTAACACATATACAGGTGCCACAGCCGCTCTGAAGGCTTATCCACCTCCATTTAACTTTATAGCAATGGCGGCAGTAATAGCGGCAGGTTTTGCACAAGTATCAGCAATTAGGGCACAGACGGCACAACGAGGTGGAACTGTATTAGGCGGAGCCACAGCATTAGTTGGTGAAGACGGACCTGAACTTATTGTTCCTAAACAAAGTTCAACAGTCATACCAAGAGAAGTAGCAGATGCTGTTGGGGGCATTAGTGGAGGCATGGGCGGTGAAGTAAATGTAAACTTTAACATAACAACAGTTGATGCAAGGGACTTTGATCAACTACTTGTTGAAAGACGTGGAACTATTGTTGGTATTATTAACAATGCTATGAATCAACAAGGGAAAGTAGGAGTAACTGCTTAATGGCTTATATAGGATTTTTTCCAGTTAGTTTAGGATTTAAAGCTCTTAAATTTAAACAGAAAACAATTACAAAGAAAACAGAAACAGCAAGTGGCAGAACTGTTAGAGCAACGAATGCCACTACACTATGGCAGGGCGTTTTAGCTTTTCCATCTACATCACCAAGTAACTTTAAAGCGATTCAAGGCTTTGTTGCACGATGTCAAGGTAGCTTAAATGAATTTGATTTAATAATTCCAACTGTTGGTGATACAGCTAGTGGATATCCTGCTCAAGTAACTTTTCCTAAAACTGATGCGGCGGCTGGTGCAACAAGTATTACTGTAACATCAGACCAAACAAGTAAAACAATTTTAGTGCCTGGTGATGTTATTAGATTTTTTAATCATTCAAAAGTTTATATGGTTACAGAAACTGCTACTACTGATGGATCAGGAGACGCAACTGTTTATTTTCAACCTGCATTAGTTACAGCAGTCGACAGCGATAGTGCTGGTGAGAATATAACTGTTAACCAAGTTCCATTTAGATTTATAATTTCTAATGATTTACAAGAATATGGTTACGATAATCAAGGGTTTGTAAATTTTGAAATAGATGTGCAAGAGGTATACTAATGGCGCGACTTACTGGGTCAGGGACCAACGATGCATTAGCAAGAAATGCCATTGTAAGTTATTTGCTATTAGATCTTAATGGCACATATTACACAGACGCTCCTTATGACATTGTTTACGATTCTAAAACATTTTCAGCACAAGGAATCTTTTTAAGCATTACCTCAGCTAGTGAAACTTCCGAACTATCAATTACAAGTATTACAATAACCTTAAGTGCCTTAGATGCAACAGCAGTTTCTACTTTTGCAGTTAGCTCATTTATTAATAAAGACGTTGTTATACATAGAGCATTAATTGACCAAACTGACAATAGTGTTATTGACGACAGCACAGGTGATGGACCTATTTTAATATTCCAGGGTCGTGTTGCTGGTTATCAAATAAATGACTCAAACAAAACAGCAGGACTGGCTATCCGAGTAGACAGTTTATTTTCTAACTTTGAAAAAATAAATTGCCGTAGAACAAATTTAAGAAACTTCCAAAGAGAATATCCAGCAGACTTTAGCATGGAATATTCACACGAAGCAATCAAAGATATACGTTGGGGGAAACTATAATGATTAGAGAGTTTCAACCCCAAGACTTAAACGGCATTTTAAACATAGCAAAACATCATGCTGGAGAATTAGAGTTTCAATCAGTTATTCCAATTGACGACGTCTATCTAGCAAAGCAATTAAAAAGAATATTAATGAATACGGGTATTAAGTGTTTAGTAGTAGAAAAAAATAATGAAATTATAGGTTATGCTATATTCTATCTACATACTAAATTATGGAACCCTACATTGTTTGGACAATTGGCTTTCTTTTATATTTTAGATGGTGAAAGAAATAAAATGGTTGCAGATATGTTATGGGCAGAAGTTATAGCAGTCTGTAAAAAACACGGAGCACAGTTTTTTGAAAGTGATATTTGTGCATTTAATAAAGACTGGGAGGGCTCAGCTGATGCTATAGATAGAGCATCAACATACTTTGAACATAAGAATGGTAGTCATTGTGGCAATCATTATATACATAGGATAACAGCATAATGGGTGGTGTAATTGAATGGATAGGTGAAGTTATTGGCACTATTATTAGTGTCATTATTGAATTTGTCGGCGACATTTTCAGTTTTCTATTAGCACCATTTGGCACACCTGATGTTCCAGATCAACCACAAGCAGATCAACAAGCGACTGGTGTAACTGTTACAAAGCAAGGAACCAATGTTGCTATACCTGTCGTTTATGGATTTAGAAGAGTTGGTGGAGTTCTTGTTCATGCAGAAACAGGCTCCGATACTAACAGATATCTTTGGGCCGTCTACGCATTGTCAGAAGGACAAATTAAAGGTGTAAAAAGAATTTTAGTTGATGACGTGGAACTTCCATTGCCTAGTGAATACGCAACTGGATCAGGATTTGGAAATGGTGGCTTTTATGCTAATGGTCTTGATATTGCTGTAACCACTGGTAGGTTTAATGACAGAATAAGACATCAATGTTTTGATGGTGGATCAAGTAATCCATCAGTAGCAAGTTTAATGTCCGATGCACCAATTTGGCCTGGTAAGAATAGAACTATGTCTGGTGTTGCTTATGTGGCAATGCGTTTTGAATGGAAAAAAATTGCGTCGCAAGACGATGCTGATTCTAATCCTTTCAGAGGAGGCATACCACAAGTGCAATTTGATATTTGTGGTAAGTTAACTTATAATATAAGACAAATGGCTCCTGTTGGTGTTTTAAATTTACCTAATGATTATGCAGACTTAGACAAGAATTATAACGCAAATCCGGCTAACTGTATTTTAGATATGTTAATGAATCCCCGTTATGGTGCAGGTATTCCTAAAGAACAAATTAACGCATATAGTTTTTGGGTTGCCGCAACAAAATATGATCAAACAGTAACCTATAATGATACCTATACAGGCAAGGCTCTAACTTGTAATGCGGTTATCGATACTAACAATAAAATTTTAGACAATGTAAAAACTTTAATCGGCGGTGCAAGAGGCATTATGCCATACACACAAGGCAGATATAAATTAAAAGTTGAAGATGGTGGACACGCCACAGACATTACCTCAACAACTGTTGAGATTGCATATGACATTGATAAAACTGTTGTTATTGGTGGTATTACTTTACAAGGTGAAAGAAAAAGAACTAAACTAAATCAAGCAATAGTAAACTATGTTGATCCTGATTTAGAATTTACCAACCAACAAGTTTTTTATAATGTAAGTGCTGATAAAACTATAGACAATGACGAAGAGTTGTCTAAAGAATTTACATTCCATACAATTACAAATAAAGCAATGGCATATGAAAATGCACGAATGATTTATTTGAAATCAAGACAACAACGTTCTGTTAAATTTAAAGCAACACAAGAACTCCATGCAGTTGAAGTTGGAGATGTTATACGAATAACAGATACAGTTTTACAATTAACTGATGTATCGTTTAGAATAGTAAAAGTAGGTTTAAATCCTGACTTAACTATTAATATAGATGCCGTTGAACATGATGCGTCGCTGTATCCTGCAACTGGGGGCGTAGGACAATTAGATATTCCACCGCCAATTTATATTTCAGATGAACTTAATCTTCGTCCACGACAACGAGGAATTCCAATTACACCAATTGGTATTTTACCTCCAAATCAAGATCCGGACAGTTCAGGTGAGAGTGAAGAAGAAAATCCACTACCACCAAGACAAGAAGTTCCACATATTAGAGTAAAGGCTTTTCGGTATTATCCATGGGCAATAGTTAGACCAAAACAAAATCCAACAGTAATAAAGGATGATCAAGGGATTGAAGGTTATAGTGTTGCCACGCCTTTGAAAGCCTTTGTTAATATTAGCTCCACTAAATGTTTAGCATTTCATAATCCTAATGCTGTTGCTTCAGGATTTGTAAGTGCAACTAGAGTTACAGCCACCAATGGCGGGAATACTTACACGACAAATTATAGCAATGAAGCTAATGATTATATTATGTATAGAAACAGTCTCCAATTGTCAGGTGGACAGACAATTGAGCCGCGTATCGGATTCTATTTAAATCAACCTATTGCTACAGGGTTTACAAAATTAATGATTGAAATATATTATAATCAAACTCATTTAGGCACTGGCTATAAAACTCTAGGACCAGGAGCATTTACATGGTGGATGTGTCATTTTTCCTTTAATCCTCAGCCTGATTTTATAAAACTTTCTTATTATAATTCAATATTAGATCAAGAGATTCCAGATGGTAGTGTATTAGGAACTTATACATATAATGATATTACAGGCACGCCGACAACAGGTCAAAATCTTGAAGCGTATATTAATTATTTGATACAAAATCCATTAACTGCTGTGGCAGGAATGGATGCAGGTGTAAGTCCTGCTGGGGGTGATAGTAAAATGACTACTCACAATTTAGGAACATAATATGGCTGGCAACGGATATTTTGCAGAAGGAATTTATCAACCACTATCTACTGAGACGTGGGCAAGCCTAACTAATGGCTGGGATACTTATTCATCCAGTTGGAATTTAACTCCTACTTTACCTTTAACATTTACAACAGGTATTACTGACTATGGACGCATAGAAAAAGTATTGCCTTTAACATTTGTAAGTAAAACAGGATTAATGACAACAACGATTACTTACGGTGATACTATAGATAGTTCAGGTGGAGCAATAGATAGTAGCACCGACGTAATAATAAACGTAGGTGATACCGTAACTCCTATTAAAGCAAGATACTTTCAATTTTCTTTTAGTTTAGGTTATGAAGATAGTGCTGGTGCTGAAGCAACACCAAGTATAACAAACATACAAACAGATTTAAATGCAGAAAAAGTTACAGCAAGTTTTGATTCAATTGAATCAAGTTCATTAGGTGGAACAACAGGCGCAAGACAATTAGTATTAGACCAACCTATTTCACCAACAGTGGCTGTTATTCAACCACATCAAGATCCACCAGGTTATATGGCAACTGATTATGTTACTGATGGTTATATAGCGGTTGGAAGTTCCAGTGCTAGACCCGTAGCATACTTAGATAAGACAACAGATCCTATTACAGTAAATATATACGAATTAGATACGTTTGGAAAAACAAAAAACATTGATTGCACATTTGACGCTATTGTTGTTGGATTACCAACAGCGAAAGCAGACGTAGATGGCAATATACAAAGAGGATAATTATGGCGTGGCCAACAAGTAAACCGGACTCAACAGCATTTGATAATGCAGACGATTCTATTAGAGATAGTCGTGCAGAAATAAAAACTATGTCTGACGCTGTCAACGACGTTGTTGACTTTGTTGACACAACTGCTATTGCTGATGGAAATGTATTAATTTATGATAGTGCGTCAGGAACAATTAAACCTGGAGAAGTTGGGGTAACAACTTTAGGAACACCGGCAACTATTGCCACTGTTACTTCTGTTCCTACTACTGTAAATGTTACTCAGCCGTATACACATATTCTTGTAAATGATCCTAGTGGTGGTGCATTGACTATTAATATGACTGCTATGTCTATGAATGATGTCTGGACTGTTTTTCTTTCGCAATATGTTGGAGGGTCCTGCTCTAGAGTTTTTACCCACAATGGGGATTCATCAGATGCGGCTTGGACAAGTGGATCATCAACTATATCACAATCAGGTGAACTTAATATAATTAGAAGATTTCCAAATCCGCTTAATCAACCTCTGACTAGTTACTATATGACAATAGATAGAACAACTGGCTCTAGAATGGACTAAAATGACGGTATTTTTTAAGACTATAATAAATATAAAAGGAGACACATTATGGCATGGGCCAATAGTTCAAATGTAATAACAACTAATTTAGACGCAGGATCCGATACGCCGGCGGCGGCTCGTCCTAATCTAAAAGCGGCTCTTGATGAATTAATTATTGTCATTGATGGTCGTGGACAGGCAAGTGGAGTAACACCTTTAAACAGCTCAACTAAAATTGATGCAACTTATTTGCCAGATGAATTAAACAGTTCAACATCCGCAAATTTAACACTAGATCCTAACACAGGCAAAGTAAAATTAGAAGAAATCCTAAATTTAGCACCACAATCAGTAGCAGAGCTTAATGCAAGAACAGATAAAGCAGAAGGTGATGTTGGCTATTGTGAAGACGGCAATTCAGGGGCAAAATGTGTAGCAGTCTATGACGGTAGCAACTGGAAAGTTGTAGCCTTAGGTGCAACAATATCAACATAAGAAAATATTATGAGAGAAATTGACAAAAGAATAACTGCTATAGAAAATACACTGGATAAGATTGCTAATAATGACTTGGCTCACTTAAAAAGTGATATGAGATTTGTAAAAACTTTCGTGGTTGTTTCGGCAATTGGCGTTTTGACAAACCTAGCGTATATCGTTCATACAGTTTTATAAATTAAGATTACAGCGATGCCCTATTTAAAGATCCTACCTGATACATATATCCTCACCAGACAACAAATGTTTAAATTTGACACTTGTCAATTTTGTGGCAGTCACGGTGAACATAATTATAAACGCTTAATTGGCGAGGATAATAACCTCTGGAAAAGGACCTGTCGTGATTGTAGTAAAACAACCGCACTCGTTAAACGCAGTTGGAGCCGATCTAAAGGCAAAAAACGTGGACGCCCAACCAATTTGTCCTATGCCAAAGTAAATCTTGAAGCAGGAAATTGCGATAAACACTTCAAAATTGATTCAAGCCAAATAAAACTCTTGCTCTTGGCAAAGAAACCCATTTAAACTAAAACACACCCTAAAAGGGCTAATCTTGGGCCCTTAACCGCACATATAAGCACCACATTTACACTTATATACCATTCTGGTATATGTGCCAGCCCTACAACTTATTAAATGACATTTAAGAGCCATTGCGGATTTTCAAGCCACTTTTTTAGCTGGTTTTTTAGCGTCTTGTATAAATACTTTCACATAGGCAAGGGAACAGGCTACATAGCGTCACTGACAAAAATGGAAAAGGTTGTGAATCCTCAACAAAATATTATCCCACGACGCACCGCTTAGATGCTGAACAAAGTAACAACTAGGAACGAGGTTACTTGCCCGAAAGGGTGTCAACGCAGGTAAGGGAAAAGGTTAGAGTCCCAAGCATCATTTATTAAGCATTCAAACACCTGCTTCCGGTGAACAAGAGACTCAACTCAAGTTCGCATACGGAAACCTAGCAGTAGGTTCCGTATGACTGCAAGGTCTAACTCAAGTTAATAAACAACTTCATATAAAAAGAAATAAGATGTGTTTGAGCAAAGCGAAAACACAGATGTCTGTAAGACATCTTAATAGTTGACTAAAATAACCGGTTTAAGCACTCTTGCTGATATTTAAGATAAATACAAATGAGAGACGGTAGATGAACGACTAATAAGAACTTCTTATTTGTCTATTTGAGTTACTCCTGTTTTAAAGGCTGTCAAATCTTTTATCCACAGATAACTCAATTATTGCTGACGTTTGTTTTCCCTAACTACTCTTCTTTGAAGAGTGCGTTTTATCCTATGTTCATCTGCCTCTCTCACTTTACCCTTAAAGGAGGAGCCTAATATGCAAAATCAATTATGTTGCAAATGGTATGTTATACTTGCTATTGTTTCAGTATCAATTGGATTTGGTGCGATTGTTTGTAATTAAATTAATCGATGCATGAAAGGCCCTTAATGAAGGCGACATACAAAAATTGGCATACTACATTTCCCCACTCGGGCAAGGGCATTGAATATCACTATATTCTAGAAAAAATAATTGAGAATCGCAAGACAAACTGGCGATATTTCAACAATCAACGCAAACGATTAAAACATAATAATCCAAACAAGACAAATCCACCTTGGATTACAGCTCTGGACTATGGCCATGGCAAAGCAGGCACTATAGAATGGCTTAAGACAATGGCCCCTCATATTACAGTTCATTCTGACCAACTGTTGAACAAATATGATTTGGTATATACAGGTGATGTGCTTGAACACATAGAGCCTCATAATCTAAGCCATACGATTCACTCTCTCCAAGACTTGGCCCCAGTTAATATCCACATAATAGATTTAACGCCAGCCCCCCATAATTTTTATTACGATCCAGTAGGTGCCAAAGCCCACGTTAGCATATTATCAACCAGCGAATGGCAAGAGCTTCTTGAAAGCCATAGCCATATTGTTGACGAAATGAAAACCTGGCGAACAGATGACCCTACATATGGCACAAGGCATAGACTTTGCTGTCTAACAAAGAAGGGCAAGAGGTATCAACAATACTAATGGTCCAAACACAAACAAACAAAATTTTAATAGAAAATAAGATTGGTAGAAAGATGTGGATATGGGACTCTGATAGTTTCTATACACAACGACTTCGAGCCGGACCATATCAAAAACAAAATCTACTTCATCTTCGTAGGCTTTGTCCTAATCCAAAAACGGTGTTAGACATTGGTATGAACATAGGTATGAATACTTGGGAATATGCCACCTTTGCAGAAACAGTTCACGGGTTCGAACCAGTTGTAACAACCTATGATGTCGCTGTAGAGAATATTAAAATGAACCAAGCAGAGTATCGCAAAGATGTGAGTTGGTGGCCGCAAGGTAGTCTTGAAATCACAGGCAATATCCATACTCATAATATCGCATTAGGTCCTGACGGTGGACCTGATAAGGTTGAGATACATATCAAAAAGAATGATGGTCACAATCGTGTGGCAAACGACAATGGCGGTTTCAAAACAGTCACCGGAAAAGATATCAAAAAGAATGAAGGATATCCTAGAGTTGAAATAGATCAAAGGACATTAGATTCTTATCAATTTGAAGATGTAGATATTATTAAGATTGATGTTGAAGGTTATGAACTTTTAGTATTAGAAGGGGCAACAACTACTATTTCTCGAAACCGTCCTATCATTCAAATTGAATGCGTTGAAATTCAACCAAGAGCATTTGGTAGAACTATTCAAGAACTAATGGATTACTTCAACGACAGAGATTATGTAATCACCACAGCTGACGGGATCGTTCGAGGCCCTAAATGGTGTTATGTTAAAAAAATGATGGATCGGTTTATGATTCCGAAAAAGGAATCCTAATGGGCTTCGGAGATGATTTGCTATACATTAGAGCCGCTGAATTGCAACATAAAGCGACTAATAAGACTATTAAGCCAACACGAAAAGGTCGCCCCAAAGTCATTAGCGAACTGGCAAAGAACATTCCCTTTATAAGCAACAACGGTGAACTCCCCCTTGATGAGCTTATTCAGACTCACGACAAATGGACCCGCGAATACAACACTAATCCAGACTACCACCCAGAAAGCCCCAACACAGCAATACTAAACAAAGAAGACTATGCCCTTGCTGACACACTACAAAGACCCTTTATACTGTTATGCCCCGACCCCAAAGGTGAAGGAAGTCACCACGACATTAATAAAACCTGGTATGGCTGGCAAGACCTCGCAAACAAGTTAAAAGATTATAAGCTAATAAGACTAACTCACAATGCAAAGGATCAGCAATACTCTAAGAGAACGCCGGACTTTAAGCACTATGATAATGTAGTTGATATACACACTAATAACATAAGAGA